>OGKU01000274.1_pt1 | contig 44990 bp, 60 predicted proteins | sample 1572611 | NCBI WGS metagenome assembly OGKU01 (sample SAMEA2581886, study PRJEB24529) | metagenome | biome: Human gut stool | place: China | collected 2011 | reverse complement strand
TCATCAAAAAAGTGGAGCATGCGAGACTCGAACTCGCCACCTTTAGACTGCCAGTATGAACTCTGATCTGCGCTTACTATACTGACAAGCAGAAGGTTATCTACCCATTCAAAATCCTCCAAGATTCGTTTTAGTAAAAATCATCTTGATTTTCTATTTTATTTTATTCATTATTTTCCCTGTTCTAACGTCCAAATACTAAAAAGCCGTTCAACTCACTACTATAATTGAACGACCATAAACATTCAAGGGATTTCCTTTTCATACATTAACCAAAATTGTAAGGCATCAGAGAGCACAGACCAGCCAACCACTTTTTGTTGCCAGACTAAAACCTAATGCATCCATAATACCCTCAATTTCCAATGAGAAGTACACTATAGATTTGCGAGCCATTTTTTCCCGGATTTTGTGTTAAGCCACACCAAAAATCCACCACCTACAACAGCACTTATTGTATATACTAAACTTAACATGTCCATAATCCACTTTATTTTAAAATTGTATTTCCTATTCTAATAAAAATGATGGTAGAGATTCCACCTATAATAACCCTGTATATGTCAAGAGTTATATCTACATCAGGCTTCATGGAAACTATTCCACCTACAACAAGTCCGGCAAATGAAAGTTTTGCTAAATCAAAAAACAACCCGGCAAGTTTTTCCCGTCTTACCTTGTCCTTTTCCTTGACTTCTTTCTTTACTTCCTGTTGTTCACTCCAACTTCCCATAGCTATTTCTTTGAAAAGCTCTCAATGGTTATAAGCTTGCGAGCCATTTCTTCCCAGATTTGGTTTTGAGCCAAATCAAAAATGCTCCTGCTACTATAATGCCTGCGGTGAATATTGCTGCTAACATTTCCATATTGTGTTATTTTAAAATTAAGTTTCCAATATTGGCTAAAATTATGGTCAGTGTAATTCCAGCTACTAATATATACCAATTTATTCCTACTTCAATATTAGTGTACAGTGGAGTTACACCACCTAATACCAATGCAACAAAAGTCAGTTGGGAAAGGTTGAAAAAATATCCTGCGAGTTTGTCCCGTCTGGTTTTATCTTTTTCTTTCCGCTCTTTATTTGCTTCCTGTTGTTCACTCCAACTTCCCATTCAAATTAAGATTTATTGCAAATATACGAAAATCAAACAATAAACAATAACATAAACCATTTATTTAACACACTTCACCCTTCGGCAAATTGGCCAGCACCTCGTCTATGAAAATTGATCGGTAGTGCGGGCATTCCAGCACTCCCTTTTGCTTCGCTTCCCGATACACTCTAGAAAAGAGCTTTGCTTTCTCCTGGATTGTTGCTGGAATCTCTTCGATAGGTGTCGTCAAGAACCGGCATCCCCACCCTTTGCATGAAGGGGAAAGCTGGCAGTGGCCAGAATTGTTATAGAAAGTTGCGCAATGTAATACTATTGAACTTATCATTTCTTAACCTTTACAGCCACTCCTGTTGCCTGATAAAACGCTTGCGAATATTTTGTTTGAGGGAAATATTGGACTTTGAAACATACTATACCATCAGCCCCCAACATCTTTGCTTTATCCACAACTTTGTCCATCATTCTTTTGGATGTTGGGTAATACCCCCCTACTCCTTTTTCAAGCCCATCCTTATCTTCATCGGTAACTATCTTTCCTATATAAAAATCAACCTCCAACTGAGCCAAAGGGGTATAATCAAATCCTGTATCAGTCGGGCTTATCATAAAACCTTTTTCAACGTAATCCCTAAAGTCGATTGAATAAACCGCCTCATGATATACAGTGGCACATGATTGCAACAGAGCCACAAAAAGAATCAATAATAGTTTTTTCATATCCTTAATATGTTAGATAGTTTATTTTGCAGACATACACATAAGTACTCGATACACGCCGTACACCTCTGACAAAGGAACGTCAAAGTCCGAGAATTTCGGGTCCGGGTTAACCGAATGGCATTTCACATAACCTTCCTTACCTTTGCACTCATGAAGTTCCTTTACTATAACCCCATTTGCAGTGTCCAAAACGTATGTTTTACCCCAGTCTATAAAGATATTGGGGTTTATCTTCTTTATCAAAATACGGGAACCTGAGGGGTATTCAGGTGCCATACTATCTCCATATACTGTAATGGCAAAGTCTACATCTTCAATGGGTGAAATTATAGCCTCACAATTTTGGAGCATTGCGCCTGGAGCCGCGAACCCCGTAAGCGTTCCTCCCATAGCTGACATGGGAAGAAGATATGTGGTGAAACCCTTTGTATATTCTATATCTTTCTTATCAAAAGATTCTTCATTTTCTTTTCTTCTAAGACTATTTAAGAACAGACTGTTTTTTTCACTATCTAACATATCTCCAACCCCTGTCAACAACCATGCAGTGTTCAACTCTGGATAAACAGACTTTATCTTATCTAAAGATGCGGTACGTATGCTATCACCCACATTATTCACGAACCCGGTAGACAATCCTACTTTTTTCTCGAACTTACCTTGACTAATTTTTAGATAAGCCAAAAATGATATTAATCTCTGCTTTGTTGTCATACTGATTTATTTTCTGTATATTTGCACTGAATTTTAAAACCTATATTGCTATGTTTAAACGAATCAAACTTTGGTATCACAGACGCTTATTCATGAGAATTTATTTCATTTATCTCAAACACAGCGACAAGCCTCAGGATGCCGTCAATGATGCTTACGAGGATCTTAAAGCGATTATCAAAGTCATGGAAGAAAAGCTCTAGCCCTAGTATTTCGTTCTTTCACTGGCTGCGTAGGGTAAATAACAGGTATTGAAAATTTAATTTTAGAGACATTCTCATTAACCTGTTTATTTTCCTCACTAACTGATTTTCCTCCAAATTTTCCACCAAAACGAACTCCTATTACAGAACCACTTACCTCTACCCCTCCTGTTTTTTCTCCATTGTTTAAATTCTCAGAAGATGCTGAAACAGCCACTTCAAAATCTATATAGGAAATCTTCAAATCCCCACTAACCGCTCTTACCTTTTCCTCTGCAGAACGATTGCTAGGTGATATGATTGCTCCATTTTTCAGTTCTTCTTGACATTCTTTCACTGCTTCTGTAACATCAAAAAGAACTGATTTTATAAAATCTTTCAATTCCATAAATGATAATTAAAGTTAATCACAGATTTATTTTCTGTAATTTTGTTTGTTACAGAAAATATTTCTGTATCTTTGCAACATCAAACAATAAACAACAGCACAAAGGAACGAAAAATAGTTCGGAAGTGCAAAAATATTGACTAACTAAAAAGAGGTAAGACAATGAAAAGATTCGATTTACGACAGATTATGAGAGATGCCCACAGAACTTACAAGTATGTAGGCAAGAAACAAGGCAAGACCTTCGGTGAAGTTCTGAAATCAACATGGAAACTGGCAAAACTGAATGTTACAATGCAGGAAGAGCTGGCAAGACAACAGGAAGAAAGAAATAACAAGGTGTTCACTCCGGTCAAAGCAGAAAAAGTCACTTTCAAAGCCGAATGGTCAGACTGCTACAACTCCAACAGCCGTGGATATTTAGGTTCCCAGTACTGCGGAGATTAATAAGGACATTAATCAGGATTATCCTGTCCGGTCTCGATACCGGGAACAATCCGTAAAAGGTATGGCAGGAACTACATGGAGTGATTGCCCTTAGCAATCCGTTCCAGAAAGCGATACTGGCGCTTACCCTCAATCCCAGCATAGAGGACGCGAGAACTAACGGTCGAAGCAAGCAGCCTGTAACAAGGTCGATGCAAGCAGCCGGGCGAAGTAAGGGCGATCATGCCCCGAACGGTTATGCAGTGAAGAACAGTAGCTGACAACTCCGGTGGGAAGACCAGAGAGAGGTTATCGGGGCACAAACTAATAATATCTACTTATGACAATGAAAGCAATAATTGAAAAAATAGTAAAAATACGTCCTACGCCCTATGGATTTATAGGAAAAGATGATACCGGGATAATCAACAAAACCGTTGTCATAAAGTTGTTCACTATCCCGATATACAAGAAAGAAATTTTAGTTCAGAAGAATATTTGACAGCTCCTGAAAGCTAAATTCCGTATGGATTTTAGCTCCATTTTGAAATAAAATCAATGTACCTTCATCGGTAGGCTTTACAAGCTGAACTGCACTTGCATTGATGATGCACTTTTCACCATCCACGGTGATTTCAACAAACTTGTTCATAATACTTAATTTTTTGTTTGACACCACAAAGTTAAGTAAATCCCCCAATAAAAGCGTGATGCCGCCAATCGGATTGGTTTGGGGGAACAAAACTAATACACAATCAAATGAAAGCAATATCAATATTATGCGCAGTATCATACGCGATACTCCTTATTACCATGTGCGATATGGGCGTATGGTTCTGGATAGCATCCACCGCCTTCGCGGTAACATCATTAGTGATAAGCAACGAACTTGACAATATTGAAAATCAAAAAAAATAAAGCTATGACAACAGTAGAAGAATTACAAAGCATGACACACGAAGACCTTGTAAGACGTGTGCAAGAACTGGAACAAGACCTTAAAGAAGTCAAGGAACAGAGCGACATGTGGTTCGACTCGTTCACCCGCCTACAGGCACGACACGAAAGCAGCATTAATGCTCTAGACAACATTGTTAAACTCGCTAAATTGAAGTAATATGGTAAAAGTAACAGAAAATTGGGCGGCCACATTGAGAGCGATGAAGGTAGGTGATATCGTTGTGTTCCCTGTGCGTGCGATATCTTCCGTCAACACAACCATTTCCAGACTAAGATTGGAGATGTGTGTAGAAAATGCCGATTGGAAACGAACAGGAGAGGTTGACCGCAAGCGCGGAGAGTTCAAAATCCAGCGTGTTTCATGATTACGCTATCAGAGCGCGAGCATCTTGTCGCCGAACAATATTGCAAGGGTTTGGCCGACAAGGAAGTGGCCGACAGTCTGCAACGCTCGGAATGGACCATCAAAGCACAGAAGCGGGATATATACAAAAAGCTGGGTATTTCCAAAGATACCGAGCTTGTATTATACATGTTCTGTGAGCGCATGAAGATCAACTTCGATATAAAAGAGATACGTAAACACGGGCTTGAGCTATTCTTCTCCATCCTGTTCCTTGTCATTGCCGCATTGGATTTTCATCCCGACATGAGACAATGCAGGAGCAGAGCAAAGACAAGAACCACCCAAGTATCAAGAACAAGACGAACAAAAACAGATTCAGATTATGAACTATACAGTTAACAACCAACTACGGACATCCATCTTATTTGATGGAACGGCAGAAGCACGGCTAGCAGACATCCTAGCCATCATGGACACCCATACATTCGGTAAAAGAGAGGCGGCCAAAATAGTTGGAGGCATAGGAAGGCTTATCAGACTGATCGAAGAAAACAAAATACGTTCCGACAAGCCTACATGCGCACAAAACGGGAAATGGTTCTGCAATGCCAGTGATGTCCTGCGTTATGCACAGGTCAAAATGCCAAGGAAGCCTAGAAAATTAAAAAAGAAAGTGGCATAAGCCACACGGGTAATTAGCTTAATGGAAAAGCGGTATTCACTTTTTTCTTTACGTTCAGACGGTTTGTGATTGTTTTCAGGAAGAATACAGATACAGGTTCGAATCCTGTATTACCCACCCCAAAGAGAGGGAGCCGTACACCCTTATAAACGTAGCCATGTTAGAGACTTCAAGGCAGTGAAGCAGAGAGCAATTTGTTAGATAATAATTTAACCCAAAGCCGCTGGAAAGGACAGCGTGAGGTGAGAGCCCTCTTTATATGTTATATTCTATATCCTTATTTATCCCGGTGTGTCCTGGCCGACTATCCGGGAACTATTTTTTTTAACTCATTTATTAACCACTAAAAATTATTGATTATGGGACTTATCAAAAAACCTAACGAACTGACAGTTAAGAATGCCCTGTCGGCATTAATCTACGGACAACCTGGTATGGGAAAGACCACACTGGCGTTAAGCTCTCCCCAGCCACTACTCCTGGACTTTGACGGTGGCGTTCACCGTGTGAATGCAGCCCACCGTGTAGACACCGTACAAATTTCCAAATGGGAAGAGGTGGATGAAGTTCTTACGAGCGGAGAAATTGCCGAATACAAGACCATCGTTATTGATACGGCAGGAAAAATGTTATCCTTCATGGATAAATATATAATGAAAAACAATCCCAAAATGAAGAAAGCGGATGGCACACTGTCCCTGCAAGGATATGGAGTACGAAAGAATATGTTCATCAACTTCGTAAACCAAGTCACACTAATGGGTAAATCAGTAATATTCGTAGCCCATGAACGCGAGGAAAAGAACGGAGAGGACAAACAGATACGCCCGGAAATCGGAGGTTCTTCTGCCGGTGACCTGATTAAAGAGCTTGATCTTGTAGGCTATATGGAAGCCATAGGTAAGGACAGAACCATCTCTTTTGATCCGTGCGAGAAATTCTACGGTAAAAATACCTGCAATCTTCCGGCACGCATAAAGATACCAGTTATCATTAATGCAGAAGGTACAATCACCGGACCGAACGACTTTATGACAAAGATTGTAAACACTTATCAGACCTATCAGGAAAAACAGGCAGAACTGTCCTCCGAATATGAAGGTCTTATGGAAGTTATCAAGGAACAGATAGCCATGGTAGCGGATGCGGACACGGCCAACGAAGTGAAACAATCACTGGAGAGCCTGCAGCATATCTTTGACAGCAAATTACAAGCAGGTATGCTACTGAATAAAAGATGCAAGGAATTAGGGTTGAAATTCGACAAAGTCAAAAAAATATATGAAGCAGCCTAGTTATAGAATCTATCCCTCATTACTTGACAAATTCGACAAGTATCTGAGAGCTGATGAAGAAGTGGAAAACTTCTGGAACATTGATAATGAAACCGGAGAGTATAAACGCTCTCCGGAAGAAATCGAAGAGAGCCTGAAGCAAGACCTTCTGGATGCTATCAACCGTGTACCGTTTGAGAGTGAAGCAGCCGACAAGGGAACAGCCTTCAATGCTATCATTGACTGCTATGTCCATTGCGAGAATCACGTGCCGACAGAGCGTTCCCCCTACTCCATCATTGGCGATAAGGAAACCAATACCATACAAGTAGCTTTCCCCGCAACGGATATCGCACCTGCACGGCATTTCCTTTTCGACAGACAATGGTGTATAGAACAGGCAGAGTATTTCAAAGGCTCATTAAGTCAGGTCTATGTATCCGCCATTCTTCCTACCCAGTACGGAAATGTGGAGTTATACGGATTTATCGACGAACTCCGAAAGGATGTTGTTTATGACATAAAATCCACATCTAAATACGAGTTCGGCAAATACGCCCACGGGTGGCAGCGCCATGTCTACCCTTATTGCCTAATTGCTTCCGGTCAGATGGAAAACATAAAGGCATTTGAGTTTACGGCTTATGCGCTGAAAGGCGGTACCAGCCGCACACCGCTTATCAGTGGTACGCAATATCCGGAATATTATACTTACAATCACGAACAGACAGTGAAACAGCTCACGGCACACGTAGAACATTTCATAGAGTTTTTGGAAGCTAATAGAGAATCTATCACAGACAAGAAGATTTTCGGACTGGAATAATGGCACAAGAAGCTATCCTTATAAAAGAAAAAGGTGTGGTAACACTGAACAAGTCCTTTGATTTCATGTGCTCGCAGCTCCGTAACGGTCGTTACAGGTTAATTATTGAACGTTACACAGAGCCGCGCACATTAAGTCAAAACGCCCTGATGTGGCTTTGGTTTACCTGTATCGAACAGGAAACAGGAACGGACAAACAGGACGTACACGATTATTACTGCAACCTATATCTACGAAGGACAACCATTATCAAAGGAAAAGAAACGGTCATAGCCGGAAGCACATCGAAACTGAATACACTGCAAATGACGGACTTTTTGAATAAGGTCAAAGCAGATGCAGCCACGGAACTGGGAATAACACTTCCCCTTCCGGAAGACCGTTATTATAACGAATTTGTCAACGAATATAAATATAGAAGATAATGAAGATCATAAAAGCTAAAATCACCAAGGACAGTACCTTGGTGGCCACCTACAAGGATGAGAATGGTACAACCACCGTAGAAGGCAAGAACCTGGTAACATCAGACCTTATCAATGCGTTCAGCAAGCTGAATCCCCACGCCGCTTTGCTTACAGAACAGAAAGAAGTGGACGGTATAGAATCAGTAGATGAAGTGCCTGATATCATAGGACAGGTGCTTGATGTTACAGGGTATTCCATTGGCGGAGATGGAGATAATGAAGGGGTTACTCTGATAGCCAAACGTTTTCTCAAAACAGGAAAAGTTCTGAACCTATGCGCTCCGTTCACCATGTTCAATAATGAGAATGAATCGTATATCAATGCCTTCGAGCTGGAGCAGGAAATCCAATCCTGTGAGTTCGAAGTCAAAGAGTATCTGTTCAACAAAAAATGGCGAATTGTACAACAGGAACTTCCGTTTGAGGAAGACACGGCGAACGCAGACGTACAACCGGACGCCATTCCAGAAGCCGGTACAGACTTCAATCAAGAGGTTGCGGAATTCCAGCAGGCTATGAATGATGCAGGGGTTGACATAATAATGAACGGAAAGAAAATTAAATCACGTAAACCACGTAAAGTCAAACAACTTGCATCATGATACCGCCGTCCCCATTTTGCGTAACTACTACCCCCAACTGCTTCAAACTAGCCTTCCCATATCATCCAAGATTAGTGGAGCTAGTCAAACGGATTCCAAGTGTAAAACAGAATATCCGGGCAGCCTATATCGCTGACGAAAAAGCTTGGAAGGTATCTCTACAAGATAAGGAATACGTGAGGATGATGGCAGATTGGGCGGTACAGACAAAGATATGCAGCCGGGTACAGCACAAAGTGACAACAAGAGAGTATAATGACTATACTATTCCCGACCTTCCAAAACTTACGGTTCCACACGGATTGCTGTTGGAACCGTACGAATATCAGAAAGAAGGCATCGCTTATGCGCTACAGCACAAGCGGTGCATATTCGGGGACCAACCGGGACTGGGAAAGACATTACAGGCAATAGGCACGGTTACGATAGCAAAAGCGTATCCGTGCCTTGTCATTTGTCCGGCCGCATTGAAAATAAACTGGCAACGTGAATTTAAGAAATTTGCCGGAAAAAATGCCATGATTCTGGATGATCGCAATAAAGCCAGCTGGCACCGTTTCTTTGAGACTAAATGCTGCAACATATTCATAACAAATTATGAATCACTGAAAAAGTTTTTTGTACTTAAAGTAAAGGAGGATGCACGGTTTACCATGAAATCCATTGAGTTTGACCCGCGAATATCGTTATTCAAATCCGTAGTCATTGACGAATCACACAAGTGCAAATCCACCAAGACCCAGCAATCCAAGTTCGTAGAAGGAATATGTAAAGGCAAAGAATATATCTTGGAACTGACGGGAACCCCAGTAGTGAACAACAATACAGACCTTATACAACAACTCAAGATAATGGGACGATTAGAGGATTTCGGAGGATACAAGTATTTCGTAGAGAGGTTCTGCGATGGACCTAAACAGTCAAGCAATGTGAAAGAACTGAACTGGAGGTTATCATCGACCTGCTTCTTCCGGCGCGAAAAGGCCAAGGTACTCACTCAGTTGCCGGACAAGTCACGCCAATATATAGAGGTGGACATATCCAATCGCAAAGAATACGACAAAGCGGAAGCCGACCTGATACAGTATCTCCGAACTTACAAGAATGCGGACGATGAAAAGGTGGCCAAGGCATTAAGAGGCGAGGTAATGGTGAAAATGGGAATATTGAAAGCCATATCAGCCAGGGGAAAAATCAAAGTCTTTTCCGAATTCATCCATGACGTGATTGACGGAGGTGAGAAACTGATAGTCTTTGCTTACCTGAAAGAAGTAGTACAGGAATTAAAGAAGATATTCCCTGAAGCTGTCACCGTTACAGGCGAAGACAATGCTACTCAAAAACAGACAGCGGTAGACCGCTTCCAAAACGACCCTTCTTGCAAGCTGATCATCCTTAACTACAAATCAGGAGGTACAGGTCTTACATTGACAGCTTCCAGCCGTGTGGCGTTTATCGAGTTCCCATGGACTTTCTCCGATTGTGAGCAGGCAGAAGACCGAGCACATCGGAACGGACAGAAGAACAACGTAAACTGTTACTACTATCTTGGAAAGGATACTATCGACAAATATATGTATGATGTCATTCAGACCAAAAAAGGAATAGCCAACGGAGTGACAGGGACGGATGATGTGGTTAAGGAGAATGTGGTAGATATGGCAATGAACCTATTCAACGGAAGAATATGAGGAAACAGACAACACCATTATCAGAAAGCCAAATACAACATGATTGTTTGGTATGGTTCCGGTTACAATATCCCAAACTGGCTCGTATGCTTTTTGCAGTGCCCAACGGTGGCAAACGTGATGCCAAGACAGGAGCACGGATGAAGTATGAAGGAGCAGTGAGAGGTGTAGCAGACTTGATTTTGCTCATACCCAAAAAGGGATGGGCTTCCCTCTGTATAGAGATGAAGACACCGAAGGGTACACAGAGCGAGCACCAACGAACGTGGCAGACAGAAGCAGAGAGATACCAAAACAAGTATGTTATCTGCCATTCACTACAGGAGTTCATAAACGAAGTAAATTCTTACCTACAATGACTTATATAGATTACGTAAACCAATTTTGGAAGACACATCAGAGTGTAGCATTTTCCTCGAACGAAGTTTATTTGTACTTCTTCCTTTTGAACGAGTGCAATAGTCGGGGTTGGGAGAATCCGTTTGAGTGTCCCAACAGACGAATCGTCCTCGCAACCGGTATATCAGAACCAACCGTAATTGAAGTCAGGAACAGATTACAGCAAAAAGGTTTACTACAGTTTGAGTCAGGTAAGAAAAATGCGAAATCGCCCGTTTATTACTTAAATGATTTAAGTAAACCCTTAAGTAAACTCTTAAGTAATGACTTAAGTAAACCTTTAAGTAAAAAGGCTAACATTAATATAAGACTTAAGAGTAAAGATAATAATAACTCTAGCGAGTTATTTAAGCCCGAGCAGGAAAAACCTAAAAAGAAGCCTTCAAAACCAAAAACCGAATTTATAGCCCCTACCCTGGAACAGGTGAAAGATTACTTCCGTGACAAGCTCCCGGACTGGGAGCAGCAGGCGGAGATATTCTTCTACCACTTCGATGCGCTAAGCTGGAAAAACACCAACGGGGCTAAAATTGAACGATGGGACAGCCGGGCTAACCTTTGGATAATCGAAAAAAGACTTCAAAATGGAAACAAGCCTACAAAAACAGATCACTGTGATAATGTCCCCAGGACAGATACCTCAATCCAGGAAAAAGCCGGAGACACTGACACCGCTCCAGCAGACCTTGAGAAATGGATCAACAGCCTCCCAATTGGTTGACAACTGGTCCGGCACGCAAGCCCAGCTGAATTGTAACCTGACATTAGCACAAGCAATCAGGATTGAGGGTATTCCCACCCTTGCGGACATCAATGTTGTCTTCGGCAACGCCACATCAGTCAGGATTATCACAGAGCACCTGCAATCAATCCTCCGATACGCAGGCATTGATATCGCACCTCAACAACTTGCCGAAACGGCGCTAAGCATATTGGCCAGCTATTATTTTCTCAATCTGGCCGAGCTTTGCATATTCTTCACACAGCTTAAAAACGGAAGCCGTGGACAGTTCGTCTGGGGAAACAGGATAAACAACCAGTCCATTATGGTAGCCCTATCGGACTTTTGCAGGGATAGAAGAGACGAGCACGTCAAACTGTCCAATGAAACCGCCATGAAACAATCCCAAAAAGGTTTCACCCGGATAGAAGATGCAGCGTGCGCCATGATTGAGGGAGTAAAAAACATTCAGGAGCTCAAAAAAAAGGCTAAAAACGATTTCAGCGCCTTCACAGAACTTTTTCCTAACGTTCCCAATAACCATACTGCCTACACCTATTGGAAGGCATACGGGGGAAATGAGGATACAATACGGGCTATATACGGAGATAATGCACCACCTCCCAATATAGCAAGCGACGATATAGGAAAATTCTTATGCGAGTATAACATCAGAATCAATCACAAATAAATATTATCAACCACTTCAAAATTAAGTAACCATGGCAAGTAATGAAAGTTTCAAACAGGCAATCAAAGCCTATCTGGACAAACGGGCGGAAGAAGATTCACTGTTCGCCCCCAAATATGCGAATGAGAAGAAAAGCATTGATGAATGCTGTAGTTATATCATGGGTGAAGCCAGGAAGCGTGGTAACGCCGTAGCGATTTCAGACGAGGAGGTCTACGGGATGGCAGTGCACTACTATGATGAGGACGATATCAAAATAAACCGGCTGCCTGCCGGAGAGAAAACGTCCGTATCATCCTCCGCCAAACCTGTGGAACTCACCGAAGAAGATAAGAAAGCGGCACGTGACAAAGCAATCGCACGGCTAGCGGAAGAACAATACCAGACACTCAGGAAGAAAAACGTCCGAAAGAAAGCGGATGATAATGTACAACAAATGAGCTTGTTCTAATCATGAAACCGAGAACGAAATTACAGTTTAGGGTAGTTAGTTTGAGTAGCCAGCTACCTGATATAGAAAGTATGATGGCTGAGTGGGCGAATAATGATTGCCTGGACCATATAGGATATGCTACCAAGTCCCGTATCATATGTATGGAATGCGGAGAACGTTTTTCTGCAGAACTTGTAAAGCGCAAGCGTGCCGTTTGTCCTCATTGCGGTGCATCCTTAAAAATAGAATGGTCGAGGAAACGTACTAATAAGCAGTTTATAAGAATAGGAAAGGCGGATATATGTGAAGAGTTCCAGGTTCTCCGATGCTTTGAACTATATGCTTATTATCGTGAAGGCAGGGAACCTCATTATTTTATTCGGGAAGTGCTTCAACATTGGATTAAAGACGATGGAAAACGGGAAGTGATGGCTCTTGCAAGAAATACAGGCTGTAGTGGTTGGTGTGGAAATCTTGAAATTCGTAACAAAACTGTGGGATCGTATTATTATATCGAAGATAATGATGTTTGCTGTGATAAATACCATCCGGATTCTGTATTCAAACCGCAATACACAAGGATGGGAATAGATTACAGACTTCATGGACTGTCATTTCTTGATGTAATTAATATTATTCCTGCTAATCCAAAGCTTGAAACGCTTCTTAAGGCAAGGCGATATGATTTGTTGGGTTATTGGCATAGGGAACGTTATAAAATTAATGACTATTGGCCATCTATAAAAATCTGTCTTCGGAATAAGTATAAAATAAAGGATGCTTCGATGTGGTTTGATTATTTGGACTTGCTGAAACGTTATCATAAAGACCTGCATAACGCTTACTATGTTTGCCCTACGAATCTGAAAAAAGCCCATGACTTATATGTGGCAAAGAAAAAGCGTGATGATGAAAAGGCGCGCAAGGCACGTGATATGCAGCGGTTGCTTGAGCTTAAGAAATATGCCGAAGACTACATTAAAGAGAAATCGAAATTCTTTGATTTGAAACTGTCGGATGGCAAGATAGTAGTGATACCGTTGAAAAGCCTTGAGGAATTTCAGCAGGAAGGAGAAATCATGCACCATTGTGTCTTCTCAAATGAATATTTCAAGAAGAAGGATTCCCTTATCCTTTCTGCCCGGATAGGTAGTAAACGTATTGAAACTGTTGAAGTCAATCTTAAATCGTTTCAGATAGTACAGTCAAGAGCCGTATGCAACGGAACATCGGAGTATCATGACTGCATTATCCGGCTGGTGGAGAAGAACATGAGTTTAATCAAAAAAAGAATAGCATAATGAAAGATTATATAGAATTTTTAAAAGACAAGATGGCAATCAGCCATCAGACAGGATTTGAAGTTAAGGCTGATGAACTTACCCCGTACTTATATCCCCATGTGAAAGATACGGTACGTTGGGCTGTTTGCGGCGGTTGCAGGGCGATATTCTCCAGCTTCGGTATGCAGAAGACCGTAACCCAGTTGGAGATACTGCGGATAATCCTGAACCGCACAGGAGGCAAAGGGTTGATAGTTTGCCCCAAGCGTGTAGTAGTGGAGTTCCTGACACAGGCCGAAAAGCATCTGGGCATGAAAGTGACCTATGTACGTACTATGCAGGAGGTGAAGCAATGTCCGACCAATATCATGGTGACAAACTATGAGCGTGTCCGTGACGGCGAGGACGGAGTAAGAATAGAACCTTCTTACTTTACCGTTACCTCATTGGATGAAGCGAGCGTGTTACGTGGATTCGGAACCAAGACCTATCAGGAGTTTCTTCCTATGTTTGCAGAAGTTCCGTACAGGTTTGTTGCCACTGCCACACCGTCACCCAACAGATACAAGGAGCTGATACACTATGCCGGCTACCTTGGAGTGATGGATACCGGGCAGGCACTTACAAGGTTCTTCCAGCGTGACAGCACGAAGGCGAACAATCTTACCCTCTATCCCCACAAGGAGAAGGAATTCTGGTTATGGGTAAGTACATGGGCGTTGTTCCTCACCAAACCGTCTGATTTAGGTTATCCCGATACAGGATATGAGTTACCAGAGTTACGGGTACATGAAGAAGTCGTGAGTGTGGATAATTCCACTGCCGGAGCCGACCGTGACGGGCAGGTGAAAATGTTCCGTGAGGCTGCTCTCGGTCTGGCTGATGCTGCAAAGGAACGCCGGGACAACATGCAGGAAAAGATTGCCCGTGTGGTGGAGATAATCAATCGCCCGGAAAACAAGGATGACCATTTCCTTTTATGGCATGACTTGGAGGCTGAACGTGAGGCACTCTGCAAGGCAATTCCCGGATGTAAGGCTGTGTATGGCTCGCAAGATGATAAGGAAGCGGATAAGGTAATAGCAGATTTCAAGGACGGCCGTCTGAAGTATCTGGCCGCAAAACCGGAGATGCTGGGTGAGGGTCTGAACTTCCAGTACCACTGCCACAAGGCAATCATGTTCATCGACTACCGTTTTAACGACAAGTTTCAGGCAATAGCCCGTATCTACCGTTTCATGCAGCAGCATCCGGTTGACCTCTATCTGGTCTATGCAGAAAGTGAGGGAGAGATATACAAGAGTTTCATGCAGAAGTGGGCGCAACACCGCCAGATGGTAACCAGAATGACTGATATAGTCCGCAAGAACGGTTTGTTCGGTTTACAGGCAGAGGAAAAGATGATGCGCTGGATGTTCGCCAGTCGGGAAGAGAAGTCCGGCAAACTGTGGAAAGCTATCAATAATGACAATGTACTTGAATGTCAGAAGATGGAAGATAATTCAGTAGACCTGATTGTAACCAGTATCCCGTTCTCCAACCACTACGAATATACGCCTACCTATAATGATTTCGGGCATAATGAAGACAACGGCAAGTTCTTTGAGCAGATGGACTATCTCACCCCGGAGCTTATGCGTATTTTAAAGCCCGGCCGGTTGGCCTGCATCCATGTAAAGGACCGTGTACTGTTCGGCAACGCTACGGGTGATGGTATGCCCACCATAGACCCGTTCAGCGAAATGACAGTGTTCCATTATCTGAAGCACGGATTCCGCTACATGGGGCGTATTACAGTGGATACGGATGTAGTAAGGGAGAACAACCAGACTTATCGGCTTGGATATACAGAGATGTGCAAGGACGGTTCAAAGATGGGTATCGGTTGCCCGGAATATGTTCTTCTCTTCCGAAAGTTGCCTTCTGATACCTCACGAGCCTATGCTGATTTGCCGGTGACAAAGAATAAGAGTGAATACTCGCTTGCCCGTTGGCAGATAGATGCCCATGCAAGTTGGAAATCTTCTGGTAACTCTCTATTGAGCTATGAGGACATGAAAGGAGCCGGAATAGATAAGATACGCCATCTGTTCAGGAACTACGAACGTGAGCATATATATAACTACGAGGAACATGTATCATTCGCTGAGGAATTGGAAACATACGGAAAGCTGCCTAAAACGTTCATGGCCGTTGACCCTGTAAGCAAGAAAGATTGGATATGGGATGATGTCACCCGTATGCGCACGCTCAATACCAAGCAGTCACAGAAGAAACGGCAGAACCACATCTGCCCTTTACAGCTCGATATTGTTGAAAGACTGATTGAACGGTACTCAAACAAGGGTGAGTTGGTGTTTGACCCCTTCGGAGGTATCGGCACAGTACCTTATTGTGCCATCAGACTGAAACGTAAGGGATTATCTACTGAACTAAATTATGACTATTGGAAAGACAGTCTTTCATATCTGTATGAGGCGGAGATGGAAGTTAGCGCACCCACATTGTTTGATTTGATGGACAGTGCCGTATGAACATCTATCATACAGAACCTAGATTCGACTGCGAGAAATTCGCTCCATGCGGGCGCATCTCCCTGCACAAATGCCGGAAGTACAAAGGCAGACTGGATGAATGCAGGGGATGTACGCTTGTACACCGTAAAGCCAAGACGGTTGCCGGTACGGAAGCCGGAAGAAAGGTTTGTCCGCATTGCGGACGTTCCCTTCCGCTCCACCGGTTTTATAACAGGACTGTCAGATGTGGGGATAAGGAATACCGATGTCTCACCTCCTGGTGCAAGATGTGTATGAGTGAAGTCGCAGCGGAAAGAAATCGTAATAATTAATTTAAAAATCCAATGAAAAACGTAACGAAAATAGCCAAGAAGTCCGCAGGGCTTAGCCAAAAATGCTCGATTTGCCCACTTATGCAAAGATGCACTTTAGAAATCCATAGAGCCTGTTTTGACAGCTTTGTAGAGGGTTTCAAGAAAGGGGCCAGAGCTGCTGAAAAAGAAATAAACAAGAAATTCAAATCGAGATAGAAATGAACAAGAAAGAGCAGCAAGCAATAGACTTCCTTCGCAGTATGGAACGTGACGATCTGCTATCACTCGGATTCTCAGGAGGTAAGGATAGTGTAGTTATACTTGACCTAGCTGAACGTGCAGGCATTAAGTATAATGCGATCTACGCTAACACCACAGTAGATCCACCGGGCACGATTAGCTTTATAAAGAGACACTATCCGCAAGTGAGGATAATACACCCTGAAAAGTCATTCTTTCAGTTAGTTGAAGAAAAAGGACTTCCTTCACGGCTCCGACGATTCTGTTGTGAAAGACTGAAAGAAAGATATGGTATCGGCAAACGTAGTATTGAAGGAATGAGAGCTGCCGAAAGTAGAAATCGAAAAGATTATGAGCCGGAGCAGTGTGATACAAGAAAATGGATGAAAGGCGCAAAGCATATTCTTCCTATCCTCACATGGACAGAAGAAGATGTTTGGAGCTATATTCGAAAATACGGATTACCATATTCAAAGTATTATGACGCTCCATATAATTTGAGCCGTCACGGTTGTGTCGGCTGTCCTCTCTGCAATTACAAGCAGATGCAATTAGAGTTTAAGATGTTTCCCGGTTATGCTCAAAGAATGATAATAGCCGTTGAAAGATATATGAACACTCACCCTAATGGGTTTCTTGCTCGCAACTTTGCAGACGGTTACGAAGCTTTCTATTACTATATAAACGAAATACCTATTGCGGATTTTCATGAGCAAAAGAAAGGGTTATTCAGATTTAGCGCAAGGGAAATTATTCGAAGAGAAATTTTAAATCAATTAACGTAATACGATATAGAAAGGAACTAATATGAAAAGTCAATTTATTCAAGACGTAGAGGCATTTGCTAAAGAAATGGCAGTACGCCTACCTAAGACTCATGAAGGTGGAATTATAATAATGGCTACCGATAACAATGACATAGCGAAGTGTATTATAGCCAGACCATCGCATCTAAAAGAATTAGTTGAGCACATGCTAACTGATGAAAAAATACAAAGCGATATTTTGGAAATCATATCAGAATACGATAGTGAATAACCCTCAAAACAGGAACAGAAATGAAAAAGACTTTTAAACAATGGGCTAAACAGGATAAAGATTTGGATGTTTTTTGTGCCCAGGTGATTATATTGACGAAAGGTTATACAACTACATAGCGGATATCATACCTCCTGCATATTGCTCAAGAGACCTTATGCAAAGATGCGATGCCATTAAAAATGAAGGCGATGTATTATATTACATCACAGTGTACAGAACCGATGATAATCAGTACTTATATCTCGGTGTTTTACCAGAATTTAAACAGATTAGAAAATAGTAATTATTGCATGGACATAATGATTCTATTCTGAGACAACCTATGAGTATCTGTTGAAACACATACAAAACATTTTTTTGTGTCGTTAGTACTCAAGTGCCCCACAGAATGATTATCTTTAAATAATATCCCTTCCCTGTTAGTATAAGCAGATAGAATCCTAATGGATATACTATTGATATCTAAGTCTTTAAAATCTGGTAATCGATAAGATATCGTTATGCTTTTTTGCCCTTTTTCAAAAAGGGTAAATGGAGTTATCCCATCACAAATGGATGCATGGTTTTCCTTACTATAATGTCCCAGACTATTTGTATCTAATAAAATAGATGCATTGGTGATAGTAGCAGTTTGATTTCCTATGTTTGTATAAAGAAGACAAACTTTTAATTCGTTATTTTCAATTAGAGCACCAGATATAGTTAAAGCAATCCCTTCCGTTTTCTTAAAATATTGTCTATAGCAATTATAGACAGTAACCGATACAGCGATGATAGATAAAAATAAAGATACAATATCCATAATTACGAGTTTTTGCAAACTTACTAATAAAAACTAACATTCTAATAATAAAATGCAAAAAAATAAGTGGAATAAAGAAGAAAGGAGAATAACCATGACCGAAGAACTTGTAACATTGGAAACAGCAAAGATGCTGAAAGAGAAAGGGTTTAATTGGAAGTGTGAACACACAATAAGTTGCGATAATATTATTAGAAGATACGACATTCCGCAAAGTATGTCATGTTGTACGGAAATAGATAACGAACCAGTTGAATTTTTGTGTCCAGTGTTGTATGTTGCCCAAAAGTGGCTTCGTGAAACTAAGAACCTGCATATCGAAATATCCTATATGTATGGAAATTATTGGATATATGATATACTAACAATTCCTAACCATGATTTAGTAGGATTGTCTGACAGACCTATTATCCGTTATAATACCTACGAGGAAGCACTTGAATCTGGATTACAGGAAGCATTAAAACTTATATGATTATGAAAACAATATTATTTACAATTATATTTATTATCGCCCTATTATGGGTTGGAGATCTCACAATTACATTTAAGCCGTTTTCTATATCACTTCCCGGTTGGTATAAGCCTGTAGGTATCATCCTGTTTGTGTTGGCAATGGCGGTATATAACATTGGAGAATACGCTAAAGGGTATAAGCATGGTTTCGATGATGGGATAAAAAAATGTGTTGAAATACTTAAAAAGAAAAATCCATGAGCAAACTATATAAAGTAACCATTTTCGGGGAATCATTCCTAATCGGGTGGTTCCCTTTTTCTTCACGCTGGTATAACAAGCTAAAGATAATCAAACAACACATAACAAAGTATTGACAAGCCGTGTCAGTACTTTGTTTTCCTCATTTTTCCCCTTAGCTCCCTTATTAAGTACCTTCGTTTCTGTAACGCAAAAAAAGCAATTATGGAAATTATTTACAGAAAACTAGAGGAACTGAAGAAACTGGAAAACAATCCAAGAACTATTTCGGATGAACAGCTGGACAAACTTAAAGAGTCAATCCGAAACAATCCGGATTATTTCGAAGCCCGACCGATCATCCTGTCAGACCGTACTGGCGAATTGATCATTATAGCCGGAAACCAAAGGTATGATGCCTGTATATCGCTAGGTATGCAACAAGTACCGACCGTTCTTATTCCCAACCTGACCGAGGAAAGGGAACGTGAGCTAATCATCCGTGATAACGTTAACAACGGACAATGGGACATAACCAAGTTGTTTGACTGGGATTGTAACGAGTTGCTTAATTGGGGTATGGAAGGCATCAGCTTTCCTGATCCGACAGATTTTTCAGAAGATATAGAAGACAGTCATAATGTACTCAAGAACGCAAACTATGAAGCTGGAGCTCATATCAAATATTTAGTATTTGAGGGGTATAAGATTCCAGTCAGTGAAAGCGAACTGGAAGCACTGAAAGCACGGGCTTCTGAATATTTGGATGAGAACGGTGTAATGGTTGGTTTTGTTAATAATCTACTTGGCTTATGATGGAATACATAGACATATCAATATTGAACCCGGCAGAATATAACCCACGCCTGCTCACTAATGAAGCACAAGAAGATTTAAAAAAATCCATCAAGGAATTAGGCATTATCAAACCGATCATCATACGTCAATCGGATAAACGTATCATGGCAGGACACCAACGTACAAAGACAATGAAGCTGCTTGGGTATACCCATGTTCCAGCCTTTATTCTTGATGGTGTAAACTCCACCGATGAAGTAAGGTTCAACCAACTTCACAACTATGCGGAATGTGAGTTGTCGGAAATCCAACCAGAAATCAATGTAAGTCTTCCTAAAGGAACAGAAGGATTTTATACTGTATCCAACAAAGATATCTCCATTCTTTCCAAAGGAGGAAACAACTCACGTGTTGTTGACCTTACGAAAATGATTCTCCGTTACGGCCAGTTTGCAAATGCCGTATGTGACCATACCGGGAAAGTGATCATCTCAACAGTATATGCCAAAACGGTAAAACTATTAGGTATGGACCTACTTGTATATGTCCTTCCAGAAGGGAAAGAAGAAATCGCGCTCAAATACTTCTCTAAGGAATATGGAGTGTTCGAGTATTCCCATCTGGAACGAAAGACCTATATACAGTCTTTTGCCCAAAAGGCACGGCTACGGCAAAAGAACGGGGTTCCAAGCAAGCGTAGCCATTCAACGTTGTATGAAACGCAGGTTATACCATACATCACCAAGGATATGCGCATACTCGATTTCGGTGCCGGACAAAAGGATTACGCAACCATACTGAAGAAAAAAGGCTATCTCATTGACGCCATTGAATTCTTCCACCGCAAAGATGGAGCGGACATCATTGATGAAAAGGAAATCAGGCAAGACTGTGCTTCCATATGCAAGACCTTGTCGGACTACGGGCTGTACGATGTGGTTGTGTGCGATAGCGTGTTAAACTCTGTGAACTCAGAAGAGGATGAAAAGAATGTCTTACTTTCGTTATCAGCATTATGCAAGCCCGGAGGAATGATATTCTGGTCTGGCATTCCGCTGCTGTTCGCCCAGAAATCATCTGAACGCAAGGAAACACACGACCATCGTTCTAAAGCCGTATTTCTTGACGCAAAGAACTTCACAGCCAACTTCCGTTTTGGTGAATGGTACTTCCAGCATTATCATTCCACAGCTGACATCGTCAGATTAAACACAGCTTACATCGGAAAGGATTTTAACATATTCGATAAAGGAATGAAGATAAGCCCAGAAAAAGAGTTAAGAGGTTCGTCATTTCAAATAGCATCAACCAACGGAAGGAGCGCAAGTAAGAGTGATTATCTGAAAGCGTTGCAATATGAATTCACACTTCATCTTCCCAATAATCGCAAATGGGATCTGGACAAAGAAATTATACCAATCTTTAAAACACTATAAACAATGGCAGCACCTAAAGGAAATCAGTTTTGGATGTTACGCAGCAAGCATGGCAGGGATAAACTCTTCGCCACGCCTGAAGCGTTATGGGAGGCGGCGTGCGAATATTTCCAATGGTGTGATGAAAACCCATGGACAACAAGAAAGGCTATACAACGTACCATGCCTGTTAGACGCAAAAAAGGTAAAAGAACAGAAACTGTTAATGAACAGCAAACACAACAAGAAGTTTCACCTACACAGCGCCCCTACTCTCTCACCGGATTATGTATCTATCTAGGTACTTCATCACGTTGGTGGAGTAGCTTCAGAAGTGAATGCATGAAAAAAAATGATGAAGATTTTTTGCACGTCATCGCGCGGGTGGAAGAAACCATCGAGACTCAACAATTTGAAGGAGCCTGTGTTGGCGCTTTCAATGCAAACATTATAGCCCGAAAGCTAGGGTTGTCCGACAAACAGGAAGTGGATCATACAACACAAGGCAAACCCTTCAACGGATTTGACTTTCTTCCCTATACTCCCGAAGCTGACAAATTGAAGTGATATGGAGCAAAAGGTTAACTTAAAACAGCGATTGGCATACAATTTTCTTCGTGACAGCAAAACGAAATTTTTATTGTATGGTGGTGCCGGAGGTGGTGGTAAATCATGGCTAGGCTGTGAATGGCTGATGCAATGTGCCTACTATCTTCCCGGTACTCGCTGGTTTGTTGGCCGAAATAATTTGAAGGATAGCCGTGAGTCCGTTACCGTGACCTTCAATAAGGTAGCATCTTCTCACAGCTTCACGGCATACAAGACAACAAATGAAGGGATAGCCTTCGACAACGGAAGTGAAATCGTTTATATTGACTTGACGTATTATCCGGTGAAAGATCCGATGTATGAACGATTGGGGTCTAAGGAATATACAGGAGGATGGATAGAGGAAGCTGGTGAAGTGCACTACCTTGCCTTCGAAGTCTTGAAAACCCGTATCGGCCGCCACATGAACGATGTATATCATGTACCCGGAAAGATACTTATCACCTGCAACCCAAAGAAAAACTGGCTATACCGTGAATTCTACAAGCCCTGGAAAGAAGACAAATTACAAGCTCCTTATGCTTTTATCCAAGCTTTGGTGCAGGATAATCCTTGGGCAACAGAAGACTACATCGAAAGTCTTCGGAACACAAAAGACCGGGTAACAAAGGAACGCCTATATTTCGGCAATTGGGAGTATGATAATGACCCGACTGCCCTGTGTAACTACGACGCTATCTGTGACTTGTTCACGAATGAGTTCATTGCTCCTGCAGGTGAATCTACCGGTTCTGCAGACCTTGCAATGAAGGGACGAGACAGATTTATCGCCGGTCATTGGAAAGGGAATGTGTGTTTTATCAAACTGGATCAGGAATACAGTACTGGAAAATCCATTGAAACAGACCTGAAGCGGATGATGATAGAATGCTCTATTCCTCGTAGTAAGATGATTGCGGACTCTGACGGATTGGGGAACTATCTTGAAAGCTATCTGAACGGTATCAAGGAGTTTCATGGAGGAGCACGACCTATTAATCCTGAATTTGACAATTTGAAATCAGAGTGTGCCTTCAAACTGGCTGAGATGATTAACAATCGATTGCTTCGTATCGTATGCACGGAAGCACAGCGGGAACGGATCATTGAAGAATTGTCAGTTCTCAAACAAGCACATATTGATGCAGACACACGGAAGAAAGGAATAATCAGCAAAGAAAAAATGAAAGAAATATTAGGTCATTCCACAGATTACCTTGATATGCTGATAATGGCAATGATATTCCGCATCAAACCAACACCCAAACGACCAAAAGCAAAAATAGGAAAGATATGACAGTAAAAGAATTTTTGACAATAAGCAGCATTGCCATCGAACCTGAGGTTATCAGGACCAAGTTGGATGAACTGAGAAAACCTTATCAACTAGGGCAGTATAAGACACCAAATACCCTAAACGACATAAATATGGGAGAACTGATGCAACTGCAATCCATCGAAACAGAACACGATATCTTGTTCGTTCCCTGTACTGTACTGATGGGGCTGAGTAAACGTTATATATCCCAACTTCCAGCTAGCGATGTACTGGGATTCGTACAATGGGTGGCCAAAGAAGTTGAACGAATAAATAAACTATTCGCGTCGACTAATGTACCACCCACACCCGAAGAGAAGCAAGCAGGATCCGAATTGCTAAATTTTGGACCTTTCGGCATGATTGATTACTATGCGCAGCGCATGGGTATCACTGATCATGCAGAAGTAGACAGCGTGCCATGGGTCAGAGTATATAAATGTCTTGACATGGACGCCAAAAGAGTAAGATTCGAACGTAGATTAAGAAACATATTAAGTAAGAAGAAATGACGGTAGAGCAAAAAATTAAAAAGATAGTAGACTCCATGGAGGGTGTAAGTTACCTTTTTGACAACTGGCAAACAGCCAATATAAGACTGGACAAGATTAAATTGCCGGCAGTGCTTAATCTCCTTCCTGTAAGCGGAACTTTTAATCTAGGCAGACAGCAGTTAAGAGACTGCCCTAACTGTATGATGGCATTCATGGATAAAACCAAGTTCGATTTTGATGGCACAGAAAATGATGCAGTGATAGAAGGATGCAAGAATAAAGCCAAAGAATTCATATTGCTATTGAACAGGAGTGGGATGTTCAAAGAAATATCAGGAGATATCCCTTATTCTGTTTTCTATGACAAGCTGGATGTTAATGTAACCGGAATAGTTATCCAACTTAAGTTAGAAGAGATAATGGGTACTGTTATTTGCAACAAGAGCGTGAAAGAGATTGTATATGGCAGCAGAAACTAAAGCCGGAACCCTAAGGATAATAGGTGAAGAGCTGGAAGCGTTACGCAAGCGAATTATAGCCAACCATGAAGCAGCCGGACAAGTAGCCAGTGGAAGGACAAAGGGCAGTCTGAAAGTAGAAATGTCGGAGGACGGAGGCGTTTTGTGGGGCAGGCAGGCATTCGCGGTACTAGAAACCGGACGTGGGCCAGGGAAAGTTCCGAAAGGATTTTACAAGATTATCCGCCAATGGGTGGAAGATAAGGGTATACAAGTAAAGAAGCCCGATTCCTTCGCCTACCTTGTCGCTAGAAAGATAGCCAAGGAAGGAACGGAACTATACCGAAACAGAAAACACGAGGAAATCTATTCCCGTGATCTAGAAAATACCGTGGACAATATAGCCAGCAGGGTATCGGCTATATATGAAACAGAAGTTGAACATATAAATCTGAATTTCGACAATGAGAACACATACGATAGATAATACAACAATTGAATATCCTGACCAAATAGGATTCTGCTTTAATCCTGTGATAATAAATATCCTTGGCGGAAACTATCAATCTGTTACTGCAACGGTAACGGACACCACCACAGCCACATCAGACAGAGAGAACAGAGCGACGTTCGGTGGTTCCTGCTTCTTTGACCTATCATTCTATACGCAGAGCTATTTTGACGAATACAGAGAAGTCGATTACAAGTCAACTCACGCCGAAGATAGTAAGTTAGGACGTCTGTTTAGCATAGAGCTTGATATGTATAACGAATCAGGAACACTTGAAAACAGCTTCCAGTTCAACGTATTCATATTGTGGGGAGCCAGTAAGGTTGGAGAGCAGTATAATGGAAGCCGAGTGCTGACATGGTTCAAAAACTACCCATTCTCTGTAGGCTTATACTCTGCAACATCAGGGAATGTAAAAGTAACTATAGATGGTTCCGAAAGCTCCCCTATCGCATTATCAGGACAAAATGCATGGAATATCATTCTTGCTGGAATAGATGCTTCAGACAGGGTGGAATTTTATCTACCTGGAAGTAATACGGCAGCATCTGTTTTTGACCACACCTTTGATTTCACCTTCCGAGGGCTGCTCAATATGGCCACAAAGATCACTTGTAAGGTTGACAATTCAGACTGTGGAATATACTTGAGATGGATCAACCGCCATGGAATGTGGTGTTACTGGCTATTCATGCAAGGAGACGAGACTTCGCAGGTATCCAATGACGGAGAGTTCATCAGAAACAATATGCAGGATTACAGTTACAAGAACGGATACCATGGAGGTAGCGGACGAAAGCAAAGGAAAATGGAAGAAACGACACTTCCCGTATGCGCTCCATTAATAGACAGCATAACTTATGACTTCCTTTACCAAATGGCCACATCTCCTGTTGTTGATATGTTCATGGGCTATGATGATAACGGTAACGCCAGATGGATGGCCGTAAATGTGTCTGTGGGAAATTTCGTCAAACAGCGGGTATCACTGCAAGACTTTGAAGCGAACATTATATTACCTGAAACTAACGTGCAGAGCTTATGAGAAATGAATTATTATATGTCGGTGCCAACAACAAATTAGTAGATATGGACGACAGCACCAATATCACATTAAAATACAAGAATAATATATTCACCGATATAGGCAAAATTGTAAGTAACACAAGCTACACTATTAAACTTCCAAACACAGTGAGGAATCAGTCTGCATTTCTTCACGCAGACCTGCCATCCTGCCAATATTCCGTTGCTTCATTTTACCTTGACGCTAGATACATAAGAAACGGAGTAGAAATTATCAAAGGGGCAAAAATATACTTGATAGGCACGTCTGATGTGTTTGAAACCGCATTAATATGGGGAAACGCAACACAATTTTCAAGTATTGCCAATGAAGAAAAAAAACTGCAAGATTTAAAAGAACGTTGGCATTATGAAAGCCAAGGGAATGATCCATTTCCTGATTATTACATCGAATGGAATAGCGGAAAGAACGTAAGCCAATATGATAGTCATGGAGATTTCTTTTTCCCAAAAGTAAATTACAATATACGTTCAGCCGATAAAGATTTACCCTATCATCCGGCAGTTAAAGCAACATGGATTTTAGAACATATATCACTTGACAATGATGTGATATTCATTTTTCCAAGTGAACAGCAAGCAGTCTTGAACAAGCTGTTTATCCCATTGCTGACAAGAAATGACGGGTTGGAATTCTCTCAAAAGAATGAACTGTGGTTGAATGCAAAATATTACCTTAACCAAGGAACCGGGCCTATTGAACTTTACTTCGAAAATAAAGAATATTCATCATATTATGGAACGGTAAATAAAAGCTCGCTAAGCGAAGGCACATTCATTAGTGGAATAAAGACAAAAGGAAACTCCATAAAGCTCAATGCTTCAGGCAAAGTATCAATACATACTTTAACTTCTTTCTATCCCAGCAATGCAGCCATGATAGCTTATTATATTGAGAACGGAGAGAACAATGAAATATTCAACATAGGATATACGGATATAATAAGCAATGGAGGAAACTCTTACAATATTACGTTTGAGTTCGAAGGTGTAGAGTCTGACTCAGTAAACAAAGGTACAGATATCCGGTTTGGATTCACAAATATCGGATTTATTGCAGACGTATCAAACGGTGTAGATGGAATCATAAATCTAAGAATGGAAAACAGCCTTGTATCGCCCAAGCAACCAGACGAAAGTATTCTTAACGGGAATGGTCATTACCCCATTATACCAAATTTGCCAGATATGACACAGCTTGATTTTATTAAAGCAATATCTACCATGCTAGGCGTATTTACATATCCTATTGAAGGCACGAACATTATAAGATTTATGTCTGTCGATGATATCATAAAGAAAAAAGAACAAGCGTACAATTGGACTAGACGGGTAATAGCATCGTATATGGCCAACAAGCCTAAAGAAATGAAATTCACTATCGATGGCTTTGCACAAAGAAATATACTTAAATACAAAGACGATGATACGGTAAAAGGCAACTACAGTGGAGAAATTACTTGCTTGATCAGCTCATTAGAGAAGTCTAGAGAAATGGCAGAGTTGAAATTTGCAGGATGCGACATGAGAGGAATTACAGCATTCATACGATTGTACAAATATGACGGAGAGGGAAAGGCTGAACTGCAAAAAGTTCAACCAAGAATACTTCTCGAGGAAAACAATGGAGGTCTATCAAATGGAACCTTCACACAATTGTCGTTCACAGATATCATAAAAAGATTCTACACAAGCTTTCAAAATGCAGTGTATACCCCCAAAATCATTAAAGAAAAAATAGAAATAACAGAAAAAGACTTGAGAGACTTAGATATGACCACTCCAGCATATCTGGCCCAATATGGGAAATATTATGCAATTCTATCCGTTACAGCAGAAAATACAGGAATAGCAAATGTTGAATTATTACAATTAGACATCTAAAATTATGGCAGACAAAGTAGAAAAGATACTTGATATCAAAGTGAATTATAATGAGGCTATCAAAGCTATAGCCGAGTATCAGACAAAAATCGACAAAGCCAAAGAAGCAGAGGCGAAACTGAAGGAACAGTTAAAGGCTGGAGACATAAAAAGGCAGCAGTACAATGAAGAAATGGCGGCATCTAAAGCCTATATCAACGACTGTAATGATTCGATACGTATTATAACGAAAACAATGCAAAATCAGCTCAAGCAGGAGAAGGCGCAAGAGAACAGCCTAGTTTCTCTTCGTGCCCAACTGTCAAATCTAACGGCTGAATACGATGCTTTATCCGAAGCGGAACGGAATGCGGCTACAGGCATTAAGTTACGGGATAAAATTAATGAGGTTACTGATGCTCTGAAGGACGCTGAAGAAGAGACACAGCGGTATTACCGAAATGTTGGCAATTACAAGAAAGCTATAATGGAAGCCGCCAATGCCAATATCCCGTTCGTGCAACAGATAAATGTAATGGTGACCTCTTTGGGCGGAGTAAAAAATTACATAAGTAATGTAAATCAAAAATTGATTACTGTTGCAAAAACCACGACAGGACTAACAAGAGTAGTCAAACTACTTGGAACCGCCATGCTAGGACTTGGAATAGGTGCTCTTTTGGTTGTACTGGCTTCTCTTGTATCATGGTTCACCAAAACACAGAAGGGCGTGGAAGCAGCCAATAAGATAATGGGTGCTCTTGGTGCCACTGTAAATGTCTTAATAGACCGGGCAGGCAAGTTGGGAAGTGCTTTAGTGAATCTGTTTACCGGGAACTTCAAACAGGCGGGGAATGATGCCAAATCCATATTCGCTGGTATTGGTGATGAAATAGTCAATGAAACCAAACAGGCGTGGAAGCTGGCAGAAGTCTTGAATGAGATAGACAAGAGGGAAGTCATGCTGTCCATGTCACGTGCCGCTAACCGAGCTGAAATTGAGAAGCTGAAAAAAGCTGCAGATGACCAGACCCTGTCCACACAGGAACGTATCAAAGCTGCGGAAAAAGCTGCAGCAATGGAAAAAGAGGACTTAAAAATCCAAACAGACTTAGCGAAAGCAAGAATTGCCAATATGCTCGGATATACTAAAGTAACAAAGGAAGCCCTTAAGACCATTGAGGACATGCAAAAAGGAGCAATTACAGCAGATGAAGCTATTGGAAAAATCGGTATATCGGAAAGCACTATTGATGACCTTAGGAAATTAAGCGAAGAAGTAAACAGATTAAGTGAATTGGAAGAAAGCAGTTACACCCGTCAGACAGAGCAGCAAAATACCCTAAACTCTATCCGCCAGGAAGGTGCAGACAAAGCAAAGGAAGCAAAGCAAACAGAACTGGAAGCAGTAAGGGCAGCAGAAGATGCTATGCTTGCCTTGGTGAAAGACAAGAGAGAACAAGCACGGAAAGAGATTGAATTGAACTATTCCCGGCAGATTGAGGATTTGCAAATCAGTTTAAAGCAAGAAGAGAACCTTACCGCCAAGGCTCGTGAAGCCATCAACGCCAAAATAAAGGCTTTGGAACAACAAAAATCTATGGAGCTTAGCAAGCTGTCCGATGAGGAGCTGAAAAAAGAACTGGAGAACCGTTTAAAAATGATATCCCTGCAATTGGAATCGGTCAAGGAAGGCAGCGAACAGGAATACCAGTTAAAGATACAACAATTACAAGCACAACAAGAGGCAGAACTTACCAGCACAGAACAGACCGAAGAAATGAAACTGGCCATTAAAGCAAAGTACAATACCAAGATAGACGAACTGGCAACAGCTCATGAGCAGAATATTATCAACAAGCAAAAGGAAGCCATGCGCATACGCTTTGAAACGGAAATCGCACAAGCATATGATAACGAAGAGGAAATTCTTCGTATAAGGATGGAACAAAAGAAAGCCGAGCTCGATAGCCTGCAGCAAATGGAAGGTGAAAGTATAGAAGCATTCAATCTTCGCAAGCTGGAAGTACAGAATGCTTATCTGGAATCCAAAAAAGGACTGAGCGATAAGGAGATTGAAATAGAACAAGCTAAATATGAAGCAATGGAACAGGTGACAAATGGTCTTGTAGCTCTCACAGAACAAATTGGGGAGTCTGACAGAGGGTTTGCTATGGCAAGCAAAATGTTGGCTTTGGCAGAGATCGCCATCAATTCAGGTAAGGCGATCGCAAAAATGGTATCCGCTGAATCAGGGAAAGGTATTCTTGGTATAGCTACAATGGCATCAGGTATTGCAACAATCCTTTCTAACATTGCAAATGCTGTTAAGATAGTAAAAAGTGCTAAATTTGCAGAAGGTGGTTTGGTTACAGGACCGGGGACAGGAACGAGCGACAGTATTCCGGCACAATTGTCGAATGGAGAATCCGTTATAACTGCCAAAGCTACGTCCATGTTCGCCCCTATCCTATCATCCTTCAATATGATGGGTGGAGGTGTACCTATTAATGTAACAGCAACGAATAATCAAACTTTAGGCGAAGATATGCTGGCCAGAGCAGTCGCCAAAGGAATGATGATGGCTCCTGCCCCTGTCGTTTCTGTAGAAGAGTTTACCTCAGTTGCGAATAGAATTAAATACATAGAAGAAAGCGGTAGTTTATGAAAGCATACGAACTATTATATATAAACAGGAACACTCTTAGGATAATGTCTGAAATGTCATTGGATGCATCAGATATTAAATACCTGGAAATGTATAAAGACTACACCCGTCTTACGGCTGAAGGTCATAAAAAGGCATATATCATGCAGTACCTGGCAGATGAATACAGCATTTCAGAAAGGACCATCTATAGAGTCATTGACAGGTTGTCCGTTGACGTTTCAATTCAATAAGGGGGAAGATTATTCTTCCCCCTATTTTTTTACTGACAAAGCGTGTCAGTGCTATTATGTTCTGAAATTCTTATAGCCATATACCGTTTTTTACCTTTGCTTCAAAATAGATTATATATGGCGAAATTATACATCAACAAAGATATTGTTGCGGATAAAGACAAAATGGAAAATTGGTATCTAACTGGTGAAGATGGATTGTCTTTTCCCGATATTCAAAATTTCCTATCTTGGATAGATCCGAATGACCACGTTATTGATATTGAGATACATTCATGCGGTGGTGATGCCGTTGAAGGGTATGCCATTTATGACGCCTTACGTGCTTCAGGAAAGCAAATCAGCTGTACTGCAGTAGGACGATGTGCATCCATGGCAACCGTGATATTATTGGCCGCTGCAAAAGAAAGACGTTTTGCTTATCCACATGCAAAGTTTCTTATTCACAAGCCTTATATGGCTTCATACGATGGAGACCTTGATCTTGAAACCCTAGAATCAATAAAATCAAACTTGGAGAGTGAAAAAAACAAGATGCTAGCTTTGTATGTAGAACGCACAGGATCGGAAGCCTCAGTTATCGAAGCCCAAATGAATAAAGCCGGTTGGTTTGGTGGTGAAACAGCCAAACAATTAGGTTTTATCACGACCGTTCTTATGCCTACAACTGCCAAAGGGAGAACTTACACATTTAATAACAAAAAAATGAACAAAGAAAAAGAAGTAACAGTGAAGCAGACTATCATAGACAGGCTGCTGGCCAAATGCGGCTATCAAAAAATTGAAGACGTACAGGTCGTATCTATGGAATTGACAAATGCCGAAGGTAACACGCTTACCGTGGAAAGAGATGAAGGTGAACCCCAAGTAGGAGATACAGCAAGTCCCGATGGCGAACATGTCATGCCTGACGGAAAGACTATCATTGTGACAGATGGCGTTATTACAGAAATTAAAGATCCTGATGAATTGGAAGAGGATGAAGTGAAAGCTTTAAAAGCCCGTATAGAAGAGTTGGAAACTGAGAATGCTTCTCTAAAGACGAATGCCCGTACCATTGAGGACAACAAGATTCTGAACGCAGTCCGTATGGCCGGGGGCGAAAACTGGCTGGCAAAACATTGTAGTACTTATAAAGTGTCAGCTCGTACCCAAACGTTCAACAAGGGTATAAAAGGAGTAGAAGAAAATGAAACGCCTATTCAGAGAAAACTTCGTGAAGAAAGAGAAAAAAGAAACAACAAGTAATAAAAGGAGGGGAAATGCCTATTTTAGATTTTGACAAACTTACACCTGATAATCAGGCTGTAAAAGACTTGAAAGACCTTATTCAGTTAACAGTCTTTCAAAACGAGGACATGGAGCGTTTCATGACGTTTATGCCCAATGTGACTAACGGTAAAAAAGCTGGTTTTATCGGTGAAATGGAAGATGTCGGAGTAGCCGGCTCCGGATGTGACCCTGAATATAAAAAAGTGGCTATCGCTGCCGCCCAAAAGGAATGGGAAATCGGGGATTGGCAAATTCCTTTGGAAATGTGCTATACAGACTTGGAAAACACCATTGCCAAGTACTGCCTTAAAACGGGAACAAATATAGGAGACCTGACATCGACCGAATATATGGACGGTATTGTACTGCCGAAGCTGTCTGAAGCTATGATGAAAATGATGTGGCGTTTTACATGGTTTGGAGATAAATCAGCAGCGTCTGTCACTGGAGGTGGTCAAATCACTGACGGAGTAAACATCGAACTATTTAAAACATGTGACGGTTTTTTCAAACGTCTGTTTGCCATCTGTACCAACAATACCGGACAGCACACTGAAATTGCAGCCAACGCAGAAGAATCATATGCATTACAAAAATCAAAGATGAAAGAAACAGGCATTGCCACATCAATATTCGATGCGATGTTGCAAGATGCCGACAGCCGGATTTTCCAAAAAGACGGATGCGCAATTTTCGCCACCAAGTCAATGTGCGATGCTCTGACTCACGATATGAAAGAAAAGTACAAGGTAATCATGCCCTGGGAAGTTGTATTTGACGGTGTAGAGGTCAGCAAATACGATGGAACAACCATCGTTAAATGTTCCATTTGGGATAGATTTATTCAAGCCTATCAGAACAACAAAACCAAACTTAACTTACCGCATCGTGCTGTTTTATGTTCTCCTGAGAACTTGATGTATGGATGTGAGGGCACCGAACCGATGTCGGACTTGGATATTTGGTTTGATAAGAAAGCCCGCAAGAACTACATTTATTCAACAGGAAAATTAGGCTCCATGATTGGCGAAGATGAGTTGGTACAGGTAGCATACTAACGAAAAGAGCAAATATGGCAATATGTGATATAACAATCAAAAAGGACATCGCACCATCGTGCGATGATCCTATCGTTCCCGGGCTGGAACAGGAAGGTGTGATAATGAATCGCGCAGACGTGGATTTCGGTGCGGTTACATTCAACGCAACCCGTAAGAATGTGATCGAAACTCTTGCACTGAAAACAGGTAAAAAAGGTTACAAGGTACAGGTATTCGGTGCAACCCCCTTTACAGGTACCAATACAGCCTTGGCAACAGGAACCTATCGTAACACGTTCACTAACACAGTGAACATGGTTGTATTAGCAAATGACCCCGATGTATGCAATGACATTATTGATGGGCTTGCTAACGGTGATTTTGTCGTTGTATTGGAAAATAAAGCTAAAGGGTTAAATAAAACCGAGAATCCGGGAGATTCAGCTTTCCAGGTTTACGGTTACTACCAAGGTTTGAAAGCCGCAGAGATCGGCAATGACAAGTATTCCGAAGAAACGGAAGGGGGATGGAATATCTCTTTGCAAGAAACCAAGGTTCCCAAATCAGCATTATTCTTGTACAAAACATCTTACGATGCGACAAAAACGCTTGTTGAAACACTGACAAAACCAACTGAATAATTATGGAGTTAGAAGAAGTGGTTGATAAATTAAAGGAGCTAGGAGATCTTCCCTCCTACTCCTCTTCTGATAAATCGGAGATAGAAAGATTGTACAAGGAAGTATTAGGAAAAGAATTCACTAAGACATCATGTAACGACTGCTATCGCGATGCTGTAATCGAAATGACTGTTTACATCAAAAAGAATAACCGTATGAAAGAAAAATGTAATTATATATTAAAGAATGGTGTCCTGCTTCAACCGGAGTTCGGAAGCAATAAAATGTACACTAATGACAACCTCACTGATGAAGTTGCTGAAAAGTACCTTGCCAAAAATCCGAAAGGTGAAATTTATTTCGCCCATGTACCTACGGACTGGAAAGAACGTGTTAACAAATGTGGATACAATCAAAGCCTGCTTGATTCAATGGTAGAATCATTGCAAGACGGAGTTTCTGAAGAATCCGTGGCTGACACGTTGAAAGATTTCCAAATCAACGGCAAGAAAATCAGTAAAAAAGTTCTGAATCTGCATCTAAGCAAGGCCATTGAAATTGTGAACGCAATGAATGGAGAAGGCGAAGATAAAGTTGAATAAAAGAAATAAAGGACGAACGTAAACCTCGCGAATATGAGAGTAAGAGATCTAAAAAAGAAAAGCAGTAACCGCATTGATACAAGCTATTTACAAAATCTAGGAATTCAAGCCTACGGACAGGACAACCTATATCCGCAGACATTAAAGAATATCATTGCTGCAAGCTCTACTGCATCTGAATGCTCAGACCGTTTCGCTGACTTCATTGAAGGAAACGGATTCCGTGAGGTTGCTTTTTCCAAATATGTAGTCAATCGAAAAGGTGACACATTGGATGATGTGCACATGTTACTATGTAAAGACATGTCCGAACTCAATGGAATAGCAATCCATGTTAACTACAATGTTTTCTGTGAGATAGTGGAGATGCAGCACGTACCATTTGAAAATTGCCGTCTGACAGAAGAAGATGAAAACGGTTATGTGGCAAAAATAGCAGTACATCCAGACTGGAGCGGAAAGAAGACACGTAAAGGGAAAGCTCTGCAGGTCAAGAAAGAAAACATCGACTATATAGATGTTTTTAACCCTCAAAAAGATGTTATACTGGCTCAAATAGAAGCAGCCGGAGGCATTGAATACTACAAAGGTCAAATCCTATGGGTGTCAATGGCCGGGAAAAATACTTATCCTGTCGGGAAAGGTGACCGGGTGGCTACAGAAATGAGTACCGATGAAGGGCTGTCCAATGTCAAGTACAGAAATGTACGAAATAATTTCTTCCCTGGCGCTATGGTATTCACCAAAAAGGGATCGAACATAACCTTTGACGAAGAAGGCAACGAAGTGAAAGATACAGACGATGACGACAGTTTCTCAAATACACTCATCCAGTTGCAAGGTGATACGAATGCAGGAAAGATTATGGAAGTTACTTTAGAAAGCGATGAGGAAAAACCTGAAATAATAAATCTGAACTCACAAAATTACGACAAAGAATTTACCGTTACTGACGCAAGTGTGGTTGAACGTATTTATTCAGCTTATGGCCAAGAGCCATGGTATTGCATCCGTATTGGTAAAGTCGGATTCTCAGGCGATATTTTGGAAGATGCTTTCGAGTATTACAATTCTATCGTAAGCAAGCAACAACGCTTAATAGAGCGTACCTTTAGCCGTATATTCAGCTATTGGTATGAAGTAGTCAACCCCTCTAATGATTATAGTGTGGAACCATTAAAGTATGTACGAAATGCAGCAGTATCTAATAACAACAGATGAGGTATCGGCTTTGTCTCGCGGAATGTCTGTACATCTCGATCCTGACAAGATAGAAACCTACATCCGTGAGTCGGAGAATATCTACATCAAATCAGCGTTGGGAGACGAACTGTTCCTTGACGTGAAAAAAAATCCTGAAAAATACCAGCTACTGCTTGACGGAGGTACTTATGAAACTAAATGTAAAAAGAAGATAATCATCACTGGACTTCGCGTAGCTTTGGCTTATTATACCTATGCCTGTATTGTCAAAAATGGAGATGGGAATGTATCCCGTTTTGGCTTCGTGAACAAGGAAGGTGAATATAGCAGTCATACAGTATTCAAGGAAAAGATGATGGTGTATAGCGATGCATGTAGCATAGCTGACCGCTACCTGAAAGAATGCGTGCTTTACCTAAAAGAATGCGGTATGCCACTTTATAACGGTGAAGGGAAATTAAAATCTAATAGAACTGTTTTTCGTGTAATAGGAGAATGAGCGATTCTGTTGATATATTAAAGAAACTGGCTCTTCAAGTAAGAAACGCATCTACAGAAGGAGAGAATACAGCTGAAAGAATTGGGCGCATATTTATCGGGATTCTAGAAAACATGGATAATTCTGATATAGAAAAGCTCACCAAATACTTTTTGCGCAAAGACAAGGAGGATTCTACGAATTTCCTGCTATCCTTGCTAGGCGGAGTATTGATTAAGAATTATGCCAAGTTCGGTGACTTTATCCCCGGCGTTTCCGGAGGTTACATCGGTGAGGACGCCCGTGCCGAGCTGGAGGCTCTGGTCCTGCGCAGCTCTCTGAGTGTACCAGAACTTCGTTTCAACCGTCAGACCTATTTTGAAGGATATAATACTATAAGTCCCGGCGGAGGGCTGAAGATAAAAAGCTTTGTCGCCAATAGTGACGGCAGCTATACTGTCACCCCTGATCTGGAGGATGGTGTACCGCTGGGACAGAAGCCGGACGATATCCTCCTGGGCTTCTGGCATGACAAAAGCGTCACTACCAGTGACTTTATTGGTTTCAGAAAAATACAGTACCGTATCACTTCCGCAGATTACGACGAGAAGACATTCGTGATGGTTCCGCGTCCCGGATATGAGTTCGTTCCCCATAACGAGATGCGTCTCGGACAGACGGGGAACTTCACCGACAAGGAGCGTCAGACTTATATCATCATAGACGTGCGTGACGGTAACTGCTGCATCACCCTTGTTGACAATGCCAACACCTGGGACCCGGAGTCGGCACAGATGAAGAGCTGGTTCGGCAAGAAGAAGGGTATGACCATCAATGGGATCAACTGCGACAGGTTTTCGGCAGTATTGCAGGATATCATCATGACGGGGCTTATCTTTCAGGTGGATGAGATCACCGGACAGACAGTGCGTGTACCTCTGGATAAAGGTGAATGGGTTGCAGGTAAGTACGCCTACTATGACCGGGTGTCACATAACGGGGCTTTGTGGTTGTGTGTTGATGATAACGGAACGACAACAGAACCGTCAGATGATAATCCGGTATGGCTGAAACAAGTGGCCAAAGGTGACAAGGGTGATCCGGGCCTGTCTGTAATAGGTGGCGGTCATTGGGAATCCTCTAAGACCCCATACGAGGTCAATACCATGGTCACTTTGGCGGGCTGTGTTTTTATCTCCAAGGTGAAAACATCCAATCCTCCGATTAAAATTGCAAGGTTCAGGAACGGCAATTATCGAAAGAAAAAGGATGGCGGTTATATCCTTGCCGGGAAGTCAGCCGACTGGACCGTGCATGAAGACTGGGAGATGCTGCTGGACGGTCGTGAACTTAAAGGTGAGAGTATCACCTTCTTGGGTGAGTTCGCATCCCATCCGTCCAATCCCAAGGAGGGTGACAGCTACCGAAATACGGCTGACCATTGTACTTACATATACCGGAATGGTTTGTGGATGGTCATGGTCAAAGACGGGACTGACGGTAAGGACGGCAAAGGTTACGAGTGGATCTACACCCGTACCAACATCATCGGCCTTACCCCTGACAAGCCGGATTCGAAGCAGCAGGATGATTATATACCGGAAGGCTGGACAGATGATTTTCTTGGCGTGGATGCAGACCATCAGGTGGAATGGGCGTGCAAACGTGTGAAGCGTGATGGAGTATGGAGTGAATGGAGCACTCCGGCCCCTGTGCACCGTTGGAGTAAGGACGGGGAGTCGAATATCATGGCCGACCTTGACAATGAGATGGTGAGCGTCGCTCTTACCAGTACCGGCGTTACTACTTCCGCACAGTCATGGACTACCCATGTATCCATGTGGTACGGTACCGAGAAACTCACCCTTGAGACTTTAACAGTCAGCACGCCTGCCGGTTTCACGGCAAGCACAAGCAAGGCCACCGGAGCGGTGGCGATATCCGTCGCTGCCGGAAAGTCGGTTCCGGAACAGAATACGGTCACCATCACACTGGCTGCAATGAAGAACGGGCAGCTCTATACCCGTGAACTGACTTTCAAGATAACCGGTGTCCGTGGCGGGGCGGACGGTTCCGATGCGGTAATTTATAGCCTTGTCACTTCGGCCACGATGGTCAGCAAGAACAAGAACGGCGGTTACAGTGTAGCTTCGGTATCCTGCCGGCGTATGAAGACAGTCGGTGCGGTCACTACGGCCACAACGGACGGGGAGTTGAAGTACAGTCGTGACGGTGCGGCCGAGGTTCCCATCGGTGATGGTGTCGGGGTGGCTTCCGGTAATTTTACCAGTAGCTTGAAGTTCGTGTTCTACGTGAACGGTCAGGCGGTTGATGTCGAGACTGTTCCGATGGTTGTGGACGGCAGTGACGGAAAGGATGGTGAGAGCATCACAGCAGCCGGTCATTGGGAATCCGCCAATACTCCGTATGCCAAGAACAGTACAGTATCGTTTGCCGGAGGATCTTACTTAAGCAAGGTTGAAACCTCCAACCCTCCGATTAAAATCGCCAAGTTCAGAAACGGCAGACTCCGCAGGAAAAGAGACGGCGGATACATCCTCGCCGGCAGATCTGCGAACCGGACGGTACATGCGGACTGGCAGGAGATGGTTGCTCCCGTCGGACCGTCGGCATCCTACTGGCTGGACAGTCCTGTCAGCGTGATCAACTTCACTTCAACAGGCACGCCATCCCCGTCTGGATTCCTTGTCACTTGCAAACAGAATGTGGCAGGCAATGTAAGCACGTGCAGCACGCTTTATCTGGCTGCACGCAAATACAACGGAAGCTGGCTGGCTCATGTAGGTGCGACACTGAACAGCCAGATATCCGTACCTGCGACAGCCGGATACACCCAGTTTGCCGTCCGGGCTTATAAATCAGCTTCCGATGCTGCTGCTTGGAATGACAATTATGTGGCCGAAAAGGGTGTGGGTGTTGCAAATGATGGTGCCATAGGAGCAACAGGAGCTACGGGTGCGTTCCCTTATGACAGAGGAGTATGGGCGTCCGGACAGACATACGTATGGAATGCAAAACAGCGTGACAAGATCATTCACAAAATAGGTGAAGTTTATTACAATTTTCTTGTGCGCAACTATGGAAGTTCTGTATCAGCGGCTCCTACATCCGCTAACGGAGATCCCAACTGGGAAGCCATGCAGAAATACAAAAGTCTGGTAACCGACATATTCCTTGCTGATAAGGCGAACATAGCCGGTTTTATGTTCAAGTTGAACGGATACACATCGGACGGGGCACCTTACGGTATCATGCAGTCACAGGACAGCACTAACGGCCAGCCTAATCTGAGGATGGACACAAAGACCGGAGAGATTCTTTGTCAGAAAGCGAATATCACCGGAACTATCATAGCGACAAAGGGGACAATTGGTGGATTCAATATCGGTAATAATTTTATCGGCAGCACTAATATGTCGGCTGTGAATGTTGATAATTTGTTGCTGCAATACGACAAATTTGAAATGAAATATGAACGGTTTCAGTCAATAGACGGACATTTATATCAAGGCATTTTGGATACAGTAATTAGAAGTGGAAGTATAACTGTATCATCAACCGGGGATGTTTCAACAGCGGATGATACTCTGTATGTAAGATGTGGGAATTATATTTTTTCCGTTGGGCGAAACGGAATTCGCAAGTCAACGAATGGAGGAAGTACCTGGGTGGATTTATAACATTTAAAATATTAAAGTATGAGAATAAATTTTGCACAATTTCCTATTTACGACGGGATTAAGAAAGAAAAACTGATAGCCAACAACATCACTGAGGCCTACGGTGACTGGATATACAAGAACGTAGCGGGTTTGAAGGCGCATCTCCTTGCTGAGAAGATATTCAAATCTACTGCTGAAGGTGTCGAGATTGACGAAGAAGAGGTGGATATCATAAGACGCTCCACCTCCATGCTGCCCGGTCTGCTGGCTGATTCTTTGAATGATTATTTAGATAAAAAGGAGGAACAACATGAAAAAGGTATATTGTAACAACCTTCTGGCAAAGGTGCTGCTTGCGTTCAGTTCTTGCCATACGATAACAATCGGTCCGTTTGTTTTAAGCAAGCGACCGGAAGAGAAAATCACTCAGAAAGTGAGAAACCATGAGTGTACCCACGCCCGTCAATGGGTTGAGATGGCAGTTGCCATCGGTACAGTTATCTGGATCTTGCTGTTGTGTTTTGACCTTTCCACCTGGTGGCTGGTACTGGCCGGGCTGGCATTCTATCTCTGGTATGGTGTGGAGTGGCTGGTCAGGGCGGTACGGTTGAAGGATGCCGGCAGGGCGTATAAGACGGTATCGTTTGAGAGGGAGGCATATTCCAACGAGGATGATCCGAATTATATTGAGAACAGTAATTATTTTGCATGGGTGAAGTATTTGTTTTAATTTTAAAATTTGCATTATGGACTTGAATAATATAGTTGGCTTTAAAGCTGTGGATAAAAACGGCAACGAACGACAGGTGACCGTCGATGAGATGACAGAATTAGTTTCCGCACGGATTGTTTCCGCTGCATCAGAAATATCAACATTTGCTGCCGCTGCGGCAGCCGGAACAGATGAGTTTGAGGACCAGTTGCCCCAGTCCGACACCTTCTCTTGGCTCCGTACTTTGGACGGTTCCAAGAACCCAACTTTGACATCTTCTTCGGCTGCCGCGAAAGTCCTGGGAGAACTGATTGGTGTTGCTACAGCCAAGAAAGATGGACTAATGCCTATGGAACAGTTCTTCGATAGAGATGTTAATCCCATTGAAGATTACAATACATTTACATGGAATGGGATTCGGAAAACAACTAAATCAACATCTAATTCTCCATTCGAAAGTGGTGATGGGCAAAATGCTGTTATATTTATAGGGACAAATGATGTTCAAAAAATAGGGTTTCAAGCAACCTATTCGGGGCAATTGATTAAGATCAGGCTATATTGGGTCGGTAGTTGGGGTAAATGGCAAACTTTTTCGTTGACATAGGATTAAAAAACGGGTGGTCCGGTACAAGCCGGTGCCACCCGATCCTGATATGCACAACGCCATATGCGGTGCAAAGGTAATAAATATCTGAATAAACCGCTATATTTTTCAAGATATAGAGATTTCTTCCAAATCTGATATACTGATTTCATCCGTCACGTTTGTGAAATAGAAGAGATCAGGGTTCTCTGAAAAAACCTCAATATTGGTTCTTGTCCATACACTGCTATAAACGTAAACATAAAAAGAGTTTCTATCTTTAAAAAGTCTGATACTATTATATCCTTTTTCAAATAATTTATTTACGAATATATATATGTCTGATAAGATCACACGAATATAGTTGCAACTATCCAATGTGCCATTAGGTGAGCTATATATATGTAATATATGATTAATATTACTGCCATAATCACAAACTTTAAACAAAGCAGTTTCCTTATTTCCGGTAGAAATCTTATAAATCGTAGAATTTAAGGCTTGAACACTATCGCTCAAGCCTTTATTTTCTTTCGTAGCAATCCCTATCAGTTCTCCCAGGTCAGGTTTCGAATAGATTTTATGTCAATTATTACTGTAAATTATTATCTTAGGATCTTCCCAAGTTGAAACGTCTGGATAATTCCTTTTCCTAAATATTAATGTTCCGTCTATTGCTATTCCGAAGAGGAAAACAGTATCTTCTAATTGTTTTATAACCAATCCTTGAACGACATTACCGTAGAATCCTTCTCCAGCAAAAGCATTGAAATTGGAAACGAAAGGTTGAATTGTTTTTATAGGCATTTCATTTACAAAATCCGTAAATTCACTCCATGAAGAAAACGATTTTGTTCCCTTCGGATTTCCCAAAAGTTCTCCCAGGTCGTTCCATGAAGAATATCTATGTTATAATTGTTACTTTAATTTTAGCCCATTTATTGAAAGAATTTCCATTGTTACTAATAGACCGAATATATATGTATGGATCTACATTAAAATTGTCAGGAACAAAATACTGAGATCCAAAAAAGCCAGAGTTTGCCACAAGTAACGTTCCAAACTTATATGCTCCTGTAGGGAAGTTATTGGTTGTGGAATCGTCCACATTATAAGCTCCGGCTATAGCTATGTTGCAGTCTTTTATTGCAAACCGTCTTCTTATCCACGTATCATTTATTCCGATGAGTTCTCCCAGAAGTAAAAATAGGTAAATTTTATGTCAAAGAAACCATCATCCAAGAAGACCAATTTGTTCCCCATTTTTGTCTAATATATAATTTCCCTATGCCATAATAACAAGCTTGTAAAATCATGATGCCATTAACAGGTAATACTATTAAGATTCCATTATTAGAACTATTAATAGATGGCATATTAATGTCACTAGGATAATTCCGATATATCCCTCCTGAAATAAGTTCATTTGCATCCCCGAATGATGAGCCATTATTAGCTTCTGGTAATCTCCATAGCTTCAAATTGGTGAACAGTCCTCCCAGAAGTACAAAATATAAGAGCTTAAGTTATAATTTCTATACAAAAACACCTTCGTATTTTGCCCATTTTCCCCAATTATCTCCTAATTTTTGTCTTATATAAAAAACATTATCATTCATCGGAATGTATATTTGAGTTATAAACAAACGCCCAAAAACCAATAATCCTCCCCATGCCCTATGACCGTTAGGGGTATCTCTGTCAGTTAATCTGTCGTCAATAGTATAATATCCAACCTCAGTTGCCGATGCAAATGATGTTGGATATCCTTTATCTCCTAACATTTGATTTATCCCTAACAGTTCTCCCAGCTCTCGATTTTTAAGAAAATCATGTCAAAGAAACAGTTTTCCAATCATCCCAAGTATCACTCCATCCCTGTCTTACTTTTAAAATTTTAGTATTCATATCTGATGCAATTTGTAGAGTGTAATAATTGATTTTAAAGACAACGATACCTCCCCATCCAGAAGAAAATGGAGAGTTTGTTAATTTGCGAAAATTACCATTGATATAATATCCTGACTCAAGTTCATTGGCATCACCACCTTCAGATATATCCCCCCTTCCCATAAATGGGAATAGCTTCAAATTATTCATGAGTCCTCCCAGCTCTCTGTTTAGATAAAATCCATGTTAAAAAGAGAGTACACGAATCGTAACTATAAGGTCATAATTTATAGCAGTTATCATAATCTGATTATCCTTTAGTGATATAGATATAATTTTATCAGCACTAGAGAATATCTTCGTAACAATGCCGGTAGAATCAACATAAATCATCATTTCTCCGTCATTATGGCTGACATATACGAATTCATTGGTAGGAGCACCTATACTAAATGATACTCCTGGCCGTATTGTTTCATAATATTCAGTTCGTTTTATTCCATTTGTTGGCAGAAGTCCTCCCAGCTCTCGATTTTTAGCATGAATTGTATAATTATTATTCAGCAGCGACTTCAATTGCATCTTCCGGCAATGTTGCAATCACAGGAGTAGTTTTAAAACTGGTAACTGGTTGTATTCTTATATTCATTGGACCACTATCATTATTTTTCAAATACATACTTATAACATTGTAGCCATCTATTTTAACATAGAATTTCTGTGATAATAAATTGGATAATGCTATAACTTTATATATTTTTCTTTTATCATCATGACATATCAATATCTGATATGATGCCATTCCTCTCCATGGATGCCAAATGACAACATTATATACAACACTATTTTCAGAAGTAGATAATAGTAATACTTCACCACTCTTTAAAACAAATTCATTGGTTAGAGCCTGTCCAATAGGCATTAATCCTTTCTTCTCATTACTTGCAGTAGGCAGAAGTTCTCCCAGATCGCCAACAGGCAGAAATTCTTGTCTAAATTCCTACCTGTGTGAGCGTACTAATATCTATATCTACTTTAGTCGCTGAAATGGCATTATCCATAGAAACACGATTGGTAAAATATATCAAAGCTCGTGAGAATACAGGCATATATACATAGTAGTTATGATCTCCATCCTTGTATATTTTCAGCAAATTAGGACCAATACTCTTTACAACGGACAGTCCTTTAACGTGATGTGATACAAAAGAAAAGATGTCTGCGTTCTCGCTATTCCCTTCTCCAATAATATCAAAAGTAACGTTTATATCTTTAGGATAATTCAGTTTGTATAAAGCCCCTTCTCCTAGCATGTGATTTACCAAAAAATAGTTTTCATTTAACTGAAGTCCTCCCAGAAGGATTTGTATCAATGACTTTTGTATTACAATATTATTTTAAATGTTTATTGGTCTATATATCGTTTATTCTGTTCTTTTTTTCATATAATGATTCTTTTTTAAATATTTGTTATAGCTTTGCTATGACAATTAATAATGTTTTTTCATTTATTAATTTTTGAATGCCGTGAGGTATTTTAATTAATAAAAAGATTTGTGTATGGAATTGGGCAGGATTGGCGAATCCTGCCTTTTTGATACCGTACGTCAACTACATAATAATTCGGGCAAAACAAAATTTATATATTGTAGCATCTATATTGAATTAAACATTATTCTAAATCACTAAAAGAGTTTACTGATAAAAATATCTAGATGCTATCGTTCGTGATGAATAATGGCATCTTTTTTACAAATGTTTTTTTCACAGACCATTTTTTTATAGATATTATACATCTTTACTTGCGAAAGTGGGGGTGTATTTTTTATTGGCTAAATTTTGCAGCTTGGAACAGAGGATGCATCTTTGCGGAAAAATGGATAAAATCAGATACCGTCTTGTATATAACCGCCAGAACA
>OGKU01000272.1_pt1 | contig 45048 bp, 44 predicted proteins | sample 1572611 | NCBI WGS metagenome assembly OGKU01 (sample SAMEA2581886, study PRJEB24529) | metagenome | biome: Human gut stool | place: China | collected 2011 | reverse complement strand
GCAGCCGCCGGAGCGGTGCTTAAGCCGTAAGGCGGGAATTATGCGGTGTTGCCTTTGGTTATTTGGCTATGGTCATGCCAGATTCAGCCGCTTTGTCATGAGCCACTGGGTCAGTGCCCACAGCAGGGCATCGACAAGGACAATCAGCGCAAAGACGGCGAGCAGGGTGAGTACGATAACGCCCAAGGTATTGTCGGGACCGAAAAACGACGCGGCGCTGAAGCCGGTATTGTTAAGGTACTTATACCCGCGGAACGCGACAAAGACTGCCGTCACAAGGGCTGCCATCTGCCCGATAAAGCCGATGACAAAGTAGGCGGCAATGCTGATGAGCAGCCGCTGCTGGGTAAACTGCGCGGCGAAGGCACACGCCAGATATGCGTGCAGCAGTGCGCCCGCGATAAGGGCCAGTATAATCAAAAGCATTGCAGACCAGATGGCGACATCCTCGGCAGTGACGCGGCTGAAATCAGATGCAAACCCGCCGCCACTGACAGTGTCGGTAGTCAGCATGCCGCAAAGTGTAAAAAATACCATGCCGAACAGCGTCCATACCGTGCCGCAGATGACCTTAGCAGCAATGTGCTGCCAAATGGGCACGGGCAGAGCCAGCATCAAGTACCCGCGCTCGCCCAACAGGCGGTAAAACTGCTGAATTTCAATAAAAGAGCAGATGGCGAGCACAACAAGAAGACTTACGGCAGATGCCAGTGCCAGCAAGGCCATGGCGACCCCGGCCAGCGGCAGCCTGTCGGAGGTGTTCTGGACAAAACGGCTCAGAATATTAGTAAAAATGTTCAACACAAGCACGCCCGCCGCAATGGGCAGAACAACACGGCCTGTGGATTTGAACTCATAACGTAAAAGCTTCGTCAGCATTTGTAAACCTCCCGGAAGTAAGCGTCCACGCTCTCCCCTGTTTCCTCGCGCAGCTCGTCGACGGCGGCCTGGCGCAGGACCTTGCCGTCCTGTAAAAGAATGACCTCGTCCAGCACCTTTTCAATGTCGCCGATGAGGTGCGTGGACAGCATAAGCGCGGCATCCTCACTGTAGTTGTGCAGGATGGTGCTTAAAATGTAGTCGCGGGCGGCGGGGTCCACGCCGCCCAGAGGCTCATCCAGCAGGTAGAGCCTGGCGGCACGGCTCATCGTCAGGCAGAGCTGCATCTTTTCCTGTGTGCCCTTGCTCATGGAATCGATTTTGTCTCGCCCGCCGATATGCAGGTCGGCCAGCAGGGCGTTTGCCTTGACTTTGTCAAAATCGGTGAAGAAATCCGCGTACAGGCTTACGGCATCGTCGGCGGTGAACTCCGTCGGCAGGGCCATACGGTCCGGCAGATAGCTGGTGACGGCCTTGGTGAAAACGCCGACAGGAACTTTATCAATAATGACGCTGCCCGCCGTGGGCTGCAAAAGCCCGGCGGAGATTTTCATAAGCGTTGTTTTGCCGCTGCCGTTGGGGCCAAGCAGGCCAACAAGCTTGCCCGGCGTGACGGCAAAGTCCACGCCGTTCAGCGCAGCGGTGCGGCCATAGCGCTTGGTCAGGCCGCGTACCTCATAAATTGCATCCATGGTTTACTCCTTTTTTTGGTGCCTGCTGTGCGGTCTCGCGCAGCAGAGTCTCGATTTCGGCTTCGGTCAGGCCGAGGGCCTGCATCTGGTGCAGAAACTCCGCCGCCAGCGTGCCGGCGCGCCGACGGCGCAAGGCCTGCAGGGCAGTGTCATCCGCTGTGACGGTGCGCCCGGCGGTGCGCTGCGCCTGCAAAAGGCCGCGGCTTTCCAGCTCCTGCAAAGCGCGCTGCATGGTGTTGGGGTTGACCCCGGCGTCAGCGGCCAGCTCCCGCACGGGCGGAATGCGGCTGCCGGGCGGGAACTCCCCCGCGACGAGGGCAAGCTCCAACTGCTCGACCAGCTGCACATAGACCGGGCGGCCCGCAGTAATGTTCCAGTTCATGGTGTTTTATGCTCCTTTTGTATTATTGTGTTAAGAGCTTAATACAATAATACACGCGGGATACAGCTTTGTCAATAGAAAAAAACAAAAAAATCCCCCGCCGGGCTGGCGGAGGAAATATTGCATGATACAACGTCAGGAAATATGATCCTCGATCCATGTCAACACGTAGTCGAACACCTCGTCGCGGTTTGTCTCGTTGTGCAGCTCGTGGCGGCCTCCTTCAAAAATCTGGCAGGTCAGATCCCTGACACCGGCGTCGCCCAGCATGGCCCAGACCTTGCGCACGCCGCTGCCGTAGTCGCCGACGGGGTCGCAGTCACCGGCAATCAGCAGCACGGGCAGATCCTTGTCAATAGCCTGTGCCCATGCCTTTGTGCTGACGTGGTTGAGCGTTGCGAGCATCTCGCGGTAGGTCGCAGCGGTAAACCGGAAGGTGCACAGCCCGTCGGCGTCATAGGCTTTCACAACGCTTTTGTCGCGGGAAAGCCAGGCGTTGGGAGACTGCGCGTTCTCGATTTTCCTGCAATAGCTGCCGAAGTTCAGCTTGACCATCAGCGGCGAGACATAGCGCGGCCCCTTGACGCGGGCAATCAGCCCGGCCAGCCGCTGGCCGACGACATTCATAAAGCTGGGGCCTGCCGTGCCGGAAATGACCAGCGCCGCGATGCTTTCCGGCCACTTCTCGGCGTACCAGCGCGCGTAAAAGCTGCCCATGCTGTGGCCGTAGAGGATGATGGGCGTATCGGGAAAGCGCTCGTGCAGGATACGGTTCATCGTGTGCAGGTCGTTCAGGAGGTGGCAACGGCCATTCGGCTCACCGTAGTGGCCGTGCTCCCCTGCCTGGGCGGTGTCACCGTGGCCGAGATGGTCGTTGCCCGCCAGCGCAATGCCGTGGGCAGCGTAGAACTCGGCCATCGGTGCATAGCGGCGCACATATTCGCACATGCCGTGGCTGAGCTGAAGGACAGCCCGCACAGGCTGGCCGGGTACGGTGTAGAGGAATGCGGAGGAGGTGTGCTTTCCGTCCGACGACGGGAAGGCAATGGCTTCGCAGTGGAGGTTGGGCATGATTACAGTTCTCCTTTGATTTTTTTCCAGTATTGTGCGAAAGCCTGCTCGTTTTTATTATCGCCGGGGACATAGTACTGCCGGTCCTTGATGGCGTCGGGCAGGTATTGCTGGGCGGTCCAGTGGTTGGGGTAGTCATGCGGGTAGAGGTAGTGCTGCCCCTTGACCTTGGCGTCGGCGCCGTCGTAGTGCTTGTTTTGCAGCTGGCGCGGGATGGGCCCGGTGCGCCCGGCCTGAATGTCCGCAATGGCGGCATTGATGCCGTCGTGGGCGGAGTTGGACTTGGGCGCGGTAGCCACCAGCACCACGGCATCCGCCAACGGCAGACGGGCCTCCGGCAGACCGACGGCGTTGGCAATGTCAACAGCGGCCTTGACGATGGGGATGATCTGCGGCCAGGCCAGGCCGACATCCTCGCACGCGCAGACCATCAAACGGCGGCAGGCGCTGGGCAGGTCACCCGCTTCCAGCAGACGGCCCAGATAGTGCAGCGCTGCGTCGGGGTCGGAGCCGCGCATCGACTTCTGGTAGGCCGAGACGATGTCATAGTGGTCGTCGCCGAGCTTATCATACCGCATGGCCGTGCGCACGGCGACCTGCTGCACCATGTCCAGTGTGATCGTGCGGCTGCCGTTTTCTACGGGTGCAGCGGTGACGGCAAATTCCAGATTGCCCAGCGCCTTGCGCATATCGCCGCCCGCACTCTGGGCCAGGTATTCCAGCGCGTCGTCGGGAATGAGCACGGGAGACTTGTCCTCAGCCCCGAGGCGCGCAGCGGCGCTGCGCAGCCCGGTGCGGATGTCGTCGGTGGTCAGGGATTTGAACTCAAACACCGTGCAGCGGGACAGAAGCGCGTTATATACATAAAAGTAGGGATTCTCGGTGGTGGAGGCAATCAGGGTGACGGTACCCTGCTCCACGCATTCCAGAAGGCTCTGCTGCTGACGCTTGTTAAAATATTGTATCTCGTCAAGATATAAAAGAATGCCGCCCGACGCGCCGAGTGTGCCGATGTCCGCGAGAACCGACTTGATGTCGCTCGTCGAGGCCGTCGTGCCGTTGAGCTTGTGCAGCTGCATACCGCTGCCCGCTGCAATGATGCTGGCAACGGTGGTCTTGCCGACGCCGGACGGGCCGTAGAAGATCATGTTGGGAATCTTGCCGCTCTCGACAGTGCGGCGGAAAACCTGATTTTTGCCGAGTAGATGCTGCTGGCCGCAGACCTCATCCAGGGTGCGCGGGCGCAGACGCTGTGCCAATGGTTCCATTTTGCGTTCCTTTTTTAAGATAAGTTTGAGATAGTGTACCAAAACATCATACTTCTATACTTGATTATAACGGCTCGGCGTGGTAGAATCAAGAGAAAAGGATTGAAACGGAGAAAATGCTGTGACCAAACAAGAGCTGGCTGCGATCTGTATTGCGCGCCTGAAGGCAGAATATCCCGATTCCGACTGCACGCTGGATTATGACCATGCGTGGCAGCTGCTTGTGTCGGTGCGGCTGGCGGCCCAGTGCACCGATGCCCGCGTAAACGTGGTGGTGCAGGAGCTGTTTGCCAAGTACCCCGGCGTAAAAGAGCTGGCTGCAGCGGATCCTGCGGATATTGAGGCCATCGTTAAGCCATGCGGGCTGGGCCACAGCAAGGCACGGGATATTTCGGCCTGTATGCGGATACTGCGCGACAGGTACGACTGCCATGTGCCGGATGATTTCAACGCGCTGCTTGCCCTGCCCGGCGTGGGCCGCAAGAGTGCGAATCTGATCATGGGGGACGTATTCGGCAGGCCTGCTATCGTGACGGACACCCATTGCATCCGGCTGTGCAACCGCATCGGGCTGGTGGACAACGTCAAGGAGCCGGCCAAGGTCGAGCGGGAGCTGTGGAAGATCATCCCGCCTGCGGAGGGCAACGGCTTCTGCCACCGGCTGGTGGACCATGGCCGCGCCGTGTGCACAGCCCGCACCAAGCCCTACTGCGACAAATGCTGCCTGCCGGACGTATGCCGGGCACGAAAGGAATTTTTGCATGAATAAAACGACGGAAAACCGCCTGGGCGGTGAGCTGCGCAGCCAGCAGGCAGCCCGGCGCCTGCTGGAGGAGCTGCGCCGCGGACGCTATGCAGACGCCGCCCAGCTGCCCAGCGAGCTGGAGCTGGCCGATGTTCTGGGCGTGAGCCGCACCGTGGTGCGCGATGCCCTGAGCGATCTGGAGCGCGACGGCTATGTGGAGCGTGTGCGCGGCATCGGCACCCTTGTCAACCGCGATGTGGTCCGGGTCGAGAACCGCATGGACCAGAAGCTGGAATTCAACCGCATGATCCGCTCAATTGGCCGCGTGCCCCACAGCGATAACCTGATGGTCACGCGGGAGACTGCCATGCCGGAGCTGGCCGCAAAGCTCGGCCTTGACCCGGAGCGCGAGCACACACTTGTGTTTGTGCGCCGCCGGGTACTGGCCGATGAAACGCCGGTGCTCTACTCCACCGATATTCTGCCGCTGGCGCTGTTTGGCGGCAAGCGGCTGGATACGATCGATTTCAGCCGCCCGATCTTTGAGATCGTGGAGCAGCACTGCCATGTGGAGGTCACCGAGACGCTGACGACGCTGCAAGCCGTACAGGGGGTGCCCGGCATCCGCCGCCAGCTGGGGCTGCGCCCGGAGCAGGCGCTTTTGCAGCTGGATGAGATCTGCTATTCCCGAACCTGCAAGCCGGTGCTTTGCTGCCAGACCTGCTATACGGATTTCTTTGACTTTGCGATGGTGCGCAAACTGATTTGATTTTGAACGGCACAGCGCCGTTTGGAATAAATAGAGTAAACAAAGGGGATTGTGTATGAGACATTTGATCGACCCGGCGGATTTCACGCTGGAAGAAACGCTCAGCCTGATGGACCTTGCAGACCGTATCCATGATGACCCGGCTGCCTATAAAGATGTAGCTGCCCGTAAGCGGCTGGCAACACTGTTCTACGAACCGAGCACCCGTACCCGTCTTTCGTTTGAGGCGGCCATGCTGAACCTGGGCGGTCAGGTACTGGGCTTTCCCGATGCCGGTGTTTCCAGCGCCTCCAAGGGCGAGACCGTAGCCGATACCATCCGCGTGATCAGCTGTGTGGCAGACATTGCCGCCATGCGCCACCCCAAGGAAGGAGCACCGCTGCGCGCGTCCCGCTACAGCCGCATTCCGGTCATCAACGCCGGTGACGGCGGCCACAGCCACCCCACCCAGACGCTGCTGGACATGATGACGATCCGCCAGCGCAAGGGGCACTTGGATCATCTGACCATCGGCTTCTGCGGCGACCTCAAGTTTGGCCGCACGGTGCACAGCCTGATCAAGAGCCTGTCCCGTCTGCCGGGCATGAAGTTTGTGCTCATCTCACCCGAGGAGCTGCGCGTGCCGGATTACATCATCAGCGAGATCCTCGAGCCTAACAACATCCCCTATGTTGAGACACGCAGTATGGAGGAGGCTCTGCCCGATTTGGATGTCCTCTACATGACCCGCGTCCAGCGTGAGCGGTTCTTTAATGAAGAAGATTACATCCGCCTGAAAAACAGCTATGTCCTGACAAAGGAAAAGCTGGCTCTGGCCCCCGCGGATATGCCGGTGCTGCATCCCCTGCCCCGTGTGAATGAGATCACGCTGGACGTGGATGACGACCCGCGCGCAGCGTACTTTGACCAAGTGCAGAACGGCGTCTATATGCGCATGGCGCTGATTATGACTTTGCTGGGTCTCAAAGACCCCAAGACCGGGGAGGTAGCGTTCAATGTTGAAGGTTGATGAAATCCAGAACGGCGTGGTCATTGACCACATTACCGCAGGCACGGGTCTGGCGCTCTATCACATGATGGAGCTGGAAAAGCTGAACAATGCCAGCGTGGCCCTTTTGCAGAACGTCCGCAGCCAAAAGGACGGAAAAAAGGACATAATAAAGATCGAGGGCGATGTCAGCGAGATGAGCTTTGACGTTCTCGCCTATGTCGACCCGAAAATCTCCATCACCTTTATCCGGAACGGCAGGGTGACGGAGAAGAAACACCCCGAGCAGCCCAAGCGGCTGGTCAACGTCATCAAATGCACGAACCCGCGCTGCATCACTTCTATCGAGGAGGGCTGTGACCACATCTTTGCCCTGACGCCGAGCGGACGCTATCGCTGCATCTACTGCGAGCAGGAGTTCCGCGTAAAACCGTAAACGAGGTAACACTATGGAAAAGCCGAAATTTCACCTGAACCCTAATGAGGAAATCGTCAAAACCATCCGCGAGGGCCTCAAGCGCACGGGCGGCTACTGCCCCTGCCGCTTGCAGCACATTCCGGAGAATATCTGCATCTGCAAGGAGTTCAAGGAGCAGCTGGCCGACCCAGACTACCACGGGGCATGCCATTGCGGGCTGTATGTGAAGGATTGAGGATTTTTCCCTTTTTACAACAATTATAATAAGCAATAAGCAAAACGAGGTATCTGCCACTGAAAGCAGGTACCTCGTTTTGCTTATGCTACACGCACGCCGCCAGTGTATCCTCGGTCAGGATAATGTGCCCGTCGGCGTCCACATCGGCGGTGTAAACGGTGCCGGGGTGGGCTGTACCGGCAGCGATGCGGTCTGCAAGGGCCTGCTCCACGGCACGGCTGACGGTGCGGCGCAGCTCCCGCGCACCGTAGGGCGGCACCTTGTCCCCGGCCAGCACCTTGGCTGCGGCGGGCGTGTGGTGCAGCGTGTAGCCCTGCCGGGCCGCGCGCTGCTCAAGCTCGACAAGCAGCCGGTCTGCAATCCCGGCCAGCTGCTCCGGGCCGAGCGGGTCAAAGAGGACGGTCTCATCCAGGCGCCCCATCAGCTCGGGACGGAAAAACTCCTTAGCCTCCTGGATGGCCTGCTGGCCGCGGCGCCGGGTCTCGGCAGCGGCGGCCCCAAAGCCCAGCGGCGACGTCTGCCCGGACAGACACCGCGCACCCAGATTGGAGGTGAGCAAAATAATCGTGTTGGAAAAATCCGCCCGGCGTCCCTGGGAGTCGGTCAGATTGCCGTCCTCCAAGATTTGCAGCAGCAGGTTCTGGATGTCGCTGTGCGCCTTTTCGATTTCATCAAATAAGACAACACTGTACGGGCGGCGGCGCACAGCCTCGGTCAGCTGGCCGCCCTCGTCGTGGCCGACATAGCCCGGCGGCGCGCCGAGCAGCCGCGCGACGGTATGCCGCTCCATATACTCCGACATGTCAAAGCGCAGCAGGGCTTTTTCGCTGCCGAACCAGCATTTTGCCAGCGTGCGTGCCAGCTGGGTCTTGCCGACGCCCGTCGGCCCGAGGAACAGCATAGCTCCTATGGGCCGCCCGCTCTCCCGCAGGCCGGTGCGGCTGCGTCGGATGGCAGATGCTACGGCGGCCACGGCTTGCGGCTGGCCGATGACCTCGGCGGCAAGGCGCTGTTCCAGATTGGCAAGACGCTCCCTCTCGGCTTCACCCACGCGCTCTGCGGGCACGCCGCTGGCCTTGCTGACGACCCTTGCAATATCGGCGGGGGTCAGTGCCCGGCGACCCCCGCTGGCATCGGCAATGCGGCGGGCCGCGGCGGCTTCGTCCAGCAGGTCAATGGCCTTGTCGGGCAGATACCGCCCGGGCAGGTAACGCACGCTCAGCTCCACCGCGACGTGGATGGCCTCGGGCGGGATGCTGACACCGTGGTAGCGCTCATACCGCGGCATCAGTCCGGCCAGAATCGTTTCCGCGGCAGCAGGGGTGGGCTCCTCGACCATGACCCTTCCAAAGCGGCGCTCGAGCGCGGAATCCTTCTGGATGGTTTTGCGGTATTCCTCAGGCGTGGTCGCGCCGATGAGCTGAATTTCGCCGCGTGCCAGCATCGGCTTTAAGATGCTGGCGGCGTCAATGGCTCCCTCCGCCGCCCCGGCCCCGGCAATGATGTGGATTTCATCAATAAACAAAATCGTTGAGCGGTCACGGTACAGTTCTTCCAACAGGTTCTTGAACCGCTCCTCAAAGTCGCCGCGGTATTTGGTGCCCGCGACCATCGACGCCATGTCCAGCGCCAGCACCCGCTTGCCGCGCAGTGCCGGGGTGATCTGCCCCGCAGCGATCCGCTGCGCCAGTGCCTCCGCCAGCGCAGACTTGCCGACACCCGGCTCACCCAGGAGGCAGGGGTTGTTTTTCTGGCGGCGGCAGAGAATTTCAATCATGCGATCCAGCTCGGCATCACGGCAGAGCACCGGGTCGAGCCGCCCCTCCTGTGCGAGGCGCGTCAGGTCGCGGCCGTATTTATCGCTGGGGCGGCCTGTGCGGGAGGCAGCCATCCGCGGCTGGGCGGGCAGCACAAGCTGACCGGAAAGCTGGCGGCATTCCCGCGCGGCCTGCGGCAGCTCGATGCCCAGAGCGGCCAGCCACCGGCTGGCCGTGCAGGACGAATCCTCGAGGATGGCGCAGAGCAGGTGCTCGTTCTCCGCCCTGGCGGCACTGGCCGCGTGCGCACCCAGCACGGCAAACTCCATGGCCTTGCTCAGCTCGGGGGCAAGGTCCCGGCTGTGCAGGCGGCGCGGACGGCCCAGCGCGTGGGCGGCGGTATGCTCGGCCAGGGCGGTGGATGTCACCCGCTTGCGGCGCAGAAAATCCGCCGCTGTCCCCTGTGCTGTCTGCACCAGCGCCAGCAGCAAATGGCCGGTATCCGCCTGGCTGCACCCCTGCTGCCCCGCCAGCATCAGCGCCGTGTGCACGGTGCGTGCCGCCGTGAAGGAAAAACCTTTATATCTGTAGACCCAGAACATCTGCAAATCCTCCTCTGAAAAGTACCCATTGAAAGTATAGACGCCGGGCCAATAAATAATCATCGAAATCTGGGGGATTCTGCAAGACAAATTGAGAAAACCGTGGTATAATAAACTGATTATTTTTATTATTACGTATGAGGTGGTTTTCAATGCACAAACTGATGCGCTACATCAAGGGCTATGAGAAGCAAGCCCTGTTAGCGCCGCTTTTCAAGATGCTGGAAGCCTGTTTTGAATTGTTTGTGCCGCTGGTCATTGCCAGCATCATCGACACGGGCATCAAAAACGAGGATGCAGCCTTCATCTGGACGCGCTGCGGCCTGCTGGTCCTGCTGGCTGCTATCGGCTTGGCCAGCAGCCTGACGGCACAGTGGTTCTCCGCAACGGCGGCGCTGGGCTTTGGCACGGCATTGCGCAAGGACCTGTTCCGCCATATTGGCACGCTGAGCTACAGCGAGCTGGACGGAATCGGCACCCCGACGCTTGTCACCTGCATGACGAGCGACATCAATCAGGTACAGAACGGCGTCAACCTGACGCTGCGTCTGCTGCTGCGCTCGCCGTTCATCGTGATCGGCGCGCTTATTATGGCGTTCTCCATCAGTCCGAAGCTGACGCTGCTTTTCATCGGTGTTACGATCATGGTGTCGCTTATTATATGGGCCATCATGCGCGTGACCGTGCCCATCTACCATGAGGCCCAGAACGGCTTGGACCGTGTGACGCTGCTGACGCGCGAAAACTACGTCGGCGCGCGCGTGGTGCGTGCCTTTGCCCGCCAGGCGGACGAGCTGGCTGCTTTTGTGGAGACAAATGACCACCTGAAAAAGCTGCAATTTGCGGCAGGCCGTATTTCGGCGCTGATGAACCCGCTGACCTATCTCGTCGTCAACCTGGCCGTTGTGGCACTGCTGCTGCGCGGCGGTGTGGAGGTCGATGCCGGTAAGCTGACGCAGGGCGAGGTCATTGCCCTTATCAACTATATGAGCCAGATTCTGCTGAGCTTGCTGCGTCTGGCGGATCTGGTCGTTTCGGTCACCCGCGCACTGGCCAGCGGCATGCGCGTCAATGAGATTCTGAACACCCACACGACGATGCAGGATCCCGGCACGGCAGAGCTTGCGGTGAACGACGCTGCCGAGGCGGCTAAGTTTGAGCACGTTACCTTCACCTACAAGGATGCCGGTGCACCGAGCCTGACGGACATCACGTTCACGGCCAGGCCCGGTGAGACCATCGGCGTCATCGGCGGTACGGGCAGCGGCAAATCGACGCTGATCGACCTGGTCTGCCGCTTCTACGATGCCGACAACGGCGGCGTTGCGCTGTTCGGCCATGATGTAAAGCAGTACAGCTTTGCACAGCTGCGCAGGCTGGTGGGCGTCGTGCCCCAGCAGGCCGTGCTGTTTACAGGTACGATCCGCGACAATATGCAGTGGGCCGCCCCCGGAGCTTCCGACGATGAAATCTGGCAGGCGCTGGAGATAGCCCAGGCGGCGGAGTTTGTCCGCGGCAAACCCGGCATGCTGGATGCGCCGGTGGAGACCGCGGGCCGCAACTTCTCCGGCGGCCAGCGCCAGCGCCTGACGATTGCCCGCGCGCTGGTACCAAAGCCGAAGATCCTGATTCTGGATGACAGTGCCTCGGCGCTGGATTTTGCAACGGACGCAGCCCTGCGCAAGGCAATCAAAGAGGAAACGCACGGCATGACCGTGTTTATCGTCTCCCAGCGCGCGGCCAGCGTGCAGCGCGCCGACCACATTCTGGTGCTGGATGACGGTAAGCTGGTTGGCGACGCGCCCCATGCCGAGTTGCTGCGCAGCTGCGAGGTCTATAAGGAAATCTGCCTGAGCCAGTTGAGCAAGGAGGAGGTGGCAAAGACGCTATGAGCAAGACAAAGCAAAAGCTGGACCAGAATACGATCCATCGCGTCCTGAAGCTGATCCGCCCCTACACCGGCATGGTCATCCTGACGCTGACCTTTGCGCTGATCACAGTGGTCACGACTCTGCTGGCCCCGGTACTGTCCGGTAAGGCCGTGGATATGATCCTGGGACCCGGTCAGGTTGATTTTGCAGGCCTTGGTAAAATTGCGATAGCGATGGCTGCCACGATTGCCTGCACAGCGCTGGCCCAGTGGCTGATGAATGTCGTCAATAACCGCATTACCTTTCAGGTCGTGCGTGATATGCGTGTCCGTGCGTTTGAGCAGCTGGAGATTCTGCCACTCAAATATATGGACGCCCACCGCCCCGGTGATGCTATCAGCCGCATTACCACCGACGTAGAGCAGTTCAGCGACGGTCTGCTGATGGGCTTTACCCAGCTGTTCACCGGCGTTCTGACGATTTTGGGCACGCTGGGAGTCATGCTGTTCATCGACTGGCGCATTGCGCTGGTCGTTGTGGCATTGACGCCGCTGTCGATTTTCGTCGCGCGGTTCATTGCCACCCACACCTATTCTATGTTCAAGGTGCAGAGCGAGACCCGCGCCGAAATGACGAGTCTGGTCGAAGAACTGGTCGGCAACGAGCATCTTGTCCGCGCGTTCGGCTATGAGCGCCGCGCCGAGGAACGCTTCGATAAGATCAACCTCGATTTGCAGAAGTGCGGCGTCAAGGCGACGTTCTTCTCCTCTACCACGAACCCCTGCACCCGCTTTGTGAATGCGCTGGTCTACGCCGCCGTCGGCGTGCTGGGTGCGTTCGTCGCCATTGCCGGCGGCATCACGGTGGGCCAGCTGTCGGTCTTTCTGAACTACGCCAACCAGTACACGAAGCCGTTCAATGACATTTCGGACGTTATGACCGAACTGCAGAACGCGCTGGCTTGTGCGCAGCGCGTGTTTGACCTGATTGACGAGACACCCATCGTGCCCGATGGCCCGGATGCTGTTGCCCTGCCCCACGGCGCGGGCAGCGTGGAGTTTGACCACGTCAGGTTCCGCTATGTGGACGATGTGCCGCTGATCGAGGATATGAACCTGAAGGTTGTGCCGGGTCAGCGCATTGCACTGGTCGGCCCCACGGGCTGCGGCAAGACGACACTGGTCAATCTGCTGATGCGGTTTTATGAGATCAACGGCGGTACGCTGCGTGTCGACGGGTATTCCATCGACAATGTGACCCGCGACAGCCTGCGCGGCAACCTGGGCATGGTGCTGCAGGAGACCTGGTTGAAGGCCGGTACGATTGCGGAGAATATCGCCTACGGCAAGCCGGATGCGACCCGGGAGGAAATCATCGCCGCGGCCAAGAAGGCGCACGCCCATAGCTTTATCTGCCGCCTGCCCAACGGGTACGACACGCAGGTAGCCGAGGACGGCGGCAACATCAGCCAGGGCCAGCGGCAGCTGCTCTGCATTGCCCGTGTCATGCTGCGACGCCCGCCGATTTTGATTCTGGATGAGGCAACGTCCAGTATCGACACCCGTACCGAGGTGCTGGTGCAGGATGCCTTTGAGGAGCTGATGAAGGGCCGCACGAGCTTTATCGTGGCCCATCGCCTGTCTACCATCAAGAACGCTGACCAGATCCTGGTCATGAAGGCCGGCAACATCATTGAGCGCGGAACCCACAAAGAACTGCTGGCGCAGGGCGGCTTCTACAAGCAGCTGTACGAGAGCCAGTTCGCCAAGGCATAAAGCCATACACCGGGAAAGAAATAGGAGGATGTATTATGAGTCACATTACCATTCCGGAAGGATACCAAAGCCTTCTGGGTTTGTATGACACCCAGAAGGCCATCGGCCTCATCAAGACGATCTTTCAGGAGAAGCTCTGCATGGCGTTGCACCTCAAGCGCGTCACGGCTCCCCTGTTTGTCATGCAGGGCAGCGGCCTGAACGATGACCTGAACGGCGTCGAGCGCCCTGTTTCGTTCGATGTGCCCAGCCTGAACGAGCAGGCAGAGGTCGTCCACAGTCTGGCTAAGTGGAAGCGCTACGCCCTGTACAAGTACGGCTTCCGCCCCGGTCAGGGTATTGTGACCGATATGAACGCCGTCCGCCGCGACGAGGAGCTGGACAACCTGCACAGCATCTACGTGGACCAGTGGGACTGGGAGCGCGTTATCACTGCCGACCAGCGCACGCTGGAATTTCTGCAGGAGACCGTGCGGGACATCGTGGACGCTGTCTGTGCAACGTCTGACGAGCTGCGCTGGAAGTTCCCCGAGCTGAAAAACAACATCCACCTGGACCGCGAGGTGGCATTTATCACGACGCAGGAGCTCGAGGACAGGTACCCGGACTTCACGCCGAAGCAGCGCGAGAATGCCTTTGCCAAAGAGCATGGAACCGTCTGCATCATGCAGATCGGCGGCAGGCTCAAGAGCGGCCAGCCCCACGACGGGCGCGCGCCCGACTATGATGACTGGACGCTGAACTGCGACATCCTGTTCTGGCACAAGCCGCTGGACTGCGCACTTGAGCTGTCCAGTATGGGTATCCGCGTTGACGCCGACGCCTTGCGCCGCCAGCTGGACGCCGCAGGCTGCCCGCAGCGCGCGGAGCTGCCCTTCCACAAACTGCTGCTGGATGGCACCCTGCCCCTGACAATGGGCGGCGGCATTGGCCAGAGCCGCCTGTGCATGCTGCTGCTGGGCAAGGCCCATGTCGGCGAGGTACAGGTCAGCCTGTGGGATGACGCTACGATACAGGCATGCAGGAATTCGGGCGTGGAGCTGCTGTAACCCTTGACAAACCCCTGCCGATTGTGATATAATATTAAAGTTCCCGCTAGTATAGCACAATTGGCAGTGCAGCTGATTTGTAATCAGCAGGTTGCAGGTTCGATTCCTGTTACTAGCTCCAAACGAAAATCCCCGATACATCGTAGCAAACACGGTGCGTCGGGGATTTCTTTTTGTCTATATTCAAGCTGATTTTGACGAGAATGGTCATAATTTGGGCATAAATTTTTTCAAAATCCAGTTTTCAGCCGATTTCTTGCCGCTGTTTGATTCTGTCAAAGACGTTGCCTAAAGCATCCGCCGCCGCTGCATCCGACGACCGAATGAACCCTGCGTAAATGTTTGTTGTCGTTGAAACTTGTGCGTGACCCAAGCGCCCCGCAACCGTAGTTGCCGGAACGTGGGCAGCAATCAGCAAGGCCGCGTTTGAGTGGCGCAGACTATGGAAGCGGCACGGCGGGAGACCGTGTTCTCTTAGGAATACGGGAAACCAGCTTGAAACAACGTTCGGGTCAATCGGCTTGCCATCCGGCTTTGTGAACAGCAAATCATTTTTCACGAGTTTGCCGCCCTCAATGGTAATAGTCCGTTGCCAGAACGTCCCCACTTTCAGGCGCTCCCGCATCTGCCACTGCTTGTAATCTTTCAGTAGTGCTATACAGTCGTCGCTTAGCTTAATGCAGCGGCGGCTTTTTTTCGTTTTGGGATAATCAAAAATTGTTCCCTTGTGGGCAATATAAGACAGATTTCTATTGATTGCCATAACTCCGGCATCTAAATCAATGCCAGACCAGCGCAAACCGCAAATTTCGCCCCGCCGGGCACCCGTAAACAAAGCAAGCTGCGTAATAACTGACAGCTGCACAGGGGCATCAGGGAGCGCCGCAAGCAAGTCTGCAATACCGGTTTCATCAAGAAATTCAATGTCTTGTTCAACCAACTTTGGAGGCGTGACACGTTCACACGGGTTTGCATCCATCAACTGCCACCGCACGGCAGTACTGAACATACTTGACAACATCAGATGATAATGCCGCTGACTGCTTGCGCTTAGTGTATCGGTGCTTGTACAACTGAAAGCCTTTGTAAATGCCCATCCGGCGGCAGCGGCTATCTTTTCGGCTGACTGTTTGGAAACGGTGCGCCCTTGCATAATAGCGGCCATTGTGCCTTGCGATAGGCCGGCAGCTTTTTGTAATTCAATGCGTGTTCCTTTGGGGAACGCTTCAATAAAGGCCGCTTTCGCCTTGTATTTTCCATCTTCACGAATGCCCGGCTGCGCAAGCTGTTTGTAAAATTCTTGAATATGGCCGGGTTGCAACTTTGACAGCTTAATGTGCCCGATTGCAGCGGAAACACGAGGCAGCAGCTTTTTGTAATCTTCGGTCGTGTGCGGTTTCAAATTCGGTTCGCAAAATTCTGTCAGCCACTTTTGGGCAAGGCCGTCAACGGTCAAATCCGTTTCAGCAAACAAACCCCTTTGAACTCTTTGCTCAAAGTCCCGCGCAAATTCCTGCACTGCCTTTTCCGTCTGCCGTGCTGTCAGCTTTGTCGGAGGCGTGAAGGTGGCGGAGCGGTACACATACCGACCATCTGCGCCCAGCCCGGCGGATACCTTCACACGGTAGGAGGTGGAACCGTCTTTATTTGCCCGTTTCGTTATGTTCGCCATCGTCATTCACCTCGCCATCTCGTAATTTTTTAAGCCATTCGATTTGTCTGTCTATTCGCTCTTTATCACTTAAAATGTCTAATTCGTTTCTTGTTTCGTCAACAGACCTTTTCCATAAATCCTCATATCGCTTACTTCCGTTTGTCTTTCTGCAGAAATTATCCAACCATTCAGCAAATAATTTTTGCGCAAAATATATTGAGATTTCATATTGTTGCCTTTCTGTACAGGATTTCTCGCGTGCGGATGTATTTTGAAATGCTCCTTTGCCAGATGTGCGTAGTAGAATATTGCACGCTTCACCGCTGTGTTGGTACGCTTTTGATATATGCCAGAATATGCCATTCTCGCCTATATCATAGTTTTCTTCAATAAAGTCGCTGAGCGCTAATCTTCCTAACCACTGACAAAATCCTTCTTCACCTCCAACTGCACAGTTAGGGTCATTCCCATAGAGAATTGATCTAATCGCTCTTTCTGTTAATCCCGTAGTCTTGCACATATCTACGATTTGTACATCGTTCGTTTTAACATCCGTTAGCCCTGTAAGGTAGTCGAGCGAAACATTCATAACTAAGCACAGCTTTTTCGCAGCATCGAGCGACAATTCCCGATCTCCTTTTATAAGACTAGGGACAACATTCGGTGAAGAAAACCCGGCTTTTTCGTTTAGTTCTTTCGCAGTAATGTGTTTTTCATCAAGATAATAGCGAATGCGTTTGCTATAGATAGGCAATTTATCGAAGTTTTCCACATCATTTATATAGTCCTTAGATACTTTCTTTCGCATTGCGTCCCTCCTTCAAAAAATACCATAAACAATATTTATCGCTTTACTTTTACCATGCAAATACAGTTTTGGGTATTTCTGTGACAGAACCATATTTTTCTGTTATGATACCGCTAACGATAATCATTCCGTGTTAATTATCGTTCATGTTTTTATTATAGTCTGTTGTTTCGAACGTGTCAAGGAGGTAGTTTGATGACCGAAGCAGCCAAGAAAGCCCGCGCAGCGTATATGCGCGAATGGCGCAGTAAAAACCGCGAACGGTGCAAGCAGTATGCCGTCAATCAGTGGGAGCGACGTGCCGAGCGCATGGCGCAGGAACGGACAGCCGGAAAGGAGGTGGAACCCAGTGCCGACCGTTGACTTTCCCCGCGTGGGAACCATCGCACAGGCTGCGGCCGAATCGGGGATTCCTGCTTACCGCGTCCGGCAGCTCTGCAAAACGGGGCAGGTGCGCAGCGTCCGATGCGGACGCAAGGTTCTTGTGAATTTATCAAGCCTTGCTGCATGGATGCAGGGCGACGCAGAGCCGACGCAACAGCCCGGTATCCGCCGGGTGGGGATATGAACAGAAAAAGCCGCCCAGCGTGTTGCAGCACGCCAGACGGCAAAGGTGGGAAACAATGCAGCGCAAAGCTATTTTCCCGCCTTCAGTCTATCAGATTTGGAGGTAAATTTCAATGACTGTTGTCGATTTCTTGAAACACGGGCGTGAAAACGCCATCTGCGCCGATGTACTGGCTGCTGCGATGGGGACAACTCCGCGCGGACTGCGCCGTCTTATTATGCAGGCAAGGGAATGCGGCGAGGTTGTGCTGTACCAGCCCGGCGGGCGTGGTGGATATTTCCTGCCGAGCAATGACCCGGAGGCTGCGCAACGTGAAATGCAGGCTTTCTACCACGTTCAGGCAACACGCTGCAAACACGGTCTTGCGGCACTTGCCCCTGTTGCCCGCAAGCTGGGCGTACCCTTAGGGCAGTTGGAGCTTGACGCAAAGGAGGTTCCGTGATGGCGCGACGCAGAATGTTCAGCCTTGACGTGGTCGATACAGACCGCTTTCTTGATATGCCAAGCAGTACACAAGCTCTTTACTTTCATCTGGGAATGCGGGCGGACGATGACGGCTTTGTAGCATCTCCAAAACGTACCACCGCAATGTGTGGTTGCAGTGCCGATGACCTCAACTTATTGGCGGCAAAAGGTTTTGTAAAACCTTTTGAAAGTGGGGTACTGGTCATTGTTGATTGGAAGAAAAACAACCTTATTCGTCCAGATCGCTATACTCCAACGCAGTTTCAAGAGGAAAAAGCGCAACTTGGTATACCAGCGGTAAACCAAAGCGCATACCAACGGGTTCCACAGGATAGGTTAGGTAAGGCTAGGATAGGTAAGGACAGTGTAAAGAGCGAGAGTAAGGCGGACAAGCCGCCCCGCCCACGCTTCACGCCACCGTCTGAGGATGATGCTATTACTTATTTTTGCGAACAAGGTTCGTCAGCAGCAGAAGCTAAATCCTTTATTGACCACTATGCGGCCAACGCTTGGAAGGTTGGCGGAAGGTCCAGCATGAAGGATTGGCAGGCAGCTGCCCGCAATTGGTTGCGCCGTGCTGGACAGTATACCCGCCCACAGACAAGGAACGTATCGCAAGAGTCACCGGCTGATACATTGAGCCGTGTGGCGGATAGACTTAAAGCCGGAGATTTTTCACTTCTGGAGGTAGGGAAATGACCGTTGATGAAGTTACAGCTTTGATGAAATGGAACGTGGCAATGTACGCTAACTGTGCCAAGCCGTTAAGCGAGGAGAACGCCGCTACACAAATTACGATCTGGGCAGCAGAACTTGCTAACGTACCAGCTTATTCTGGGCAGAAAGCTATGCGCAAGGCTTTTACCGTCTGCAAGTTTCCCGTGACGTTGGCCGATTTATGCGACCAGCTGCGAAGCGTCCAAGCAGAATATGCGGTTCCAGCTGCTGAAGCATGGAAGAAAATTTTGCAGATGATCTCACGCGTTCGTTATTGTGGCGAGCCGCCACTGGACTATCCCGCAATGTTTTCATCTCTTCCCGATGTGGCACAGGATTGGTTGGGAAGCTATCATGCAGCGCTTGCGCTTAATAATATGAGCGATGAGGGACGTATGTACAAGCGTGGCGAATTTGAAAGATACTATGAAAAATGGACGAAGACAGCGCCACTAAATCCCGTTTTACTTCCAGCCAACGATGAAGTGGAAAAGCAGCTTGCAGCCGAAAGGCAGAAACCTTTACTCCCGCCCAAGCGCGGATATGACGGCTGGTATTAAAATGACGGTTGTGCTATCCAGACCTCACCGGGCGTGTTCATTAAGTGATGGAGGATAAAATGTCAGCAGCAGAACAGCAGGCCACAAACGCAGCCCTTGCAACACTGGCGGCCACTGGCAACAGCTACGCGCTGGGCCAGCTGTGGGAGACAAACAGGGGGCTTATCCGCTCAATGTTCTGGAAATGGTATCCCCATCACAAAAGCCTTGCAGATCGGCACGGCGTGACGGCAGATGACTTTGAACAGGAAGGCTTTTTCGCCGTCCAGTACGCCGCCCGGACCTACGACCCGGCGGCTGGCGCGTTCTCTACGTGGCTTGCCCAAGCCATGCAGCGGCAGATACAGCTTGCCTTATCCAACGGCCACCGGCGAAAATTTGTTGATGAGGACGGCAAGAACCACACGACCAGCGCCGACCCGTTAAACCATTGTTTCAGTCTGGACTTGCCCATCGACAGCGAAAATGCAGACGGCCCCACGCTGGGCGAGGTTCAGCCAGACCCGGCAGCAGAACAGGCGTTTACAGCGGCAGAGGAGCGCATATCCAGCGCCCAAACCCGTGCCGTGCTGGAATGCCTTAGACCGTTGCGGGGCCACAGAGAGCGCCGTAATGCGGCACAGGTTCTTTGATGGGCTGTCAATGGCGGCCACCGGTGAAAAGATGGGGATAACCCCGGCGCAGGTGCGCACTATAGAAACCCGCGCACTTCGAAAGCTGCGCAGCGACCCGAAACTACGCCGCTGGCATGACAGGGAACTTGAAAACCGTGCCTGGCATGGAACCGGATATCTTACTTGGAGAGAGACAGGCAGCAGCGTTGCAGAGCGTGTCACGGAACAGCTAGAAAAACTAGAGCAGAATAAAATTGCGGCAAAGCGTGAAAGCGGTACAAAAGCGGTACAAAAGCGGTAGTTTAAACGAGGGGGCAGAAAATGAAACCTAATCGAGAAAGAGCGCTTATAGCGCTTCTCTAGTGCCATACGGCAAAGGCGACAATACAATCCGCCGGCGGGGCGGTTGAGTTTATTGACACGATTACGCGCGCGAGTATGCCTTTGTCGTTGTCGTGATTAAGGAGGCCGTACAGAATGATGTTTGATGAAGATTTTGCAACGATCCAGCCGGGAGACGCGCTGCCGTTAATTGATTTTTCCGCGCTCGATGAAGCATTACAAGACTTCGACACGTTCGTTAATTCCCCGAATCCTTTATAATAGAAAATACGGAAAAACTCGGCGGCTCTGGCGGCATAGTATATTGATCTTCGGCGTGCTGTTTAGGCGGCACGCCGTTCCCTTTATAGGGGATTAGGGGCTTGCCCTTGCTGCAATTTGGGCACCAAATGCAATGCTTGCTAACCAGCGCTGTGCGCCTTTTTCCCTTTATGCAGCCTTTTATATATGTCCGAAAAACTCCGATACACTTGCACAATAAAAGAAGGCCCGCCGGGGCGCTCTGAGCGCTTCTGTGGGCCTTTTCTGTACCTGCTAATATGGACTTGTTTTTCGGCCTTTTGAGTGGCGCTGGTGATAGTTTAATGACACGATACGCGAGGGAAGATTATACTATAAATTACAGATCTTGCCAGCAGTGGCAAAATGTGCTTTTCGCAAGCCCTGCGGATTTTAACCGCAGGGGGCGTTTTTGTCTGGCTATGCTTCTTGCTCTAAATATTCAAGAAATGCCTTTATAGCATCTACAGCAAGCTCTCTTTTTGTGGGTTCTTTTGGCTTAGAGTTCTCCTTTACCGTATCGGAAGCAGGAAAGTAAGCGGCAAACTCGTCATAGGTGATGTCAAGCGCGGCGCAGATGCGGGAAACTTCCGCCCAGCGCCAATCATTAGCGCCGTTGATGCGGTTTGACATCTGTGTTCTGGACAGCCCGCACTCTTCTCCCAGACGTTGCTTATTGTAGCCTTTGTTTTTAATCAGGGCAGTAAAAGCGATATTACTCATAACGTAATTGTTTTATTCGTGGTTTGGGCTATCAATACCTGTTGTAGATCTGTCCACGATTTCCGGCATCAATGACGCGCACAATCAACTGGCCGTTGTCCACCGTGTAGATAATGCGGTAGTCACCCACACGTAGCCGAAAGAAGCCCGGATGACCTTTCATCTGCTTTCGGTCTCCCTCGTCGGGGAGTTTGGCGATTGCCTTTAATACTCTGGTTTCATCCGGGCGCGGCAGCTTTTTAAGGAATTTTTGCGCGTCCTTTTCAATCTTGATTTGGTATTTCATAACGCAATACCTTCCTGCGCCGCGAACTCTTCCAGGCTGACGCTTTCGTGCTTGTCGGGCGAATCATCGTTTAGATAATCGTCAACCAGCTTTTCACAGAAACGATCATCTTCTAGTTCATCGTCAAACTCTACGCCGCGCAGGAACATCAAAATAGCCTGCATCTTGTAATCCGGCAAGGTATCAATAATCTGCTTTGCCTGCTCTCTCTCGCTCATAATAGCGCCCCCTTTACGGTTTCTCTTTATTTAACTGTTGGCTGATTGCCGCCACAATATACGCATTCAGGCTAACCCCCTCTGCATCGGCAGCGGCTTGAACTTCATCCTTTGTCGGGCTGGTATCTTTTTTCAACACGAGGTTTACACGGTCATAGGCTTTAGCAATATATTTATTCACCGCTTTCTGCCCCGCTTTTGTTGTTGGCATAATATCACCTCACAAATATTATACTCCTAACTATATATTTACGCAAATACAAAAATGCACAAATATTTGCGTAAATATATGTGCATTTTGCATATTGATATATTTGCGCAAATATACTATAATGAGATTGTCGAAAGGGAAAAGGTCAAGGCGGACGTCAAGCGAAAGCCCACCAGAAACGCCAGATAAGACGCGGACAGGATTGCTAGAACCTCACAGAGCGCAGACAGCACCGAGCCACCGCGAACCTTAACCCCCAACGGCAAAAAGAAAAGCGCCCGGCATAGCTACCAACTACACACCGAGCGCACCCCACACAATAGGGCAGACCCATTATAGCACGGTTTGCCCCAAAATGTAAAGGAGCAAGCAATGAAGCAGTATGACCTTAGCGCGATTATGAGCCGTGCGTGGGCGATTTTCCGCAAAGGGGGGATAGTATTTGCCGAAGCCCTGCACAGAGCTTGGCAGAGCGCCAAAGCCCGCCCACAGAACGCGGCAGCGATTGCAGCAGCCAAAGCATCCGCCGGGATTGCAGAAGATTGCAAAACGTGGGCGGACTGGAAAGCGGCGGGCTATGAAGTTATTCACGGCAGCAAGGCGCTTTTCCGCGCTGTCCTAATCTGGGCAAGTCACGGCGATGGCGCGAGGTACACGGCAAGTTTTTTCGGCGCAAGCCAAGTGCAGCCGATTAAAGCATAACAAACGAATAAACACAGCTGCGCTAACGGCTTGACGGGCTTGCGAGGTATTTAAAATGGACTACACTAAAATTGTGAAGGTTCTTTCGTTAGCAGCAACAGGGAACAGCATTGATGCAGCTCTTGACGAAATGAGTAAAAAAGAGCTTGAATATCTGCTTGAACTGTGCGAGGAAGAAAAAGCCCGTCGCCAAGCGGCGAAGAATGGGGGTGCTTGCAATGATTGATAAAGAATCTGGAACCATTGAAAGCTTAGTATCCCTGCTGCTGACCTTTACCCCGGACCAAATGGCTGCGTTTGTGGCAGGTGCGCGGGAAATCATCACCCAGTACACCCCGAAAGAGTGACCTGTGCGCCAACCCCCCCGGCGGGAAGAACCCATAACAGGCAGAGCGCCCTTAGCGGGGCGCTTTTCCCATTTATGGGACTGCAAAAATGGGCATAATTTGGGCATAATTGCATTGAAAACTACTAAAAATCACCAAAAGATACAACAAGCAGATATGCGAATTATCGCACAATATCGCACGCTATTTAACGATGCAACGCTAAGAATTAGCAATTTGTAATCAGCAGGTTGCAGGTTCGATTCCTGTTACTAGCTCCACTTAAAAAAGCGCGTTAGCAAAGTAAATCGACTTTGCAACGCGCTTTTTCTTGCTTTTGTATGTCTTTTTGCGCCCTAAACAGTAAAAAACAGGTCGTAAACAAGTCGTAAACGCAGTAGAATCGCATAACGCGGAGTCAGGGTTGAACTCAGGATATTGTAACAGATGCTGCTGTACATAAAGCTGATGGATTGTTCTTGAGGAATATTTAGAGAAGTTTTTCCCTATTGCACCCTACTCTATATACTCCTAAAAAACGCCCGGTAGGCGTGATGCTTACCGGGCGTTTTGCTTTGCTGTTTTAAGTGTTTGCCAGTGCCGTCTGCAGAGCGCAGTAATTTTCCAATGTCAACTGCTCGGGGCGGGAACGCTCATCAAGACCGGCGGCCTGCAGGGCGGAGATGACCTGCGCTTTGGGCAGGTGCAGGCCATTGGCAATGGCGTTGGCGGCGGTCTTGCGGCGCTGGGAGAAGGCGGCGCGAATCAGCGCGAAGAAGGCAGCTTCGTCGCCGTTCGGCACGGTTACGGCGGGCTTCTCCCTCACATCCAGGCGGATGACGGCGCTTGTCACCTTGGGGGCGGGGTAAAAGCTGCCGGGTTGGACGCTGAACAACAGCTTCGGCTCGGCGTAATAGGCCACGGCGTAGCTGATTGCACCCGCATCCCGCGTGCCGGGGGCGGCGCAGAGGCGCTGTGCGGCCTCCTTCTGCACCATTACGGTGATATTCCGGATAGGCAGCTTTTCCTCCAGCAGACGCATCAGAATCGGGCTGGTGATGTAGTACGGCAGGTTTGCACAGACGGCGACGGGCTTGCCGCCGAACTCCTCGGTCAGCAGAGCCTTCAAATCGACCTTCAACACGTCGTTCAGGATGAGCTTGAAGTTGTCGTAGTCGGCCATCGTCTCTTCCAGCAGCGGCGGCAGACGCTTGTCGACCTCGATGGAGACGACATTGTCCGCACGCTTGCAAAGCTGCTCGGTCAGCACGCCGATGCCGGGGCCGACCTCAAGTGCGCCCCAGCCGGGGCCGATGCCGGCGGCCTCCGCAATGCGGGGGCAGATGCCGGGGTTGATGATGAAATTCTGGCCGAAGCCCTTGGACAGGGCAAAGTCATACCGTGCGCAGAGGTCACGGATGGTGGACAGGTCAGTCAATGTGGGCACGGTGGACGTCCTTTCCGAGTCAATAAAAATCAGTTCTGCCCGGCCAGTGCCGTGGCCGCGTTGACGGCCTTGCTGATCTGCGGGTCAGTATCAAGTGTGTAATCGTAGTAGGCGTTCTGCTCGTCGACGGAGAGCGCGGCGTCAATGTCGGGGCGCAGGCCCTCCTCATTCCAGGTCTGATCCTCGTTATCGAGCAGCAAGCCCACTGTGATGTAAGCGGCGGAGCCGTCGGAGAAGCTCTGGGCGTCGCTCAGAACGACGCCCTTACCCGCAGTTTTGGTGCCGACGAGCGTCGCACCGGCCATCTTGCGCAGGGCATTGGCGAACAGCTCGGCGCTGCCCGCGGTGGAGCCGTTGACAAGGCAGACGATCGGAACGTTGATCTCGGTCTCATCGGACATACGCAGCACGGTCACATTGCCGTCCCTGTCCTGCTGCTTGGCAATCTCACCGGAGGGCACACAGTAATCCGCGGCCACAAGGGCGGCGTTCAGGTTCTCGCCGGTATTGTCGCGCAGGTCAAAGACAAGGCTGTTCGCTCCCTGCTGCAGCAGCTCATCCACAGCAGCCTTGAACTCGCTGGCCGTGCCGGAGGTGAAGGAGTCAATGCGGATGTACCCACAGGTGTCCGCGACCATCTGACGGGTGTAGATGGAGGGTGTTTTGTAGTTGGAGTGGACAAGATTCAGCTGCTGCTCCTGGCGGTCTGGCGTCAGGTAGGTGATCGTGGTGGTCGTACCCTCCTCACCCAGCAGCTTTGAGGTCAGGCGCGCGGTGGAGGTGATGTTGCGCGTCGACTCATCGTTGATAGCGGTGATGAAGCCGCCGACCTGCATCCCGGCCTCTGCGGCGGGCGAGTTGTCATACAGGCGGATGATGCGGGCGTAGCCGGAGGATGTGTCATTGACGACAGCGACGCCGATGCCGGTCAGTGTGCCCTTCTCCACAGACTGCTTCTCGCTGTATTCCTTGGCGGTGTAGTAGACGGCGTACTTGTCGTTGATGCCGTTCATGTAGCCCGCAGCCAAGCGGTCATTCAGGGTGTCCTCGTCGATGGTGAAATACTCCCCTGCGCGGACAAAACGATCAATTTCGGACAGCTTGTTGTACTGGCGCTCCTTGTTTTTGACGCTGGACACTGTGGTGTTGAACATCTTCATTGACACGACCATGGTCAGCGAGAAGGTGACGGCCATTGCAATGATGGCAATGGTGGCCGCCACGCCAAGACTGATTTTTTTGCTCATGGGTCTGATGGCTCCTTACTGTGTTTGCGTTATGCCCCGTAGGCTAGTGAGAAAAATACCGTAGAGAAAAGGCTGAGTATCATCAGAACGGCGACTACAAGGCAGAAAATACGCACGGAGGTTTTGTGCTTCTGCGGCTTCATACAGATTCCCCTTTCGTTATGAGAGGTAGTTCATGACATTGACCAGGACGTTGTTGACCTTCATTTCCAGGTGCAGATGGTTGCCTGTGGAGTTGCCTGTGGAGCCGACATAACCAAGGACCTTGCCCTTTTCCACGGTCTGGCCCACGCTGACAACGGGCGCGCTGTTCATGTGGGCGTACAGAGTCGAATAAGTATTGCCGTTGTCATCCTTGCCGTGGTAGACCTGCACGTAGTAGCCCCAGCTCCAGTGGTAGGCCGCAGCGGTGACGACACCGCCGGAGACGGCGTAGATTTCGGTGCCGCCCGGTGCGGCGTAATCGGTGCCGCGGTGGCCGTTGCCGCCGAAGTAGCAGGAGACGTACTTATAGGTGGCCAGCGGGCGGCCAAAGTCCAGCGAGCACTGGATGGACGCATTGCCGTAAGCCTGGTTGGCGGCGTTCAGCGCGGCGTCCAGCTCGGCAGCGGCCTTATCCACGGCCTTGTTGGCTTCGATCAGGGCAGCCTTGTTGGCCTCGATCTCGGCATCCGCTGCGGAAATGTTGGCGTCGGTCTGGGAGATATTCTGGGCAAGCTCATTCGTCTTGCCGTCCAGCGCGGTCTTTTGGGTCTCCAGATCGGCCTGCGTGGCCTCTAGGTCCGCCTTGGCCTGCTCCAGCTCGGCGCGCTGCTGCTCCAGCTCGGCGTGCTCATTTTCAAGCTGTTGGCAGGTGTCCTCGTCCTTATTAACGATCTGATCCAATGTGGTGGCAAAGGTCAGCAGCTGGTACAGGTTGGTGGCACTGGACAACAGTGCGATGGAGCCGCCGTCATTCAGACGCTGCATCGCACGCATACGATCTTTAAAGTCCGCCCAGCGCTGGTCGTATTCGGCCTGCTTCTGGTCGACCTCCTGCTGCTTCCGGTCAATCTCGTCCTGCTTGTTGACGATTTCCTCATCCAAAGAACCGATCTGCTCTGACAGGTTGCTGATCTGGCTCAAAATCAGTGCCTTCTGCTGCTCAAGCTGCGTTTTGAGAGCCTCAGCGTCGGCCTTGTTGCTCTGCGCGTCCTTGAGCTGCTGGTTGACCTTTTCCTGCTCAGACTGCAGTTCCTGCAGCTTCTGGCGCAGGTCGCTGACGCTGGAGGAGGCGGCCAGCGGCGTCATGACGGTGGAAAGCGTCATGCTCATGGCGACAGCCGCGCTCAGCAGAAGCGAAATCAGCTTTTTGCCGTGTTTTACATGCTTCATGGTCTTATACGTTCCCTTTATCCCCTGTTATACATTCAGATGCTTGCGGATGCTGGTGGCGGTGCCGAGGCCGCAGAGCACGAAGCCCAGCAGCACAAAGCCGCCGACGATGTAGTACCAGACGCTTTCCAGCGGGACAAGCGTGCCGCCGAACATCTGCGAGAGGTTGGACGGATTCTCGGCATACCAGCGGCAGAGCGCATAGTACGCGCCGCAAACGATGCCGGACGCAATGCCAGCCGAAATCAGGCCGGAGGTGACGCCCTCGACAAAGAACGGAAAGCGGATGAAACCGTTGGTCGCGCCGACGAGCTTCATAATGCCGATCTCCTTGCGGCGGTTAAAGACGGTGATTTTGATCGTGTTGTTGATGACGACGATGGAGACGATGGCCAGCACCGCGACCAGTCCGTAGCAGGCGTAGTTGATGACCTTCTGCAGGGACGTGAAGGTATCCGCCATAGCCAGCGGGGCCTTGACGCTGTAAACGCCGTCGATCTGCATGAGCTGGGCGGAGACTTCCTCAATGTTGTCGGGGTCGTCCACAGTCACGCGGTAGTTGGGAGTGAACGGGTTGTCATTGGCAAAGACCTGCTGCAGGTTTGTGTAATCCTTCAGCATATCGCTGTAGGTCGCCAGAACGTCCTCCGGCGACATATAGGTCACGCTCACAACGTGGGGCGTGCTGCGGATGGCCGCGTCGGCGGCGGCAATCTGCTCGTCGGTGGCGACCTCGCTCTCGCCGGTGCCGCCCATGTAGACGACGGTCTCGTTCTGGTTGCCGATGTATTCGACCATGTGGTCAATGTTGATGCCCAGCAGCGAGGCTGCGCCGATCAGCAGCATGCAGACGGTCAGCACGCCCATGGAGGCAAAGGTCATCAGCCGGTTGGCGCGCAGGTTGTGCAGGCCCTGGCCGACTAAGTAGATAAAACTGGAAAAACGCATGGTGTCCCCTCTTACTTACAAATCAATCCTCGTCGTACTCGTAGTCATCCTCTTCGCGCTCGGCCATGGCGGCAGCGTAGCGGCGCGCGGCAGCAGAGTCAGCGGTATCGGAGGCTACCATGCCGTTGGCCAGCGTGATGACGCGGTTGCCGTACTTGCGGGCCAGCTTGTGGACGAGCTCGTGCTCATGGGTGACGACGACAACGGTGATGTTGACCTTGTTGATGGCCTCAAACAGCTGCATGATGTCCATCGACATTTCAGGATCGATGTTGCCGGTGGGCTCGTCCGCGATGATGAGCTTGGGGCCGTGGGCCAGCGCGCGGGCAACGGCCACACGCTGCTGCTCGCCGCCGGAGAGCTCATCCGGCAGGCGGTCCATTTTGTCCTCCAGACCGACAAGGGAGAGTGCAAACGGTACGCGGTCCTTGATCTTTTTGGTCGAGATGTTCGTCACGCGCATGGCGAAGGCGACATTCTCATAGACAGTCATGGTGGGGATCAGGCGGAAATCCTGGAACACAACGCCCATCTGGCGGCGCAGGTAGGGCACCTTGCGGCGCTTGATGCGCGTTAAATCCTGCCCATTGATAAAGACCTTGCCCTCGGTGGGCTTCTCCTCCATCTGGATGAGCTTTAAAAACGTGGATTTGCCCGCGCCGGAATGGCCGAGGATAAAGACGAACTCGCCCTCGTCAATATGGATGTTGATGTCCTCCAGCGCGACGTTCTCATCGTTGTGGGTCTCGTAGGTTTTATATACATGTTCAAAATCGATCATTCGGGGTTCTCCTGCCGTGGTGTGGCTTTGCTGTTATGGTTACAGTCATACATATAATAGAATACCATGTCAGACCTCTGCGGTCAAGGTGCTTTGCGGTTATAAAAAGCAGGAAAATGGCGCTGCCTTGCCGTGCAGCGCCATTTGTGAAAGTTTTTTTAAAATCAATATTTGGCCGGGTTGGCGGACAGATATTTCTTGACCATCAGCGCCACCTTAAAGACGATGGCATCATCGAAGTTGCGCAGGTCAAGGCCGGTCAGCTTGCGGATCTTCTCAAGGCGGTAGACCAGCGTGTTACGGTGAACGAACAGACCGCGGCTCGTCTCGGAGACGTTCAGGTTGTTCTCAAAGAAGCGCTGGATCGTGAACAGCGTCTCGGCATCAAGGGAGTCGATGCTCTCCTGCTTGAACACCTCGCGCAGGAATGCCTCACAGAGCGTCGTAGGCAGCTGGTAGATCAGGCGCGCAATGCCCAGATGGTCATAGCTGATGACCTGACGCTCGGTGTCAAACACCTTGCCGACCTCCATAGCAATCTGGGCTTCCTTAAAGCTGGAGGCCAGGTCCTTGATGTTGCCGATGGGCGTACCGATGCCGACGACGGCCTTGATGTAATGGTCGCCCTGCAGTGTATCGACGATGGAGGCAGCCAGCTTTTCCATATCGCGGGTGTTGTTGTCGGGCTTGATCTCCTTGACCAGGACGGTGTCGGTCTCGCTGATGTTAAAGACGAAGTCCTTCTGTTTGTCCGGGAAAAGACCGCTGACGACGTCGTAGGCGGAAATATCATTGCCGGAGGTCACGCGGATCAGCAGTACGACGCGCTGTACGTCGGAGACAAAGTGCAGCTCCCGCGCTTTGGCGTAGATGTCACCGGGCAGGATGTTGTCGAGCACGACGTTCTTGATGAAGTTCGTCTTGTCGAATTTTTCGTCGTGGTACTGCTTGATGCTCTGCAGGCTGATGGAGAGCATGGCGGCGAACTGCTCGGCGGTAGTGTCAGTGCCCTCGACAAAGACGGCGTAATCATTGTGCTTGGCGTTGGAGAACTGATGGTAGGCATATCCATCGCGCACGAAAGCATCCCCGGCCGTCTGGCGGACAGCGGCCACGCCCTCGCGCACCTCACCGATCTGTCCCAGCTCAGAGCAGGAAATGACGGTGCCGGTCTCATCAATCACGCCGACGACACGATCCACTGCGTCCTTCATCTGGTAGACCACGTTCTGGAATACCCTGTTTGCCATAATATGTGACTCCCCTTTTAGCTGTTATTTAGACAGTCTGCACCGGTGTGCAGTGCGGGCTATGCGTGTTTGGCAAAATTGCCGTTTGGTAATCTGCCTGAAAACCAAAACATCATAATGTATATTTTACACAATCTGCTTGGCTTTTGCAACATATTTTCACGAAAATCGCAAGATTTTCTTGTACATTTTTCAAATCAGCACAAAAAATGTACCTGCCGGTGTTTTCCCGGCAGGTACAACGTCCGTCATTTTGACGATTTTTCCTCTTTTGTCTGGTTCATGGCACCGGTGCCGCCCTCGACGACGCCGCGGCGCTGGAACACATAGGTGATGCTGCGGAAGAAAATCTTTACATCATTCCAGAACGTCACATGGGCGGCGTACTCACCGTCGTAGCGGGCTTTGACGTCAATCGGCAGCTCGTCGCGTCCGTTGACCTGCGCTAAGCCGGTCAGGCCAGGACGGATGTCGTTGGCGCGGACCTTGTCGCGCGCCTCGATCAGGTCGTACTGGTTGTACAGTGCAGGGCGCGGGCCGATGACGCTCATCTGCCCTGCCAGTATGTTGTAGATCTGCGGCAGCTCGTCCAGGCTCGTCTTGCGCAGGAAGGCACCGCTCCCGGTAATGTAGCTGTCCGCATCTTTCAAAAGGTGCGTGGGAACGTCGTGCGGGGTGTCGCCGCGCATCGTGCGGAACTTCAGGATGTTAAAGTGCGTTTTGCCCTTGCCGACGCGGCGCTGCTTGAAAAAGACCGGCCCCGGGGAGTCGAGCTTGATCCACAGCGCGACCAGCCCCATCGGAATTGCAAGAATGATCGTGGCTGCCAGCGAAAGGATAATGTCCAGCAGGCGCTTGCCGTAACGCTCGTACATAAATCAGCCCTCCTCGGCGGGATGCTCTGTCTCCCGGAGCTTCTGCGCAATCTCCTCCCGGGAGAAAAGCGCGGTGTTGCCGGTGGCAGCCACAACGGTGTGGTCGGCGCGCACGCGGCGGTTGGGGTGGTAGGTCGGGACCATCTCCTGCAGAACGTCGACGACCTCGTCGCTGTTGTGCAGGGCAGAGTCCTTGAGCCGCTGCAGGTCGGTGTAGAATTTTTCCAGATCGATCTGCATGGGCGGCGCGATGAAGATTTTGTTGTGGGCGGTTTTGGCCATCTTGTCCTGCTCGGAGTCCATGAGCAGTTCCTCGTACAGCTTTTCGCCGGGGCGCAGACCGGTGACCTTGACCTGCATATTTACGCCTGGCTCGTAGCCATAGAAGCGTATCAGGCGGTTGGCCAGATCCATGATCTTGACCGGCTCGCCCATGTCCAGCACGTAGATGCTGCCGCCCTTCGCCAGACCGCCGGCCTGCAGAACGAGCTGCGCAGCCTCGGTGATGGTCATAAAGTAGCGGACAATATCGGGATGCGTGATGGTCACAGGGCCGCCGCGCTTGATCTGCTCCTCAAACAGCGGGATGACGCTGCCGTGGCTGCCCAGCACGTTGCCGAAGCGCACCGCAACGCAGGTCATCGACGTGGCCCGGGAGAAGGTCTGGATCAGCATCTCGCACAGGCGCTTGGTGCAGCCCATGACGTTCGTCGGGTTGACAGCCTTGTCTGTAGAGAGCTGGACAAACCGCTCCACGCCGTGCTCGGCGGCGGAGGTCAGCAGGTTCTTGGTGCCAAAGACGTTGTTCTTGACGGCCTCGGCGGGGCTGATCTCCATCAGCGGCACATGCTTGTGCGCCGCCGCGTGAAAGACGACGGACGGATGATAGGTGTCGAACACATCGTCCAGACGTGCTTTATCGCGGATGGAGCCGATGAGGGTGATAATAGGAGCCTCGGGGCCGTACTTGTTTTTCAGCTCGGTTTCCAGCTCATAGGCGCAGTTCTCGTAGATGTCAAAAATCAGCAGACGGCGGGGCTGGTAGCGCATGATCTGACGGCAAAGCTCGCTGCCGATGGAGCCGCCGCCGCCCGTGACGAGAACGATCTTGTCATGCAGGTACTCGGAAATCTGGGCATTGTTCAGCTGGATCTCGTCGCGGGAGAGGAAGTCCGCCGTGTTCAGCTCACGGAAGCCCGCCGCCACAGGATTGCCGTTCTCGTCAACAGCCTGCGGGTCACTGATCATCCGCACGCGGCAGTGGGTGGAGTTGCAAAGGTTGATGATCTCGCTCAAACGGTCACCCTTGACTGTCGTGATAGCGATGACGATCTCGAGAATATGATATTTGCGCACCAGTTCCGGTATGTCGGAGATCGTGCCGCGCACCGGTACGCCCTGCACGCGCAGGCCTTTTTTGGTCAGGTCGTCGTCAACGATGCAGACCGGGTTGCCGAAGCTCTGATTTTTCGTCTTGCAGAGGTTGACGGCCCACGCACCGGCGTTGCCGGCGCCGACAATGAGCAATGGCGTGTTGTCCTCCGGCTTGTTGGCCTTGGCGTTGCGCATCGTCAGGACCAGCCGCCACAGGAAGCGCACGCCCGCTATGGCCGCCGTGTTGAATACCGCGCCGAAGATCAGCACCGCGCCGGAGATCGGGCGGCTGTGGTAGGTCAGATCGAACAGCATGATGATGCCCGTCGCCAGCCCGGAAAGGCAGGTCAGGCGTGCAAGGTCGCGCATACCGGCGTACTCCCACATGATCTCATACAGTCCGCCGAACCAGAACACGATCATATAAATGGGCAGGACGTATAAGAGCATCGGGGCCATGGCGCGCAGTATCTCCACGCGGCGGTAGGCATCGCCGCTGTCAAAGCGCAGCATGACGGCCAGCCAGTAGCAAAGTACAATGAGCCCGCAGTCCAGCAGCATCAGTGCGATGCGGCGCGGAAGCCCTTTTATCAGTTGTTTTGAAACCTGTTGCATCGATTCCATCCTTACTATACGTTCTTCTATCTGAAAACGGGCGCAATACGGCCCTGCAAAATTGTCATATAGGCTATTATAACACAAAAAGACCCCATTTGTCCTACTTTTGGGCAGACAAATGGGGCTAATATTGTATAAAAATCGTGGTAAATTTTTGGTAAAACGGACGAAAGCGATTTACTCGACGGTCACGCTCTTGGCCAGATTGCGCGGCTTATCGACATCCAATCCCTTGGCGCAGCTGACGTAGTAGGCCAGCAGCTGCAGCGGAATGACCGACAGGCTCGTGGCAAAGTGCGGGTCGGTCTTGGGCACGTAGACCGTGAAGCCCGCAGTGTCCTCGATGCTGTAATTTCCGTAGGTGGTCAGGCCCATCAGGAAGGCGCCGCGGCTCTTGACCTCGACCATGTTGGAAACGCTCTTTTCAAACAGGTCCGGCTGAGTCAGGATGCCGACGACCAGCGTTCCCTTCTCGACCAGAGAAATCGGCCCGTGCTTCATCTCGCCCGCGGCGAACGCCTCGGAGTGGATGTAGCTGATCTCCTTAAATTTCAAACTGCCCTCGAGCGCGACGGCGTAGTCGAGGCCGCGGCCAATGAAGAAGGCATCCTTGGCGTTTGCGTACTTGCTGGCAAACCACTGGATACGCTCCTTGTCGGCCAGGGTCTTTTCGATCTTCTCGGGCAGAGCCTCCAGCTCGGTGACGAGGTGCTCATACCGGCCGTCCGCCAGCGTGCCGCGCACACGGGCAAACTCGGTAGCCAGCAGGTAGCAGGCCGCCAGCTGGGTGCTGTAGGCTTTGGTGGTAGCGACGGAGATTTCCGGGCCGGCCCAAGTGTACATTGTGGCGTCGGCCTCACGGGCAATGCTGGAGCCGACGACGTTCACAATGCCGATGGTGCGCACACCGCGCTCCTTGCACAGGCGCAGGGCGGCCAGCGTGTCGGCGGTCTCACCGCTCTGGCTGATGACCATAGCGAGTGCGTCCTTTTCGAGCACGGGATTGCGGTAACGGAACTCGCTGGCGACATCGACCTCGACGGGGATGCGGGCCAGGCTCTCAAACACATAGCGCGCGGCCATGCCGACATGGTAGGCGGAGCCGCAGCCGATGATGTAGAGACGATGGACATTCCTGATGGCCTCCTCGTCAAGGGCCAGCTCGGACAGGTCGATCTGTCCGTCCTTGAGGCGCGGGGAGATCGTATCGCGGACAGCGGCGGGTTGCTCGTAGATCTCCTTCATCATGAAGTGCTCGTAGCCGCCCTTCTCCGCGGCCTCGGCGTCCCACTCAATGGTGGTGGACTCGCGGGTGATGGGCTCCTTGTCGATGTTGAAGAACTCGATGGAGTCGGGGGTCAGGCGGGCAATCTCGAGATTGTCAATGTAGTAAACCGTGCGGGTGTACTTGAGCAGCGCAGGAACGTCGGAGGCGATGATGGCACCGTCCGCGCACTTGCCGACGATGAGCGGGCTGTCCTTGCGCACTGCGTAGATGACGCCGGGCTCGTCGGCAAAGAGCACGCCCAGCGCGTAGGAGCCGCGGACATGCAGCATCATGCGGGTGATGGCGTCCAGTGCGTTGCCTGCGGACTCGCCCATGTAATAGTAGTCAAGCAGCTGGGCGACGACCTCGGTGTCGGTCTGGGATACGAAGCTGAAGCCCTTGTTGAGCAGACGCTCCTTGATCTCCTGATAGTTTTCAATGATTCCGTTGTGTACGACGGCAATCTTCTGGTCACGGGAATAATGCGGGTGTGCGTTGACGACGGACGGCTCGCCATGGGTCGCCCAGCGGGTATGGCCGATGCCACAGCTGCCGGGCACGGCGCTGCCGCCGTCGGTCATCTCGCTCAGGACCTTCAGGCGGCCCTTGGCCTTGACGACCTCGATCTTGCCGGCGGCGTTCTGCACCGCCATACCGGCAGAGTCATAGCCGCGGTATTCCAGCTTGGCCAGGCCGTCCAGCAGAATGGGGGCGGCCTGTGCCGCGCCGGTAAAGCCTACGATTCCACACATAACAGGTATCCTCCCTTTGTTACAGCGTTGAAACTATACTTTCCATTTTATTGGATTAGAGCAAAATACTTTTACAGTATATGCCATTTGGGTACAAATGTCTATAGCTTTACGCGGATTTTGTACAGGTGTGCGTGGCATAAAGACAAAGCGGGCAGCCGTCAAGGGCTACGGCTGCCCGCTGCGCGCATTCTCCCTTTCCGGTTTCTTACACCATATAAGAACGAATCAAAAGTTATCGCGCATTTATTAGCATAGCACATTCCCGGAAGAATAGCAAGTGCAATCTGCAAGCAAAAGATCATTTTGCACATTTTGCAAAAGAATCTAAAGTGCGTGATGCAATTACCTTCGGAAATTAGTCACTGACCCGACGCGCTACGACGACATAGCGCCCGTTGGCGGACGAATACTCGCAGGTAGAGAGGGTCAGCAGCTGCTCACCGTAGGCAGGGCGGATGCCGCTGTCCACGTCGCTGCGGGAGATGACCTGGTCCACATAGCGGTTGTAGGCGTCCTCGTCCATGTCGATGTACTGGTTGTAGATAAACGAGGTGTCGTTGACGACATCGATGGTGAACGCACCGAACACCTCATACTTGGCGTCCCCATAGACGGTGTCAAACTCAATGAAGGGGTGCTCCTGATAGTGGTCGGCCTTGCGGTACTCGGTCAGGCAGCCGAAGATCGTGCCGGTTTTCATATTGTGGCCGTAGATGATCAGGTTGTCGCTCTCGGCGTTGACCCCGAGCGTCGTTTGCTCGTCCAGGTACGGTACGCCGTAGACGCTGTAGGCTTTGTTGAAGTCATGACGCAGATAGAAGTCCTTGTTGTCCGGCGCGTACATAACCGGAAAATCCAGATTGGTGCCGTCGATGGAGATCCAGCCGATAAAGTCGCTGTTCTTGTCGCGCAGGGCAGCAAACCTGGCACCGTTGGGGTTGACATTCTCCCCTGCAGGGGCCGGGGTCGCCGCGGTATCGATCATCGACTGCAGGTCGGCAAACTCGCTCTCGGTCTTGCGGTCATCGAGGAACCGCTTGGCCAGCAGGCCGCCGCTGATGAGGAAGATCGCGGCGAAAACGATCATCGCGAGGGTGTACAGCAGATTACCGCGCTTTTTTTTGCACTTCGCGGTCTCGCGCCGGCGATAGTCCTCGTCGTTGTCCTGGTCGTAGAAGGCCGCAGGTTCCTGCGGAGAAACCTTCGGCAGATCGGTGACTGTATAGGATGCCTTTACCTGAACGGAAGGGGTCTGCGGCAGCGGTGCATCGCTGCGGTGAATCTTTGCCATGATGGATTCTCCTGTAACACAATACTATCTTTACTATACGACCTGCGTGGCAAAAAGACAAGGGAAATATCATACAAAAATCTGTAAAAAATATCCGTCCCGCACCGTGCGGCGCAGGACGGACAGCAAAAACAGGTTACTCGCGGATCTCAATGCCGAGCATGAACTTCAGGTTGCCGAGAATTTTCTTGACGAAACGGTCGATCTCATCGGGGGTCAGCGGTTTGTCAGCGGGCTGGAAGGACAGGCTGAACGCCATGCTCTTCTTGTCCGCGCCGAGCTTTTCGCCGCGGTAGATGTCGAACAGCTCGACCTTGGTCAGCTGCTTGCAGGCGCGCTGCATCTCGGTGACGAGGGTGCCGCACTCCATGCTCTCGGGGGCGACGAGTGCCAGATCACGCTGGACCGGGGCAAACTCGGAGATGGGCTGGTAGTGGATGGCGGCGGGGACCAGCGCGTGGAACGCGACCCAGTCGATCTCGCCCAGATAGATGTTCAGGTTGGCGCGGCTGTCCTTGGGCAGCTTGAGCTCGCTTGTTACATCATTAGCCAGCTTGCCAAAGACACCGACGCGCTCGCCCTTGCACAGGATATAAGCGGCAATACCGGGGTGCAGCCAGCCAACGTCCGTCGCGCGCTCGACGGTCAGCTCGACGCCGAACGCAGCGCCGAAGCTCTCGACAGCACCCTTGACTGCGAAGAAGTCCTCCTCACTGCCCCAGGCAGCAAAGCCCAGATGCAGACGTTCCTCGGGCAGTTCGGTGACGGGCAGCTGCTTCGGGATGTAGATGTTGGACATCTCGAACAGACGACCCTCGGCGTTGCCCTTGCGCAGGTTGTCGACGACGACATTCAGCAGGGACGGTGCCAGCAGCGGGCGCATGATGGTCAGATGGGAGGAAATGGGGTTCAGGATACGGATGACCTTGCGCTCCGGCGCGTCGGCGGCAATGTGCAGCATGTCTAGGTCAGCGTCGGCGTAAAAGGCCAGCGTCTCGGCCTCGTAGAAGCCCTGGGCACACATGGTGCGCTTGGCCTTGGCCTGCGCCTTCTGCTCGGCGGTCAGGCCGCCGGTGGTGACGGTGGCAGCCTTCAGGAAGGTGGGGACGATGTGCTCATAGCCGTACTCGCGGATGACCTCCTCGGCCAGGTCGGGCTCACCGACCTCGATGTCCTCACGCCAGCGGGGCGCGACGACCTGCATCGTGTCGCCGTCGGCTTCGAGTTTGACCTCGAACTGCAGGCGGTTCAGGATGTCCAGAATCACATCGGTGGGCACAGTGATGCCGAGGATGGCATTGATGCCGCTGACCTTGGCCGTGAAACGCTTGCCCTCACGCGGGGCACCGGCGGAACAGTCAAAATGGGTGGAGGTGACCTCGCCGCAGCCCAGCTCCTGAATCAGGTGCAGGGCACGGGCCATGCCAAGCTCGGTGGTGTACTCGGAGATACCCTTCTCGTAATGGCTGGAGGCATCGGTGTTCTGGCCGAGGCCGCGGGCCGTCTTGCGGATGTTGTCGCGGGCGAACTTGGCGCTCTCAAACAGCAGCTGGGTGGTGGTATCTTTAATTTCGCTGTTCAGGCCGCCCATGACACCCGCCAGCGCAACGGGCTTGGAGCCGTCGCAGATGACGAGGTTGTTGGGCGTCAGGGTGAACTCTTTTTCGTCCAGCGTTGTGATCTTCTCGCCGTCTTTGGCGCGGCGGACGAGGATCTGGCAGCTTTCCAGCGCGTCCATGTCGAAGGCGTGCATGGGCTGGCCAATCTCCAGCATGACATAGTTCGTGATGTCAACGACGTTGGAGATGCTGCGCAGACCGCACAGGGCCAGATGACGGCGCATCCAGCGTGGGGACTCGCCCGGCGTGATGTTGCGGACATAATGGCCAATGTAGCGCGGGCAGAGATCCTCGGCCTCGACGCTGATGGACAGGCGCGGATCCACATAGTCGCTGACCGTGTAGTCGGTGGCGGGCATCTTGAGGGGCTTGTTCAGCACTGCTGCAACCTCGCGCGCAATGCCGAGCACACTCTGGCAGTCGGCGCGGTTGGCCGTGATGGAAATATCAAAAATGTAGTCGTCAAGGCCGACGACCTGCTGAATGGGCGTGCCGGGGACAGTGTCCTTCGGCAAATCGAGCAGGCCGTAGACCTCGGCACCGGGGTACAGATCATCGTTCAGGCCCAGTTCCTCACCGCTGCACAGCATACCGTTGGACTCGACGCCCATCAGGGGCTTCGCCTTGATTTTTACGCCGCCGGGCAGCGTGGAGCCGTCGAGTGCGGCGGCGGTGTGCATACCGGCGTAGACGTTGGGTGCGCCGGTGGAAATCTGGATGTCGTGGCCGTACTCGCCGCAGTCAACCTTGCAGATGTGCAGATGGGTGCCTTCCTGCGGGACACACTCGGTCACAACACCGACAACGACCTTGGAGATCTCGCCGCCGAGGTCGATCAGCTCCTCGACCTCAAAGCCGCAGCCAAAGAGCTTGTCCTCAAGCTCCTGCGCGGTGACGTCGATGTCAACATATTGCTTCAACCAGCTGAATGGTACTTTCATACTCTGTACTCCTCCCCTGTCAATCCTCGAACTGCTTCAAGAAGCGCAGATCGTTTTCAAACATCAGACCGATGTTGTTGATGCCGTACTTCAGCATGGCGATACGCTCAATGCCGATGCCGAATGCGAAGCCGGAGTAGACGTTGGGGTCAATGCCGCAGTTTTCCAGTACGCTGTGGTGGACGACACCGGCGCCGAGAACCTCGATCCAGCCGGTGTGCTTGCACAGCGGGCAGCCCTTGCCGCCGCACTCGAAGCAGGAAACGTCGACCTCGACGCTCGGCTCGGTGAACGGGAAGTAGGACGGACGCAGGCGGGTCTTGACGTCTGCACCGAACAGCGCCTGGACGAATTTGTCGAGCATTCCCTGCAGGTCGCAGAGCGTGATGCCCTTGTCAACGACGAGGCCTTCCATCTGGTGGAACATCGGGGAGTGGGTCGCGTCGGAGTCGGAACGGAACACGCGGCCCGGGGCCAGCACCTTGATGGGCGGCTTTTCCATGTCCATGACGCGGATCTGGCCGCCGCTGGTCTGGGTGCGCAGCACAATGTCGTCTGCGACGTAGAACGTATCCTGCATGTCGCGGGCGGGATGGTTCTTCGGCACATTCAGGCGGGTAAAGTTGTGGTCGTCATCCTCGATCTCGGGGCCCTCGTAAATCTCAAAGCCCATACCGGCGAACACGTCGATGATCTCATTCTTGACGAGGGTGATCGGGTGCAGGCTGCCGGTTTGACGAATCTTGGCGGGCATCGTGATGTCGACGGTCTCGGCGGCGTTGCGGGCCTCGAGCGCAGCCTTTTCGACCTGCTCGGACAAGGCCTGATACTGTGCCTCGGCCCACTGCTTGAACTCATTGATGGTCTTGCCGACGGCGGGACGGTCCTCCTTGGGGACATCGCGCAGACTCTTGGTCAGGCCCGCGACCTCGCCGTTCTTGCTCAGGTATTTCTGCCAGAAGTCAGAAAGCCGGGCTTTGTCGGTGACGTCTGCGCTGGCCTGCTCAATGGCGGCGCGCAGCTCCTTGATTTTTTCTTCCATAGTACACCTCTGCTTGAAGTAGGGCCGGAGCAAACAAAAAGGCTCCGTCCCTGTGTTGAATCAGGGACGAAGCCTTGCAAAATACAATTCTCCGCGGTACCACCCGTGTTCCGCACTGTAAAGCGCGGCACTCTTTGCTGCCGGTAACGGTGCAGAGCCGTTGCGCACTACTCGGCCCTGGCCTTTCCCGCGCACCACTCGGGAGCGAACTTCCGCATAAGCGCTTTACAGGCGGCTTGCAGCCGGTGACCGCCCTCTCTTGCCTAAAGCAGCTTGTGCGTACTTTCTCCGTCGCTGTGTTTTTGCGAATACTTATTTAGTATAGCGCGGTTTGCGCCGGCTGTCAAGCCTGCGGCAGCGGATACTTCTGCTTATCCTCCACGCTGATGGCCGGACCGAGCTGAACCTCGATGATTTTCAGCTCGCTGTCGGCAAAGACTGTGTGGCGGCAGCCGGCGGGCATCGTCAGGATATCCCCTGCCTTCACGTCGCGGCGCACGCCGTCCAGAATCGCATGGCCGGTACCGGAGATGACGGTCCAGACCTCGTCGCGGTTCTCATGGCTGTGGTAGTTCATGCCGTGGCCGGGGGTGAGCGTGATCTTGATGGTCATGCTCGCGTCCTCGATGTCGAGCACGCGGAAGGAACCCCAGGACTTTTCAGCAAACATGATCTGCTGATGGATGCTGTCCACATACGGTTTGATGTAGCTGGACTGCTCCTTGTCAGAAACCAAAATGCCCTCCGGGCTGGCCGAGACGACGACGTCCTTCAGCCCCATGCAGAGCACGGGCACGTCCAGCTCGTTCAGTACATGGACGTTTTGGCAGGTGTCGTTCAGCATGGCCTTGCCGACGCTCGGCTCCTCCATGGCCTCGGTCAGGGTGTTCCAGGTGCCCATATCCTTCCACTGGCCTGCAAAGCGCATTACCTGAATTTGGGACTCATTCTCGACAACGGCGTAATCGAAGCTGATTTTTTTCAGCGTCTCGTACTTATTGAACAGATCCTTGTAATCAGTGAAATCGATCAGTTCGTGGGCCTTGTCCAGCACGTAGCGCAGTTTGTAGGCAAACACACCGCCGTTCCAGAGCGCACCCTGGGCAATGTACTTTTCGGCGGTGGCGGCGTCGGGCTTCTCTTTAAATGTTTTGACCGGGCTGACGGCGTCGGCACTCTGCGGGATAATGTAGCCGTACTTTTCGCTCGGGTAGGTCGGCTCAATGCCCATCAGGGAGAGGTTTGCGTTCCCCTGCCCGGCCAGCTCGGACAGGGTTCTCAGCGCGGCGAAATAGTCATTGTTGACATAGGGGTCTACCGGGCAGACGACGACAGCCTCATCGAGGCCGACGCCCTTGACGTCGTGCAGGTAGGCTGTCGCCAGTGCGATGGCCGGGAAGGTATCACGGCGGCACGGCTCGACGCAGACGCCCACCGAATTGTCCAGCTGGTTGTGAATGGACGATACCTGCGTCTTGCTGGTGGCAATCGTCACGCTGGCGTCGGCGTCGACCTCCTTGATCTGGCGGTAGACGCGCTGGACCATCGACTCGTACCCGTCGGCGGTCTTGAAGATTTTGATGAACTGCTTGGAACGAATGTCGTTCGACAGCGGCCACAGGCGCTTGCCGGAGCCGCCGGACAGCAGGATGATATTCATAGCGTTTCCTTTCAGCGCTCGGCGCGCATCGGGTTGTTCAGGAAGTCCTCATAGGACAGGCGCAGGCCGTCCTCCAGCTCGGTCTTGTAGGTCCAGCCGAGGTTCGTCGCCTTGGAGACGTCCAGCAGCTTGCGGGGTGTGCCGTTGGGTTTGGAGGTGTCCCACTCGATCTTGCCGGTGTAGCCGACGACCTTGGCAACGAGCTCGGTCAATTCTTTGATGGTCAGTTCCTTGCCGGTACCCGCGTTGACTGTCTCGTTGCCGGAGTAGTGGTTCATCAGGAACACGCAGAGGTTTGCGAGATCATCCACATACAAAAACTCGCGCAGCGGGCTGCCGTCGCCCCAGCAGGTGACGCTCTCGACGCCGTTGACCTTCGCCTCATGGAAGCGGCGGATCAGTGCGGGAACCACATGGCTGTGGGTCGGGTGGTAGTTATCGTTGGGGCCGTACAGGTTCGTGGGCATGACCGAGATATAGTCCGTGCCGTACTGGCGGTTCAGGAACTCGCAGTATTTGAGACCGCTGATTTTGGCGAGGGCGTAAGCCTCGTTCGTCTTTTCCAGTTCGGAAGTCAGCAGGCAGCTTTCCTTCATCGGCTGCGGAGCCATGCGCGGATAGATGCAGGACGAGCCGAGGAACTCCAGCTTCTTGCAGCCGTTCTGCCAGGCAGAGTGGATGACGTTCATCTCGAGCGTCATGTTGAACCACATGAAATCGGCCAGCGCCTCCTGATTGGCGACGATGCCGCCGACCTTGGCCGCGGCAAGAAATACGTACTCGGGCTTTTCCTCGGCAAAGAACTTTTCGACATTTTCCTGACGGCAGAGGTCAAGCTCCTTGTGGGTGCGGGTGATGATATTGTTGTAGCCCTGACGCTGCAGCTCACGCACGATGGCGCTGCCCACCATGCCGCGGTGCCCGGCAACGTAGATTTTTGCATTTTTGTCCATCATAATAAGTTACCCTCTTTTGAATAAATTATTTGATAACGCCCTTTTCGAGATACTCAGCCAGGTTCGTCTTGATGTGCTCCTCAGCGCGCTCGACGGCAACCTTCTTCATGTCGTGGTCGACCATGATCTTGACGAGCTGCTCAAACGTGGTCTTAGTCGGGTTCCAGCCCAGCTCGCGTTTTGCTTTGGACGGGTCGCCCCAGAGGTTGACGACGTCCGTCGGGCGGTAGAAGTCGGGGCTGACCTCGATGACCGTCTTGCCCGTGGCCTTGTCGATGCCCTTCTCGTTCATGCCCTCGCCGACAAATTCCAGCTCGATGCCCACATCGTGGAAGGCCAGCTGGCAGAACTCGCGGACGGAGTGCTGCTCACCGGTGGCGATGACGAAGTCCTCGGGCTTGTCGTTCTGCAAAATCAGCCACATGCACTCGACGTAGTCCCTGGCATAGCCCCAGTCGCGCAGGCTGGACAGGTTGCCCAGATACAGCTTATCCTGCTTGCCCTGCGCAATGCGGGCGGCAGCCAGCGTGATCTTGCGGGTGACGAAGGTCTCGCCGCGGCGCTCGGACTCGTGGTTGAACAGGATGCCCGAGCAGCAGAACATATTGTACGCCTCGCGGTACTCCTTCACAATCCAGAAGCCGTACTGCTTGGCGACGGCGTAGGGGCTGTAGGGGTGGAACGGCGTGTTCTCGTTCTGGGGAACCTCCTCGACCTTGCCGTACAGCTCGGATGTAGATGCCTGATAGATGCGGCAGGTGTCCTTGAGGCCGGACAGGCGCACAGCCTCCAGCACGCGCAGCACGCCGGTGGCATCGACGTCGGCGGTGAACTCCGGCACATCAAAGCTGACCTGCACATGGCTCTGGGCGGCGAGGTTGTAGATCTCGTCGGGCCGCACGGTGCTGACGACGGAGAGGATGCTCATGGAGTCGCTCAGATCGCCGTAGTGCAGGTGGAAGTGCGGGTGACCCTCCAGATGGGCGATGCGCTCGCGGTAATCGACGGAGGAGCGGCGGATGACGCCGTGGACGTCGTAGCCCTTTTCCAGCAGGAACTCAGCCAGATAGCTGCCGTCCTGGCCGGTAATGCCGGTGATGAGTGCTTTTTTCATAGGTTACTACCCTTTCATCTGTATCTTGCGCAGTGTACTGCGCGGATTTTCGTATCTTGTTTGTTATTGTACCGCATTATTTTGTGCTTGGGCAGTGGGAATCTTGCAAAAGACTAGCATTATATTGACTTTTTTGGTATACTGGGTTCCGGGAGGTGACGCGGATGGATACCCCGCTGTTTGACGGTGAGCTTGTGCACGCCCGGCGCATGATCTACACGCCGTCGGCGTTTGCAAAATCGAACCTTGTGCATCTGCAGGAGGTCGGGCAGCTGCAGGCACGCAGCCCCCATGCCAGCACCCGGCAGGGGCTGGCATCCTACCTGTTTTTTGTGGTAGAAAGCGGCAGCGGCACGCTGGAATATGAGGGCGAGACCCGCGTGCTAAGCGCCGGGGACTGTGTGTTTCTCGACTGCCGCCGCCCCTATCGCCATTATACGGGCGACGATTTGTGGCAGCTGCGGTGGGCGCACTTTTACGGCCCGAATATGGCAGCCATCTACAAAAAATACCGTGAGCGCGGCGGCCAGCCGAGCTTTCACCCGGAAAATACCGCACCCTACACCCGCCGTCTCGAAGCACTGTACACGCTGGCGGCCTCTGACAATTACGTGCGGGATATGCAGATCTGCGAGGTACTGTTTGCCCTGCTGACCCTTCTGATGCAGGAGAGCTGGCACCCCGAAATTGTGCGCACTGCGGGCACGAAGCGACAGAATGTGCAGGAAATCAAGGACTATCTTGACCTGCATTTTGCCGAGAAGATCACGCTGGACGCGCTGGCCGAGCGGTTTTACATCAACAAGTTTTACCTTACGCGGGTGTTCAAGGAGCAGTTCGGGCTTTCGGTGACGAGCTACCTGACGCAGCTGCGCATTACGCAGGCCAAGCGGCTGCTGCGGTTCACGGACAAAAGCGTGGAGAACGTTGCGCAGGAATGCGGGCTGAACGACGCAAATTACTTTTCCCGCTTATTTAAAAAAGTAGAGGGCACGACACCGGGGGAATACCGGCGGCAGTGGTGAGGATAATAAAAAAGCCTTCCCCCGTGGGGGAAGGTGGACGAGCGCAGCGAGACCGGATGAGGGGCAAGCTACCGAAGCTGCCCGGTAAACGGGCTGCCGCAGCAGCTCCGCCCTCATCAGTCCGCTTCGCGGACAGCTTCCCCCTCGGGGGAAGCCTTTTTTGTTTTCAGTTCTTCCTCGACCCTGTCAAACCGCTCCAGGAACGAATGCTCCACACCCTCGGACTTGTAGCCGGGCATTGTGTCGAGCGATACAGCGTGGATGCTGCGGAAGATGCTGTTTTCGATGTTCGGGTTGTCGCGCATCAGGCGGCGCAGCAGGACCTTGACCTCCTGACGCTTGGAGCCGCCTCCGCCGTTGTCGCAGATCGTGCAGGCCTCGGTAAAACGGCAGGCGCACTGGATAAATTCCAGCTCATTGTAGCGGCGCCACGCGATGATGTCATCCTCGCGGATGCAGTACATCGGGCGGATCAGCGTCATGCCCG
>OGKU01000263.1_pt1 | contig 45800 bp, 29 predicted proteins | sample 1572611 | NCBI WGS metagenome assembly OGKU01 (sample SAMEA2581886, study PRJEB24529) | metagenome | biome: Human gut stool | place: China | collected 2011 | reverse complement strand
ATTGGCTATATCCTAGCCTTTTCTGCCCCGATGATTTCTAAACGGGACAGCAGTGAAAAAAATAAATAATAAATCTTTTAAAAAAGGGAACGATGAAAAAAAAACTTCTTTCTGTCGATGAGAAATGTTGCTCTCCGAGTTTGTTCGTTTTACCAATTGGATTTTCACCCATTATACTAGCGAGGAGGTTCGCCTGAAGGTATGGATGGGTATTGGCCGGTGTTGTTCTGTCACACGAAGGAGAACGCCGATTACGGTTGGCATCCTTTTGGGGTACTCCCAAAAGAACTTGCCTGTCGGTGATTTGTTCCTCCGTAGTCGGATAATTAAGATGGAAAGAACATATAAAAAAGCATAAAAAGTTTCTGATTTTTCTCATAAACAAATTAGATTTTATATATTTGCGCAAAATTAGAAACAATGACAGAACTATTGAGTATATTATACAAGCTGCGGATATTCACTTTGGATGAACTTTCTGAGGCTCTGAAAGACAAGGTGAAGGCGGTGGAGGCGTTGCTCGCTCGGTACAAGCAACAAGGGTGGATTGTGGCTATACGGCGTAATACCTATTGCATGAAGGATATTGCATCTGGCTTACCTGTTTGCGACAAGTATGAGATAGGAAGCCACTTGTCACCTACAGCTTGCATCAGTTATCATACAGCATTGGAGTTTCATGGATTGGCTCATCAACCCTTCAATGAGGTTTTTGTGAAAAGCATGACTCGCTTCAATTCCTTTTCTTTCGACGATGTGGATTATACCTATTGCCGACAAACAAAGGAAATCGTTGGTATGATGACACCCAAGGGAAACCCTTATGTGCGAGTAACGGATGTGGAGAGTACGTTGTTGGATTGCTTTGACCGCATCGACCGAGCTGGTGGTATTGAGGAATTGCTGCATTGCATGGAGGGTATCGTCTTGCTCAATGAGGAAAGGCTCATCGATTATCTCGCACGGTACGACAAGGCATTCCTGTACCAGAAGACAGGCTATCTGTTGGAGCGCATCAAGGAACAAGCCAACATCTCAGAATCCCTCTTGGAGCTGTGCCGAGCCAAGGGAACCAAAAGCGTCAAGTGGTTGACTAACAACGAAGAGTCGGATACATTTGTAAATAAATGGCGCATGTATGTGCCGCAAGAACTAACATCAAAAGAAGAATATGAACTTATATAACAAACAAGCTCTTGACATCATCGCCAAGGAGCAAGGCTTTATTCGCGACAACCTCGAAAAGGTGATGCGATTGGTGGAGATACTCAACTATTTTCATGACAGTCCTTTGCTGTCTAAATCTCTTGTACTGAAAGGTGGCACAGCCATCAATCTCACCGTTTTCCAACTGCCAAGACTCTCGGTAGATATAGACCTTGACTTTACGGTGGATTGCGACCGAGAATCCATGCTCTCCATTCGCCAAGAAGTGAATAACGAGATTCTACGCTATATGGAGTCGGATGGTTATCATCTTGCGCCTGGCTCCAAGACACCGCATACGCTTGACTCATGGGTGTTTCATTATACCAATGCCGCAGGCAACAACGATGGCATCAAGATAGAAATCAACTATTCCGACCGTTGCCATATCCTGCCTGCCATAGAGACTCATGTGTCCATTCCGTTTCTGAGCGATGTGAAGGTACGTTCTCTTTCACCTGTCGAATTGTTTGCCACCAAGATAAACGCCTTGATAGGTAGAAGTGCTGCACGTGACATTTATGATGTCTATAACATGGTGAAGCATCAGCTATTCGTGAGCGATGAAGAGAAAACGTCGCTGAGAAAAGCGACCGTCTTTTATCTGACTGTTGGCTCAAGCAGAAAAGACAACGCTACGCCTACGGAATATACTGACTTTCCGCAGATAGACAAAATCCGTTTTCCGCAGATTCGTTCGCAACTCTTGCCTGTGCTTAGGCGCAGTGAGCATTTTGACTTTGAAAAAGCCAAGACAGAAGTGAAAGACTTTCTCTCAAAGCTATTGATTCTGACAGAATCAGAGCAAGAATATGTCCGGGAATTCAATGACAAGAAGTATATTCCAGAATTGCTGTTCGAAGATAAAGAGATGGTCAATAGAATCAAATTTCATCCTATGGCTTTGTGGAAGACAAGGAGTCGTTGAATGTTTTTTCTGTAAATTTTGAAAAAAGTTGTTGTTTTGCTTAGTTTTTTGATTTCCTCAACTGTATATACAGTATATGGACTATAAAAACAGAGAATAGGCTATGAGTAAATATCTGATAAGTTTGATTTTGCTTTCGGTGATAAGTATGGGCGTTTCTGCCCAACGTATCACTCGACAATATAATAATGTGTCATTTTCTGCGGCATTAAAGGATTTGAATGCCAAACAGGATAAGTATGTCATCAACTTTGTGTATGACGAGTTGGAGGATTTCAAGGTGACAAAGAACATCCAAAATGAAAGTGTTCCAGATGCCATCATGAACTTGATAGGTTTTTACCCTATCAAGATGAAACAAGTGGATAATATTATCATTGTAGAATGTATTCAAAAGACTTCTAACAGAATGATGGGACGCATTGTAGACACTCACCATCAACCAGTCGATTTCGCCAATGTCGCTTTGCTCAATGTTAGTGATTCCAGTTTAATCACGGGTGGTGTAACAAATGAGAATGGTCAGTTCGTAATTCCTTGCGAGGTGAAAAAGGCGATTGTGAAAGTGAGTTGTGTGGGCTACAAAACTTATTGTAATGCATATCGTACCGGTGAGGTTGGTGCCATAACCTTGGAGGATGCAACAATTAATCTGCAAAAAGTTGTGATTAAAGGGCATCGCAAATACATATCAAGAGAAAACGGTAAACTTACGCTTGACGTTCAAAATTCCAATTTGAAAAATATTGGCAAGGCAACAGATGTTATCAAATATATTCCTGGGATGCTCTATACAAATGGAAAGTATGAGGTGTTTGGTAAGGGTGAGCCTGTCATCTATATAGATGGAAGAAAGCAGACTAATATTTCAGGGTTGTCACTCCTTTCTTCTACCAACGTGAAGTCTGTACAGCTCATAACAAACCCTGGGGCAGAATACGATGCAGAAACAAGGAGTGTCATAAACATCACTACCGTACACCATTCCTTGGATGGACTTTCTGGTATTGTGGGTGCGGAAATCTCCAAACATAAGAATTTGTCTAACAACGAGGAGGTCAACCTCAACATCCACAAGGGAGCTTTGGATGTATTCCTCGCATATCAATATGACAATACGAGAAGTGACATCAGATATGATGTTAACCAGTTCAATTACGAGCAAGATACATTTCATGAGATTTCTGCTTCAGAATATTCCGACCGCTCTCACTCTCATGACTATAATGTTGGTATGAATTATGCCATAAACAAGAATCACACTATCGGCGGAAGATATTTGGGAAGCATCTCCAACTACAAGATGCTCGACTCTCCTTTCGACTATATGCAGACGTACAAGAATGATGAACTGCTGACATCTACAGACAACAAGACTGAAGAATCTGAAAAGGAAAGGTTTCACAATGTCAATATGTATTATATCGGCAAACTAACAGACAACCTACAGCTCAACTTGGATGCCGACTATGTTTATACTCAACTGAAACATAAACAACAAGTGAGCGAGACAAGTAGAATAGATGCTGTCTCAGAAATCACGCATATGCAAAACGACCAGCGAAATCTTGCGACTGCACTCAAAGGGGTGTTTGCTTGGAACATGAATAAGAATAATAGGCTTGATTTCGGAACGGATTTCAGTAAAATCAGTTCATGGGGTATGTCTGTAAACGAAGAAGGGAAGATAGCCGATGACCAATTCAAGAATAAGGAAACCAAGTATGCAGGATTTGCCACTTTTCGTTTGTCTGCCTCCAAATGGAAAGGAAGCATCGGGCTTCGCTATGAGTACATTCATGCCATCAACACAGACCAAGGAGAAGTAAAGAACAAGACCAATTATTCGGACTTACTTCCATCCCTTTCTCTTTCCACTATGTTTGGGAGAGTGGGGATGAATCTTGATTTCAGTAGCAGGGTCTGCCGTCCTTCGTTTCGTCAGTTGAACAACAGAGTGAGCTACAACAATCAATACCATTATGAGCAAGGCAACATTTATCTGAAACCGCAATACGTGTATGATACAGAACTTAGTGTGAATTATAGCATATTCGACTTCAAGTTGGATTATCAGTATATCAAGGATTACATCCATCCGACTGTCATTGCCGTATCCGGCAAACCTGGAACGGTAACTTGGATGTCAACCAACGCCAAGGATTTCCAGCAACTAGGAGCGCAATGTGTTGTTTCACCTGTTTTTGGTTGTTGGCGACCTACTTTGACGGTGGGTGTCTATAAACCTTATTTCACGCTATCATATAATGGAGAGCAATTAGACTACAATCATCCATACGGTCTCTTCGCTTTCCAAAATGTACTGGCACTAAGGAACGATTGGCTTTTTCGATGTGATTTCTTTTGGAACATTAAGGGACATCATGGCATCTACGAGCAAAACGGCTATTCGTCATTCAATATGATGGTACAGAAACAGTTACTTAAAAAGAAATTGACGATAACATTGAAAGCAGAGGACTTGTTTGATAGCTCGAAGTTGAACGATGTAAAGAGGGTTAATTTTGTGGTGCAGAACAGAAAGGTGAATAACTTCAATCGCTGCATCATAACTTCCATTAGTTACAACTTCAATAGTTTCAAAGATAAATACAACGGAAGCGGTTCTGCTGAGGATGAGATTAATCGTTTTTAGAAAAGTATTGGTTTTCAAATCAACCTCTAAAATGCAATACCCAAATTCTGTGTGATGAATATCTCAGGATTTATTAACCGAGATGTTCATCCACAGAATTTTCACTTATCAATATCAATCGTTAAAAAACATACATATTATTGTGTATCCAATAAATTGTTATATTTTTGCAAACGAAAAGAGTTGTTTGACAAGCAAATATATGCACATTGCAGAAATTAGAACCGTTGCTAAATTATTACCTCTATTGAAGTAAAACACTCATAAATCGCTCATTTTAAGCTACGTCGTCTCCTGCATAATGCATTTCTCCCAATAGGCAAAAGCACCAACAACCCCATTATCGGCAGCCTTGGATTCTGTAATCAAGCCACTTGACAGGGCACGATAGATAAGGTTCTCGAATCTGGTGCTGTGCTCGTCATCAATGATGCTTTTCTCTTATTCTTCTGCCAGTTCTTTCATCGCATCGTTTAATGTGTTGAAAAGAACGTTGATGTTTTCTTCTTCATTCTTGCATGCCTCCTTGAAGAGGGCAACAGGATCTTCGGTGCTGCTCTTGAGCGGAGTCTCGTTGAGCAGGATGTTGACATTGTTCAGCAACATGCCGTGAAGGGTAGGCATGTGGAGCTGGTGCTGTTCGCCCTCCTTGCTGCCACACTTCAGTCCGGCTGCGTATGCCTTTACGATGATGCGGATCAGGAGATGGATTGCCATCGGCTCGTCGGCGAGACTGATGAGAATGCCATGGGTATAATCGCGTACATGCTCTTCAAGAGTGGTAAACTTGCCTTGAAGAAGCCAGGTGAAGTTACGCTTGTATTCTGACTCCATCGCCTTGTAAAGCTGGTTTGATTTGCAGGCTATGCGCAGGTAGTCGAGCATGGTTGGCTCAAAGGTCGGGTCAGCCTGTTTCATGCTGTCGAAGTTCTTCTTCATTCGCTCGTTGGCTTCCTCGGCAGTCTTGTAGTTGAGGCGTACGAGGGTAGAGAACATGATGTCGAAGAAGTATTGGTTTACCTCGCCATAGTGCTCCAGCATCATCTGCTTGATCTGTTTCGGGTCGTTCTTCTTGCTGAAGTCATTGCCTTCGATGGTAGCATCGATGATGCCACGTGCGTAAGCTTCGAAGAAACCTCTTACAAATGCAGCTACTGCCTGATAACTGTTGATTCTTTTGCTCATTTCTTGTCTGTGTTTATTGGGCTGTTCCTGTTTGGGAATAACAGCTTCTTATTCAAAAGTCTTAAATTCATAACCCTGTTCCATGAGCCATTCTATGGATTGAGGGAGCGCTGTCTTCAGCTTTTCAATGCTCTTCAGCGAGTCGTGGAAGGTGATGATGCTGCCATTGCGGGCATATCGCTTCACATTGTTTACCACATCTTCTGCCGTCATCCATTTGGAATAGTCGCGCGTCACCACGTCCCACATGATGACCTTGTAAGTGCGGTGCAGCCACCAATACTCACTTGGTCGCATCCAGCCGTGAGGTGGACGGAAGAGATGGGCATGGATGATATCGTTCGCCTTATTGGTGTTGAGCACGTAGGAGATGACACGGTGCTTGAAGGCACCGATATGGTTGAATGTATGGTTGCCTACCTGATGACCCTCTGCCACAATCTGGTTGTAGAGGTCATGATGGCGCAATACATTCTCGCCTACCATAAAGAAAGTAGCCTTGATATTGTACTTTCTCAGGGTCTCTAAGATGAATGGAGTTGACTCAGGAATCGGACCGTCATCAAATGTAAGATAGACAGAATGGTCTTTCTTGTCCATTCTCCAGATGGCTTTTGGATATAACCATCTGAGCCATTTGGCTGGTTGCTCTATGAACATGGATAAAACAGGTTTATATGAATAATGAAAAGTTTGGTGTCGTGTTTCGCGACACCAAACTTTTTTCTATTTTTTACTGATTGCCTTCCGGCATTCTGCCACCTCTGCCATGATAGAGACGGTAGAGGTTGTTGAGCTGCTTCTCATACTTCTGCTCCAACTGTGGACTCACCATTCCGGCAGCCTCGCAGATGCTCTGCATGATCATGATCTGACGGATGCAGTCGTGCTCTGCCTGGAGGAAACGGTCGTTTGGCAGCGAGAGATAGTAGTTGAGGTATTGTGAAGCATTCTTCCATACCGCTTCTATATATTCCTTACCCTTGGCTTTCTGACCGGTCATCAGCCAGCCGCGAGCCATATCCAAGCCACCGCTCATGTAGTCGAGCGTAACATTGTAGGCAGGAATCTCGGTATCAGCCTTCTTCAGGATGTTGATAGCCTTCTGCTTCTTTCCTTCGGCGATGAGCTGGAGGGCTGTCTGGGCGAGCAGGCGACGGTGGGTATAGCACATACGCATGGTTGTCTCGTCGATGTAGAGTCCCTTCTGCTTCAGGTTGCCGAACTTGAATCGGGTCATGATGTTGTGATAAGCCTTCTCTGTATCGAAGTTCTTGGCACCTGGCTTGTTGGTGGTGAACGGAGTGATACGGTTCACAAGTCCCTCCTGTACGAAGTTGTCACCGAGGTTCATATAGTTCTCTTCGCCTACGGTGAGTGCTACGTAGAGCGGACGGGTCCAGTTGCACTGTGCCAACATTTCGAGCATCATGAGGTCGTTCTTGTAGAGTGCGCTCTTGCCGGCAAGAGAGATGACCATCTTATCTGGAATAGAATCTGATGCCATCATCATGCCGCTCTTCTTTACAGCCTCCTTGTCGATGGTGACATAGAGGGTATCCGTAGGGATGAAGTGCATGTCAGGGTTCTTGCTGCGTACCCAGTTCTTCAGGATGTTCTTGAGCTCAAACGGTTCGTCACCAAACTGCTTCTTGGCATTCTCTGGATCCTGCTTGTAGAAGTCGAGAATCTGCTTCTTTGCTTCAGGCTCAACAGATACATATTCGTTGGTACCTGAACAGAAGTCGAGACGTGGCCAGGTGATTGGTACGGATGGTGAGTTGTATGCAGGACGCATCATCTGGTCGATATACCAGTCGGTCTGCAGGTAGCTCAGGTTACATACGCGGGCATCTGTTCCAACGCCTTCTACCTCCTGGTTGTACCAGAGTGGGAAGGTATCATTATCACCATTGGTAAAGATGATAGGGTTGCCCTTCTCCTGGAGTGACATCAGGTAGTTCTGACCGAAGTCACGGCAGGTGTAACGGTTTGAGCGGTCGTGATCGTCCCAAGTCTGTGATGCCATCTGGATAGGTACGAGAAGTGTGATGACTGCTACGATAGCTGTTACGGCAGTACCGCTGAGCTTCATCTTGCGCTTCAGAATGTCGATGATGGCGAGTACGCCGAGACCGCACCAGATAGCGTATGCATAGAATGAACCGGCATAAGCATAGTCACGCTCACGTGGCTGCATAGGAGTCTGATTCAGGTAGATGACGATGGCAAGACCTGTCATGAAGAACAGGAAGAATACAATCCAGAACTGCTGGATTCCGATAGGGAGGAGTACTTCCTCTTCCTTGCCGTTCTTCATTACCTTCTTCTTGCGGGTATACCAAGCCTGCCAGAAAAGTCCGATGAGACCGAGAATCAGCGGCATACAGTAGAATACATTGTGTCCCTTGTTCTCCTTCAGGTCGTCTGGCAATTTGCTCTGGTCGCCATAGAGTGAATCATCAATGAATGAGAAACCGGTAATCCAGTTTCCGTGCTCTGGCTCACCATTGCCCTGGATGTCGTTCTGACGGCCGGCAAAGTTCCACATGAAGTAGCGCCAGTACATGAAGTTGCACTGGTAAGAGAGGAAGAAGCGGATGTTGTCAAACTGTGACGGCATCTTCACCATCATACTCTCTCCGCAGCGGTCGTAAGGAATCTCTGTGCCTTCTACACCGCCCATCCAGTCTTCGTATGCCTGGGCATGAGCCGAACTGTACATACGAGGGAAGAGCATGTTCTGGGCATAGATATACTTATTCTTGTGACTTACTACGAAGTAAGAGTCCTTCTCATCAGCCGAAGCTTTTTCCTTGCGCTGGTAAACCGGTGCGCCTTCCTTCATGACAGGCTTGCACATGTTGCCGTCTACTTCGAGGGCTACCTGTGATGTATAAGCCTGGCCATAGAACAGAGGACGGTCGCCATACTGGTCGCGGCTCAGATAACTTCCCAGGGTAAAGATGTCCTCAGGAGAGTTCTGGTCCATAGGAGGGTTGGCAGAAGAACGGATCACGATGAGTGCGTAGCTGGAATAACCAATCATCAGCATCAGCATGCAGAGCAAGGCTGTGTTCTTGACGCGTGATGAGATGAGCGGCAGGAGCTGCATCTTCTTCTTGGCGATGCCTGTAGATTCGTCAACGCCTGTTACTACTTCCTGCTTGCGCTTGTAGCCGAGTACGAACCAGAGGATAACCAGCACGATGATGCCGGTAATGGCAGCTGTCCAGCCATATCCGTAGAATGGGATGCCGAGCATGCCGAAGCCGAGAACGAAGGCGATATTCTGCTTCTTCTCGTTCTTCTCTGATGCATTACAGGTCTCGTAGATGCCCCAGATGACAGAGGCTACAAGACAGATGATGTATACGATTTCACCGGTATTGAACGGACAGCCGAGGGTGTTGACAAAGAACAGCTCGAACCAGCCGCCTACGGTGATGATACCTGGAACCACACCATACAGTACGGCTACCACTACGAGGAATGAAAGAAACAGCGCCAGGAGCGAGCCCTTGAGGTTGGCATGTGGCACCTTCTTGTAGTAATAAACCAATACGATGGCTGGGATACAGAGCAGGTTGAGCAGGTGGACACCGATACTCAAACCGGTCATATAGGCGATGAGCACAAGCCAACGATCGCTATGAGGCTCGTCAGCATGGTCTTCCCACTTCAGGATGAGCCAGAATACCACAGCGGTAAAGGCAGAAGAGAACGCATAAACCTCACCCTCGACAGCTGAGAACCAGAAGGTATCGCTGAAGGTGTAGATGAGTGCGCCTACCATACCGGATGCCTCGATGGCAATCAGCTTGCTGGTAGTCAGTTCTTTCCAGTCGCTGATAACGAGACGGCGAGCCAGGTGGGTGATGGTCCAGAAGAGGAACATGATACAGACGGCGCTCAGCAGGGCGCTCATCGTGTTCACCATCTTGGCTACCTGGGTAGTGTCGCTGGCGAAATGTGTGAAGAAATTGCCTAAAAGCATAAAGAATGGTGCCCCAGGTGGGTGACCGATCTCCTGCTTGTAAGCAGTCGTAATAAACTCAGGACAGTCCCAGAAACTGGCTGTCGGTTCAATTGTGGAACAATAAGTGAACGCCGCAATGATGAATGCGACCCATCCGAAGATATTGTCCACTAATCTGTACTGTTTCATTATTGTTTAAACTTTAATGTATTATATTTCTTTCTGAATGCTTTCTCTGTTTCTGAATGCTTTCTCCGTGCCTTTCAAGGAAGGCACATTCCAGTTGCAAAGATAATAAAAAGATGAGATAATATGGATTTTTGCACCTGTTTTTTAGGCATTATTATATAATAAGCCTATACATTTAAGAAATGCTCTTCCAGTTTCTCTCTCGGCATATCTGCCGTATCGTGGTAGTGGAGATGATGATTTACGCAGGCGATGTGCTTTACGTTATTGAGCACTTCGGCTACATCATGGCTGACGATGATAATGGCGCACTCCCGGTTGATCTGTTCCAGCATCTCGTACATCTGCTTCTGGAAACGGCGGTCGATGTAGGTGTTGGGTTCATCCAGTATCACTACATCGGGTTTGGAAACAATGGCGCGGGCGAGGAGTACTCGCTGCAGTTGTCCGCCGCTCAAGGCTGCGATATGGCGGTCTTTCAACTCCGTGAGCTGCATCTGTTCCAGACAGTCGAGAACCTGCTGGTGCTGTGCCTGGGTGTATCTCGAAAAGAGACTTTTGGTCTTGCTGAGTCCTGAGAGTACCACTTCATAAACGGAGATAGGGAACTGTTTGTCGAGATGATTGTATTGGGGCAGATATCCCATACTGATTTCCCTTACTTCCTCCCCGTCTTTATAAAAGCGGATGCTGCCGTCTGTGGGTTTCATCAGTCCCAGGATGAGGCGCATGAGGGTTGTCTTGCCACCACCGTTGGGACCGATGATGCCAAGATAATCGTCTTTGCAGACGGTGAGGTTGATGTCATGGAGCACCTCCTTGCCCTCGTAACCAGCTGAAAGATGCTCTATCTCTATTAACTTTGAACTTTGAACTTTGAACATTGAACTTTATGATTAGTTGTTGTTTTAACAAAGCTTTTGCCCTTACAGGGCGCCTTGTTAACTGCTATTATACCCAGGGTGTAGCCCTGGGCTAGGAGCTTCTGCCCTTTCAGGGCGTCTGGAGCTTACTGAACGTGTGGAACTTACAGAACGTCTGGAGCTTACTTCCCAACAACGATTTTCTTGCCCTGTACCGCTGCTGCAGCTTCCTGCATCGCCCAGTTCCAATCGCCTTGCAATGGGTTGATATTCATTGGCTTGGTGTAGCTCTCGTTGATGAAGGTTGTGGTGTTGCGGTTGGCAAACTCTGCTTGTATGAGGCAATATTTGATCTTCTCTTTTCTTGCTCTCTCGATGAGGCTCTTCAGCTGGGCAGCACTAGGCTCCCTGCCTTCTTCCTCAATGGCAAGCTGCTCCAGCTGGTAATCACGGGCAAAGTAGGTGAGGATAGGGTGATAGATGACGAACTTGCGAACCATCTCCGGATTATCCTTGAAACTCTTTCTGATGATGCTGTCCTGCCTGTCGATGCTGCTGAGCAGCTGCTGATAGTTTTTCTGGAAGAAAGTCTTGTTCTCCGGTTCCAATTGGCAGAGTGCCTTGAAGATGTTGCTGGAGATGATGCGGGCGTTTTTGCAACTCATCCATACATGCGGGTCGGTATTGCCGCCTGGTGTCTTGGCGGGCGTGATGCCTATAGAGGTATCTATCACCTTCATGTCAGGAGCGTTGTCCTGCAGTTTCTTCATCCAGGTCTGTTCAAAACCGATGCTTCCCACTTTCAGATAGAGGGCACTCCTGGAGAGTTCCATCATCTGCTGGGCATAAGGCTCGTAAGTTTCAGGATTGTTGCCGTTGGATACCATCACGTTGACATCCACTTTATCTCCGGCAATCTTATCAACGAAAAACTTGTAGGGAGGGATAGTTACGGTAACAGCAGGTTTGCCATCGCTGTTGGCGACAGATTCCTTTCCGTTACTTTCTGCGGTGTTGCCTTTCTGCTGGCTGCCTTTACAGCCCGCGAAAACCACGCATAATATAATAAGGTATAAATACTTTCTCATAAGCAGTCAATTTATATGAATCATTTTTTTGCAGTTGGTTTAAAAGATGAAACTCAGTCCGTAAACCAGCAGTACATATCTCAACACCTTTCCGATGGTGATGCTGATGACAGAAATCACGATGTTGGCTCTCGTCAGTCCCAAAACGATGGTGATGGCACTTCCCAACAGGGGCAGGAAGGCGAAGAATCCCATCCAGGCTCCTCTGTCGGCCATGAAGTTCTGAGCCTTGTCAAGACTCTCTTTCTTTACATGCAGATATTTCTCTATCCATTCCAGCTTGCCCATCCGTCCTACGCCATAGTTGAACATAGAACCGAGCACATTGCCGATGCTTCCATACAGTACGAGCTGGATAGGTTCCAGTCCGGCAGCCTGTAAGCCCGACATCACCACTTCGCTGCTGAAGGGAAAGAAACTGCCGGCAAGGAATGCTGATACCAGCATGCCCCAGTAGCCCCAGCTCATTAAGAAATCTATAATCCAATTCATAGTAATATGCTCTCTGGTACGAGTATGTTGTAAGCCATGATAAGTACCAGCATGATGAGCAGCAGGATGAAGGATATGTTGGTAAACTTACCTCTGGTGAATGTGATGAAATGGGCGATAAGCGGTGCTGTATTCACAATCAGGATGCCGCCCAGTTCCTGTATATGTTGAGGCTGGAGGACGATGAAGATGATGCAGGCAACCGATATCATGATAAACGTTTCGTAGATCATGCGGGTGCGTATCTTATCCCCGTAGCTGGTGCGTATGAAGTGGATGGAACCGATGATGGTGAGCAGGGTAACGAAACTCAGGTTCAGAATCTGATGGTCGGTAACCTGCGAATAATCAAAGAGTTCGCTGTAGTTGATGAATTCACAGAAGTGATCTGCCAGCCCCTGTATGTTGTCGGTATAGAAGAAATAACCGGCTGCAAACCAGTAGGGCACGATGAGACCTACCAGGGATGCAAAGAATGTCTTTACGCTAAACGAGAGGGTAAACACCATCATCATGATCCATAGGATAGGCATGAAATAGCCTATCTGCACGAAAACCATCGATGCCAGACCGATGCAGGCAAAGGCGTAGAAAGTCCAGCCTGTTGAGCGTTTATCCTGATAGCAATTCCAGATAATGAGATAAAAGGCGATGAAACACATCGTCACAATACTGCTTTTTAAAGAGAGGTGGGGGAGTCCTGTCATCGTCAGTAATGCCAGAAAACTGCAGGATACCATTCGGCTGTAGGTACGCATGAGGGCATTACGGTTGTTCAGTTCCACCATCAGCAGGGTAGACATGGCTGTAAAAGCAAATTCTACCCAGATATTGGATACCAATAAACCTACTGCAACCCAAACCAGTGTGGCAAGGGTTGCAGTAATTGGTAAAGAGTAGCGGCTAGCCGCTACTTTATTTTGAAAAGTTTTCTTTCTTAACATCTAATTCAACATTAAAAAACTAAAGGTCCTGTCCGATATCAGAACGGAAGTACTTGTCGGTGAACTGGATCTTCTGTGCCTCAGCAAAGCTCTTCTTCAAGGCTTCTTCCTTGTCCTTGCCGTAGCTGCTTACGCAGATGACACGACCACCGTTGGTTACTACCTGACCATCCTTCATGGCTGTACCGGAGTGGAATACTACAGAGCCTTCCACATCGTCGATGCCCTGGATAGGATAACCCTTCTTGTAAGCCTCAGGATAACCGCCGCTTACGAGCATCACGCAGACTGCTGCACGCTCATCAAACTCGATGCTGCGCTTGTCCAAATCGCCTGCTGCTACACCCTCAAAGAGATCCACGATGTCGCTCTTCAGACGGAGCATCACGCTCTCAGTCTCTGGATCACCCATACGGCAGTTGTACTCGATGACCATAGGCTCGCCTTCAACGTTGATCAGACCGAAGAAGATGAATCCCTTATAGTCGATGTTCTCCTCAGCAAGTCCCTCTACGGTAGGACGGATGATGCGCTCGTCAACCTTCTGCATCCACTCCTTGGTAGCGAATGGTACAGGGGTAACGCTACCCATACCGCCAGTGTTCAGGCCGGTATCGTGCTCGCCGATGCGCTTGTAATCCTTAGCCTCAGGCAGAATCTTGTAGTTCTTGCCGTCGGTCAATACGAATACAGAGCACTCAATGCCGCTGAGGAATTCCTCGATGACTACGCGTGCAGAAGCGTTGCCGAACATACCGCCGAGCATCTCCTTGAACTCTTTCTTAGCTTCTTCCAGGGTAGGGAGGATGAGAACGCCCTTACCGGCGCACAAACCGTCAGCCTTCAATACATAAGGAGCCTTCAGTGTCTCCAGGAATTTCAAGCCTTCTTCTACGTGCTCGCCGTCGAAAGTCTCATACTGGGCAGTAGGGATGTTGTGGCGCTTCATGAACTTCTTGGCGAAGTCCTTGCTGCCTTCCAGTACGGCGCCAGCCTTTGATGGACCGATGACAGGGATGTTCTGGGTGCGAGGATCGTTCTTGAAGTCATCGTAAACACCCTTTACCAATGGGTCTTCCGGACCAACTACCACCATATCAACGCCATTTTCTACTGTGAAGTTCTTGAGCGCCTCAAAGTCGTCTGCCTTGATATTTACGTTCTCGCCGACATTCTGTGTACCGGCATTACCAGGAGCGATGAAGAGTTTCTCACACTTCTTGCTCTGAGCGATTTTCCATGCTAAGGCGTGCTCGCGGCCACCGCCTCCTAACAATAAAATTTTCATTTGCTGTAAGTTATTGTTTGTTACTAAACTTTCGCAAGTAAGCCCCACACGCCCTGAAAGGGCAGAAGCCCCTAGCCCAGGGCATCGCCCTGGGTAATTACGGACGCAAACCTGTCGCCCTGTAAGGGCAAAAGCTTTAAAACTCCAGACAAAACATAAAGCTTTTGCCCTTACAGGGCGCCTTACTGATTGCCATTATACCCAGGGCGATGCCCTGGGCTAGGAGCTTTTGGGCCTTCAGCCCGTTCTTGAACCACTTGCGAAACTTGAATTTGTTATTTCAAATAATCGAAGAAATAATTGCTGATGCGCTCATGCAGATGAGTGCTCTGATGACCTCTCATGTTGTGAGGCTCGCCAGGATAGACGAAGAAGTCTGGCTGGGTGCCTGCTGCAATGCAAGCCTTGAGGAAGGTGAGGCAGTGCTGTGGCACTACAGTCACATCGTTCAAGCCCTGGATAATCTGCAGCTTGCCCTTCAGGTTCTTTGCCTGATAGAGCAGAGAGGTCTTTTTGTAACCCTCTGGGTTGGTCTGTGGGGTGTCCATATAGCGCTCGCCATACATCACCTCGTACCAGTGCCAGTCGATTACCGGACCGCCTGCTACGCCTACCTTGAACACATCAGGGTGGTTGGTCATCAGTGAGATGGTCATGAATCCGCCGAAGCTCCAGCCGTGAACGCCAATCTTGTCAGCATCTACGTAAGGAAGCGTCTTCAGATATTCCACACCCTTCATCTGGTCTTGCATCTCAATCTGTCCGAGCTGGCGGAAGGTAGCCTGCTCGAAAGCCTTGCCACGGTTCTCGCTTCCACGGTTGTCGAGGATGAAGAGCAGATAGCCCTTTTCTGCCATGTAGGTTTCCCAACCACGGCTAGAGTAGTTCCAGCGGGCATCTACGTTGTGGGCATGAGGTCCACCATATACATATATAATGGTAGGATACTTCTTGTTTGGATCGAAGTTTACCGGTTTCACCATTCTCCAGTAGAGGTCTGTTTCGCCATCGGCAGCCTTGATGGAACCGCAGCTGTACTCAGGCACATTGTAGCCCTTCCAAGGGTTCTCGGCAGTGAAGTAAGCGGTGCGCTTGCCGTTCTCGGTATTTACGAGGGCAATCTTGCGAGGCACTGTAGGAGTAGAGTAGTTGTCGAAGACATACTGTCCGTTCTCGCTCAAAGTGGCGCTGTGCCATCCCTTGCCGCAATCATCTACCAGCGTACGCTTGCCGGTTTTTGTATCTACGGCAAAGATGTTTCTCTGGATAGGCGATTTCTCGTTGGATGCGATGATGATACTCTTGCGCTTGCTGTTGAAACCGAGCACTTCCATCACTTCCCATTTACCGGAAGTCAACTGCTTGATTTCGAGCGATTCTGTGTTGCTGGCCATGCGGCTTCCGTGCTTGCCCAGGGTGCAGAGATAGAGGTGGTTGTAGCCATCCTTGCGGCTCTGCATGATGAAACTGCTGCTGTCCCAAGGCAGGAACTGGATAGGATGACAAGGTTCTACATATTTCTCATCGGTCTCGCGATAGAGTTCGCCTGTCTTCTCGCCGGTTTCTGCATTGTAGGCAGTCAGACGGCAGTCGTTCTGGTCGCGGTTCAGCTCAAACATATAGATGGTCTTGCTGTCCGGACTCCATGCGATGTTGGTGAAGTAGCGGTCGGTTGGATCGCCAGCCTTCAGATAGATGGTCTTGCCGGTCATGCAGTCGAACACGCCTACGGTTACCTTGTGGGATGTCTCGCCAGTCATCGGATACTTGTCTGGTGCAGGAGTAGCAATGCAACTCTGTGTTTCAGGATGATTGAAACCGATTTCCGGGATGTCGACCTGCGGATAGTCGGTTACCATACTCTGGTCCATACGATAGAAGGCGAGCAGTTCGCCGTTCGGACTCCAGAAGGTTCCCTTGCTGATACCGAACTCATCGCGGTGAACACTCTGTCCATAAACAATTTCGCGGCTTCCATCCTTTGAGAGCTGGAAATCGTGAGATTTCTTTTCTTTTGTAAGGGCGTTGCTGGTTACATCGAAGGTACGCACATAGAGGTTGCTGCCCTTCAGATAGGCGAAGGCGTTCTGCTGGTCGTTAGCCTCCAGGAGGTTCTCGCCGTCAGCAAAATCCATCTCGCTCAGCAGCTTATGCTTCTTGAAGTCTACGGTATAAGTCTTGCTGCCGTTGCTTACCATCACGATGCTCTTGCCTGCAAAAGGGAAGAGAGCATTGTAGAGGGCTCTTACCTTGATGTCCTTGGTAGGAGCAATCCACTGGTTGATGTCATTGATGCCGAAGAGTTTGGTCTCCTTGCCTGTCGTCTTGTTGACGAGATAGCAGGCATCCACATCCTGGCGAACGAGTTCATTGCCCCACCAGGTGCACCAGCGGTTCTTAGCTACCATGTTACGATAGTTGTTGCCGCCGAAGTTCAGGTCTTCCAATGTAAAGGTTTTCTCGCCTTTCTGAGCAGGAACCACGCCCTGAGCCTGTAAGTCGGTTGCATTCATAGCCATCATGATCATAGCAGCAAAAGATAATTTATAAATTGAATTCTTCAGATTCATTATATTCTTTACTTTACTTTATCGGGTTTACCACCCATGCGTCGTGAAACACGACGCATGGGTAGTATGTCTCTTTAATCCTCGTCGTCGAAGTCAACGCTGAAGTTCTTCTTGCCTCCGCGCTTGCCTCCGAAATCACGGCCACCACGTTTGTCGCCCTTGAAGCCACCACGCTTGTCGCCTTTCTCGAAACGCTTTCCGTCGCGCTTGCCACCGAAGTCACGGCCACCCTTGAAGCTACGGCTGCCACGCTTGTCATCGTCGTCATCATTGCGTCGACCGCCGCCGATACGTGAACGGCCGCCCTTATGGAACTCAGCACGCTTCTTCTCGAAGTCTTCCAGACGGTGAGTATGGAACTTGAAAGAACGGATATCGTCCTCCTCGTTTTCAGTCTCCTCGCTTACACGCTTCTTGAATTCACGCTCCTTCTTGAAACGGTGCTTCTGAGCCATCTCGCTCTTCTCGCGCTCAGTCTTCACAATACCGCCTTCAGAACGGAAGTCCTTCATCTTGCCGTCGAACATCACATACTTGCGGAATTCGCATTCCAAGCTTCCGTTGAATACAGGAATCTTGATAGATGGTTTCAGACCAATCTGCTCGAAGCACTCCTCGCGGTAGCTCAATACCCAAGCCTCGTTGCCGGCAAAAGCCTTCTTGAAACGCTCACCTATCATCTTGTAGGTGTTCAGGAGGTTAGGGGTAGAGATGCGCTCACCGTATGGAGGGTTCATCACGATGATGCTCTTCTCTGCTGGCTGGGTGAAGTCCTTGAAGTCCTGCTGGGCGATGGTGATATCCTTGCTCAGTCCGGCAGCACGTACGTTGAGATTAGCTGTGTTTACAGCCTTCATGTCAACATCGTAACCATAGATATGGTGCTCGAACTCGCGCTCCTGAGAGTCGTCGTTATAGATCATGTCGAAGAGATCCTGGTCGAAATCGTTCCATTTCTCGAAGGCAAACTCCTTGCGGAATACACCTGGAGAGATGTTGCGGGCGATGAGGGCAGCTTCGATGGCGATGGTACCTGAACCACACATCGGGTCGATGAAATCGCATTCGCCCTTCCAGCCGGTCATCAGAATCATACCTGCAGCGAGAACCTCGTTCAGAGGAGCCTCTACCTGCTCCTGGCGGTAGCCACGGCGGTGCAGACTCTCACCACTCGAATCGAGACTCAAGGTGGCATTGTCTTCTGCAATGTGGATGTTGAGGCGGATATCCGGGTTAGATACGCTGATATTTGGACGTGTACCCTGCTTCTCGCGGAACCAGTCAACAATCGCATCCTTTACCTTGTAGGTTACGAAACGTGAGTTGCGGAACTCCTCTGAGTAGACTACTGAGTCAACAGAGAAAGTCTTCTTCACGTCTAGGATGTCATCCCACTTGATCTTCTGGATCTGATCATACACCTCTTCAGCGCTTCTAGCCTTGAAGTGCTTGATAGGCTTTAAGATACGGATGGCTGTGTGCAACTGGAAGTTAGCACGATACATCATTTCCTTGTCGCCTGTGAAAGACACCATGCGGCGACCGATCTGTACATTATTGGCACCCAACTGGGTGAGCTCTTCTGCCAAGACAGGCTCGAGGCCCATGAAGGTCTTGGCAATGAGTTCAAATTCCTGTTCCATTATTGAATTCTATATCTAATAAACTTTGTTTTTCTTTTTTATATTTCTTTGTTTTCGGTTTCATATCCTTGGTAACCCATACGTTGGCTCCCACTACGCAGCCTTCTCCGATGGTGATGCGACCGAGGATGGTGGCATTGGCGTAGACGATGACATCATTTTCGAGGATAGGGTGGCGAGGGATTCCCTTGATAGGATTGCCGTCCTTATCGAGTGGGAAACTCTTGGCTCCGAGGGTTACACCCTGGTAGAGTTTCACATTGTCGCCGATGATGCAGGTAGCTCCAATCACCACACCCGTACCGTGGTCGATGGTGAAGTGCTTGCCGATGGTAGCCTCCGGGTTAATATCAATACCGGTTTCCGAATGAGCCAGTTCGGTCATCATTCTCGGAATGAGCGGCACTCCCAGTTCGTGCAGCACGTGAGCGATGCGGTAGTTGGTAATCGCTTTGATGACCGGGTAGCAGGAGATGATTTCTCCGTGGCTCATGGCAGCCGGGTCGCCCTCGTAGGCAGCCTCTACATCGGTTGCCAGAATCTTGCGCAGTCTCGGGAATTCCATGATTGCCTTGGCTGCAATCACGCCTGCCTTGGCGCGCTGGTGCTGCAGTTCAGCCTGGGTTTCCGTTTCGCAGTCGTTGGCGAAGCAGAGACCGGCGAGAATCTGCTCTGACAGCATCTCATAGAGTTTCTCTACTCTTACTCCAATATGATATTTGATGGTTGAGATATTTACCGAAGAATTGCCGAAATATCCCGGAAAGAGGATAGAACGGGACAAACTGATGATTTCTTCGAGCGCCTTGCCCGAAGGAAGTGGATTCCCGTCTCGATGCTGATGGAAGAGACCCTTCAAAGATTCGGCGCTCGAAAGCTCCTCGATGGTCTCTGTCAGCTGATGAGTTAATGTATCTTTACTCATTTTCTTAATGTCTCAATAAAATTTGAGTGCAAAGATACGATTATTTTCTTGAATGACAAAGAAATAGCTACGGTTTTTTGTATTTTTTAGAGTGATTTTTTGAGGGATGAAAGACGGAAAGACCCATATACGGTGTTTTGCCGTACATGGGTCTGGCTTGTCTTATTTTGCGATGCTGTCCAGAAAGAGGAGCAGTCGGTTGGTGACGTTTACCTCTGAAACACCGGAATCGAAGTCGAGCGATACGAGGTTGAGCATTGGAAACCGGTCGTGGAGACGTTTCTCGATGCCCTTGGAAATCAAGTGGTTAGCGATGCAACCGAAAGGCTGGAGCGAGATGATGTTGTTCACGCCATCACGGATGTAACCTACGATGTCGGCAGGCAGAAGCCAGCCTTCGCCAAACTGGGCTGCGAGCGAAACCAGTCCCTGTACGTCCTTCGCATCATCATAGATATTGGTGAACGGACGGAAGTAGCGGAACTTGCCGGCTGCCTTGTTTACCTGGCGCAATCTTCTGCCTATCAGCGCCTGATAAGCGCCCTTGATGATGAAATCGGGCACTTTGGTGCAACTCAGCCGCATGTGTTTCTGTATCTCTACGTTCACAAATTCCTGCAGGAAGAAAGGGGCAAGCAGAGGCGGAACCACCTCTATGCCGCGCGAGATGATGTTCTGCTCCAGGAACTGGTGGGCGAAAGGATTGAACTTCAGGAAGATTTCGCCTACGATTCCTACCTTCGGCAACGTTCTGTCGAGGGTCATCTGGTTGAATTCTTCGGCTGCCTGTTTCAGGAGTCGGATGAGTCCTTTGGCTGAATTCTGGGCGATAGGTCCGTCTATCAGCTGCATGTATTTGTCGCGCAACTCTCTGGCAATGCCCGGTTTACGCTCTCTTACGATGCAGGCGTTGTACATCTCGTTGATTGCATCGCCATAGAAAATGGCGGTAACGATAATCTGACTGTATTTCAGCCAAGGCACATTAAAGCCGTCCTGCTCGTTGTAGTCTTGCTTGTCGTCTGTAGAGCCTGATGCTTCGCCTGTTGAGGCTGTTACACCGAGCGTGAGCAGCGGAATGTCCTGGAATCCATTGGAAATCATCGCACGCTTGATGAGACCGGCGTAGTTGGTTGCGCGACATTGGCCGCCCGTCTGACTCATCACTACTGCCGTATTGTTCAGGTCGTATCTGCCTGATTTCAAGGCTTTGATGATGTCGCCGACAATGAGTGTTGCCGGATAGCAGACTTCGTTGTTGGCAAACTTCAAGCCGAGTTCGGCGCTTACCTCATTGCTCATCGGAAGTACCTCTACATCATAGCCTATCAGTTTCAGAATAGGCGGAATGATAGGGGTGAGGTATTCGGTCATGAAAGGAGCGAGAATCTTGCGATGAATATCCTGCTTGGTGAATACCTTGGTCTGCTGGAGACTTTGAGCAGTACTTTGAACTTTGAGATTTGAACTTTGAACTTTATGATTTGTACTTTGATCTTTTAACTTTAAACTTTTAACTCTGAGGCTTTCTATGAGCGAGCGGACACGGAGTTTCAGGGAGCCGATATTGCTCACATCATCTATCTTCAGCAGCGTGAAAGGCTTGTTGTGGCGCTTCATGATGTCGCGAATCTCGTCCTGGATAAAACTGTCAGGACCGCAGCCAAAGCTGGTCATCTGGACGAAATGAACCTCATCGCCCTGTTCGGCAGCCCATTGTGCTGCCTTCAGAATGCGGTTCATATACGCCCATTGCTTCACGAGATAAGTCTCTGGCTGACAGTTGTATGCTTCGTTGTAGTCTTGGCTGGCTAATGCAGCCTCATTTCTTTCTGCCGCCAGGTCCTCCAGATTGAAGTCTTTGAAATCTGCAAAGAGATTACCCCGGGCGATGTCTTCGCTGATGACGTTGACTCCCAGATTGGCTATCATCTCGCTCAGCTTGTGCTGAATCAGCGGGTCAGTATGATAAGGACGGCCCGCCAGCAGAATCGTAAGTCCCTTGTTTGGCTTCAGAATCTTGTCTTCGTTCGTTTTCTGAGCCTCTGTTTCTTCATTTTTCAGAATCTCCCAGCCCTGTTTCTTGATTTCAGCAGCATATACTGCCTGAGCATAGAGGGCCTCTCTCAGCGCTTTACGGGCAGTCTTCTTGCTTACTCCCAGTTGCTTGAGATAATCGGTAATCTGCTTTTCCAGTGCCTTAGGTTGGGCAAAGTTGATGACGGGCGTATCGATCGGTTTCTTCAGATTGATGACCGACTTGATGACATCGCTGTAGCCCGAAACGACCGGACAGTTGAAGCTGTTCAGCGTATTCTTCGGGTCGTCATTATGCTCATAAACCACGTATGGCATGAGGATGCGGTCTACCTTCGGGTTCTCGTTGAGTTCCTTCAGATGACTGTGAGCCAGTTTAGCCGGGAAGCAGATATTGTCGCTCATCACCGTATTCAAGGCTCCTTCATACTGGCTGAAAGTGGAATCGGAAGAGAGAATCACGCCCAATCCTGCTGCCCGGAGCAGCGCATTCCAGAACGGATATTCCTCGTACATGTTGAGGATGCGAGGAATGCCTACTTTGACGTTGTGTTTTACAACGTCAAGTGGGTTAACTTCTTTTCTATCAAAGAGTAAACTATATTTGTATTCGTAGATATTTTTGCCTTTTATCCCGTTTGCTCCCTTGTTGTTGAACACACGCTCACACTTGTTTCCGGAGTAGAATCGGTTGCCGCCGGCAAAGGTGTAGCGGGAAACATAACAATGGTTTTCGCAGCCTTTGCATTGCAGCTGTTTGGTTTCATAATGAGCCAGATTCTGGAGATCATCGATGGATCTTGATGAGACAGGGTGCTCGTCTTCTGCAGATGTACGATGCTTGTAATCTGCCGCCGCATGAAGGGCACAGCCGTAGGCGCCCATCAGTTCAGGCATGTTGCTTCGTGCCACTTCGGTATGGGTGAGCAACTCAAATGCCCTTACCACCGCATCGTTTCTCATCGTACCACCCTGCACAACGATTTTGCCTCCAAGGTTCTCATTACCATGGAGTTTCAATACCTTGTAAAGACAGTTCTTGATGACAGAATAAGAGATTCCGGCAGAAATATCAGCTACAGATGCGCCCTCTCTGAGCACCTGTTTTACCTTCGAGTTCATGAAGACGGTGCAGCGTGTTCCCAGGTCGCAGGGAGCCTTCGACTGGCAGGCGAGTTGGGCAAAATCGCCTACAGAATAACCCATGTTGTTGGCAAAGGTCTGGATAAATGTTCCGCAGCCCGAACTGCACGCCTCGTTGAGTTCCATGCGCACCACAGCCCCTTTCTCCACGAAGATTGCCTTCATGTCCTGTCCGCCGATGTCCAGGATAAAACTCACGTCGGGCATGAGTGAGGCAGCTGCTCTTTCGTGCGCCATTGTTTCGATAATGCCGCTGTCGAGGCCGAAAGCCGCCTTGATGAGTTCTTCCCCGTAACCTGTAGAGCAGGAGCCTACGATTTCCAGTTCAGCGCCTCGCAATGCTGCTTCCTGCTTCAGGGCGTTCAGTCCATCCGCTACTGCCTTGATCGGATTTCCCAGATTCAGGCGGTAATTGGTAAAGACAATATCTCCCGTAGGCGTCTCCGCATTCACCCTTACCGCAACAATCTTAGTCGTAGTAGAGCCCGAGTCAATACCAATCACAACCTGCTGTTTTCCTTTATTCAGCGGTTGGGTTTCGGTAGCGAATTTCGCCTTTGATTTGAGCCATTCCTGGTGCTCTTTCTCGTTCTTGAACAGAGGCAGCAGACTGCTGGTCCATTCCGTTTGTATTTCTTTTTTCATCCGGCTTCTGAGGGCAGAAACTGAGGCTGCAGAATCTGCCGATTTTGCTCGGTAAGCACAGCCCAGAGCCGGAATGAGATTGCTGTTTTCGGATACGATGAAATCGTTTGGAGATAGATGTAGATAATCGCAGAAAGCCTTGCGGAGAGCCGGAAGAAAGGTCAGCGGACCGCCGCAGAGCAGGATAGGAGCCTCGAAGCTGATGCCGTGAGAAAGCGTTACCACCGTCTGTACGGCGATGGAATGGAAGATGCTGGCTGCAATATCTGCTTCGGGCAGATTGCGCGCCATCAGGTTCTGGATGTCGGTCTTGGCGAATACGCCGCAGCGGGCAGCCATCGGATAAACGTGCTCTGCCTTCATTGCCAACTCGCTCATCTTCTGGTTCTCTACGCCCATCAGCACACTCATCTGGTCGATGAAAGCACCCGTTCCGCCGGCACAGTTGCCGTTCATGCGCAGTTCCATATTTCCGTTTTCCTTGAAGAAGATAACCTTCGCGTCCTCGCCGCCAATATCGATAAGCGCCTTCGCCTCAGGATGAGCCGTACGGGCATAGACTGATGCAGCCACCACCTCCTGTACAAACTCCGCCTGGAGCTGTTCGGCAGTAGCCATTCCTACGCTTCCCGTTACGCAGATTCTTGCCTCTGCATCGCCGGTAAGGGTTAAAATCTCATCGAAATATTGCGACACAAGTTCGTTGACACGGGCGTTGTGGCGTTCGTATTTTGAGTAAATTACCTGGTTATCGCTGTCGATAACGGCTATCTTGGCTGTCGTAGAGCCAACGTCCAGTCCTATGTAATAAGTCTTCTCCATTTCTCTTATCTCAAGTATTTTCTCTTATCTCAAGTATTTTCTCTTATCTTCTAGTATCTTCTTATCTTCTAGTGGCTTTACCCAAGTTCCATCTGCTCTCTTCTCATATCCCTGAAAGCGCTCCAGGCTATCGGAACCGCAACGGCAAACGAGCAGCAATCTGCCCACATCTGACACATCTCCACGCCCAACAGTCCGAAGAAATAGGGGAGGATGAAGATGAGCGGAATGAAGAAAAGTCCGCTTCGTGCTGCCGCTACGATGTTGGCTCTCACCGGTTTACGGATGGTCTGCATCAGCATGTTGGTGAGCACGATGCTGGCTACGAGCGGAAAACTGAGCACCTGCCATCGCAAAGCTGCCGAACCTATGGCTACAACCGCTGCATCATCACGGAAGATGCTGATGATGGAAGTTGAGAAGATGAAGCCGAGAAGGGTACAGACGCTGAGGAAAACCGTGCCACATCTGATGCAGAAAAAGAAGGCTTCCTTTACGCGCCCATAGAGTTTGGCGCCGTAGCAGAATCCGCAGAGCGGCTGGAATCCCTGTCCCAGACCGATGACCATCGCATAGGTGAAGAAGGAGATGCGGGTAACGATGCTCATGCCCGCAATGGCTGCATCGCCAAACGCACCTGCTGCCACATTGAGCATCAGCGTAGCGATACTTCCCAGTCCCTGTCTTGACAGCGAAGGAGTTCCGCCGAAGATAATCTCCTTAGCAAAGGCGCGGGTAGGGGTGAAATTGCTGAGACGGATGCGGATGTTCTCGCCTTTATGCGTCATCCAGAAGAGCATGGCGCAGCCGAAACACTGGCTGATGAGGGTGGCTACGGCGGCTCCGGTAATGCCCATCTGGAAGTAGAGAATGAGCAGAGGAGCCAGAATCAGATTGAGTAGCACACCCGACATGATGCCCTTCATCGCATACATTGTATTGCCCTGAAATCGCATCAGATTATTCAGCGTAAGCGAGGTAGTCATAAAGGGAGCACCCAGCAGGATAATGCCCAGATAACGCTCTGTATAAGGAAGAATGGTGGGCGTAGAACCCATCAGAAGGCAGAGCGGAGTGAGGAACACATGACCCAGAATGGCGATGAGGAGACCGGTAAGAAAACTCAGTACAAAGCCCGTTGTTGCCATCTTCTGTGCCTCTTCCGTATGCTTGGCACCCAACTGTCGCGAAACATAATTGCCCGCTCCGTGACCGAAGAAGAAACCTATCGCCTGGATAACAGCCATTGCTGCAAAGGAAACGCCTACCGCTGCCACACTCTGCGTGTTGATGCTGCCCACGAAATAGGTGTCGGCGAGGTTGTACATGCTCGTCGACAGCATACTGATAATCGTTGGTATGGCCATCGTAAAAATCACATGATGCACAGGGGCATGAGTGAGGAACGTATAGTTGTCTCTTTTCTCTTTCTTCATAACTTTATGATGCTCTTTTGGGGCATTTCAACCTGCAAAGGTACATAAATATCCACAAAGTTGGACAATTATGAACCAACTTTTATAAATTTATAAGAAAAGAGTTGCATTATTCATAAATTTATTGTATTTTTGTGCCGCAATTGAATATATATACATAAAACAATATACTAATGAATGATGAGATAAGAATCATACCGATAACGACTAAAAAAGGGCTGAAAACCTTCATTCAGTTTCATTATGATCTCTACAGAGGCCATAAGTTTGCCATTCCTTTTTTGCGTTTCGATGAGATGAATACGCTGGACCCAAAGAAGAATCCTGCCTTCGAATTCTGCGAGGCTCAATACTTCCTGGCGGTTGACAGCGAGGCTCGTATCGTAGGTAGAATTGCTGGCATTATCAACCATCGTGCCAACGAAGAGTGGAACAAGAAGCAGGTTCGCTTCGGCTGGTTCGATTTCGTAGATAATGTTGCGGTTTCCTGCGCCTTGTTGCGCGCGGTAGAAAGTTGGGGCAAGAGCAAGGGAATGAACGAATGCGTAGGTCCGCTCGGCTTTACGGATATGGACCGTGAAGGCTTGCTCATCGAGGGCTTCGACCGGAAGTCTACGATGTATATCAATTACAATTATCCTTATTATAAGACGCATCTGGAGAGTTATCCGCTCTATGAGAAGGATAACGACTGGCTGGAGTACCGCATCAGGATTCCGGAAGTGACGCCGGCTAAGTTTGCCAAGACTGCCCAGATGATAGAGAGCCGATATAATCTGCATGTTCATAAGTTTACCCGCCGGGAACTGACCTCGGGAGGAATGGGCAGGAAGGTGTTCGAAATCGTGAACGAGACTTACAAGAATCTCTATGATTTCCAGCAGCTTACGGAGAAGCAGATCGATGAATATGTAAATACTTATATCAAGAAGGCTGACTTGAACCTGGTAACGGGTGTGGTAGATGGCAACGCTGGCAACAAGCTGGTTGCCTTTGGTGTTTCCTTCCCTTCGTTTACCGATGCGCTGCGCGAGATAGGCGATGGCAAGCTTTTCCCTACGGGTTGGCTGAAGGTGCTGAAGGTTCTGAAGTGGCACAAGACGGATACGGTAGATTTGCTCTTGATTGGTGTTCTTCCGGAATATCGCAAGAAGGGAGCCAATGCGCTTATTTTTGCCGATCTGATAGAGCAGTATCACCGTTATGGCTTTAAATGGGCTGAGGCAATGCCGCAGATGGAGACCAATACCGGTGTTCAGAGCCAGTGGCAGTATCTGGAGAGCGAACAGCATCGCCGTCATCGCTGCTATAAGAAGAAGATTTAAAAGTCTCTGTTTTGGGCCGTTTAGGCGTAAAAAAGATAGAAAATGGGCTAAAAAGTTAAAAAAACTAACTCATAGTTTTGTGGTTCTCAACTCATAGCTTTCCGGTTAGCAACTCATAGCTTTCTGGTTGAGAAAATTAAGAATGCATCGCGATAGGATGAAAAATGGCTGTAAAATGGCTGTTTTTTTCCATCGCGATGCATTATTTTTTGCGTCGCGACGCACAATTATTTCCGTCGCGACGTACCAATTCTTCCGTCGCGACGCATTAATTGCCCCCTCGTGAGGCATCATTGAAGCCTCCCGCTGGTCATCATTTAAGCCTCTTATCGGTCTTAATATAAGGCACTTCTCCGTCTTAATATAAGACGCTTGCCAAGAAAAAAAGATGCGCTCTGGAAAGAGAAAATTAAGATGGGGGTTAACAGGTTAACAGTTAACACCCCAAAAATGCATACTTCCATCCACATACTTATATAAAAATAAGTATATATATATTATTATATAATAAGGTACGCGAGGGGGACCATGCAAAAAACAGCTGTTAACTGTTAACCCTGTTAACCCCCCAGTGAAAAAGTTTATAGTTTATAGTATTCTGCCGAATCAACCAAACCGGCTCTCAGCGCATATTTCGTTGCCTCGTGAACGTTGTTTACGCCCAGCTTGCGGAAGATGTTCTTGCGGTGGGTATTGACCGTATGGAAGCTGGAAAAGCGCTTCTCGGCTATTTCTTTCGTCGTCATTCCCAGCGCAATGTCCTTCAGAATCTCTGTCTCGGTCTTGGTGAGGTTGATTTTCTCCTGCTCCTCCTGTTTCGGAGCCAGAAGAACCTCCATCATGCGCTGGCAGACAAAACGGTTGCTTGCCACACAGAAACGTATCGCCTTCTTGATTTCCATTAGCGAACACTCTTTCAGCAATACGCTGAACTGCGTACTGCTGGCGATGAGAATCTTAACGAAATCGGTACTTAAATCCTCACTGAACAGTAGCCAGCGCGTGTATGGGAAACGCTGGTTTAAAATAAGTAACTCGGCAGCATCATTGATGTCGAAAAGGGTGTAGTCGAGTATTACGACCATATCCTCATTCTCCCTTAAGGTAAGCAGCAGGTCTGCCTTGTCTTCGACAGTTTGGGTTTCCAATCCCTCCATCTTACTGATCACATAGTTCAATCCGGCTCTTGTGATGTCCTGTTTGTCTGCTAATAGAATCTTCATTGTGTTTACTCTCTTATGGTTTTTGTATATGTATGTAGATGCCTTGATGCAATAAAAATACTGCATCAAGGCATCTTTTTTTCTTATTAGAATGACATGAGGAAGCCCATACGGATGCCCCATTTTGAGATGTTTGCATGGTTATAATAGTTGAGGCGGCGAACATAATCGATTCCGAAGAACTTGAAGATGTTGTGCACGCCGGCTACAAACTCCCAGTATGGCGTCTTGCCAAAGGTATAGGAGTTGGTAGGGAACTTGAAGAGTTTCTCATCATTGATGTTCTTGCTCGGGTCGTTCTTGCTGGTCAAATCGCCCCAAACACCCTTGATGGCTATATATTCACGCCACTTCAGCTTCTTGATGAGCGGAATGCGGTTGAGCAGCTTGCCGTTCATATCCCAGGCTACTGACCAGAACAGCTGGCGGTCGCTCAGGAACTCCCAGTCCTTCATCATGCTGATGGTTGCCTCCTGCTCGAAGAGGGAGAGGTTGACCGGTGGCTGGATGAGCATGGTGAAAGGCACTTTGCTCCACTGTGCCTTGCCCACGATGTTGAAATCCATATAGCCGAAGCTTCCCAGCCACTGGCGCTTGTAAATGCCCAACGTGGTGAGGTTGCTCTGATACTGGCCGCCCATGAATCCGTCTAAGCCCATGGTGTGGCGGAGCGAGATTTCAGGACTGTCGAGGTTGATTGGCAGGCGCTGCTGCTTGGTGTTGACATAGGTAACCCCCGGGTTGTAATCTAAGCCTACACTCGCCTCAGTGGTGCGTATCTTGCGTATTTCCTCGCCGTCGCTCACCCTGTAGTAGTGGAGATTGCCCACGGTGCGGTTGCTCTGCCAGCGGAGGCTGGTGTCGAAGCGGAAGCCCCAGTCGGTTTCGTAGGTGAAGGTCACCTTCTGGCGGTGATACTGATACATCTGGTCCTGCGTAGTGGCACGGAGGGTCATGAAGAAGTTGTCCTTGTTGTGCAGCAGGTTATCATCGGATGGAGATGTAATGTCATGCCCCAGCTCGAAGGTAAGCTTGCGCATCGGGAACTCGAACGGACTGTTCTTCTTCTTGTTGAACGAATAGGTGAGCACATGGCCGTAATACCACTTGTTGCTCTTCAGACCGTAGGCACCGTAACCATCCCAGAAGAAGTGGGGGTTGAGGGCCGCCATCGTTCTGCCCGCCAGGCGCAGGCGCACGCCGTCTACGTAGTTGTTGGAGAGGAACGTGTTGATAGGTCCGAGGTCGAAGAGGCTGCGGCGGTCGTTGATGATGCTGTCTCGTTCAACACCCAGACTGTCTTTCACCGTTATCTTCTTGCCCTTGGTATGAGCCACTTCCACATAGTTCTCCATCAGGGCTCTCACACCGAAGATGATGTATTTGAATCCCTTGGAGTTCTCCATGCGGTGGATAAAGCTGTCCATCGACGATTCGCTCTTCGTGAGACCCACCTGCCGGTATTTGTTCCAGTAAGCCTCATCGCGGTTCATCGCATCCATATCGTGCCTGATCTTCGCCTTGCCCTTGAAGAGCTGCTTCGGCAAGGCATCGAAGGCATAATTGGTGATTCGCGTGTTTCGCACCACCAGCAGGTCCTGAAGGAGCTTGTTAACGTGCAGTTCGGCTATCATATCGTCTTTAGAGAGCACCCACTCGCCGTTGTCGAGCTTGGTGTACTCCTGTTCAATCTTCATGTCAGTAACCCAGTTTACATCGCTGTTGTGAGGCATGTAGAGGTTACATTTCTTCACGTGCAGGCTGCTGTCGGCAAGCACATAGAGTTCACCTCGGAATCCGAAGTCCTGGCTGTTGGCTGGGATAAACTGCAGATGGTAGCACAGGTCTCTTTCCACATACACCGTATCTTCGATGTAGTAATGGTAGAAGCTGATGGCTGTTCTGCCGATGGGAGATGGGAAGGGATACTGCAGCAGGCGCACGTAATTATCGTAGATGTCTACATCGGTGAACACCTCTTTCAGGGCGGTGTTGAGAATCTCTCCGGTCTGGATTACCTGTCCGATTCCATTGCTCTGCTGACCCTTGATGATGTCCTTTTCGGTCTTCGGATCTTTGCGGTAAATATGCTGTGAAACCGTCTCGTCGATGCTGACAGGCAGGGTGAGCTTTCCGTTGTATGGAGAGGTTTCTACCTGGTCGAGGAGATACTGGCGGCGCTGGAAGAACTTGCTCTCCAACTGCTCTTTCTTCAGGTCGTTGAGCGCGAGTGTAATCTTCTGATACTTATCATATTGCACATAGTCGTGGTTGCTCAGGTCGCTTTTTTTCTTAGCAGCAATCACGCGCCGCATCAGTTCTACGGCAGGATTATCCTTACGCTTGTAGCGGCCTTTTTTCGATTTCACCACCACTTCGGTCAGTTTGTGCGTATCGTCTTTCAGTTTGATTTCCAGAAAGTTGGTCTTTTCGTCAACCTTCACCGATGTGCTCTTGTAGCTCAGTGCGCTTACGGTGAGCATGAGTCCCGGTTTCTTTTCGATGGTAAACTTACCTTCTCCGTTGCTTGAAACTGCGATTTTATGTCCTTTGTATTGCACGCTTGCATACGGTACGGCAAAACCGTCGTCATCGATGACACGGCCTGTTATCTTCTGCTGAGCCATCATCTGAAGCGTAGAAATCATCAGAAGGATGACTGTAAAATACAACTTTTTAATACCTTTCATTTTTTATACCTTATTATATATAGGGGCTCTCCGCCCATGATTTAATCTTTTCAGGATGCAAAGTTATAACATTATTCGTAAATAGACGTAAAAACCTATTCATTATTTCAGTTTTTTATGAGATTTTCAGAAAAAGGCTTCCATGCAGTTCCTTCTGCTGTCTGTTCTTGCTTTTCGCCGTGCGAGCCTGAGTGGTATAAAACTCCTTCATATTGCTCTATTTCACCTGTTTATCTGTCAATATCTGATGAAATTCAGAAAAATATAAGAAAACTATTTGGTTAATTTAATTTTTTAGCGTAATTTTGCACACTGAAATTTAAAGAAGAAACGCCCTTCTGCGGGCTTATTAAACATCAAGAGAATGAATAACAAGGGAAATCTTACCGACGAGCGGCCTCCACTGCTGCCCGTCATCATAGGCACCGGTTTCGGCAGTGGCTTCTGGCCTTGGGGACCGGGAACGGCTGGCTCTGTATTGGCAACCCTCATCTGGACAGCCTTGGCTTACGGACTCGGTATTACGGGCGAGAGCTTGCAGAGCATCACCTTCTTTCTCGTCATTGTTTCTACCATTCTGGGCACTTGGGCAACAGCGCAGTTGCAGCCTTACTGGGGTGAGGATCCCAGCCGTGTGGTCATCGACGAGATGGCTGGCGTGTGGATTCCTCTGTCGTTGCTGACCCCGTTTACGGCACAGGGCGAAGTGAAAGATGCCTGGTGGTGGGCATTGGTGGCACTTGTTCTCTTCCGCTTCTTTGATATGGTGAAACCGCTGGGCATCAAGAAACTGGATAACAGGCAGGGCGCCTTCTATGTGATGGCTGATGATCTGCTGGGCGGCTTCTATGCAGCCGTTTCTGTAATCATCATCAAAATCATACTGGTTTCGGCAGGAATCATCTAGTCTGGCATTTCTTAGAGCAGAAAAATTCTTAAGCAAGCGTTTTCTAAAACAGACTTTTCTTAAACAGACAATAAAAAATAGATTAAAATATGAATTATAGAGATTTCTTACAAAAAGTTATCTATGCCATCATCAATCCACTTATCAAGGGGATGATAGCAGTAGGTATTACTCCTAACATTGTCACCTTCGTAGGATTCCTGGGCAATATTGTGGCAGCCGGTTTCTTCCTTGATGCTGCATGGATGCTCGGAACAGAGCAGGCTGATTATGCATCGTGCATGGTTACTGTAGGATGGGGTGGATTCATTATCCTCGCAGCCGGTCTCTTCGATATGATGGATGGTCGTCTGGCACGTATGAGCGGCAAAAGCAGTCTCTTCGGTGCACTCTGGGATTCTACACTCGACCGCTACAGCGAGCTGGTAAGTCTCTTTGGCATCTGCCTCATCTTCGTACGTATGCAGGGCGATATGACCTGGTTCTGGATGAGCGTAGTCACCTTTGCAGCGATGATCGGTTCTGTGATGGTAAGTTATGTCCGTGCCCGTGCCGAGGGTTTGGATATTGAGTGCAAGGTAGGTTTCATGCAGCGTCCTGAGCGCGTTGTGGTTACCGCTGTTACTGCGATGATTACCGGCTTTACAGGCAATATCTGGTGGCTGGCTGGCGGAATGATCCTGATTGCCGTCCTGGCAAACATCACCGCTTTCTGGCGCATCTGGCATTGTTATGTTGTGATGAACAGCCGCAAATGATAAACTCAAATTCTATCAATAAAAAGTAGAAAAAAGTGTTTAGTATCTATCTGATTATCCTCCTGGCGGTACTTGCAGCCTGGAAGAAGACACGCCGTTTTGCCTTCTATTTTCTGCCTTGGTTCCTCTTTGGAATCATCTACGATTCGATGCGCCTTTATCCTAACTATATGGTGAACGATATTGACGTGGCGAATCTCTATCATGCAGAAAAGTCGCTCTTCGGCATTGCTGCTTCATCCAGCGCAGAACTGCAGGCTGTAGCCGACCATAGCCAGCTGATGATTCCGGGTGAATACTTCAAGGTTCACCATTGCGGTTTTGCCGATTTCTGGGCAGGCATCTTCTATCTCTGCTGGGTTCCGGTGCCTATCGCGTTTGCCCTTTATCTGTATCTTACGAAACAGCTTAAATGGTTCAAGCGTTTTTCCTGGGCTTTCCTGCTGGTGAATGTCATCGGCTTCATCGGCTACTACATCTATCCGGCTGCTCCGCCCTGGTATGCGATGAACTATGGCTTCAAGGCTGTGCTCAATACACCGGGCAATGTGGCTGGTCTGGGCAGATGGGACGCAATGACCGGACTGCACGTGTTCCACGGACTCTATGGCAAGAATGCCAATGTCTTTGCTGCCGTGCCGAGCCTGCATGCTGCCTATATGTTCCTCACCACGATTTATGCTGTGATGAGCCGTAAACGCTGGTATACGGTGGTGCTCTTCGCCTGTATCTGTCTGGGCATCTGGTGGACGGCAGTCTATTCCGGTCATCATTATATCATTGATGTCATGTTGGGTATTCTTACTACGATAGTAGGCGTACTGCTAATGGAATCTAAGAGTATATGGGCAAGATTAAAGAAGAACTCGTAACCTTCGGCAAGGCGGAACTGACTGCCTCCTGCGCCTCAGTGGTAGACTTCGGACTGGCATTCTTCCTCTCAGATATCATCGGCATTTATTACGGACTTGCCAATGCGCTGGGAGTGATAAGTGGCGGCATTACCAACTGCATACTGAATTATCGTTATGTGTTCGGCGATTCCAAGAGCAAGAAAAAGAGTGTAGCCTGGCGCTATTTTATCATCTGGGGCATCAGCTGGATGCTCAATTCGGGCGGCACTATCGCCCTGACCGAATTTCTGAATGCGCACGAACATATTCAGCTGCATTACATGATTCCGAAGAGTATTGTATCTCTGCTGGTAGCGATATTCGTTAACTATCCCGGACAGAAGAAATTTGTTTTTAAGCAGTAATAACCATATCAGATGGGGGCAGTATTCAGTATGTGCCCTCATCTTTTTTTGTATCCTGTTTTTTGTATCCTGGCAGGTAATCTGTTGCCATCGGGACATAAAAAAGAGTTTGGATTGTCTCCCGACATTCCAAACCCACGCTTGTTTCTAACTAACTTATTATCAACTATTCATTACTTTTCAGTTTGCAAAATTACGAGTTTTTTCTTATAAAATAAATTTTTTCAGAAAATAATAACGTAAACGTTTGCGTTTTCGAAAGAAATTGTTATCTTTGCAAAGAATTCACTAACTTTGCTGTCGGAAAGACAAAATATGCAGAATTTGTGGATACAAAAATGTATGTCTATAAAGCGTAAACTAACAAATGAAACAACGAAGAACATCTTTAAAAGACCTCGCCGATCAACTTGGCGTCAGCATAGCAACTGTATCTAGAGCCCTGCGAAACAGCCATGAAGTGGGTGAGGAGATGACTCAAAAGGTGAAAAGCCTTGCCAAGGAGCTCAATTATCGACCAAACCCCTTTGCACAGAACCTCAGAAAAGAAGCACCTAGGGTGATTGGTGTGATTGTGCCAAACCTGGTAACTCATTATTATGCTGCCGTGCTGGATGGTATAGAAGATTATGCCGGAAGGAATGGTTATTCGGTAATCAGCGCCAATAGCCACGAGAATACAGAACACGAGAAGAGAGCGGTAGAAAACTTCCTGAATATGCATGTGGAAGGCATCATCGCCTGCCTGGCACAGGATACGGTTGACTATTCTCATTTCGAGCAGTTGCATAAAATGGGCGTTCCACTGGTGTTCTTTGCCCGTTGTTGCTTAGAAGATAAGTTCTCCCAGGTAGTAGGAAATGGTGATATTGCCGCCCAAGAGGCTACCCAACATATGATAGATACCGGTTCGCGCCGCATCGCCTTCATCGGCGGTCCAAACCATCTCGATATGGTGCGCCGCAGAAAACACGGTTATCTGGAGGCTCTGAGAGAGAGCCGCATCCCTATCGACCGTGACCTCGTGGTTTGCGACAGAATCGATTTCGATGTAGCCCGAAACGCTACCCTCCGTCTCCTCGAAAAGGAGGACAGACCTGATGCCATTCTCGCCTTTAACGATATTATCACCTATGCCGCCTTCGATGCTATCAAGAAAAAAGGGCTCCGAATACCAGAGGATGTTGCTATCATCGGTTTTACCGATGGTGATACTGCTGCCTTCGTTACGCCGAAACTCTCGGCTATTATGGACAAGGCACACGAACAGGGAACCACTGCCTGTGATCTACTCATGAGAAGCATCAATGGAGATGAAAAAATCTACAAGAAAGTGGTACCGATGATACTGAAAATACGCGAAAGTTCTGAAAAAAGCGACGTGAAATAAAACCTATTATAGAAATAAAATATCTATTCAGATAAATATATATAAACCTACAATTATGATGATAAAAAAACAAAACTACTTGAAACATGCCATCGTGCTGTTTCTGCTCTTGCTGCTCATGCAGCCGGAGAGGGCATGGGCTGCCTATGAAAACGTAGAATTCAGCAGCCTCACCAATCATGATGGACTTACGAACAGTCAGGTGGGTGCCATCCTCAAGGACACCAGAGGCTACATCTGGTTCGGTACCCAGTCGGGACTGTGCCGCTTTGACGGCTTCCGTATGAAAACTTTCTATTATAGCAACACTGATGATAAGTCGCTGCCTAACAATTCGGTAGATGAACTTCAGCAAGACTATGATGGAAATATCTGGGTGCATACCTCTGTGGGCTACTGCATCTATAAATATGATGAAGAGCAGTTTGAGCGCAAACCGGAAGAATGGCTCAAAAACATCCATGTGCAGGGACCTCCTTATAAACTCCTGATAGATAAGGATAAGAACATGTGGATAGCTGTCTACGGACAGGGACTCTTCTTTCATAATGCCAAGACCAAAAATACTTATCTTTTTAAATTTACCAAAAAGGCTCAGCCGGGCTGTCTGAAAGAGGGAAATATCAGTAAAATAACCGAGGTTGACGGCGATGCGCTCATTACCTATGGTGATGGTACAATCTGCCGTGTCAACGGACAGAAACAGAAGGTTCTCTGGTACAATTCCTTCCTTGCCACCCATAAAGCTGCCGGTGATAATGGCGCCTATACTTTCTATGATGGTATAGGTGGTTTCTGGGTTTCTGTAAGTAATGCCAATTACGTGTATCAGTCTAAAACCGGAAAATGGACCGATGCCCGTTCTTATCTTACAAATATGGGCATTGATATTCCTTGCCCAACCCGTATTCTGATGCGTGATATTGCCCGCGATAAGGCAGGCAATCTCTGGGTGGCTTCCGACCATAACGGTCTCTTCTTTGTAGATTTCAAACGCCAAATCTGCCGTCAGTATGTTCATTCCGAAGCAAAGGGAAGTATCGTTGACAATTCCCTGCAGAAGGTTTATGTGGATGATGAGGGGGCTATCTGGGTAGGTAGTTACAAGAACGGCGTGGCTTATTATTCGCCTGACGCTCAGAAATTCACAACTATTCCGCTTGGTGATGTGTGTACAATCACACAGGATCTGAATGGAAATCTCTGGTGCGGAACCAATGATAGCGGTATTATATGCTACAGTCCGCTTACCGGACAGAGCTGGCGATTCTCACAGGCTGAAACCGGTCTGGCTTCGGATATTATCGTCAGCAGCGTAACCATGAGTGATGGTACGATGTATTTCGGTACCTTCAATGGTGGACTTGCCCAATATAAAAACGGCAGATGGAAGAGTTTTCAGGCAGCTCCTGGCGGACTTGCCAATAACAGCGTTTGGTGTCTTGCCGAAGATCCGTATCACCATCTGATTATCGGAACCTTGGGCTCAGGCTTCCAGATTTATAATCCTGAAAGTGGTAAGTTTACAACCTACAATGTTCAGAATTCAGGTATTACCAGTGATTTTATCAACTCGCTCTTCCTGCCGAATAAAGATGAAATTCTGATAGGTCATTCGCAGAACTATTCTATCTTTAATTTCGGAACCCGAAAGGTAACCAATGTGAATACAACCAAGGACGGACAGCCTTTCCCGAGTCCTTCCTTGAATTACATGATGAAGGATAGCCGAGGCATCTTGTGGATGGCCTCGCCTGCAGGCGTCACCATGTATGATGAGGCTTCAGGACAGTTGGAGTCAATCAATGACCTCAATGGAACGCAGGGCACGGTAGGCTGTATGGTGCTCGAAGATAAGCAGCATAACATCTGGCTGGTTTCTGAATTTATCGTTACCCGTGTTATGCTGGCCAAGAACAATCAGGGCAAATGGGACATTACGATGATCAGCTTCAATTCGCTCGATGGCTTGCAGAGCCGCCAGTTTAACCAGCGTTCTGCCTGTCTGATGAGAAATGGAGCCATCGCCATCGGTGGACAGGATGGTATTAATATCATCAATCCTGCCAAGATCCTTCCTGCCCAGAAAAATGCACATGTCTTGTTCAGTGGTTTCGTACTCTTCGATCATCCGCTGAAGGCTGGTGAGGAGTTTGAGGGAAGAGTGCCTCTGGAAAAATCGCTCGATACTCATCCAGAACTGGATCTCAGTTATAAGGACAAGGCGTTTACCATACAGTTTGCTTCCGACCAGGTAAGTATTCCTGCCCGTTGCCGTTTCCTCTATCGCATGAAGGGACTTGATGACAAATGGATGCTGACACCTGAGGGACGTCCGGAGGCTACCTTTACCAATCTCTCTTCAGGCAGCTATGTCCTGGAGGCAAAGGTGGTGAATGCTGATGGTAGTGTGAGCGAAGAGGTGAGCACGCTGAAGATTTATATTCATCCGCCTTTCTATCTCTCTATATGGGCGATTATCGTATATATTATATTAATAGGTGTAGCTTTCTATCTCTACCGTAAACGTATGCTCGAAAAGCAGCGTGTAAAATTCGAACTCCAGAGCAAGGAAGACAGTATCAAGAAGACCAAGGAGTTGAATGAACTCAAACTCAACTTCTTCACCAATGTGAGCCACGAACTCCGTACTCCGCTCACCTTGATTATCTCGCCGCTGGTCAATATGATTAGAGAAGAAAGAGATGAAAGTAAACGCAGAAAGCTGGAGATGATTCATCGCAATGCTACACGTTTGCTCAATCTGGTAAACCAGATTCTCGACTTCCGCAAGATAGACCAGAATAAGGAAAAACTTACCCTGTCGCGTATCGACATCGTGAGCTTCGTTGACAATATCTGTACTTCGTTCCGTACTTTGGCAAACAGCAAAGTAACGCTTGCCTTCGATTCTACGATGCCTAGTCTGCAGATGTCGTTTGATGCTGATAAGGTAGGAAAAATAGTGAATAACCTCCTGAGCAATGCTTACAAGTTTACGCCAGATGGCGGATTTATCACCGTTTCTCTGAGTGTTGCATTCCGCCAGCGTGTAGGAGATAAGGATTCGGATATGCTCCGCATCTCAGTATCTGATACAGGCAAGGGCATCAGCGATAAGGAGAAGGAACATGTGTTTGAGCGTTTCTATCAGGTCAATGGCACTGAAATGCAGCCGCAGGGTGGTAGCGGAATAGGTTTGAACCTGGTAAAGAAGTTTGCCGAACTGCATGGCGGTAAAGTAGATGTTACAGATAATCCAAGCGGAGGAACCATCTTTATGGTAGACCTTCCGATAGAGAGCAGTACCACCTCTAATTCTACGGCACATCTCGGATTTCTGCGAGCAGCACCTATCATAACCACGGTGCATCAGGCTACTGATGAGGATCCAGATGCAGGTAAGAACGTTCTCTACGGAATGAGTAAACATGCGCATCAGCCTGGAGAATCAATGATCAGGAAGCCGGTAGTGCTCCTCGTTGACGACAGTGAGGACTTCCGTGAGTTTATGAACGAAGTATTGACAGACTATACGGTTGTTGAGGCTGTCAATGGTCAGGATGCCTGGAACAAGATCATCGACCGTCGTCCTGATATCATCCTGAGCGATGTGATGATGCCTGTGATGGATGGTAACGAACTCTGCCGGATGTGTAAGGACAATGACGAAACAACAGCCATACCTTTCATCATGCTCTCGGCCCGTATGGGAGATGAGCAACGCAAGGAAAGTCTGAAGTGTGGTGCTGACGAGTATATTGCCAAACCATTCGATATAGATATGTTGAATCTCTGTATTCTGAACCTCTTGAAGAAACGCAAGAATGTGAGCACAGAATATGTAATAACAGAGGCCGACCGCAAATTTATAGATGAGGTGAATGTTTATATCCGCGATCATATGAGCAATCCTGAAACATCGGTAGAATCGCTCAGTACTCATCTTAGCATTTCACGCGTACAATTATATAAACGCATGATTTCACTAACGGGTATTACACCTTCTGAGTATCTCAGAACCAAGCGTATCAAATTTGCAGAGCATCTGCTCCGCTCGGGCGACTTGAACATCAGTGAAATAGCCTATAAGGTGGGATTCAATAACCCACGTTATTTCACTAAATACTTCCAAGACGCGTATGGCGTTACGCCGTCTCAATATCGTAAGAATCTGTCAGAATCAGAGTAGTTTACGCTTCTAGTTAACATTTAATACATATACAGATAACATTTGCGCACAAAGATACGGGAATTTTCTCGTATCTTTGCCGCAGATTTTTAAACTTTCCTTTAAACATATAACAATGAGACTAACTAAAACATTATTGATTTCAGCAGTGCTGCTGATGAGTGCTACAGGCATGCAGGCAGCCGGTTTCAACCAGAATGGTAATTATCTTACTGTTCAGTTGAAGCAACACCAGAATTTTGGTCCTAGTCAGATTCGCCTCCAGGTGGTGAGCGATAAGATTATCCGTGTTCAGGCTACAGCCGAACAGAGTTTCCGTAACAAACAGAGTCTGATAATAGTGCCTCAAAACAGCAAGGCAAATTATAAGGTGGAAGAGCAGGGAGACAATCTCATCATTACCACTGCAGCCATGCGTGCTGTCATGAACGAGGCTACGGGTCAGATTACCTTCTATGACCTGAAAGACAATGTCCTTCTCAACGAGGTTGCTCAGGGTGGAAAGACTTTCAAGCCGTTCACCGTGCCTGACCGTGAAATGGGTGTAGACATTGCCAAGGTTCCTGAAGCACAGAAGCACGGATGGTCATGGCGTGCGCTCTTCAACTCTCCTGATAACGAGGCGTTCTATGGTCTCGGTCAGCATCAGAGTGAGGAACTCAACATGAAGGGTAAGAACGAAGACCTCTTCCAGTATAATACCAAGGTGAGTGTGCCTTTCGTCATCTCTAATAAAAACTATGGCATCCTCTGGGATTCTTATTCTTATTGCCGTTGGGGTAATCCGGAAGATTATCTCCAGCTGAACCGTGCCTTCAAACTCTATGATAAGGATGGAAAGGAAGGTCAGCTGACAGGTACTTATGTAGACAAGAACGGTCAGAAGATTGTTCGAGGCGAAGATAGCATTTACTTTGAGTATGCAATGCCTGAGACTTCTGAGGTTTGCAACCAGACCGACAAGGGCGGCATTCAGAACCTGCCAAAGGGGTTTGCACTGAATGGCTCCAAGGTGGTGTACGAGGGTTATGTGGAGGCTCCAAGTAACAGTTTCTATCAGTTTATCCTCTATTATGCCGGTTACATGAAGGTTTATATCGATGGCAAACTGGTTGTGCCTGAGCGCTGGCGTACAGCCTGGAATCCGAACTCTTATAAGTTTGAAACTCCAATCAGGAAGGGCGTAAAGACTCCTATCCGTATCGAGTGGCAGCCAGATGGTGATGTTTCCTACTGCGGACTTCGCGTAGCAGCTCCTCGTTCTGAGGCAGAGAAGAACCAGTTGAGCATCTGGAGTGAAATGTCGCCGGATATGGACTATTATTTCATCGCCGGTCAGAATCTCGATGAGGTGATTTCCGGTTACCGTACGCTTACCGGCAAGGCTTCGCTTTATCCTAAGTGGACCCTCGGTTTCTGGCAGAGCCGTGAGCGCTATCAGAGCAGCAAGGACATCGAGGACAACATGAAGAAGTTCCGCGACCTGCATATTCCTGTAGACAATATCGTTCAGGACTGGAACTACTGGAAGCTGGATTCATGGGGAAGTCATGAGTTTGAGGCGGCACGCTATCCAAACCCACAGGCTATGCTCGACAGCGTACATGCCATGAACGGAAGATTCATGATTTCCGTATGGCCTAAGTTCTACGATACTGTCAAAAATTATAAGGAACTCGACAGCAAGGGTTGGATGTATCATCAGGCTATCAAGGATGATATTCACGACTGGCTCGGCTTCCGCGGTTCATTCTATGATGCCTATTCTGATGGTGCCCGCAAGATGTTCTGGCGCCAGATGGACGAGAATCTTTATACCAAGTATAAGTTCGGAATCGATGCATGGTGGATGGATGCATCAGAACCAAACGTTCGCGACTGTACCCCGATGTGGTACCGCAAGGCTCTTTCCGGTCCTACAGCCCTCGGTACATCTACCGAATATTTCAATGCTTACAGCATCGTAAATGCTGATGCTATCTATAACGGACAGCGCAGTGTGAACCCTAACCAGCGTGTTTTCCTCCTGACCCGTTCCGGTTTTGCCGGTGAGCAGCGCTACAGTACGGCTACCTGGTCTGGTGACATTGCTACCCGTTGGGAAGATATGCGTGCCCAGATGACTGCCGGTTTGAACTATTCTATGGCAGGTCTGCCTTTCTGGGGAATGGACCAGGGCGGTTTCTGTGTAGAGAACCGTTATGTGGCTGCCCAGCAGGAGTTCGATAAGACCGGTAAGGAAAATGCTGACTTGAAGGAATGGCGCGAGTTGCAGGCGCGTTGGAACCAGTTCGGTTGCTTCGTACCTCTTTATCGTACTCATGGCCAGTGGCCTACCCGTGAGGTATGGAACATTGCTCCGGCAGATCATCCGGCTTACAAGACCATCGTGGCTTACGATAAACTCCGTTACCGTCTGATGCCTTACCTCTACAGTATGGCTGGTATGGTTCACTTCAAGGACTATACCATGATGCGTGGATTGGTAATGGACTTCAACGGCGATGACAATGTTTACGACATCAAGGATCAGTGGATGTTCGGTCCTGCTCTCATGGCTTGTCCTGTAGGCGAGTATCAGAAGTACAGCCGCAATGTTTATCTTCCTAAGCAGAAGGGCTGGTATGATTTCTATACAGGTAAGCACTATGCCGGTGGACAGACAATCGTAGCCGATGCGCCTTTCGATAAGATTCCAGTCTTTGTTCCAGAGGGTTCTATTCTTCCTGTGGGTCCGGAGATGGAGTGGAGCGATCAGAAGAAGGCAGAGCTCATCGACCTCTATGTCTATGCAGGCAAGGACGGTTCTTATACACTCTATGAGGATGAGGGAACCAACTACAACTACGAGAAGGGTAAGTATGCTATGATAGACTTCAAGTATAATGATGCTCAGAAGACCGTTACTATCGCTGCCCGTAAGGGTGCTTTTGACGGTATGCTCCAGAAGCGTCGCTTCAATATCGTACTTGTTAGTGATAACAACCAGCAGGGTATCAGCCTCGCCAAGGCGCCTAAGGGCAAGATGGTGAAGTATGCCGGTAAGGCAGTTACTGTAAAACTGAAGTAATATGAAGAAGATATTTGCTTTAGCAATCTTTCTATTGGGCGCTCAGTCGTTGAGCGCCCGTGATCGCCAGTCTTTTGATAAAGGCTGGCTTTTCACTTTAGCAGATAGTGCCGGAATGTCAAAGTCTGATTATTCAGACCGGCATTGGCGAAGTTTGAATCTTCCTCACGATTGGGCGATAGAGGGCGATTTCTCTCCTTCGAATCCTTCGGGAGCCGGTGGTGGTGCATTGCCGGGCGGCATCGGATGGTACCGTAAGCACTTCTCGGTGAATCCGAAGGAAAAGTATGACCGGTTTACCATCACCTTTGATGGGGTATATATGAATTCTACCGTGTATATCAATGGTCATAAACTCGGAACCCGCCCTTATGGATACAGTACATTCGAGTATGATCTTACACCTTATATTATTAAGAAGGGTGATAACGTCATTGCTGTGAAGGTAGACAACAGCGACCAGCCTAACAGTCGCTGGTATTCCGGTTGCGGTATTTACCGCCATGTCTGGCTCACCAAAACCATGAAAACTGCTTATATTCCCCAATGGGGACAGTATGTAGCAACTTCTCCACAGGGTGATGTCAGGGTGAAGGTGGATTTCGCTGCTTCCGGTAATAAGATGAAACTCTCTGTCCGTAATACAATCTATGATGCTGCCGGAAAAATCGTAGCCAAGAGTCAGGGCGTTCGGGAACAGAAACTCAAGGTGAAGAATCCGCATCTCTGGGACATCGGAAAGGGATATCTCTATACTGTCAAGAGCGAGCTGTTAGTAAATGGGAAGGTAGTGGATGTTGCTACGTCAACTGCCGGTTTCCGTGATGTGAAGTTTGATGCAAAGAAGGGTTTCTTCCTCAATGGCAGGAATCTCAAGATAAATGGTGTCTGTGAGCATCATGATTTCGGTTGCCTGGGTGCTGCTGTCAATGAAGATGCGATGCACTGTAAACTTACCATCCTTCGCGATATGGGCGTGAACGCTATCCGAAGCAGTCATAATCCTCCGGCACCAGAACTCCTGAACATGTGCGATTCGATGGGCATCCTCGTGATGGACGAGAGTTTCGACATGTGGCGCCGCAAGAAATCGAATGGCGATTATGCCCGTTTCTTCGATGAATGGCATAAGAAAGACCTGTCTGATCTCATCAAGCGCGACCGTAATCATCCAAGTATCATCATGTGGAGTATCGGTAATGAGGTTCTCGAACAATGGTCGGATGTGGCTGCTGATACGCTCAGTCTGGAGCAGGCTAACCTGATTCTGAATGCCGGTCATGATGCTTCAACCTTGGCACATAGCGATGAACTGAGTGTCAATTCGCTTCTTACCCAGCATCTTGCCAAAATCGTGAAGGAGTATGATCCTTGGGGCACACGCCCTGTTACTGCTGGCTGCAATGAGCCTGATCCGAAGAATCATCTCTTTAAGAGTGGGGCTATTGATGTTATAGGTTTCAATTATCACCATCAGTGGGTGAAGGATGTGCCAAAGAATTTCTCTGGCAAGCCTTTCATTCTTTCGGAGAGTGTTTCTGCCTTGCAGACTCGTGGCTACTATATGATGCCTAGCGACAGCATTTATACTGCGCCAAAGGAATGGTGGTTGCCTTATACCGATCCGTCGTTTATGTGTTCGGCTTATGATAATTTCCATGCCTCATGGAGTAGTACCCACGAAGAAACCTGGGATGTGGTGAAGCACAACGACTTTGTGGGCGGACAGTTTATCTGGACCGGTTTCGATTATATCGGTGAACCTACTCCTTATGCTTATCCTGCCCGTAGCAGTTATTTTGGCATTATCGATTTGGCGGGTCTTCCAAAAGACAGCTATTATATGTATCAGAGTGAGTGGAGCCAGAAAGATGTGCTTCATCTCTTTCCTCATTGGAACTGGCTGCCGGGACAGACCATCGACATGTGGTGTTATTATAATCATGCCGATGAGGTAGAACTCTTTATCAATGGCAAGAGTCAGGGCATCCGTAAGAAGACTGTCTACGGTGCAAAGAACGGAGGCGATGCTTTCAGAAATAGTACTGAATATCATGTGATGTGGCGCGTAAACTTTGAACCGGGAGAAGTGAAGGTTGTAGCCAGAAAGAACAATCAGGTTCTTAGGGAACAAGTTATAAAGACAGCAGGAGCTCCTCATCATCTTGTGTTGAAGAAGACTTATCAGGGCTGTCAGGCTTTTGGCTCTTCTGATCCGACCACCTTTGTAGAGGTGAATGTGGTAGACAAAGACGGCAATCTCTGTCCGAACGCAGATAACCAGATTTTCTTCTCTGTTTCAGGAGAACAGGATGCAAGTGGTCATGGTTTCCTGAAAACGCCAAAGATTCTGGGAACAGATAATGGATGTCAGACTTCTTTGGAGCGTTTCACCGATTCACATCGCAAGGCATTTTTCGGAAAATGTGTCGTTGTGATAAAAGGAAAGGGAACCCTCAAGGCACAGGCAGTAGACTTAAAGGATGCTTCTGTAGCTTTGTGATTATAGTAATATTCCGAAAATCAAAACATTAAGGATTTATATAGCGAAGAAGGATACACTCTTTCGGTGTATTCCTTTTTCGCTGTTAAAAACGAAAAAGGTTTTGAAGCATTGGGACCCAAGGGATTTGGGTATCTCTATTATGCTAGTAATAGAAATTTAGCTTCAAAACCTGCGGCAAAGATACATTTTTTTTTCGAATTAAAAAACTTTTTCGAATAAAAAATATAAAAAACTTGCTCTTATCAAAAAATATACGTAACTTTGTAAACGATAAGGCATCAAACCCAATCAGCAATCATGAAAAAAGTAATCTTTGTAGAATTTCCTCACGATGCTGGAGCATGAAAGAAATAACAATAATAAAACAATAAAATAAAAATAGTATAATACCTCAGTTCGGGATAACGAGCTCTATCTAAAGGCTTTATAATGTTTTTATATA
>OGKU01000259.1_pt1 | contig 46325 bp, 60 predicted proteins | sample 1572611 | NCBI WGS metagenome assembly OGKU01 (sample SAMEA2581886, study PRJEB24529) | metagenome | biome: Human gut stool | place: China | collected 2011 | reverse complement strand
TCTTTTCGGAAAAACAGTATCTTTATGATAACCATAAAGATACTGTTTTTCCGAAAAGAAGAAATGCTGATATACGGATTATCTCCACTTACATTTTCCATGCAGTTATTCAAGGCATTATTCATGATCACACTCAAATCAAATGCATTTAACTTCGTATTCTGCGGATAATGAAAATCCGACAGAAACCGAATCTGCCTTTCTTTTGCTTCTCTCAGCTTTTCCATCAAAATAACATCAATTACCGGACTTCCTGTCTTTATTTCTGGAGATACCTCGTCCCATTCATTTTTCAGATGTTCCAAGTATTCTGTAGCATCATCCATATTATTATGTGCCACCAGATGTTCCAGTGTCTGTATATGATTTCCCATATCATGGCGCATGGAGCGGATATCCCGATACAACTTTTCGACTTCCTCGATATGCTTTTTCATGTCACTGATCTGATTTAATACCAGCTCTTGTCCCCGCTGTTCTTCCTGCATCTCTTTCCAGTTTTGAAACATTACAATCACAACAAGAATAGCAACTATGGAAATCAGATAGTGTAAAAAGCTTAAAGCTCCATAAAATCCATATGTATCAATCAAGTTCTTTCCAGTATCTCTTTCGTATATCATGAGATAATATTGTAAAATGCCATACCCAGTGACGCCTACAAGCGAAGGTATAATAAGCATTACCATCTCTTTGACGCTCATTTCATCTTTTTTGTATATATACGCTTTATTGATCAGTCCTATTGCAACCGCAATAAAAGCAATACAAAGTACAATATCCAAAACTCTGGTTCCAACATATAGTCCGTATTGCAACCACACTTTTTCTGCACTCATATTCCGAAATACAAGTGCTTTTGTAACAAGATCATCAAGTCTGCCTGCCATTGCAACCGTTAACCATCGGATAGAAAAGAACGTAATTGCAAGAAATATTTTCTGATATATATTTCTTCTGTCCTCTACATACATTGCAAGAAACGCTGCTATAACTCCAATCAGATATGCGGAAAAATTATCAATCTGTGGCGGAATCATATATAAAACAAGCATAATCGTAATATAAACAATACTGACTGCCACAGCCCCTTTTTTCTTTTTTATATAGGGACAAACAAATTTTCCAAAATAGATTCCTGTAATCATAAGGAGTGCAATAACAGAAATTTTCGATGTAACCATCCAGCATTTTTCTACCAAACTCATCCGATTTCTTTTCCTTTCCTCTGATTATATTTCAAATATTGTTTTACAAACTCAGGATAATTCTGTTTTGCAATCAATGCAGTTCCATTTTCCATTGTTACACAATTTGCATCATATTTCTGAACATATTTGAAATGTACGAGGTAGGCTCTGTGTGTACGAAAAAAATCTGCTCCCGCAATTTCACTCAGTTCCTGCAATTTTCCATAATATTCAATATTCGTATCCCGTGTATGGATAATGACTTTTCGATTATATACCTCGGCATACACAATATCCTTCAAAAACACTTTCATATGGCTTCCTCCGGACTGCACCATCATGTATTTTTCATCCGATTGATTTTCAGAATATTTTTCAATGCTTCTGACTGCACGTTTCACAACTTCTTCAAATTTTTCATCTGAAAATGGTTTCACCAGATAATGAAATGCTGCAACATCAAATGCCTGAAAAACATACTCCTCCACAGCAGTTACAAATATCAATACCATTCTTTCATTTTTCTGACGCAGAATCCTTGCCGTTTCCATTCCATCCATTCCTGGCATCTGAATATCTAAAAATAGAATATCCGGCTCACAACCACTTGCAATCAATTCATCACCAGATAAATATTTATCTATTACTGCATCCGGTAATAATTTCTTTATTTTTTCTTCTAATATCAATCCTATAGATTTTTCATCATCACAGATTGCTATTTGCATCTTGTCACTTCCTTACTTACATACAATTATATTTATTATATCGGAAAAGTTCTTTAAATAGCTAGCCACCATGTTGTGAACAGACCTTTTTTTGTTGTGAAATAGAATATCACATATATCGCTTTATCTGCTTCCTGTTAATTTGTTTTATCCGACACACACTCCTGGGAGTGACTGTATCTATATGTGCATACTTCTGTTCCTCCAATCAGCTTAAAAATTTCTCTATATTCTAGACCACTTCCTGCCTTAACTTTTTTTGAATACACATGAAAGGGATTTTCTCCTTGGTGTGAATGACCATCGGTTTGTCATCAACCTTTCTAATTTTCAATTTTCTCACCTACTACTTTGAAAAATAAAATAAGCCGCTAGGGAACAAAAATTACTCCTTAACGGCTATGTAAAATCATTCAATATTCAATTATTAAAAGCAACATGAAACTGAAATTTTGGCATTTCTACAAGTACCAATATGAGTGCATTCCACATAAATATGTTTTGGAATTTTTCGGCATTTGCTTTATTGCATTGTAAATATTTAAGTAATCCCCAAACCCCATTCCAATACAAATAATTCCAAATAAACCCAATCCAACAAATTGCGGAAATATCAAAAATAAAATATAGGGAATTATGCCAAGTATAAGATTAGGGCACAAGCACATAAAAATAAAACGCCCTTTACTCATATCCTCTGTTCCTACCACAAACATCAACCCATGTGCCAAATCATTATACATATATACATCTTTTTTATAACACATTGCATGCAGCAATTCATGTGGCAACATAGATAATCCGCCACAAATTCCACCTATCATCATCCATATTGCATTATCAGGAATATATTCTATTCCCAGTATTAAAAATGGAATTGCTAATATACCCATTATCAAAATACATCCCACATTTGCAATTAATGATAATTTCTTCGTATCCTCTGGTTCTTTAAACGGGGTTGCATTAGGATGATGTTCCTTGTATGGAAGACTACTCTCATCTCCATTATATTTGCCAGCATAGTGAAAAATCATATTCTTCTCCTCTCCATAAACTTCAAATAAACGCGTGCTTTTATAGCTCGCCTCTCAAACGTGCTTCTATATCAGATGCCGTGTATAACACATCCGTTACAATTACCCTTTCGTCACGGATTGTGTAAAACACTGAATAATTATCGACGAGCATTCTACGCAACTCCGTTCTCTTTTACGGCTCAGAATCCATAATCCTAAATCGTTCTGGAAAAGTGTCTAATGTAAGTATTTCATCAGCAATGCGATTATATTGCCCCATTGCATTATCCGGAGCAAGCAAATCTATAGCAATATAATTGTATATATCTTCCATATCCTGCAAAGCTTCTTTTGTAATCTCTACCTTATATTGCTTCATTAATGCCTCTCTCTAAATGCCACAAACGCACTAGCTGCATCCTCAACATTTCCTTTCTCTATATCGGCATATCCTTTTTCTAACTTTTGATGAATCTGTGTAACAGACATCATATCTGCATTCACTGAATTAGCTGCTTTTGGTAATACAATAGAAAAGGGAATTCCTCCTACTAATGATATTTGTTTTAAATACATATCTATAGCAGTAGCCATTGGTATCCCTAATTGTGCCAATACACTTTCTGCATTTTCTTTTACATCTGGATTTACTCTTATATTTAATGTTGCTGTTTTTCCCATAGAATACACCTCCATCTTTCTTTTATTGTAACGTCTTTTGCGTTACAAGTCAATCTATGAAATATATTTTCGATGCGATAGCTTCACATTGTTTTGATTAACCATTGCATATCTGAGCGTTGTATCTATTTGCTCATGTCCCAGAATTTTCTGTACCTGTTCAATCGGCATACCTTTCTCAATTGCTCTGGTGGCCATAGTCCTTCTGAACTTATGTGGGTGTACCTTTTCTACACCTAACTTCTTCCCCATTTCTCGTAATCGTAACTCCACACCGCTTTCAATAAGTCTACTGTGTGGTTTGTTTAACGACACAAATAACGCTATATTATTATCTGTCCTTGATTCAATATAATTCAACAAATGAATTTTGGTCTTAGCATCAAAATATGCTTTCCTCTCTTTGTCTCCTTTGCCATAAACCACGCATTCCCGCTCAGAGAAATCTATATCATCAATGTTCAGCCTTACCAATTCGCCTACTCTAATTCCTGTTGAAAGCAGAAAATCAATCATTGCCCTATCACGCAGATTATTACAATTATCTCTAAGAATTTCTATTTTCTCATCCGGAATGGTATCTTTTACAATAACGGCAGTCTTTACCTTATGAATTCTTTTCATTGGGCTTTTTATAATATAATCCTCTTCCTCTAGCCACGAAAAAAATGTGGAAAGACTTCTACGAATATTATCAATAGTTACCTTTCCACAATTATTTATCGTTTGATACTCTACAAGATATTTTCGTAGCATCTCGGTCGTTATCTTTATGACCGGAATATTTATTGTATCCAACATCTTTTCAATACTACACCTATAATAGCGTATTGTTTTGTCAGAACACCCTTCTAAATGCTTTGCAGTTAAAAACATATCTAGAAAGTCCATATTCGTTGTCTGCAAATAATCAGATACAGTATTTTCAGATTTCTCTAGCCATAAGAGCACACTCCTTTTTGAAGGAGTATCAAGTTCACGGTCTTTCCCTCTCACAAGCTGTGCTTTCTCCGCTCTTTTCCTGTCACGATGTAGTATTGCTTCTTGTTTTCATACATTTCCGCATCTGCGGCTTTCAGAAGCGACTCAAAATCTGTGTCCTTTGTGCCGCTTATCGTCGTACCGAGGGATGCGGTAGCACCCAGTTGGCTTTTTGCCATTTCCAGTAGTTTCTGAAACGCCGGATGTGTGATGTTTGGCAGAACCGCAATGAACTCATCTCCGCCAAGCCGATACACATGACGCTTTCCGAACACAGATTTCAGTGTCTGTGCGGCCTGCACAATGAATTTATCACCGGCGTCATGTCCCTTTGGGTCATTTATTTCCTTTAGGCCATTTAGGTCGCACATGACAACCGCCAGGGGAAAGTACTTCTCCAGCTTTTCTGTGTACGCCCAATCCAGCGCTTTTCTGTTTTTACAATCTGTGAGCTGGTCATATAATGAACTGTGCTCCAGTACATCTGCATTATTGCGCAGTCTTATCATAAAAGAGATCATAAACTCGATCATATCTATCAGATTCGAGATCTCATGCAGTTTCTCTTCGGGAGGATTGTCCACACCGTAGAATCCGACCATCTTGCCGTTGATTTTGATTGGCCCTGTCACAAGGGTATTGACACCCTGAGGTTTCAGCCGTTCATAGATGGCTTCGCTTGTTTTTTTGCATTCTTCAATGTCATGGATGATGACATTATTGGATTCTTGATATTGTGCAAACCATGTTTCAATGATGCCTTCATACGGCACATCCTGCAAGTTATCTTTTTCTTTGGGTACACCCACTTTGCACCACTCGTAGGTGTTGTCAAACGTTCCGCGGTCATTCTGTTCAAAGATGTACGCTCGATCGGCGGTCATACGCTGTCCGATATACTCCACCAGTTGATTCAGTACTTTGTCCGGATTTTCTTCTGAAGCGGCATACCGAACCATGTCCGTGAGGAATCTCTCATAATTCAGGATTCGTTCCTGCGATTCGCGCTTGCTGACTTCCAACGCTTCCATTTCCTTATGGTACAGGATTCTCTGGAGCTTGCTTCGCATCATCGTGGCAATCAGAAACATACTCAGCACCCCGTACAGAATAATATCCACTAGGTTTTTGGATAGAATTGGGTTGTGCTGCGCAAAAAAAGCAAGTCCGATATAGAGCAACATCCTGCTCAGAATCAGCCCGTTCATGACCGCCGTTCTAGCGGTAAACAGCAGCAGCGCGGCAAAAAAGCTGTATACAACCAGTTTTTTCCCCAAGAAGCTTCTAAGTTGACAACGAGAAATGCAAAAATAGACCAAAGAAAGGAACGTATAGACCAGATACACCCATTTATATTTTCCGATACTCAGAGAAAACACACTCACCAGCGTTATGACTCCAAAGGCAATAAGCGCCACAACTAAACATAAACAACGAAACAATTTGACTCATACGTTTTTTCTCTCCTAACTCTGTTCAATTACCGCTTTGCCCGTCTCATAAGGAGGAGGAATCTCTTCATAAATATCTTCTTCTCCATATCTGTAAATCTGTCGTACAGATTATAGAAGAATAATAAGAACTGATACACATTATCACCGGATATCTTTTCCTGCTTAATATTATACAGTCTTGTCTCCACTGCTTCAATGGAAATTTCAATTTCCTCTATCTCATCATAAAGTTTATCCAGACGCACCTGCATATCCTCATACTTCTTGTCATAATACTCGTCCGATACAGATAAGTTATCCATCTGATTTGCCAGCTTGTTCTTGGTGCCTCTTTTTCCTATAAAAATACGATTTTTAAGCTACTATTTATTAAAATGAATGGGATGTTCCAAAAATTGGCGTACTTTAATAAACCTATATAGGTTTTAAAAATTTTTATTTTGATATTTCTAAATTCAGGCACTTTTTAAAGGAAATAAATGTCTCCAAACGAGCCTTCAGCCTGAATGCTCCGGTTCATCCGATACAACTTCTGCGAGAATACGCTTAGAACAAGGGGCAAAATGAATGCTCCTGAATCGTGCAAGTGTTGCATGGTCAGGTGCAGAATGCCCTTCTAAAAAAAACATGAAATTGATATCTCTTTTGCAGTTTAATTCCATAGAACGGAATGAATAATCACCATTCATGTAAGAGTATAAAACAATCTTCAAAAGTATTCTTGGCGATAAAGAATTTATTCTATCATAAGTAGAATATAAATCAGTCAAATCCATCTCCTCTACAAACTGACTAAGTAACCGCACAGAATCATTCTTAGGAGAAAAAGGGGCAACGCACTAATTTCTTAGTGCGACATCCCCTTGATTGCCTATCTGCAAAGGCAGACGGGGCTGTCAACGGCGGCGCAAAGCAACGTTCATTTTACTGTTGACTGGCTCAGCTGGCTTTTTGCTATTGCCTTGTAGTAAACACAAATAGAAATGATTGCTGTAATCGCTTCCGTGATCCAAAACGCATTCCAAACACCAACCGCTCCGAAAAGCCTGCTGAGTAAAAATGCAGTTGGGATGATAACCACAACATACCGGCAAAGTGAAATCAGTAATGAAGGAATGCCTTTTCCAAGTCCCTCCAGTGCGCCGGAAGATGTAACGGAAACCGCCGAGACGATAAAACCGGCGCCGATGATACGCAGGGCTGTTTTCCCGATCTGGATTGTCGCTTCTGTGTGGGTAAACAGCCCAATAAGCTGGCCGGGGATTAGCAGACATATTACTGTCCCAAGCACCATAATGATACCGCTCATGCACAAGACGATTTTATAAATCTGGCTGACTCTTTTGTTCTCCCCCGCACCGTAGTTATAGCCGATCAATGGGCGCATCCCCTGAACAATGCCATTAGCCGGAAGATAGATGAATGTCTGCAATTTATAATAGATTCCCAAAACCAGAATATACACTTCGGAATATACCGCCAAAATAGCATTAAGCGCCGAAATCAAAAGAGATGGGAGCGCAAGATTCAAGGTTGCGGGAATGCCGATGGAGTACAGCTTTATTACCATCTTTTTGCTGAGCAAAATGTACTGCCTGCGGATATGCACGCGAATTGGCCGCACAAAATAAACGACCAGATAAATCGCAAGTGTCAAGGCCTGCCCGATGCCGGTTGCCAGTGCGGCGCCTTCGATTCCCATTTCAGGGAATGGACCATAGCCAAAAATCAGAATGGGGTCTAAGACAATGTTTGTTATACACCCACACATCAAGCTGATCATGGTTGTTTTCATGTTTCCTACAGCTTGGAATAGTTTCTCGAATGTAACACCAACAATAATAACCAATGTAAAAGCGAACGCAATAACAGAATAGTGGACGCCAAGTTCAATCACTGTCTTGGATGAAGTAAACATTCCTAAAAAAGCCGGCATCATTGTAATACAGCAGACTGTCATAACAATGCCGTGAATCATGGCAAGCACAAGTCCCTGCGTGGCAGCTTGATCTGCTTTTTTGTTATCTCCAGCGCCTAGATAGAAGGCGATCACTGCGTTGATTCCAACGCCAAATCCGATTCCAACAGCATTGATAAAATTTTGAACCGGGTAAACCAGTGATAATGCCGTCATAGCTTCCTCGCTTATCTGCGCGACGAAAAAGCTGTCGATAATGTTGTATAGAGAATTAACCAGCATGGATAAAACCATAGGCAGGCTCATGGATAAAATCAACGGCAATACCGGTTTTTCTTTCATAAAAGTATCGTTCATCATTTTTCCTCCTTGGAACATGTTATAAGATATTTTTGTGGCGATGCCATGCCATTATTACGAGCGCAATGAGCATAGTGGCGGTTTCCGCAACAGGAAATGCAAGCCAGATTCCATTCAGCTGGAATAATTTGTCCAGACACCATAAGGCAGGAACAAGGAAAAGCAGTTGTCTGCATAATTGAATCGCTATGCTGGAACCTACTTTTTCTGTCGCCTGAAAATAGGTGGAAATCATGGTAGAGAGACCGCAAAACAGATAGCTTGCCGCCATAATTCGCATAGCGGATATTCCAAAGGAGCGCATGGCTTCCGATGCTGTAAATAATTCCAAAAGCTGTTCCGGAAAGAAGTTGACGGTCAATGTTCCCAGTATCATCATACCGGAGACCAAAGCGGTTCCGTATAGGAAAGCGGAGTGCAGCCTATCTCTGTTTCCCGCACTGTAGTTAAACCGCATAATAGGCAAACAGCCCTGAATCAAGCCGTTTACTGTCATAACGATCAGCTGCTGCACCTTAAAATACGCACCAAAGAATGCAATCGCCGTATCGGAATACGCCACCAGAAACAGATTGACGAATGTCACCATAAACGAACTGAGGGCATTCATAATGAAAGATGGTAAGCCAAGGGTGAATATACGGGCAATCATCCACTTTTGTATATGAAATTCTTTGATCTTTATCCGCACTTTTTGCTTTTTGCCCAGCAGCAAGGCAAATGCCAAAATCATGGATAACAAATAGCCCGCAACAGTAGCCACCGCAGCGCCACGGATTCCCATAGCTGGAAAAACACCAATACCAAAAATTAGTAGTGGGTCAAATACAAAATTAACGACCACTCCTGCAATCTGGAACCACATAGGAGCAACCATGTTCCCAGTAGCCTGTATCATCTTCTGGATTGCGATATGCACCATGTTGGGAATTTGCATGAACGAACATACGCTCATATAGGCAATACTCAACTGATAAATTTCTTCGTTATTGGTGAATGCCCCAAAGTAGGGTTTCATAATCAGCAATGACAGAAGATTGAGCAAAGCACCAATTCCAAAGGCCAGTAACAATCCATGTGTGACGGTTGTATTTGCATCATCCTGCTTTTTCTGTCCAAGATACCCTGCAATCAGTACATTCACACCAACGCCAATCCAGATAGATGCCGCATTCATCAAAGTTGTAATGGGAAACGACAGGGAAACCGCCGTCAAAGCATTTTCACTCAGCCGCGCTACAAACGCGCTATCTATCAGATTATAGGAATATTGCAGAAACATGGAAATCAGCGGCGGTATCGACATTTGCCAGATAAGTTTTCCAACGGGCGCAACCGCCATTTTATTATTGGTCTGCATACTTTCCCTCTTTTCCACAAATTGTCCGAACAATATAGTTTTGTTTGCGTGCCGCAGGCTGACCGGCTTCCAGTACAGCGTCCAAAGCCTTGGAAGGGACAGGTTCTGATTTATAAGCCCGTACACTACGGCGCGTCTTGATAAGAGACAAAAAATTATTTTCCATACAGATATAGTTCTCCATTCTGCTAATACTTCCGAGATACAGGCAGCAAAAAAGCCACACAACTATCACAAGATAGCTGTGTGGCAAAAAGATGACCGAATCCGGAAAAGTCCACTAAAATTTTACGTTTATTATTATAGCGAACCCGAAGGAGACTGTCAAGCATCAATCATCACAGAATTGTGGCCATAGTCTATGAGCGTGATTTCTCGCGAAAAACCAACAATCTGTATCTGTTCTTTTGTGATGTAGTCAAGGAGCTTTTCATAGTGCCGCAAACTACTAACACTAATATGAAACAATTTTGACGCTTCACCTATTGAGAAGAGATTTTTCCGATCCATATTTTACTCCTCCACCAGAACAAGTGTTGATTTGCGCCGTATGACTCCAAAGGCGATTAGGCAGATCACGACCGATATCAGTGAGCCTGCCGCAGTAGCTAGTCCCATCGGGAAAAGCGTTGCCGGGAATAATTTTGAAGTAACATAAACGCCAGGCACACGCATCAATACAATAGCGAGAATATTGTGTAAAAACGACAGGCCGGATTTCCTGCATGCGCAAAAAAAGCCGCTAAAACTAAAATGAATGCCAGCAAAAATACAGTCAAAAATGTAACCACGCAGATACTGGCCGCCTAAACGGACCACCGCCGCTCCGTCCACAGTGCCGGGATCGGTGAACAGCGAAACGATGCCTTCCGCTGTAAACTGGATCGCGATAGAAACAAGCACACCAAAGCCTGCGGCGAGCATCACCGCATAACGCAGCGTTTGAATGGCCCGCTCCGGTTTGCCCGCACCGATATTTTGCGCTCCCAAGGCAGAAACGGTAGACAGCATAGAGGAGGGGACCAAAAAGAGGAAACTGATCACTTTCTCCACAATCCCGACCGCCGCTGCGTCATTCAGTCCACGCTGATTGGCAATAATCGTGATAATAATAAAAGCAACTTGAATCAGGCCGTCCTGAAACGCAATTGGGATGCCGATCCCCAAAATTTTTTCCATGACCGCACGGCAAGGCTTGAAGTCGCTTTTTTTCAGAACGATGCTCCTGCGTTTCAAAATAACGGTAAGGGAAACAACTACACTAATTGCCTGAGAGAAAGTTGTACCAAGGGCTGCGCCCGCAGACCCAAGGTGCAGCACACCCATAAAAAGATAGTCTAAAGCGATGTTGGCAGCACAGGCTGTGGCAATAAAGCACATCGGGCTTTTGCTGTCGCCCAACCCTCGAAAAATAGAACTGATGATGTTGTAGGATGTAATAAACGGAATCCCGATAAAGCAAATGGTCAAATAGGTGACCGTACCGCTCACCGCATCCGCTGGCGTAGACATGGCAACGACAATTGGATGAACAAGGGATAACAGGATGGCCGTAAGTGCAATGGAAACCACCAGAAACAATATTACCGTATTCCCGATGTTATGCGCTGCCTGTTTTCTCTTTCCTGCTCCCACTGCCTGACCGACGCTGACGGTTGTTCCCATCGATAACCCTACAATCATAACCGTAAGCATGTGCATCACTTGTGAGCCGATAGAAACAGCGGTAGTACTGGCTACACCCTCGAACTGTCCGATGATAAATAGGTCAGCCATGCCATAGAGCGTTTGAAGAAAATACGAGAGCAGATACGGCAATGAGAATAATACAACATTTTTGAACACACTACCGGTCGTAAGGTTCTTTTCCATATTGCCTAATCCTCCTTTTTGTTAAATTACCCGTATTATAACATCTACAACAGATGTAGAGTCAAGCGCTTTTCTTATTTTGTAGTACCGGATAATTTCTGTTACCTGTAACCATGTATGAAACTTTCATACTCTTCTTACACTTCTTACAATAAAAATCTATAACTTTTAACTCTTTGTTCAATTCAGTTCGCTCCCTTTCTCGAAAAAAATAACAGCCTTACGTTTGATTTCGTAAGACTGTCTCATAATTTCTTTATTGAATTGTAACTGCTTAATACTTAAATATAACTGTTTTGCACTCTTCACAAATTGAAGCAATTTCTCCTCTCTCAAAGGGTAGTTTAACTTTTACTTAGAATTATCTTTTTTAATAACTAAGTTGTAATTGCTATCATAATACAGTCCAAGTTCTCTACACATTCTATCGTTCACATTATCTAACGCTTTCTTATATTCTGCATACTTTGGAGACAGAACCATCAAATTAGGAATGAATATATCGTTATAGCCTTTATTTTGTAACTCTTTCTGCATTTTTCTCTGTGCAATAAATGCCGGATGGTATTTCATTATACCGTTTTTCATTTTAGCACCTTTCCATACTTTTTCTTTTAGTCTTTCATATTCGCTTTCACTCATATCACGATAATAGGCTATCATCTCATCTGCGGTTCTGGTTTCTTGTGCAATCCCACCTATCATCTTCGCACCTATTCCCATAATAAAAGGAACTTTCAATGTCGTTTCATCGCAATATTCTAATATGTTTTGTAGTGCTTGCTTCTGTTCTAGAGTCTTCAACCTTACATTAAGAAATGGTTTGAAATGGCTTTTAAAATAATCTCCCCATTCTTTTCCCGGTAGCAAAGACTCAATCGCATTTTCAACGGTTTGATAATCAAGTGCCTCATTTGCTTTGTCTGCGTCACCATCATCTATAAATTGCTTCAAAGCTTCAAGTTCTGAGTCCTTTAAAACTTTTTCCTGCACTTTATCTTGATAAACACGAAGAAGAATACTTTTGTCTCCAGTTTCCAAAAGGCTCTGTATGTCTTTAATACTAATACCGAGTTTTCTATATACTGAAATCTTTTTTAAAGTTTCAACATCTTGTGCAGTATAGTTACGATAACCATTGTTATCTTTATCCACTGACAGCAATCCTTTTTCTTCATAATACTTAACTGCACGCTTTGTCATTCCAACCTCATTTATAATTTCATTCAATAACATCGGATGCACCTCCTTATGATTTATGTTGATAGTATAAGCGTATACGCTGCGTGCAGGTCAAGAGTTTTTCGTCTTTTTTCTAAAAATGGGCAATCCCGATTTCAGGACTGCCCATTCATTCTGCTAATTATGCAATTTTTTCTTACTTGCACCGATTTCTGCATCAATTGATGTAAGTTTGATGTAAATCGCTGTTTTTTTAGTTTTTTATCAAATGAAGTATGTCCCGTCTATTTGGTAAAATGGTATATCTTTACTCTTGGACGTTTTTTTTGACTTTTGTGCGTCCAAAAGATGTCATTCGCTTTCAACACATTTTTATATTGTACCTTGAAAATTTAACACTTAGATTTGCCCCACCTCTCATGAATTAATAAAATACTTCTTCTAGTCTTATGAGAACACGTTTTACAACATCTCTAAATTCATCCTCTAAATCTTCTGCTTCTAATAAACGAGTTTCCAAAAATTCCTTTATTTTCTTGTAAAATTTTTTGAAATTATTTTCTGAATCTTCGAAATCTTCATAAAACACTTTCGTAACTTTATTTAGTTGCTCCAACGCATCAACTAATGAATCGATTTCATCTGCAGTTACATCAAAGTAAATTAATCTTCTCCCAGTACGCTTTTCATTTTCATCCTTTTCAGATTTTGCAATTCTTTTCTTTAATTTTCCAAGTAAATCAACTATCTCATCAATGCTTTCGGCTCTGATAAAGAATTCTTTTGTTTTGTTAAATATTGCATATAAACTTCCTGGTACATTTTCCTTAACAAATCCAGAATTCAGACATTCAACTATATCATTCATATTCTCAATTCTGATACCACCCTCGTCTGGATTCCACATATTTGTAATTCCTTGATAATTACTGGCATCTTATCTTTGCCTGCAAGTCTTGAAGCATGCTGTCTTCTATGACCTGAGATTAATTCATACCCACCCTCTGTTCTTGGTATCGCAAGACTCAGAACAAGGACTCCATATTCACGGATGCTCTCAACCATTTCTTCCATAGATTCATAATCTACTACACGGAAAGGATGATTTTTGAAAGTATGCAATTCATCAAGTGGCACCTCTACGATTTGTCCATATAACTTTTGGTTCACTGGACTAATAGTTGTTTCTTCTGTTCCAAATAGATCATCATAAGATGCTAACTTTATCTTTTCTCCACGTGTTCTCTTATTCATAACTTTCCACCTCCAATGTCAACTTCTCATAAGCTTGTGCTACTTTTCCCTTTGGATCGTGCTTATAGATACTTACACCTTCTGCAGGTGTCTCTGCAGCTCGAACCGACATAGGAATCACTTCATCAAATATATGAATACTGTTGCCATATACCTGATAAAGAATCTCTGTAATCTCATTGGCATAAGTGGTTCTGAAATCTACCATTGTAAGTAAGATTCCCATTATATTAAGCTTCGGATTCATCTTTCTCTTTACTCTACTAATTGTCTTAAGTAATGCCTGTTGTAATGATTAATCGGGCTTTCCCCCCGATGCGTTGTGCCTTAATCACCTCCTTTTATGACATAAAAAAACACTCTAACCTGTTGCGGCTAAAGTGCTTGCAGTTACTATTTTGTTTGTTATTTTATCAATGCAATTCCCAAAACACATAACACAATTCCAGCGATTTTTTTAATATCGACAAACTCATGAAAAACGATAGACCCTATAAATAGCAATAGAATTGATAATACTATATTTGCTACTAAAGAGGCTTTACTAACCTCCCATCCTGCACGATACATTAACATATAGCCTCCCTCAACACCTATAATGACTATTCCCAACAGAAGATTATATATATTAATGTTCATTTTCTGATTTGAATATATTGTGTTTTTTGTTATTGCAAATAATATCAGGCTTCCTAAGAATGCTACTCCATAAGTTGCTGACAAACCGATAAATGGATTAATATTGTTCGGAAGGCTCTTACTTAATATGTGATATCCAAGATTACAGCCTATTACCATTAAAAGTGGAATATAATATTGAATACTCATATTACTTCAGCTCCTTTCTCATCCATACATGTGGGCATCCTTCATCAACATAAACATCTTTTAAAGAAAAATATCCATTTTTTTCATAAAATGCTGATGCTCTTGCCTGTGCTGACAATTCTGCAACTTTTCCATTTCTGTCAACTATTTCTTTCTCTGCCACCTTTAACAGCCTGCTTCCTACATCCTTTCCTCGGTAATCCATTAGAACTGCAAGCCTTCCAATTACATAACATTGTCTTTCTCCCGAATAATAAATTCTGCATGTAGCAACAGGTTTTGATAATTCAAATAACACAATATGAATTGAAATCCTATCCTTTTCATCAAATTCATTATGAAATCCCTGTTCTTCCATAAATACCTTTGTCCGTATCATCTTTGCCTCCGTTGTCAATTCTTTAAAAATCTTTACTTCCATATTTTATTTTTACTCCCTTCCTGCTACAATGCAAAAGGCATCCAAAGCAAAATCTTATAGCAAAAATGCCGTACCTACGATTATGCTTTGAATGCCTTTTGACCACTCATCCGGTGATGAGTGAAAGCGTTTATTTTTAATTATGAACATATTATATGGTTAAATCAACATTTATTCAAGCAAAAATCTGTTATTTACTATTACTTCAGTAAATACTTTTTTCTACACTTTAAACTAGAATCTGTTAATCGGCAATCTTATAACCTGTAGTCTGTGTTGTAGGTCGATACTGCAAAAATTGAAATTCCATTATCAGCTAGTATAGTAGCAATTTTAGCCAGTATTCCAATTAAGGAAAAATCCCAAACCCCATGAATGCAAAAAGCTTTCCAACCATCATCACGTTGGATAGTATTTTCTGGGACTTCACTTGTAATACATACTAGAGATTTTTCTTCATCCGTTTTTCCAATAAAGCTATATTCAGAATCTAAATTTACAAATGAAATTTGCTACTTTTTTTGTGCCACCGATTGGGCTAAAAAATATGTTATAAAATTTCATAATCTTCTCCTATTGATTCCGATTTATCCAATTTAACAAACGTGAATTTCATAAACGTATTTGCTTCTTAAAAGCAAACATTCCCTCATTGCCATCACCGACAAAATCGTCCGGTGTATCCGGCATAGGATGTTTTTCATTAAAAAATTCTGTAATATGAAAGCCGCAGACATTCACATAAAAATGAATGTTGCGCTTATCAAAGTACGGCGTACAGGTTTCCCATACTTTCGTGTTCGGATATATCCGTTCCAATTCAAACCATATCTTCTTACCGATACCTTTGCTCTGAACTCCGTTCTTTACAAAAAGCAGGTCAAGATGGTTATGCTGTGTACTCTCATTGATAATAACAACAGCACCACCCACCATTTCTCCATCGACAACAGCTTTATAAACAGCAGAACCCTCCGCATTCAGCGACTGGTCAATGTCCTTTTCAGGCAGAATAACAGCATCTGTTTTCCCGAAAGCATCTTCAAAACCTTTCTGAAATGCTTCCTGCATATCTGACTTATATTGCGTTAATTCTTTTGGTTCTATACAAACTAATTGGAAGGTCATTTTATATCTATCTCCTCAAAAATACCGATTTTCTTAATTCTACAAACTTGCAGTTATTTTCTGCTCATATAGAATATATCAATGGCTTTACTTGCAAACTCCGCAGTGCCTGTACCACCAACATTGTCAATATTTTCCGTAAGTTCTCCTCCACCGGCATACATTCTTCCAAGACCGCATAAAATCTTATCAGAACATGTATAAAAATGATCTGTAATATAATCCTGAAGTTTCCTTACCTGCAACTGCACCTGTTCATCTTCTGGGTCCATTTCTTTCATTTGTCCAAATTCAACAAACAATTGCATAAACTCATTTGCGGCAGTAGCTTCGTCATCTTTCGTCCAGTTCTTTGTTTTCTCTTCAAACTCCTTATACTCAGAGATTTGTCCCCATTGTTCTTTTGCTCGTTTAGAATACTCATCAATCTTTGTTGTATCAAATACTTTAAAATCCATATATTTCACTCCTATTCCTTTTATTCCTCGAGCGAAACTAATAAGATTTTCAAGATGCTCTTTTTTCATAGTTAGCAATTCAATCTGCTGCTCTAATGCTTTGTTCCTGTCAAAGTTAGGGGCATCAATTATCTTTTTAATCTCCTTAAGTGGAAATTCCAATTCTTTAAACAGTAAAATTTGTTGCAGCCTTTCCAAGGATGTATCGTCATACAACCTATAACCTGACTCTGTATATTCAATAGGTTTTAAGAGTCCAATGGTGTCGTAATACTGCAGAGTGCGTATACTCACTCCTGTTAATTTACTTACTTCATTCACCGTCATCATTGTCATTTCCTCCTCTCGATAAGCATACTCTAAACTATCACGTTGCGTAGGAGTCAATAGTTTTTCAAAGAAATTTTCAAAATTAAACAGCTTGATAAACAACGATTTGTAAGTTTCTTTAATGTCGCATAGACACAGTATAACATAATCCTGTGTCTATGCGATAACATTTACTACTTCTTCCGATATAAACTCATCCTCTCCACAGTAACCTCCGGATAGAAGTAAGTAAGAATAGTTGACTTAGCAACTCCTGCAGCAAATGCCTTCTTCACTTCCTCTTTCTGTTCAGGTGTATAAGACCAGTGAAGCATTCGGTTTGTGATAGTATCTTCCATTTCTTTTACATAGCTTAATTGCGGTCTATTTAGCTTGTTTCTTGACTACTCAGGAAAAATATTTCTACCCTCGCCCCACCTGTATTTTCAGAATTTGAAAGTTTAATACCTCCACCATATTTTTCAGCCACAGTTTTTGCAAAAAATAGTCCCATCCCATAATGGGCTTCGCCATTTCTACTTGTGTCATCCATAAAAAACTGCTCTGTGCCATGCAATAATGCTTCTTTTGTAAATCCTGATCCGCTATCCTCCACAATGAATGTCAGCCGGCCATCCTGCTCCTTTGCGTCAATATAAATGATTCCATTTTCTTTTGTATGCTCCACTGCATTCTGAATCATATTCATTACGGCCCGGAACATTGGATCATAAGCAATCGTTACCTTTTTATCACTTTGTTCCGCCTTCCAATCTATCTTCTGGTGATAGATTTCTACCAGTCCGAGTGCCTGTTCCTTTATATCTGCGAAAAAATCTTCTAACCTCACCGTTGTATAGGTAACATCACTGCAATTCCATGATTTTGTGACATCTATCAACTGTTTTACATAACTTTGTATCTGTGTTGTGCCGTTCAAAACATAAGTGATATTATTCTTCTGTTCTGTGGTCAGTTCAGTCTCTGAAAGTAGTTCTGCATTTCCCCGTACAATCGTAAGAGGTGTTTTAATATCATGCGCCAAAGCAGACATCTGCTGTTTCTTTTCCTGCTCTGTTTTCCACTGCTTTTCTAAAGATTCTCGCAATGCATCTCGCATATCATCGATTGCCGATAAACAGTCATCAAACTCTTTGATACCGGAACAGGATGTCTCATATTCCAGATTTTGATCCTTTATTTGTCCGATTGCGTCTAATACAGGCTGCATCTGCTTTTTGATTCTTTTTCCAAAACGTATGGACGGAATGATGATAATCGCTACCGCTCCAATCACAGACATAATACTCATCACATTCTGTGGTCCTATAAAATGCTCCCTCAAAAAAGCTGAATGATATTGAGGTGTCAGGCGATATTGCAATACAACATATTCATTTTCCCTTACAATTACTTTATAAAAATATTTCCCGGATGCGTTTCCGTACTTTGCAACATTCCATGCTATCTGTTCGTATTGTTCTGACAGATCTCCACCTATTTTCTCTCCATTCTCTGAAAAGATTACATAATCACAAAGTGCGGGAATCATCTCAGCAGTCACTTTATCTGCACGTAGAATCGTATCATATGCTTCATTAATCTTTTGCTCTGCATAATTTGCCGGATAAATACAGCCCACACTAATCAAAAGGTACAGCAGCAGATAAGCAACAATCGCCAAACCAACTAATGATCCAAGCATGACCAGTACATATCTCATAAAAATCCGGCTGAGTGCATTGCTTCTCTTTACTCTTCCCATTTATATCCAATCCCCCAGACTGTTTTTATCGGTGTATAATCATAATCCGCAAATTTTGCTCTTATATTTTTGATATGCGTGATTATAGTACTGTCATTACTCTCATTGTCAAAGCCAAAGACCGCTTCCAATATCTGTTCCTTCGAGAAAACCTGTCCTCTGTTTTTAGCCAGAAATTCACAGATTTCGTACTCTGCTTTCGTAAACGGAAGTTCTTTATCATCCATCAACAGTTTCTTTTGAGACATCTGAATGCAGACTCTCCCTAAAACCATCCGGACAGAATGTTCCCTGTGCTCTCTTCTAAGATGTGCATTGATCCTTGCCCGAAGTTCCATCACTCCAAATGGCTTTGAAATATAATCATCTGCTCCTAAAGAAAGTCCGTTTACCAGACTGTTTTCCTCCGTTTTTGCCGTAAGAAACAAAATCGGACAATCCACAAGTGCCCTGATTCTTTTGCATAATTCGAAGCCGTCAATTCCAGGCATCATAATGTCCAGTAAAATCAGGTCATAACGATGTAATTCTTCCATATTAATTTTTAGTGGATTACTTACTTTGGTAACCAGATGTCCATCCTTATTCAAAATGCTTTCTATCATTTCCAAAATTGCCGGTTCATCATCAACTGCCAGTATTTTTGCCATAGTTTCCCTCGATTCTATTCCGATATTCTGTTTCCTTCCCAGTGGTTTACCCACCAAAAATAGTATACCATACTAATCCCTGTAAATATTAAGCAACCTGGTATGAATGACAACCATTCACCTACACTAGTTTCTCCCAATACAGATTGCAGATAAGTATATGGTACTCTACCCGTCCAGCAGACAAATACATATTTCCACACATAATCTCCAAGTCCGGTAAGCATCAATGCACTAATTAGTCCTGATATAATCCCTGCTCCAATGGATACCCCTTTTCCAAACTGAAAAGCCAGAATCAGCTGCCACAGATAAAGTGGAACACTGCTTCCCCACAGCAGCAATGCTGCAAATATACATCCTTTCATGATTTCGATATCGCTTGATGCGATTCTTCCAAATCCAATTCCGAATATGATTGCTGTCAATAGGATAGAGCACAGACACAAAACCAGTAGCATCAACAGTTTCGATAAAAATGCTGCAGGTTTATCCGGTAAAGACAACAGATTTTGAAAATCACCTGCATTTTGTTCCTGTTCCATCACACTTGCTGTAAAAATTCCAATAAGTACCGGAAGTCCTGCTCCTATTGCCTGATAAAATGCAATCACTTTCATATTTTCATTCCATGGTGAAAAAAAGTAATATATTAAAAATATAACGCTGGTTATAATCGGAATCAGTAAGTGTGCCAGAATCACAGATGTTCCTTTCATCTTTCGCAAGTCTGCATTAAGAGATCTTCCAATCATCTTATTTCACCTCTCTTCTCTCAAACCATTTCAAAAACAGAACCGTTACAAAAACAAACCAGATGATTGAGAGACACATTCCCGGAACAATGACTCCCGTATCCAAAAGAGGATTCCCTGCTTCTGCGGCAAGTCCATTTGGTAAAACATGAAGCAACGGGCACATCATTCGCATAGGGATTGCAGAAACAAGTACATACCAGATTCTGGTTTGTGATATTACCACACCGCTGACGGTAATAAACAGGCAGACGAACAGGTTTACAATCATTCCAAATCGTTCACTTAAAAATAAAGCTACCGGAATCTCCCATAACTCAGAAACCGTCAGAAACAATACTGCAATCAACGCTCCTCCAACTGGAACATGTGTCGTTAGAAGAAAGCCTCCAAGCGTTGCTCCTGCAAACACAATCACATTAGAAAACAAAATCATGTACCCAATATAAATAATTTTCCCCAGCAACAATTTTCTTCTGTCTGTGGGAATAGTCATTAAATGATAGTATTTTATCTTTTTCTCCTGCGCCACAGAAAGATAACAAAATAGAGCAATCATCCCCGGCAGCAAAAGTGTATACCACCAGTTCCAAACACTTTCTGCATAAGCATTTGTCATCCCAAGAGTAAATATAAATGCCATGACAAATGTAAGAAGAGGAAATCCCCAGATAAACTTTTTTCGCATGGTTCTTTTGGCTTTTTGATGTTCTGCTTTTATAATATTAACCATGGATTTCACCTGCTTTCTGGTTTTTTCTTACCACATTCATAAACAAATCTTCAAGATTATCTCCCTGCTTTAATGCTCCTTCGTATCCTAAGATTCCACCTGAAATAATCCCGACTTTATCTGCAAGTAACTGTACCTCTGAGAGAATATGACTGGAGAGAATTACAGTGATTCCCTGTTCCGGAAAAGACCGGATCAGCTCTCGTAATTCCTCGATGCCTATTGGATCTAATCCATTCGTAGGTTCATCCAATATCAAAAGTTCCGGTTCTCCAAGCAATGCCATTGCAATGCCTAGTCTTTGCTTCATTCCCAAAGAAAACTGTCCTGCTTTCTTCTTTCCAGTGTTTGTAAGTGATACAATCTGCAAGACCTCATCAATTCTGTTTTCATCTGTACCAAGCAATAATTGTCTTACCTTCAAATTCTCTCTGGCGGAAAGATTTTCATAAATAGGCGGATTTTCAATTAACGCTCCTATTTTTGATAAATCTTTCCTATCCAAAAGTTTTCCATCAAAGTAAATCTTTCCTGCAGTTGGTTTCATCATACCGGTCAACATTTTCAATGTGGTAGATTTTCCCGCACCATTCGGTCCAAGCAGTCCATAAATCTGTTTCTTTTCTATATTAAGTGAAACATTATTTACCGCTTTCTGCTTTCTAAAATATTTACACAAATTTTGTGTCTGCAACATCATTTCCATCTTTACTATCCTTCCTTCCATATTTCATTTCTTACTGAAATATAATCTATCAGGGAAAAATAAAGATTTGATGAAGATTGCTACATAATTCGTCTACTCTATTTTTATTCTCGTATGGAATAAACCATCAATTGAATATCATTATCAGAACTCGGCTTTCCACTGAAATCAGCAAAGCTGTTACAAATACGAAGTCCTAATTTACCGAATATCTCCGTGATTTCATCCAAACTATATAACCTTATAGGATTTCCTTCTTTCATTTCAGGCTTATAAAGTGCTTCTCCATACATATAGTCTACCTGCCCATATATCAGCGTTTTTCTATCTGACCAATTTTATAACAAACCTTGGCATCCTTAGCCACTTCTTGAAATTTTGTCATTCCCATACTGTACATTTTTGCACCATCTGAATATCTTACAAACTTTTTTGCATCCTCATATCTATCTTTCTTCTTTGATTCATTCATTGCTGTGCTCCTTTCACTTTGACTTCATTACAAACAGAGATTGCAATCTTTCCGTCATTCGCCTGAATGTTGTTCAGTGTCGTTTCGAGGAAAACGTCACCTACCAGAAGTTTACCATCATCCGTAACATCTTTGAATGCTACCGAACCACATTCGGCTCACCATTTGCACAGGTTGCAAGATCCCACATTCCTTCTTTCAGAAGTTTGACTACATTTTCATTCAACATAAGAAATACCTCCTAAATATGCCTGTTGATTTTGATATACTCATTTTAGGAGAATTGCTCGTTTGCCACAAGATATTAGCAAATTTATAAGTCACTATTAAATTTCATAGTATTTACGATGTATGAAATAATCAATGCAGTAATTGTATAAAATATATAACTATTTCTCTTAAAAATGATATATTGTTTTCTACTGTTGTTTCACTCACGCCTAATATGTTATGAAGTTACGCAGTTGTAATATGAGGATTGTCTCTCATTTCTTCATAGATTTTCACATACATTTTCTCATATATGCTTTTCTTTCGATAGATAAACATAATATCATGACTGATATCCATTCCTTCAATATCTATAACGGATAGTTCTCCTTCCTTTACATGCTCATCAACAGCAGCATAATATCCAAATGCTATCCCGAATCCGTCTTTAACTAAAGAATTGATTGCACCTATGTTTCCAATCTCAGTCACATTAGAAAAATGTGATATATCATAGCCCATATTTTTCAGCCATCCTTCAAATATATTCCGGCTTCCGGACCCCTGCTCCCTTATAATAAGACGCTCATGAAACAGTTCATTGACTGACTTGTTCTTATATTTTGCTGCAATATCAGGAGTTGCAACTGCTACAAATCGTTCATTTGAAAAAGGCAGATAAGAATATTCATTTCTTGGAAAATCGCCCTCTACGATAGCAAAATCTATTACTGAATCATCCAGAAGCTTTAAAAGTGCTGATGTGTTATTAACCAGCATTGATAATCTGCAATCTGGATGTTTTATCAGAAAATGCTCAATCTGCTTTGTAAGCATATATTCTGAAACTGTCCTTGTTGCCCCAAATGAATAATGTTCAACTCCCGTCTTAGTCCGCAGCATTTTACTTTTCAGATTAATCTCATTATGCCTGAATGTCTGTGCCGCATCAAGAAGAAGCTCTCCAGCTTCTGACAGGCGGATTTTTTTCCCCTCCTGTATAAATAATTGAACCCCATATTCCTTTTCAAGGTATCTGATGTGCTGCGATACAGCTGGCTGTGTGATATGAAGCGCATCCGCCGCATGTGTATAATTCATATACTGACATACTGCGAGAAATGTATTCATCCTGAAATCCTGCATAATAATCTCCATTCTTACGCTTGTCATAAACTAACTACCCTATATCATAACATATTATTATCATTAAATAAATATATATAATTTTTTATTATAATTATATTCTGCTATACTTCTGGATGTTAACAGTTACACCCATTATTACCAAAACAAAAGAAGGGATTTTATCATGAAGAAAATCGAAGAAGTATTAAAAGGTCTATTATTATGTCTCGCTATTGCAATTCCAAGTGAGCTGTTAGGAACACTATTTCCCGTTGTAGGAGGTGCTGTTTTTGCTATCATTGCCGGTATGATTGTAACGCTTATAATTCCTGACAAAACAGCATTTCAGCCAGGAATTGCATTTGTATCAAAAAAAATTCTTCAGCTTGCTGTTATATTCTTAGGTTTTGGGCTTAACCTATCCGTCATCGTTGAAACCGGCAGACAATCTCTGCCAATAATTATATCAACAATAACAATATCTCTGATTATTGCATGGCTGATTCATAAAATTATGCATGTTCCTGCTAACATATCTACACTTATAGGCATCGGCTCGTCTATCTGTGGCGGTTCTGCAATTGCTGCTGCCGCGCCTGTTATTGATGCAGATGATGATGAAGTTGCACAGGCAATTTCTGTTATATTCTTTTACAATATGCTTGCCGCATTAATATTTCCACAGCTAGGACATTTGATAGGATTTCCTACAAATAGCGGTGAATTATTCGGTATTTTTGCCGGAACTGCTGTAAATGATACATCATCAGTTACAGCAACTGCCTCAACCTGGGACTCTATGTGGAATCTGGGCTCAATGACACTTGATAAGGCAGTTACAGTAAAACTTACCCGTACTCTCGCTATTATTCCAATTACACTTGTACTGTCGCTGATTCGTATGCGAAAATCCAATAAAGCTGACAATACATTTCAATTTAAGAAAATATTTCCAATGTTTATCGTGTATTTTATTCTCGCATCCATTATAACAACAATAGCATCATCTCTGGGTGCTCCAGCAGATATGTTCACGCCAATGAAAAGACTTAGCAAATTCATGATTATCCTAGCAATGAGTGCTATTGGTCTTAACACAAATGTGATAAAACTGATAAAAACAGGTGCAAAACCACTGCTTTTAGGATTGTGCTGCTGGATTAGCATTACTGTAATGTCTCTTATCTGGCTGTATCCGAAATTTTAATTCATTGTCAAAAAGCTGTAGATTGACCACCATTCCGGCAGCTATGCTCTCTGGGGTGCATCTTTGTTGCTTCTAATTTTGCTTTTTCTACTGCTTTATTCTCATACATATGCTTATCTGCTTTATCAAACAAAGTCTTAATTGTACAATCAGCATAATCTTCTGAAAAAGCATATCCGTATGCATAACTTACTTCCACCTTATGTATGTTTTCATTGAAATGTTTAACCTCATCATGCACTTCATCCATGATATTAAGGATTTCTTTCTTTGTCGTCTGTGTAATAATTGCAATAAACTCATCACCGCCATACCTTCCAACAAAATCTTTTGCTGGAATGGCATTTCTCAATAATCTTGCAAAATTTGTTATAAGCTGGTCTCCTACCGCATGTCCATATGTGTCATTTGCACGCTTTAGATTATTTAAGTCAAACATTACAAATCCCATATGTTCTGTAATATACTCGTAGTTATGAAGCGTTTCCTCGCATTTACTCTTATTAGGTAGTCCTGTCTGTAAATCCACATATGCTTTTTTCTCCAAAACTTGATTTTTATTCTTTATTCTTATATCAGCTATTGTTTGTTTTATGATTAACAAAACCAACAGGATGATATCTATGACTGAAAGTATTTCAACAACCCTAATAATATCTGCTACTCTTTCAGAATAAATCTCAGCAGATGAAACCGTTTCATCTGCCAACTTAAAATATGTTTCGCTCATAGCAATAACATCAGTATCCTCATATCCGTTTTCTCTTACAGATATAATCTCAGTTTTTAACTTTTCCCAATATTCTATTTGCTCATCGAGATTATTCTGATATGTTGTATCCGGGAGGCTCACAAGACTGTATACCCCATCACCATACTTAAGTCCATCCAGAATATCATCCAGATATGCAATCAGTTCATCATCAGCAGTTCCAGTGACCTCCAATTTTGTAATGTTAAAAGAGATATTCAGTTATTATTTGTGCGAACCGAATATCCCTTTTATGAATTTTCAATCTTTAACATCAGCCTTTTGTAATCTGCCCGTCCGCATACAAAATATGGTTAATGAGCCAATTCGTCAGATACTCTAATATATCCTCTATCTGCTTATTTTGGTCTACCAGCTCTTCGTTGTGACTCTCCATAAACTCATCCAATTTATTGATAAATTCCTGATGCTGTATCTTTTGTGTAAAGAGCTTCTTATAATGAATACATTCCGGGCAGATACCCTTAAAAAAAATGTCGTGGCTTATATACTTCATTCCATGTGTATCTCTTATTCTCTTCTCCAGCTCTGATATAACATCCATATCAACATCAAATATCTCTCCACACTTTACGCATTCCACATGGTAGTGATTTTCAAGTGTAAAATCAAAGCGGTCTGATCCATCCGGAACTTCTACTTTTCTAACCTTGCCTTCCTCTACAAGAATGCCCAGATTTCTATATACAGTCCCTCTTCCGATAGATGGATATTTTTCTTTTACAAATGTATATATCTGGTCTGCTATTACATGACGATGCATTTCATTTACTGCATCAAGTACCATATCTCTTTGAATTGTGTTTCTAATTGTTTTCAGCCTCCTCTTAATAGGATTTATTCTTATTTAGGATATATATATTGCTATGTTCATTCTGTCAAGCGTATATATAAATATGCGCTAAATTTGTGCCAAATTAAAAAAGATATCCAGACACATAATCAAAGTCTGAATATCTTTTATATAAACGTATTGAGTTATCCGATTCTACAAAATCTCCAACAATTGTGTAAGATTTTTCTTGCCAAAAGTCACCTTTTCTTCGCCATTCTTATCTATGACAAGGCATGGAACACTCATCACCTTGTACTTATCACGAAGTGCAGGATAATGTGATATATCATAAACTTCTGCTGTGACATTTTCGTTATCTGCGGCAATACGCTGTGCCGCTGTTACCAGCTCAGGACACATCGTACAAGATAATGAAACCAAAAGCTTCATATCAATAGAATCCTTTATTCCTGCAATCTGCGATTTTGCTTTGTCATCAATAGGCTGTCCCGGTCCAGCTGCATTGTATAATCCAAGTACAAAACTTGTAAACTCATGTCCTCCCGGAACCCCATGAAATGCAAGTCCTGTGTACTCTCCGTTGTTATGAAGCACTCGTACACATGGTAAATCCTCAGTTAACACTTTAGATGCTGCTTCATTATCCGAAGAAATCTGTACAGAAAGCTTGTCCGTCATCCTTGCCAGCTCTTCCATATATTTTTTAAGCTCGGCTGATACAGGTTGCTCATTAAGATGCAGCTCAAGCATAAGCGGCGATTCCATTCGTGAGAATACTGTCTGCAGCTGCTGTAATACATCCGCTGCAAAAAAGCTATTTGCATCCTCATTGGGATTGCCTGACATCTGTGCCTGCTCTTTTGATTCTGCCTCCGTTTTCAAAGTGCTTTGTGCCGCAGCCTCTGGTTTCTTCGGCACAAGTCCAGTCTTTTTCTGCATGGAAACAACATATTTTTCAAGAGAGGTTGCTGCTACTGCTCCATCACCAGTAGCTGTTACGACCTGCCTGAGATTCTTGACACAGATATCTCCTGCCGCATAGATTCCATCAGCACTTGTTTTCTGATTCTCATCTGTGACAATATATCCCTGTTCTGTCAGTTCAACCATCCCCCTGACCAGCGCGCTTGCAGGCTCATATCCGGCAAATACGAACACTCCGAAGGTATCATTTTCAGGTGCAAAGGTTGTCTCTTTTCCAGTCCTTTTATTGCGATAAGTGATACTCAAAAGACTGTCATTTCCAGAAACCTTCACAACCTCTGTCTGTGGCAGAACTGTAATCTTCGGATGCTCTTTTGCTGCTTTTGCTACAGTTTCTGCGCAGGAAAAATCCTCACCTCTGATAAGGATTGTCACATGGCTTGCATACTTTGTGAGAAATACACTCTCCTCTGCGGCTGCAAAGCCCCCTCCAATAACAAATACTTCTTTTCCTGTAAAAAACTCACCATCACATGTGGCACAGTATGCCACTCCATGTCCTTTAAACTCAGCCTCCCCAGGAAATCCAAGCATTCTTGGATGTGCACCGGCAGCTACAAGCACACCAAAGCAGGTGTAGTCTCCTGATGAAGTCTTTACAGTTTTTAAATCTCCATCGTCGACAATTTCAGTCACTTCAGCTTTCAGATATTCTGCACCGAATCCCTCACCCTGCTTACGCATGGATTCTGTAAGTGCCTTTCCGCTTGTCTTAAAAACTCCCGGATAGTTTACAACTTCATCCGTAATCGTAATCTGTCCGCCAAATGTGTCTTTTTCCACTACAAGCACACGATATCTGGCACGTGCCAGATAGATTGCGGCGGTAAGTCCAGCCGGACCTCCGCCTATTACAATCACATCATAAAATCTCTTTTCATCCATTAAAGTGCCCCCACAAGGTCTAAGCTAGGCTTTAAGGTTTCTGCACCAGGAGTCCACTTAGCCGGGCAAACTTCATCTCCATGCTCTCTTACGAACTGCAGTGCCTGTACCTTTCTTAGAAGTTCGTCAGCATTACGACCTACATTTCCTGCATTTACCTCATATGCTACGATTTCTCCATCTGGATTTACTACAAATGTTCCTCTCTCTGCAAGTCCATCTGCTTCAATAAGCACATCAAAATCCTTGCAAAGTACATGTGTAGGATCTGCAAGCATAGGATACTGAATCTTCTGGATTCTCTCTGATGCATCATGCCAAGCCTTGTGTACGAAATGAGTGTCTGTTGAAACAGAATAGATTTCGCAGCCGACTGACTTGAATTCATCATATTTGTTTGCAAGATCCTCTAACTCTGTAGGGCAAACAAATGTGAAATCAGCAGGATAGAAAAAGAACACACTCCATTTACCCATGATATCGTCCTTTGTAACTGTCTTGAACTCTCCGTTCTGGTAAGCCTGTACTGTAAAATCTGAAACCTGTTTTTGAATAAGTGACATATTGAATCCTTTCTGCCCATTGGGACTTCATACCATTATTTATAGTTGTTTACAATTCTAATAAGATTATGCTTCGTTATGAGACCGGTTAGCTTTTACTTGTTTAAGTTAGTTATCACTAACCTACGGGTAAAAATTTAAAATCTACTATGCCAAAGCCTTTTTAATCGCTTCTTCTACCGATGCATCTCCATCAGTCTCAAATCGTGCAATCACATCACAACCATACTTATCTGCAAGTATATCTGCTACTTTGCAGAAAGTATCCGGATGACGCTGGCTGTTTCCGCTGACTGCTGCTGCCTTTAATCCACCCTTGTTTTCTTCAATGAATTTCTCGACTGTAGGTGGAAGAATACCTGCTCCGTCCGTATATGTAACTAGTACATAATCTCCGCTTGCTTTCTCTTCTCCACTTTCAATCTTAAGTGCTGAAATTCCTAATCTTGAGATTAATTTCTCTACATTACCTGTTCTGCTTGCGTATACTAACTGCATTAATTGTTCCTCCTTTTTAAATTTAATAATAATTACTATTATATTATATGTGGTGAACTATCTTTTATCAAGCTAAAGATTTTATGATTTCCCCAGCCAGTTATTTCGTCTGACTGGGGCATACATTTTTTAATAATAACTGCGAATCAAACAGTTCTACAATCTGTCAGGATTATCATATATATTTATGTATTCGGCTACAGATCTGTCAAATGTCTTGATATGACCAAACAGCCAATCAATAACATTGATTTTTACCTGTTCCATAAACCTTTCATCCGGTCCCTCATTTTCTTCCAGATAATCATAGAGTACCTTAACAGTATGTCTGAATTCCTCATGTTTCTTTATATGGTCTTCCAAGCCTGGATAGCCTACATCCTTCTGCATTTTCTCCTCTTCTTTGAAATGAAAATCTGTATATTCATCTAGATAATCAAGCATTTTAATTGCCTTTACTCTTGCATCTTCTGATTCACACGCACTAACAAACTGCTGAATACGATCAATCAGTTCCTTATGCTGCTCATCTATTGTCTTATTGCCTGTTATTAAATTATCATCAAATGTAATTACTGTCATAAAACCTCCTTACAATCCACCTCACATATGTTAAAATAAATGTTACTATAATAGAAAGCTGGTACTTATATGCAAATCAAAGACCTATCTATTTTCCATAATCTGGATGATGCTGAATTTAAGAAAAGCCTCGTTTGCACTCAGTCCGTCATTCATGAATACAAGAAAAACGATTATATATTCTTTCAGGGTGATGTTCCCAATAAGCTCTACTTAATTCTCGATGGTGAAGTAGAACTTGGCTCAATCAATGTTAATGGCAAAGTTCTTCGTATTACCAACATCTCCGAAGGGGAAGATTTTGGCGAAGTAGAACTTTTTCTTAATAAAGACCATTATAGCGGTTATGCAAAAGCAAAAACCGATGTAAAACTACTTGAGATTGCAAAAGACTTCTTTGGTGGCAGATGTGAAAAAAACTGTTCTCATCACAGCAAAGTAGTTTTTAATATGCTTGAACTCTTTGCCAAAAGAACTGATGAAAATAATCTACAGCTTGAAGTTCTTACCAGCGGTAATCTCAAGCAGCGCATTGCCACATACCTCTTAGAGCGTGCAGATAACAACAATCTTGTATCATTATCCATGAATAGGGAAGAACTAGCTCTATATCTGAATACAACCAGACCTTCACTTTCAAGGACACTCTTATCACTTCAAGAAGATGGATTTATTCATCTTGCTTCAAGGAAATCAATAAAAATTCTTGATGCTGAGGCTTTACTTTATATCGAATAAACCAGTCTTCCTTCCTATTCGCTTAGCTCTTCAAAAACATCTTTACCCAATCCACAGACCGGACATACCCAGTCATCTGGAATATCTTCAAATGGTGTTCCAGGTGCAATTCCTCCATCTGGATCTCCTACCTCTGGATCGTACACATAGCCACATGGTCCACATACATATTTCTTCATAATAAAAATCTCCTTTCAGATTCTGTTTTATTTATCTTATGTATGTATTATAGTATTTGGGCAAACTATATTCCGTAACATATGTTACCAAACAGCATTAATATTTTATTCTTTTTCTGCCTCTTCACTTTCATTAACTACACTTTTGCTTGAAATCATCTTATACCCAGAGAGTACAGAGAATAACATACATCCCATTGCACCAACCGCAAAAATCTTATGTGCTTTCATCTTTCCTTTGAAGCCAGTACAAAATGTAGCAATCATGCATGCTAATGCACCTACTGCCCAATATTTATGATTTTTCACAATTTCACCTCTAATCACTTTAATTGTAACGCAGACATAATTGTTGTACAACAGTGTTATCTATTTATTTCTTTCTGTATCCATGTCATAATTACATCCACAAGATAGTCCTGCTGCACCTGACTTAGTTCCCTGCCAGGTTGCATCTTATGCCATTTCCTGATACACTCCCGACAACAGGTTGCGGTTGCATGTTGTGCTATAAATACAGGATGGTCTACGCTCCGCTCCGGTCGGTGCAAAGCCGATGTCCACCGGACATCGTGCACCCTTTAGTCGGTGTCTGCTTTCCATCATTCGGAATAAATGCCGGAGCTTCACGCTTTGCTATAAAATCTTGTGCGTGCAGCCTTATCACATCCAATCCTTTTTCATTGATGTAGTCAATATCCTTTTGCTTCAAGCATAGACTGTCTTGCTTCTACTCTGTCATCCTCATTTTCTTTGTCTTTTCTACATCTTTACATGCATATCCCATACATGACACCTCCTTTTGGGCATGAAAAAAGCAGCTACCCTATTTTTTTCATAGACTAACTGCTCGTGTTAAGTTCCATATTCAGTTTTATTCTATAAATCCGACAGTGAAATTCGGTCATATGCGCCATTTTTCTTATCTTCCGGGTGTGGTTCCAGTCCGATAATCGTAATGTCTTTCTGGTCTGATCCATAAACCCAGTACATTCTCATTGCGCCACTGGTTTTGTTTTCCAGATAAGACTGCCACACTTTCATTCCATAACGTCTGGACAATGGCTCTATCTCATGGGTTTGAAGACTTGGATACCCTGGATCTGCCGATAACAGCTTTAAAGCCTTTCCCCATTTTTTATACAACTGTTCTTCCTTCTTTTTTATATTCCCAGAACGATATTTCTCCTGCAGATCTAACCAAAGTTCCTGCATTTCAGGGATTCCCATTCGTATATTAAAGTTCATTCTTTGTTCCTTTTAAAAATCTGACAGGTCAATAGCCGGAGAAACATCTCCTCTTTTAAAGTTACTTACTGCACGATCCATATCTGCCAGGGTTCTGGCTGAAATGCTCTCTGGCACTGCCAGTTCCCGAGGTTCCAGAATAATGCAGCCATTTCCATATTCTTTTACATTATAATACTGATAAGCAGCTCCTCTGAGGGTAATCCTTTTTTTATTGTCCAGATGAGCAACATAATCTTTCATTGCTTCCATTATCAACACCTCCTACGCAAGCATTTGTGTGGGAAATCCCACCTCTTGCTATTATAATACGCTTTTCTATATTTTCTGTCAATCCAAATTTACTTATTCCTATGCACTTAAAAATATCCATACGCCGGCAGGTGGCAGACGGCAGATAAGGTATCTATAAAACGCTGTACCTTCTTAATCTGTCTGCCACCATCCGTTTTTTAATCAGATATTCCTGTTTATTTTTCATTCGGTCTCTTACATCACACATTATCTGCCTGAATGTTTTCTGCTTTTTCACTTTCTTTAGTACACTCATAATTTTCAATGCTTTCCGTCAGTTCATTCTCTATTCCCTGTTTTAATCCATTAAGAATTTTCTCACCTTTTTCTTTATGAACTTTTTTCATTGAATAAAGTTTTTTTGCTCCAACTATTAATCCTACCCCAGCAAGAGTTGCTGTTGCACCAAGCAATGCGCCTTTTCTCATACCGTTTTCTTCAAAAAAATCTACCATAATTTTCATTCCCTCTTTCATATCCCCATCACCGATATTTTTCAGACCATGCGTCATATCCGGTGCAGCTTTACATTCATTAGACAATAACTCTGTTATTTTTTTACTAAGATCACTCATTTGCATCACCCTTTACATTCTCAATGTTTTTCAATAAATATTCCAGGCTTTTTACCTTTGTTTCTTCATCAACTATTTCCTGTTCAAGCTGGGCAATAGCCTTCTTCTTATTTTTTATATTTGCATTAACCGTTACAAGATTCTCTTTCAATATCTTTTTTATTTCCTCCGAATCAACAGTAGAATTCTTTATTGCTTCACCTTTTTCAATATTCTTTGCTACAAAAGTTCCTAACAACAATGTCGAGGCAGCAACAATTCCTCCTATCGGATTAGCCAATGCAGCAGCATATTTAGGCGTATTCCTTGTGAATTCTCTCAACATTGCATCAGTGATAACACTCCCCTTCTTCCGCGAATCCATATTAGCCTTTAATTTCCCTGAGCGAATCCATCTTCTAACAGTTTCTTCAGACGTATTCATCATTTTGGCAACTTCTTTTACTGTGTACGTGTCCAAAAAATCTCACCTCCTAAAATCAAGTATACATTTTAATGCTACATTTGTCAATTTTTATAGCATTAAAATGTAGCATTAAATTCAACGATCTATACAATTGTTAAACGGTTCTGATTGGTTGAATTATTCTTTAATATTAATCACACTTTTAACCGAATACAGTTTTCCTGCTTCTCATTTATCCAATTTGGGCATACAAAAAAGACGACCACAAATCATTTCTGATCTATAGTCGCCTTCACAACTTTATTTTTTTAATCCAAATATATATCTTTCAACGCCTGTTTAATATCTTCCGACTTTGTTCCCCGGATTCTTAAATTCTTCAATTCACTTTCTGTTACATCAAACTGCTCTATAAACATCCTCATATCATTTCGCACTTCTTCTGGAAGAATGCACTTTTGTAATGGCATATCTGCCAGAATACGTATAATATCATTTCGATGCTTCTTAATATCTGATGAATCCACATCTTGTTTTTCCTTAAGATCAAGCCATGCTTTTGCCTTAAATGGAATAATCCATTCTGGTTTCAATACAGAAATTCCCATCATAATCTCTCTTCCATCAAGCAAAGCCCGATAATAGGCATCATTCAATAGAATAGCCGAGAGACTTGATACCGAATCATCTATGTGGATTGGCGTCAATCCATTTTCCTCTTGTAGCATATAATTCGTTCTCGAAAATAATTCTATCATCTTTGGAAAACGCTCATCTTCTGGCTTATCAAATCTGTAAAACTGTGGTTCACCATTACTTTTTGCTCGAATTCTATACCTACCATCTCTAATAAACTTCCAGAATTGTTCTCCAAACTCTTTTGTCCTAGCCTCAACAATTAGAACAATATCAAGATCTTTCGTTGTTCGTCCAAAGTTAATCTCCTGTTCCTCAAAAGAAACGCTACAAGCCGCACCTCCAATTAATACATATTGGTCTGTGTATTCCTTAAAATATTCTTGAAAAATTTCTATTCCTTTTACCATATCAATTCCTCCAGCATTTCATTTAAACAGTTCTCCACACGAGGATCTTCCATATCAGCATCTGACAACATCAAACTCAGTGAAAGCGGATCTACTGCTTTTTTATCCTTAAATGGTAATATATATCCCACTTCCTGTACTATACATGCTGGTTCTTCATTATTCGGTACTTCATGAATTGACTTTAATCCCAACTCACTAATCTGATTTTTTTCTACCGCATACGTAACATAACGTTCTTCTGACAACATGGAATATTCTGCTAATGCTGATATGCCTCCTAAAATCATTTCTGCGTCCGGTTTTTTTTCAAGTCTAAACTCCCGAATAATTGGATTTCGCAAAAATGGGCGCATATCCTCCCACATTGCTTTCTTATCAACAGAAGCAAAGAAACGTCTTGATCTTCCATTCATTTTTATAAATGACATGCCTAACGCCTCAATTTCATCATAGCATCTAGTAATTGACATCCTAGATACTTCAAGTTTCTCAGCTGCCTGTACAGCTGATACATCTTGCCAGCCTTCATATAAGGCTTTCAATAATAATTTCTGCGTTAAAAATGAAATGATAGAACAACGCTTCGGTTTTCTGTGTTCATTTCTTTGCAAAAGTAACCCCATAAAAGGAAGGTATATCTGATGATTCTCCCATATAAAAGGAATTCCTTCTTCCACCATCTTAGGAACTGAATACCAGTTTGTTTTTTTTAAATAAAAAACACATTGAAATCCCGTATATCTCTCTAATTGAATCCTCATCTTACGTAGTTCTGTCAAATTCATTGTTTCAATCGGTGCTGCTATGAGAATTTCTTGTTTTTGAATTTCCACGATTGATAATGCAAATGCATTTCTACATCCCAATGGCAACTTTTCCAAAGATTCATATGGATATTCCTGAATACTTTGATGTAAAATTTGTTCTAAATACTCTCTCAAAGCTTCACCTCCTTAATATACTTGAATTGTAACTCATTTTATGTTACAAGTCAAATATATTCATTTTGAAGATTTTAAATAATATGTCACTTTGCATAGTCAAGTAATAATACACTCTGTTAGGCTTTGTGCGAATAACCGCTCAAATCTCAAATCAACATAATAATATATTCGTATATTATACAACTTCCTTCGCCGCCTTCATCATAGCAATAAACTGTCTAATCTGAATTTCATCCATGTCGGCCATTACTGAAGCTGCCTCTTTAATCAGTCCATCTTTAATGTCGTCAATATCTCCACGCATTATAAATGTTTCTGTAACATCAAGTACCTCAACAAGGGCATTTACTGCCACCAGAACGAGTAGAGATAAGCGTATTCCACTCATAACCGCAGGTCTTACACTTCCACCAAGCTTTGCTGTTTGCAAACGCCGTAACTTCGGTGGGCTTCTTTTCGTTTCTATCAGACCATTCGTCTACTACATACGGAAATACTGTCGCAAGGTCATTAAATCCTTCAAGCACTTTGTTATGGGAGCAGTACGGGCAACCTGTTCTATTGATTGTTCTGCTCTTTACAGTGGCTATCCATTCGTGTCCTAATTTACACTTCCATATCACTTTCTTGTGTGAGCCGATAGATACCTCTGTCGGCTTGATTTCATTTTTCTCTGACCACTCCGAAGCCAATTCCGGCTTCAATGTACTTAAATCGTTAATTCCCTCAATCACTCTCGCACCGGAGCATATGGAACATTTCTCGCCACTGGAACGAGCCTTTATACTTGTTTCCCATTCGTGACCGCAAGCACCTTTCCACCATACTTTCTTATTCGAGCCGAAAGTCACGCTGTCCGGTGTCAGCGGTAAATTCCTATCCGACCATTCGACAATCAATTCCGGATGTACTGTCGCTAAGCTGTTACTCATATCAAAACCTCCACTTCCTCTGTGGTTAAAGTATATGAAGTTTCGGCTTTTTCTTGTAGTTTGCGAATATCCGCAAAAATTAAAAAAGCCCTTTGAGAAAAGATTTCTCCTCTCTCAAAGGGCTTGAATGCATTAGTTTATAGGTTTCTTTGAAAAATCACCATATCCACCAACTTGACTCCGCATTCAAATATCGGGTGGTCGTAATTATTTGTAAAAAAGTTCGGTATAATATGAGAACGAACAAAACCGCACTTTTCATAGAATGGAACTGTCAAAGGACTGTCGCCGGTTCCGACCTGTAAAACGGAATATTTGTCGGCATACTCTTTAACAATAAAATCTATCAAGGCTTTGGCATAGCCTTTGCCTTGATATTCGGGAACGGTCGCAATATTCTTTATCTCAAGAATACCGTTGCACTCATCCGTAACAACACATTCCGCTTTCACACCGTTATCGTTAAGCACATACATAGTGCCTCTCTCAAGATAGCGGTCTATCATATTCTCTTGTTCATCTGCTAAAAGCAGTAGCGAAAGAAACTGTTTCTTATTTTTAATAACCTCTATGATTGTCATTGTTTATTCCTGCAAATAGCGATTTAACGCTCTACAACTACCGTGAGCAATACTAAATCATCGTTTCCGATATTTTCAATGCTATGATGTGAGCCTTTTTTGCAGATATGGCAAGTGCCTGCTTTCAGAATTTCCTCTTGACCGTCACAAACTGCTTTACCTGTTCCGGACAGAACATAATTTATATCATCACTCGTTTCGTGCTTATGAAGCCCGATTGAGCCACCGGGATGAATTTTTGTCGGGATTATTTTCCCTTGCTCATCCATAAACATTCTTGCACTCATTGTGCCTGTGCCACCGTTCATACCGGGAATTGTTATTTCTTTTGTTTCATTGAAGTCTATCAGCATTTTTTACCTCCGTATATCCTTAAAATGGGCAATTCCGCAATGGAACTGCCCATATATTTTGAAAATTATGCGATTTTTAAGGCTCTGCACCGTTTCAAGCACCATTTGGTGTAAATTTGGTGTATTTGTGTATTTTCAGAGCTTTTTCACAAATGAAGTACATCCCGTTTTGTAGGGTAAAACGGTACTTCTTAATACAGCTTCGCACCAGCAGGAATATGGTTATCAACCATAAGAAGATGAAGCTCTTCATCCTCTGAATCCTTAAGGTTGTTTACTGCTGAAAGTAACATACCACAAGATTCTATTCCCATCATCTTTCTAGGTGGAAGGTTTGTGATAGCAATAAGTGTCTTTCCAACAAGTTCTTCTGGCTCATAGTAAGCATGGATTCCGCTAAGGATTGTACGGTCTGTGCCTGTTCCATCATCTAAAGTAAACTGAAGTAACTTCTTTGACTTAGGAACTGCAACACATTCCTTAACCTTAACAGCCCTGAAATCTGACTTAGAAAATGTATCAAAGTCAACAGCTTCTTCAAATAATGGCTCTACCTTAACATTAGAAAAATCAATCTTATCATTAGCTGTAAAGAAACCATTATTATCACCTTCTGATGCCGCTGCTGCTTCTGTAGAAGTACTCTTTTCAGACTTTGCAGCACTCTTGTCTGAACCTAATGACTTCATTGTCGGGAAATTCTACCGAATTTGCAACTATATCTTTATAATTGTATATATCTGTTTTTCTGTTAATTGTATTATTGCCTCCGATTTTATAAAACTATAAAACCGCTCATAAATGGTCGCAAATCAGTCGCAATTTGGTCGCAACTATTCTTCACATAATTCTGGTTGAGCATAATTAATTATTATACCATTTCCCAATCTGTCACTAATATCAATCTCGAAAGTTTGTTTGTATTTTCTACCAGAAGCATCTTCAAATTTAATTGTAGGTGTCATTCTAAAAAATTCTTTTTCATCCTTATTATAGGACATTACCACAACAAATGTTTCACCTACCATAACAACTGGGTCTTGAACTGATTCCTCTCTCTGTATCAAAAACTCTGTCATATCCAATTTCTTTGCAGTACACTCTACATCTGGCTTTATATCATATGCAGTATCTCTACCTTTATTTATAAATTCCATACGGAGAAGTATATTTTCAGAATGTGAATTTGAAACAACCTTTGAATTTTTAAATACAAAACGTGGTTTTTCACTAAGACGGAGTTTTTCTTCTGCCTCGCGCTTATCTTCTTCTCTTTGCTTTCTTTCCTCTTTTAATCGTTCTTCATACTGTTTTCTCTGTTCTTCATATCTTGCATCAGAAATTATTTTATCTTTCTTGGCACGTTTTTTTGAAATCATGTTTGAAATAATAAACGATAGAACACTAAAAACAAGTGCCCCTGTCGCAACCAGAGAACTATATAGTGGAGCATAATCTTTATGCTCTATTACCCATTGTAAAAATTCTTTAATTGTCATCTTTCTCCTTTCTTAGCCAAGTACCATAAACAGTCAGTTATTACCCAAAATTCGTTTAAAATAATCCTCAAAATTAATAAGCTCTGACTTCTTCAAATCCTTAGTAGCTTCTGCATAAATCTGCATCGTAGTTTCTGCATCCGCATGTCCCAGAATATCCTGCATAGCTTTAATATTTACACCTGCTTCACACATTCTGGTTGTAAAAGTATGTCTCAAGGAATGATTGCTAAACTTCGGAAGAATAACTGCATTGTCTCGGTGATCTTTATCAAGTACCTCGAAATTGCAGTCTCTTATAATTCTTCTAAGGGCTTTATTAAGTGTGCCTTGATGCTGAACATTACCAAAACGATTTACAAATATAAAATCTCTATAACCATCAACAACTGCTTCACTCTTAATTCCACATTCTTCTTGATATTCCTTTTCCATGAGGAAAGCTTCTTTTACGATTGGAAGCATAGGAATTGTTCTCTCACCTGCTTTTGTCTTAGTGGTATTGATTGCAAAAATCTGTCCTGCCTCTGTTCTGGTGCAATAATATACCAATGTATGATTCACATTGATTACTTCTTCCTCTAAATCAATATCACACCATCTAAGCCCTGTGATTTCTCCAACACGCATCCCAGTCCATAACATAATAGTAAAAATAGGATACCATCTATGGTACTGCCCCTGCTTGCTGAGAAACTTCTCGAATAACTCCTGCTCTGGAACTGTTAATGCTCGTCTTTTTTCAACTTCAAAATTACGAGCCTTTTTGAGTTCTTTTAAGGCATTATCAGAAGGATTATATCTAAGATATTCATCCTCAACTCCAGGCTCTAATACTTGATGCAGTACAGTATGAATACTGTCGATTGTATTAACCTGTATATTTCTTTCATCCGCCAGATAATTATAAAATCCCCTAACATCTGAACGCTTCAAATCAACGAGCCTGCTCTTGCCAAAATCTGGTTCAACAACCATGGTGTACATGTATTTGTAATTAGAAAAAGTATTATCCTTAAGACCTCTCTTAAGCTGTACCCAACTATTATACAAATCATTGATAGTAAGATTATTCTTATCCGCTCTGACACCATCAAGAACATCACGAAGCACATCCAATTCTTTTTCTCTTAATTTCTCAAGAGTAACTGCACTAATAGAGTGCCGACCGCCTCGCTTGTCTCTCCATTTGAACTCATAAGTTCCGCTACTTCTCTGGTATTCGCCTTCTTTCAAAACTCTATTTTTATTATCTTTTCGTCTCTCTACTGCCATGTAAAATCTCCTTTCATAACAACAAAGAGAACACGCTCAAGCACATTATAGCTTCAACATGTTCTCATTGTCTATTAAAAGTTACATCTCTATCAAATTATATTGAGTACATCTTTTCTAAGTATTCTGAGAATAATTTACGCTTAATAAGACGCTTATTTCCGCACCAGATAACATAAGGGCAACTATCACCATTAGTTAATTCTCTAAGTTTGTTTTGACCAATTCCAAAATACATGGAAGCTTCCTCAAGTGTTAAGTTTGCTTTTTCCCATAAGGGAATATATTTCTTATCTATAACAATCACTCCCTTCAATCAAAAGGTAAATCTACATCATCGTCCATCTCAACGAATTCATCTCTTTCCAGATATGCTTTTACTGAATCATATTCCTTAATACTTCCATCCTTTGAATAGATAACCACCCTGTGAATTCTTCTAAGGAAAGCTTCCCAAGATTCTTTATCATCCTTCTGGACTTCATAATACTGTTTTTCCAGAGACCAATTCGATATTATATACACCTTGTTATAACAAGCGTGTTTATTGGTATATCTGCTCGGAAGTTCGATAGGATATATATCACAAAATAAAAGCATTTCTTTAATTCTAAGAGAAGAACGGAATTCATCAAATGCAATTACTGGCTGTCCATTGTATGAATCAAAAGGATGCAGGTAATCCGTTACACGATATACATTTGAATATCCATTCTTTTCAAGAACACTTCTAGTTTTTCCTGTTCCAGTAGCTCCGCTAATGTAAACCACTTCTAAATCCAGTCTGACTGTTTCCTTGTATTTCTCTGTTAATATTGTCGTTCTAACTTTATCTATCTTATCAATTTGAAGAATATAGTCTTGATTCTGAGCCAGTATTTCCGCATTAGTCATATTGTCCATTACCATCTGGTAAAGCTCCGACATATCACTTCTCTTGCCCTTACTGTCTGGCGGTTGTGTACCATATTCCTCAAATGTTCCTTCAATTTTCTTTTCCTGTTTCGACTCGTCTGTTTCCCATTTACCAGTCTTTTTAACATAATTTACATTATCAGATACTGAACCTTTGCATTTCTCAATATGTGCTTCCTCGAAATAACGCTTAACCATACTGAATCTTACTCTGGATGCAAATACCACAAATATATGCGTGTGATAACAGCTTCCCTGCTCATCTGCCATACAGACATAAACAAGCGTTTTGAAGTTTCCACGCATCACCTCTAATATATGTTCATGCGTCCATCCTTTTTCCTCTGGCGCATTAATCGTAAGCTGATACATAAAGCTCTGAGTATCTTTAATTTTTATCGCCTCCTGTTCATTATGTGCAATCTTGCGAACAGGCTACAAAACCTGTAAGTACAAGGGAAGCACATGTTTGTGCAGGTTTGGGTAATACTAAGCCAAACCTGTTGCGGATGGCTTGTGGCTTCGCCACCGCCACCGCTTCTGTTTGTTATCTTGTTAATGCTTCAATGCATATTGCCTTCATTTCCTCTTCATTCCTTATCACTGGCACTTTTATAAATCTAAGCTCTGAACCCTGCCACAGCATAACACCTTCGCCAGTATGAAATTCTCGATTACCGACTTTCTCAATCAATTCCTTCGGCATGAGCATTGAGTATATGCTTTCTAGCGACGCACCTACTATTATAATTACACCAAAGTTCAATCTTGAGCCTGTCGGAAATGCTGTTGCATCTGGACGCTGACAGGCAATCACAAGCCTTACTGCTAGACTACGTCCAAGCATCAATATTTCAGAAACCTTATACATAACTGCTTCTGCTTTCTTTTTCTCTTTTCCTAATAATGCGAGGATATTTGCCATGTATTCATCCCAAACCAGTGTCACATAATGTCTTGATGTATCTTCTCCGCATTGACGCTTATGCATAATCTCATACACCGCATCAAGAGCCTCTATGGTTTTATCATACGGATAATAGCGAGGACATTCTCGAAGATGAGTAAAACTATCATCTTGCTTAAAATCCGCAAAATATACCACGCTATCAGCTCCACCATGTAAACAAATTCGTGCAAAATACTGATTTGTTAAATAGCTTTTACCAGAACCAGACATGCCACATATAAGCGTCTGAGAGTTATTCTTAATGGATGCATCCACAGTAACAGGCAATTTTTCAGAATATCCATACCATGCATCGTAATCATAGCCAATAAGCAATTCCTTAGAAGGTATCATCATACAACACACCTCGTTCCTTTGGATTCCTGCCCTTAGCAGATTCAAAATAAATATGGTTACCTTTATTCTTTTTCATTCCACCATAAGAAATATCACCTATAAGATGAACATCCAGTCTATCACAGATAGCTTCTTTCTTTTCCTGCCAACGCTCCATTGGAATTGTGGTATAGAATTCTCTTTTTATAACACCAGACTTTCTATCTTTTTTCTTAAATATAAGCATTGGCGGTTGATTCTTTACATCTCGTTTATCTCCAAAGACAATTTCCATATCTGCTTCGTCCTTGATAGCAAAACAAAAGCCTATAAATTGCACTATTCCAAATATACAAATAATTGGAAATATTATACTAATTGCGGTCATACATACTGAGAACATGGTTTCAAACATAGGATATACCTCCATGCTTGTAACATATCTATTTTTAGCTATAACCAGAATGATAACACCACTTGCAAACAATACCCATACAAGATTTAATAATGGATAATTCCATAACTGCTGAATTCCAAGGATAAATCTATACCGTTGCTTTTTTCTGTTGTGTCTCTGCTCATTAAATTCTTTATTATCCATATATCTCCCTTCTTAAAAAGTAGGGGAATGAACCCCCCAAGAAATATACTTAGTAATCGTAATCCAATTGAAATTCTTTCAACATAAAAGCGTTTAACTTCTCATGTAAATCGCATATATGATGATATTTTCTGAAAATGATGCACTCAAGCGAGCGGTCGCTATCAACGATAAAATGATTATTTTCATCGCATGAACCATACTGCTCATCCTTCTCAATAAATGCCCAGTAGTCAGCATCGTATATCATTGGACGAATTGTATTATTAGCATATTCAGTAATCTTCTGATTCATTTCATCTGGGAGTTGATTACTATACTGTCTTAATTCAAACAACTTATTACTCTGAAAAGCTCTATCCTCATATCCCTTAAGTGCCTCAACCATAAGAATATAACATTCGAGGAGCTTTGTTTTGATTTGTTTATCCATTGTTTTGTCCTCCAAATTAGATAAGCATCGGGAGGAGAATATCCTCCCTTTGCTACCTTATAGTTATTTGTTTCGATTAAGCTTTATATAACATCTCGACCTTACCTTTCATGTTGAAAGAAATTTCGATTGTATCGTTAAGCTTGCAATCTGGTAACTTGATTCCGTCCTTAAGGAAAAATTTCTCAGTTCTGAGACCTTCTACATTCTCGTCCTTAAACGCACAGAAGATATTAGTACCATTAATTGTCTCACCTGCATTGTTTGTGAAATTTACAGGCTGTACGCCAACTAACTTTACCTGCATATTATTTGTTCTCCTTTCTTGTCACCATGTCATGAATAAGTGACATTTTCCCAAGTAGCTCCTTGATGATTCTAATTATACTGTGTATAATATATATTGTAAGCCACATTTAGAATTACATTTATAATTATTTTGAGTGGAGATGTATGTATTGAAAGACATTGGAAATCATTACGATATAAGCATGATTAGTATTCGCATTCGCGAGCGAAGAACCCAAAAAGGTTATACTCAGCAAGAGCTTGCTGATAAAATTGGTGTACAACGACAAGCTATAATAAACTGGGAAAACACAAAAAAGAATATTTTACCATCTGTTGAAAGCTTAGCCGATATTTGCGAACAGTTAGATTGTTCTATGGATTATCTGCTAGGTTCAGTTGACAGCCCAGAAATCGAACCAATATCTAAAGCTTCTCATTACTCTGGAATCAAACCAGAAATAATTAGAGCAGGTATCGATAATCCAGATTATTTAGATTGCATAAATTTCTTTATGCATCCAGACAATTGCTCCGATATTTTCAATTCAGTCACTCTTAACACATGGAGAAAATTTTGGATAGATTCATCTATTGATGAGATAAATGGCGAGCTTAAAAACACACTAATAAAATGCTATGATGAATATATTGCTATTACTCCAATTGATTCAGTAAATAAACAAACCTATAGATGCTTTCTTGAAAGTAAACTTCCAAGAGAAAGAATAACATTAAAAACAGATAAAGATAACTCTAAAATCTATATTAAAAAATGTGTAACCTTACTAACATTTCATAGTTTCTTTACAGACGGAAACTTTAATTACACTTCTTTTATTACATATCTTGTAGAACATACTTTTGATACTTTATCGCATAATATGATGATAGAGATTCAGAAGAATAAGCTTGCAAATAAATTTGTTGATTTATTTATTAAATACCTTGAATCCTAATAAAAAAGGAAATGGAACCAATTTATTTCAGAGCCATTTCCTCATAATTATATCTTTATGTTGTATTCTTGAAAAATAGCAGTCTGCCCTGTTTCAATCATTTTCGTCAAATATTTAGATTTTACTTCTTCCAAAAAAATAGGAATTGCATCTTTATGATTTTTTAGAAACCACTCAATATGATTGTAAATATATTCTATACGAATATTTGCATCATTTAAGTCATTAGGGCATCTTGTCATCTTTTCATCAACTGAATCAAATCCTTCAAACGACTCGCCAAGCCTTTCCTCTATCATTTCACAATACTCTGGATTCAATTCTATTGTTATTCCATTTCGATTTGTGTTTTGACATACATGCAAACATGTACCTGAGCCACCAAATGGGTCTAATACACAATCACCTTCATTTGACGATGCTAAAATCATTCTCTCATACAATCCCTCAGGTTTCTGAGTAGGATGCGGTTTTCTCTTTGCATTACAATAATGCATATGAGAAAATTCCCAAACATTACCCGGGTTTGCACCTCTCATATTATTTACACTTCTATAAAATTTTTGTGGTACACGAATATCATCCAAGTTAAAAGTAAATTTTTTGGAATCTTTTGTAAACATCAATATATCATCATGTCTTGGAGAGAATCCCTTTGTTTTCCCAACACCTTGAGTATAGAACCAAGTAATCCAACTATTAAAATGCATACCCAAATCTTGCTCAAGAATTTCGTAAATATAAGAAATATATCTCATCCCCATAAAAATATATATAGTGCCATTAGGTTTTAAAATTCTATTAGCTTCAGAGAGCCATTGTTTTGAAAATTTTATATATTCATCGAATTCAAGCTTGTCTTGCGATTTTCCATAATCTTTATTTAAATTATACGGTGGGTCTGTAACAATTAGTTCTATTGTTTCACTAGGTATTTTCCTCAATTCTTCGATTACATCACCACATATTATATGCTGATTATCAATTACTTTATCCATCCGTTCTTCTTTGCCTCTCTAATAAAATCATCAATACTTCTCCTACTACTATGCAGATATTTACTATCTAATAGCTGACACATCTCCCAAGTAGTCCTATATTGATATGTAATATAATGAATATCTTTTATCTGAATTTGTCCTGTGCCTAAAGCCGGATTATAGTTTATATCAGAATCTGAAATAAACTTCAAATCATATTCATTGTGGTCAACTGCTTCCATAATACCATCCATTAGTCCAGTTTTTTCATTTCTCTTGACATATACTCTATGCTTAATCGATAAAATAATAAACATAAAATCTGGGTCATTTACATATGCCGTTCTAATTCGTGAAAACGATGTAATATTCGGACCTTTACCACTATTAGGAATATCGTTTGCTGTCGCTTTTACACCAACATTTCCTGTTAACGCACTATTATCTTTCTTGAACTGCAAAATAATATCTGCCATACCAAGTCGTTCTTGTGCTTCAACATTTATTAAATGATAAGGATTGTTCATATCATCTCTAATTCCTGCGAAAACTTCACCCGCCCATGCTTCTAACATTGGTCCTGCAATTTTATTAATATTTTCAAGCGGCAATCCCATTCTGAGATTAGTATTGATAATTATTTTATTATCACCACATGCCATTTGAGAATCTAGAATAGCTTTCATCTGTTTGAGGACAAATTCAGAATCCTCCTTATAAGATTTTGATTCAATTGGTTTTTTTAATAATAAATCTTCGTATCTCATGTTATTCTCCTTAAAAAAACGGTTGAATTTCTAAATCCAACCGTTTCTGAGCGTGTCCTCTTTATTTTAGTATAATTTTGCTCCTGCTGGAATATGGTTATCAACCATAAGAAGATGAAGCTCCTCATCCTCTGAATCTTTCAAATTGTTTACTGCTGAAAGATTCAGAGGATGA
>OGKU01000249.1_pt1 | contig 47281 bp, 38 predicted proteins | sample 1572611 | NCBI WGS metagenome assembly OGKU01 (sample SAMEA2581886, study PRJEB24529) | metagenome | biome: Human gut stool | place: China | collected 2011 | reverse complement strand
TAGCGGGCATCTATGATAATATAAGTGGTGTGAACTGCTTTATCATTCTGACCACCGCGCCCAACGATTCGGTAGCGCCCATCCACGACCGTATGCCGCTGCTGCTCTCGCACGAGCAGGTGCGCCCGTGGTTGGTGGACGCTGGTGCGGCGCTGGAGCTGCTTTGCAGCCGCCCGCCGCTGTTGCAGCGCACAAGCTGTGACGGGCAGTTGGGCTTTGATGTTGCTGTTTTTCAAAGCATTAAAACCGATGGTGTTTCCAAAAGTGTGATTGATTTCTTTTCTGGAAAAAGTGAAGAAGAGACCCAAAAGAGTATTCTTCTGTGTCAGCAGGCAGACACATTCAAAAGCGAAAACTAAAGACGACTGCTTAGATCAATTGGTCTAAGTAGTCGTCTTTTTCTAACAATATTCAATAATGTGAAATCAGTCAGAACGGCTTACTTGGGATACTTTTTCTTCTTGGAATATACACTTGTTCCGATCAGTATTCCACCGGCTATGAACAGCACTACAAACCACAGCCACAGATTACTGTTATGGTCTGTCTGGGAACTGTTGGTATTTAAATTTCCATCTCCGTTAGGATTGGTCGGCTTATCGCCATGCGGATTTACAGAATTTGTGGGGTTGCCATCACCCAGATTTGTCGGCTTTGTGGGCTCTGTAGGCGTTGTTGTTCCTGTAGCCGGAATTTTCTCTCCCTTTACCTCATAACCGCAAACCTTGCATGTCTTATCATATATTATCGAAAAGCACAAAGAGTTATAAAGCGATAGCTTTGTCTTTTATGCTTTTTGCCGGCTTAACTATGACATGACATAAACAAGAACAAGCTCCAACACTCAATAGCCTTTGCAAAAAATCACAAGCCCGCCCTTTTTTGCAGGGGCAGCCAGCCCTTGCATTTATTGTCGATATCTTGACTGTAATGAAAGAATTGTGATACAGTTAGAGAGAAAAGGGAGTGCTTTATGGATGTTTTTCCATGCTGCGAACAACTGCACGCACTCTGCCCGGTGCCGTTGGATTTCTGCAACCGCGTGGTGGATACCAAAAAGGCGGCGCACAGAAAAGGTGGCGCACAGAGAGCCGTCATCAAAAACTGCCTGCAATATATTTCCACCCATCTGCGCGAGGATCTGCGTTTAGAGGAACTGGCGCACGAATGCGGGCTGTGCAGCCGCAGCCTGTCGCTGAAATTCAAGGCGGAGGTCGGCTGCGGCATACCGGAGTACATCCACCGCGATAACCCACACGGCGTATAATGAACGCAGGAAGGAGGGGAACACCATGGTCTGCGACGGGGATTTTTACCGCCAGTATCTGAACGGCGATGACGCGGGGCTGGAGGCTCTGATGGAAAAATACGGCGATCCCCTGACCCTGTACCTCGACGGCTACCTGCACGATATACACGAGGCAGAGGAGCTGATGCTGGATGTGTTCGCCTATCTGTTCACGAAAAAGCCCCGCATCCGCGACGGCGGTTTCAAGGCGTATCTGTATAAGGCGGCGCGGCACATGGCGCTGCGCCATAAAAGCAAACGAAGGCTGATGTTCAGCCTGGATGCGCTGACCGACGAACCGGACGCTCAGCTGCTGGCGGAGGAGGTCATCGGCACAGCAGAGCGCAACCGCATCCTGCACGGCTGTATGGGCGAAATGAACCCGGACTATCGGGAGGTTTTGTATCTGACCTACTTTGAGGGGATGAGCTACGAGCAGGCGGCAGAGGTTATGGGAAAAAACGTGAAGCAGATCACCAATCTGGTGTATCGCGGAAAAGAGAGCCTGCGTAAATTACTGGAACGGGAGGGAATCACAAATGCGGAGCCATGAAGAACGCTTTGCGGAAACAAAGCGGCGCATCGCCGCAAGACAGCGCAAGGAACAGCGACGACGCGGTACAATCGCCATGTTTTCTGCTACTGCGGCGTGCCTTGTGCTGATTGTGGGTGTGTCCTTTGCCATGCCCGGTGTGGTTGCGGGAATCCGACCCGGCGACTACGCGGGCTATGAAACCGCCGCCAGTATGTATGGCGGGGGTGCGGCACTCGGGTACATTGTCATAGGGCTATTGTCCTTTCTTTTGGGCGTGTGCGTGACGGTTCTGTGCTTCCGACTTAGGCAGATGAACCGGGAGGATAGTTCGGACAGGAAAGGCGAGGGGCGGCATGGAGCTGATTGAAAACCTGCTGCAATTGTTGACTACCTTCCTTGGCGCGGTGCTCTCGGGCATTGCATGGCAAAAAAGTCGCAGACAGGCGTACTTTTTGTTGCTTTGCTTCTACGGATGCTTTGCCTTGGGGTCGCTTTACTGGACGCTGTACCTGCTGCTGTTCCATACCACGCCGCGGGTCTTTTATGTGTCGGAGTTCGGCTGGGTCGCCAGCGCGATTTTTCTGCGGATTTTGCAGGTCACGCTGACTGATTCGGAGGAACGCAGCTTTTGCTGCCGAAAAGCGTGGCTCGCCCCCTCGGTCGGCGTGCCGCTGCTGGTGTTCTACTGCACCTATGGGGATATCCTATCCAACCTGATTTGGTGCAGCTTGATGATTTGGCTGTCCTTCTGCGCGGCACGGGGGCTTTTTTATGCGAATACCCGGACAGGCGAAGCGCGGAATAGGCGGTATTTCCACGTCGGCGTGCTCTGCTATGTCGGTTCGGAATATCTGCTCTGGACGGTGGGCTGCTTCTGGTCGGCAACCTCTCCCGCAAGCCCTGCCTTCTGGTGCGATCTGCTCCTGACTCTCGCCCTGTTGGGACTGCTGCCCGCGGTAAAAAAGGCGGTGGAAGTATGACCTACATTGAAAATATCTTCCTCTGTATGGTGTCCCCGCTGCTGGTGGCCGCCTTGTGCATGGGCAGGCGGCAGCTCCGCTTTTTTCTGTTCTGTATTGCCGGAATGGGAGTATGTCTGCTTTCCGCCTACATCAACACCTTTCTTGCTGCGGTCTATCACGCAGACGCCCTTGCCGCCACGGCGGAGATTGCGCCGGTGGTGGAGGAAATCATGAAGCTGCTGCCGCTGGCATTCTACCTGCTGGTGTTTGAGCCGGAGGGTGAAAAAATCAAGCCCACCGCCATCACAGTCGCGCTCGCCTTTGCCACCTTTGAAAATGTGTGTTATCTCATCCAGAACGGCGCCGACCGATTCTCGTTCATCTTTTTCCGGGGCTTCGGCACGGGTGCTATGCACGTTTTGTGCGGCATCATTGTGGGCGCCGGGCTTGCCTACACATGGCAGCGCACATGGCTGAAGATTGCCGGAACCTGCGGGCTGCTGGGCGCGGCAATCACCCTGCACGCCATCTATAACCTGCTGATTACCTACGGCGGCGCAGCGCAGTACATCGCCTATTCCCTGCCGGTGCTACTGGTGGCGGCGGGAAAGCTGTCTGCACTTCGCATGGTACGAAAAGAATAACCGAATATCCGATTCTTGGGAGCTGCTTTTGGGCGGCTCCCTCATTTTTTTGTAAATTTTTGCATTTTGGGTGAGAGTTTTCCCGAATTTTTGTACCTATATAGGTGAAAGGACTTTTCACCCAAGACTTCAGCAAACCGGAGAGGAGGCTTCCACCGATATGTATGATACCACAAGGCGGGTCGAGCTTGTCAAAAGGCAGATACGAAAAAATACCCGACGAAGGCAGAAACGCGGCATCGGCAGACTGAGCGCTGTGTGTATGCTGTTGTTTGCGGCACTGATGCAGACAGCGGACAGGGTTGTCGGGCAGGGGCAGACCGCTGCCTGGGGCGGCTTTGGTGCGATGCTGCTGCGGGAGGACGCGGGCGGCTATGTGCTGGTGGGCGTTGCGGCGTTCACAGCGGCCGTTGTGCTGACGGTCGTTTGTATGCGGCTGCATGAACGGGAAAAGCAAAAAAGAAAACACGAGGAGGACGCAACATGAAAAAATTTCTATCCCTGCTTTTGAGCCTTTGCCTGCTGCTGGGCGCGCTGCCCATGCAGGTGCTGGCTTTGCCGGGGAGCATTTTCCCGTCTGAAGGGGCGGTAAAAACCGTCACACTGGATGACGGCTCGCTTTCCCTGCAAAACGAGTACATATATATGACGTTTCGCAAATTATGGGGTACTTATGCCTATCTCACAGTTGCGCCCGCAGCAAAGCCCGATGAGGAAGGCGTATTAATCGGGCAGACGCCGCGCTGCACCTTTATCACCTATGACCAAGGCAGAGAAAAGAAAGAGGGCGTGGTGACTGAGCCGATAAAAGCGGAATTTGTGACCAAAACGCCCAACGGCAGCGCGAATGCCATCAAGGTGGAGTATTCGCTGCTGACCGCCCTCAGCCTAATCAAGGCAAAGGCAACGGTCTACTATGAGCTTGTCCAACTCAAGGAGAATGGGGCATCATCCAACGACACATGGGGTGTGCTGGCGTCGGTCGGTACGATTTACATCGACAAAGACAGTATGCCACAGGATTGGAATCGTGACTACGGTTTTCAATGGGGGTATTCGTTCAACTGCTTTACCGCCACGGGACATACTTCCACGCTGGAAAAGTCGGGCGGTCCTGCCATTAAAATGAGCCGTATCACCGTGCCGGAGGGGGAGAACCCGCAAATTACCACCGAAAACTCGGTATTCACCGCGCCCGTGGAAGATCTGCGCACAAAAACCGTTCCCAAAGGGTATTCCAGCTGGGGCGATAAGGACGGCATTTACATCACCGAAGTCTATACGGATGGCTACCCTTGGGCAAATCCCTTTGTGGGACTGTCAGATTACTATGAACAAGAGATCACCTCCGTCAGCGGCAAGCCGATTCGCGTTGCCTTGGCGCAGACCGTCAGTGTAACACCGGGCGATAAGCCGCTGGATACCTGGGTGCAGTGTGACAGCGCTGCCTATGCCACACAGGGAGAAGACGGCAGTTCGGAACAGGAAGAAGGCAGCGGTTCGGAATATTACTCCCACTTCCTTTGGGGCTTCCATGATCTGATCAAGGCGGGCGCGGAGAATGTCCCCTCCCAGCCGGATGCGGTGGATGCTGCCATTTCTGCCAAGCGGCTTGCCGCGTTCGCCGTAAACGGCGGCGTGACGGTGGAGTATGTGGCGGACGATGCCGCGCTGCAAGCGCTGAAAAAGCAGTACGGAGAACCTGTTGCGCTGATCAGCGGCGATTATGAGAGCAAGAACGGAACGGAATTCACCTTTACCGGCGGCGCGGCGATGCTCTCGCCCTCCGTCACCGCGACATGGAATAAGAGCAGCGGAAAGCTGGTCATCAAAAAGGACGGCACGATCGAACACAGCGGCGTAAGCCTGAATGCGCCGAGCTTCAAGTTCTATCAGCCGAAAAACGGCGCGGAAAATGACCTGCAAATTTCACTTACAAAGGACGGCTTTGCGTTCCAAATTGAACCCGAAAAGAACGATGCCATCGTCTTTGTGGACATTCCCTATGCCGCGGTCAAGTTGGAAAACGCAAAAGCCGACGCGGCGGGGAACCTTGTGTTCAGCGGCAACATCGGTTTCCGGACCATCTTCAATGGTGCCGAGTTCTCGATGGAAAAGCTGGGCTACGGCTTGAATGCCAAAAACAACGAGTTCAAGGTCAACGGCGTAAAGGCCACAGGCAGCTTTGACACCGCAAAGCTGATGGCGCTGGAGCTTGCCAGCATCAGCGGTGAGGTAAACACCTTCAAGGGTGAGGAACGCTATGCCTTTGAGCTGGAGCTGAACGCCTTTGACCTGTTTGAAACGGAAGCATCTTTGGCGCTGGAACGCAGCAAAAAGGACGGCTCGCTCATTCCCGATGATCTGTGGTTCTATGTCAAGTCCAGCCCCGGCATCCCCCTTGTACCGCCCGTTCCTGTCGGGCAGCTTAACGGCGGCGGCGCGGGCTTTAAGAATCTGGCAAAAACCGTGAACGGCGACTACTTCGCCATCCCGCCCATCAAGCTGCGGGGTGCGCTGGCAGGTACCTATATGCATCTGATTGAGGGTACAGGCAATGTCGTTCTGGGACCCAGTGAAATTTCCCTCAAGGCAACGGATGTCGGCATCGTCGGGCTGGGGAAGAACGCGCAGATTATTGACAGCTTCGGCTATTCTCTCCAGCTCAACGGGCAGGAGCGTACTTATCAAGGAAAGACCTACAAGGGCGTCTACTTCGGCGGCTCGCAGGAGCTTGCCCTCAATCTGCCAAGCAAGACGCTGGACATCTTTACCATAGATAACGCAATCAAGCTGGGCGCGTTCGGCGGTGCAAACGAAAACAAGGACACCGTGTATCTCGGCATCGGCGCCAATGGTATTGTCGAGGGTAAGCTGCAGATTCCGAGCAGCCTTGGCATCCCGTTCCTCAGTGGTCTTGAACTTTCCAGGACGGACATTAATCTGATTGTGGGCGGGCAGACGACCTTCCCCGTCAGAAACGCCAATGTCAGCGAGAGCATGGAGCAGGCGTTTAAGAATGTGGATGTCTACCTCGGCGCGATGGCGGGCGTAGACATAAAAATTATTGACGCCCGCGTGTGGGTGCTTGTGCCGCACATTGTGCAGACCAATTTCCGCATGGGCGGCGGCTGGGACATCGAAACCAAGTGGCTCGGCAAGCTGCCCGAATGGGACTGGTCGTCCAAGGGCGTTGAGCCGCTGGTGCAGGGCGTGTCGCTGGAAAACAGCGAGGAAGAGCCTGTCATGCTGATGGAGCTCGAAACAGCGCCGCCTGCAAACGGCGGCAGTACGGCAAATATCAGTGTTTCTGCCGCTTTGGGCGAAACGCCGTACATCGTGCTGGCGTTTGACAACAGTGTCACCGATGCGGAAATCCAAAGCAATTTGACCGTTGCAAAGGAGGACGGTTCGCCCATTTCCATTCACTGGATCGCCAACGACGGCGATATTGACCCCAACGCGGACATCAACGCAACCATTCTGGCGGACATGAAAAAGTCGGCAGATGACGGCAAGCAATACCGTATGGCAGTTTTACGCATGAAAGAGGGCGGCAACTATACCGTCAGTACGAGTGCGCTGAGCTTTACCGATGAAAAGGGCTTTGCAGTTGCACCGTTTGAAAAGCTGGATCTGACGCAGAACGGCAATACGCTCACCGGCGGGGTGAAGTACCCCGCAGAGAACACGACCTACACCCTGCGTACCTATCTAGGTAGCAAACCCGGCGAGGCAACCTACCTTGTGGACGAACAGGTCGTGGATACCACCCAAGTCAATACGGTCAACATTCCCACAGAAGGTACGCTGATGCCGACGGGCGAATACTATGTATCCTCCTTCCTGATGACGGAAAAGACCACTGAGGTCAGCGAGGAAGACGGAAGTACCAAAAATGTGACCGTCCTGGCCGCCATCGACAGCCAGCAGTTTGCCGATAAGGTTACCTACACCAACAATAACCCCTACCCGCCGAACGCCCCCGCTGACGTGGCGTTGACATTCACCGGCAACGAGGTCATGCGCGCCGCATGGCAGAAGGTGGATAACGCTAACGGTTACCGTGTGACAATTTATCAGCAACAGAACGGTGGCTGGGTCGATACCGGCTTTGGCTATGACCTGGACAAGGACACCACCGCCATCAATATGGCGCTGACCGTGGGCGGCGAGGAAACGGCAGAATCCAAAAATCTGACGGCAAACCAAACCTACAAGGTCGGTGTAAGCGCCTACACGCAGACAGAGGACGGCGCAAAGTATTACAGCGCAGAAACCGAATCCGAATCCTCCGGCGTTTTCCTGCCGGAATACACGCCGCTGAACCTTGCCCTTTCGGTGAACGGCACAGCTTGTGCGGCGGACGAAAACGGCGTGTACCATGCCTATGTGGGCGGCGGCAGCAATTCCCTTGCTGTGACCTGCGAGGGTGCCGACAGCATCACGGTGACACGCATGGATACCGAAACGAACCTCACATCGGACGGGTCGAACACCTTTGCCATCCCTGATTTTACCGGCACGCTGATGCTACGTGTAAACGGTGTGAAGGACAAGGACGTGACCAGCGTGTTCCTGCTGGTAAGCAGGGACACCACCGCCCCGATACTGACCCTTTCTGCACCGATCTTCTATGCGGACAGGGCTGCGGGTACCTATCAAATCACCGGAACGGCGGATGCCGGAAGTAAAATCCTTTATGGGGAAAACAACGAAAGCGTTTATGCCGCAGGGGACGGCAGCTTTGCAATTCAGGGAACTCTGGAAGAACAGCAAACCAGCGATGCCCTGTATATCCGCGCGCAGGACAGCGCCGGAAACCTCTCTGCATGGCAGTCTGCCTTGGTGGCGCGGCAGGTGCAAACGTATACTGTCACCGTAACAACGGACGGCAACGGCACCGCCTCTGCAGACCCCTCCACCACGGTGGCAGGTGCGGGAATCAATCTGAGCGCCGCACCGAATACGGGCTACCACTTTAAGGAGTGGCAGGTCGTCAGCGGCGGCGTGACCATCGAGAACGACAGATTCACCATGCCGGACGGCGACGTGGAGGTCAAGGCAATTTTTGAAAAGGACGCAGCGTCTGCGACCCCCGCGCCCACTGCCACCGCAAAGCCGGAAAGCAGCCCGACCCCCGCGCCCACTGCCACCGCAAAGCCGAACAGCAGCCAGACCCCCGCACCCACTGCTACTGCAAAGCCGAACAGCAGCCCGACCCTCGCGCCTGCTGCCACTGCAAAGCCGAACAGCGGCGCGACCCCCGCACCTGCTGCCACTGCAAAACCGAACAACGGCGTGACCCCCGCACCTGCTACCACTGCAAAGCCGAACAGCAGCCCGACCCCCGCACCTGCTGCCACTGCAAAACCGGAAAGCAGCCCGGCCCCCGCAGCAAAGCCCCCTGTATGGTGGGTCATGCTGCCGATTGCCGGCGGCATAGCGCTGGCTGGCGGTTTCATGATTTTCAAAAAGAAGCGCCGCAGATAAACAGCGCTTGACCGCAAAAATGGAATAGGTCACAGCGAATCCCTGAACAGCCGTCACAGTTTTACCCGCTGTGACGGCTGTTGCTGTTATACGGGCATTGTCGGCTTTCACGAATCTGAGGATGGCTATATGGTCAGCTTTCACGATACAGAAAACACGCAGACGCTTATTAACGACTACAAAGCGCGTCTGCGTGATCTGGAAAACAATATCTGGCAGCACTAAACTGCCACTGACTCTAAGGCGGGCTTCGGCCCGCCTTTTCTTTATGCAAAATCATTCTTGTTTCTTCCTTTCTCCCGGTTTCGTTGTGATGAGCTGATAGACATCACTATCCTTGGGTTCCAGATTGGAGAATGGTATCATGCTGTTGCCCATCTTGATGATGCCGTGTCCCTCGCTGGCGTTGCGCAGAAATTCGAGTTGCGGCTTGGACAGCCCGTACAGGCGTTGCGTTTTCGTAAAAAAAGCGTTATAATTGAATCAGTTAAATCAAAGGAGGTATCAAATCATGAAATCACATAAATACTGGTCCTTAGGCGCACTTTTCTGTATGTTGGGATGCATTTATTCTGGAATCAAAAAATCTATGACTGCGCATAAATACTTTGCCTATTCTTCATTGCTTTGTATGGGCATGTCCATTTATTCCGGTCACAAACTGGTTTCTCCAAAGAAGAAAAAAATAACTAAACCAAATAATAGTGAGAATAGTTAAACAAAAAATTGCCTTTATTCATAAAAGACAAAGTTGCTGGAGAATTTTTTCTCCAGCAACTTTCTTTATCTTTAAGCCATTGAAATACAATACTGTCCAATCAGCTTCATCCAACTATTATATTAGAATCACAAAGATGCGCAGCTTCGAATACTTTTAACTTTTTTAGAAGAAATTTGAAAAATTCTGCGAAAATTTCCGGGAACGTGTTCTCTTATACTACAGGAGGGTTAAAAGCCTCCGAAAAAGAGAATAGCGTCCTCTGTTTGTACCGCATTGGGGAAGCAGCGCCACGACCGGAAATTCGCGAGCGTGCCAAGGTGCGAAAAAACATACACTTCTTCATCCCACCTTTCAGTTGGCGGTTCGAGACGAAATTATTCGGAAGAACCCCACCGATGGTGTGCTGACAGAGATAAAGAAAAGCTCCGAACAGACCACCGGTGTACGCCATGCTCTGACGATTCCACAGCAGCGGGCGTTCATGGAGCATATCGCCAATCACCCGGTCTACTGCCACTGGTGGCCGCTGTTTACGGTGCTGCTGGGAACGGGCTGTCGCATCGGTGAAGCATTGGGCTTGCGCTGGGATGATCTGGACTATGAGCGGCGTACTATCAACATCAATCATAGCCTAGTTTATTACCCGGTGGGCGAGAACCGCAGTTCTATTCAGCATATCTCAAAGCCTAAAACGGATGCTGGCATTCGGACAATCCCGATGCTTGATACCGTGAAAGATGCCTTTGAAATGCTGCATGAGGAACAGAAAGAATCCGGCTGGAACGATTTGGAGATTGATGGTATGACAGGTTTCATCTTCTGTAACCGTTTCGGCAATGTTCCCAATCCGCAATCTGTAAATCGTGCTATCAAGCGAATCATTGCAGATTACAATGAGAGCGAAGAAATAGCATCAAAGAAACAGCACCGTAATGCGGTTTTGCTTCCAGACTTTTCTGCACACAATTTGCGTCACACATTCTGTACAAGGCTTTGCGAAAAAGAGACCAACCTGAAGGTTATCCAATCGGTTATGGGGCATAAAGACATCCAGACTACGATGGACATTTATGCCGAAGCAACCGAATAGAAAAAACAAGAATCGTTTGAACGATTGGCTGCAACACTGGATGTTTTTTAATCAGCGAAGAAGTGCTCTTACTGAGTATTTCTTCTGACAGCAAAAATTCTCCAAGGACAGCAAATTGACATCAAATACGCGAGAGTAATGGTGAATCAAGAAGGATCACGAATATTTGGAAATCACACAAAACCGTGATAGTAAAGCATCACGAAGCGTTGTGAAGTGATTCTAAATATAATCCCGACGATGAAGCGCATCGACTAAAAAGCATTGATTCCACGCCTTTTATCAACCGCGTTTGGATGATTTGACACCACATTGACACCAAACTTGTGCAGAAAAGGCTTTACAAGAAAGCAGAGAGTTATCCTCTTACGGATGACTCTCTGCTTTTTTTGTTTATGTAGTTGTGCATTTCTGCGCGGAAGTAATGAGGTGATGCCACCGAACCGCTTATATGGTCCAAAGGATTTCTTCGCAGGTCCGTTTCTGATATGCGGAGGCGGTGGCGAAGATCTGATAAGTTTGACGGATAGTCAAATTACAAAATATGAGAAAAAATATCACTCACCCCTGATTTTCCTTGAGCTATATCCGAAGCCGATTACTCTCAAATGCACGCCAGAATTGTATGCTAAATGCATGGGAGAGGAACATCAGCATGATACACAAGAAAATGAACATGATGAGAGATAAGTCCATTTGTATGGAAAATCGTGAAAATGGTCTTTGCTCTTATTGTAAAGCATGATATACTATTCTTACATTGTACTGATGTAAGGAGAGCAGCGATGGCAGGCACAGAACGGTATGTTCGTAACAGCACAGCAGATTTTCTTGTGTTCACGAAAGATTCAGAGACAGATGGCATAGAAGTTCGCGTTCAGGATCACGAGGTCTGACTGACGCAAAAAGGCATCGGACAACTGTTTGATGTTGACCGCAGTGTTGTTGCCAAACATCTGCGGAATATTTTTGCGGAAAATGAATTATCCGAAAGTACAACTTGTGCAAAATTTGCACAAGTTGCAGATAATGGCAAGACCTATCACTACAAATTCTACTCCCTGCCCGCCATTATTGCTGTTGGCTACCGCACCAATTCCACCCGTGCCACACAATTCCGTCAATGGGCAACCAAAGTGCTGGATACATTTACCCGGCAGGGATATGTTCTGGATAAGGATCGGCTTATTAATGGGCAAATCTTTGATGAAGATTACTTCGACCATTTGGTTTCCGAAATACAGGAAATCTGCGCCAGCGAGCGCCGCTTTTACCAGAAAATCACGGATATTTATGCTACTGCCGTAGATTACTCGGTAGACAGCAAAACGACCAAAGACTTCTTTGCAACCGTTCAGAATAAAATGCACTACGCTGTTCACGGCAGTACTGCCGCAGAGGTCATTGTGCAACGGGCAGACCACACAAAAGACCACATGGGGTTGACCTCATGGAAGAATGCCCCAAATGGGAAAATCGTGAAAGCCGATGTTTCTATTGCAAAAACTATTTGCAGCAGGACGAGTTACAAGAACTGAATGAGATTGTAACAATGTACCTTGACTATGCAACGCGCCAAGCACGGCGGCATATTCCTATGACGATGCAGGACTGGGCAGAGAAGCTGGACGCTTTCCTGCAATTCAACGATGCGAAATTCTAAAAGATAAAGGAAAGGTTACAGCAGCAATCGCAAAGGCTTTCGCAGAAAGTGAATTTAAAAAGTACCGCGTTATACAGGACAGGCAGTACCAAAGCGATTTTGACCGCCTTATGATGGAGGCGGAATCAACAAAACAATAATTACAGGCAGATGCCCTAGACAAGTTTGCAGACAGCCCAACCACGGATATTCGTGATTGTTTTCCAAAGAACAGGGACATTTTGTTCGAAATCTGAAGTACATGGCTAAATTTGTGGAGTGAAATTGCTATGATCCGTCACATTTTATTTTGGAAATACACTGACACGGTTAAAGCGGAACACAAAGAAGCGGAAGCACTGGCGTTCCTGCAAAAATCCGTTGCGACAATGGTCGGTCATATTGATGGCCTCCGCTGCGCAGAAATCAATACAAACACTGCCGGTGGAGAGTATGATCTCGTGTTCTATTCCGAACTGCGGGATGCAGATGCCTTACAAGCATTTCAAAATCATCCGCTGCATATTGCCCACCGGGAACGCTGCAAGGCGCTTGTGACAGACCGTTTGTGCGGAGATATGGAGGCAGATTGAACATGGTTCTGTACTATTCCGGCACGGGCAACAGCAAATATATTGCAAAATGTATCGCATCTGTGCTCGAAACAGATTGCCTCAATCTTAATGAGCGCATCAAGGCGGAAGACACCTCGTCTGTTCAGACAGAGGAAAATGTAATATTGGTCACGCCCACCTATGCTTGGCGTATTCCGCATATTGTTTCCGGCTGGCTTGGAAAAGCGGAATTGGTTGGCGCAAAGCGCATCTGGTTCGTGATGGATTGCGGCAGCGAGATCGGCAATGCAGCAAAGTACAACCGGGAGCTTGCCGCACGGAAAGCCCTTACCTACATGGGCACGGCCCAAATCGTTATGCCGGAGAATTATATCGTTTTGTTCTCAGCACCGGACAAGCAGGAAGCAAAAGCGATTGTCGAGAACGCAAAGCCCGCTATCCGGAGCATCATCGACTGTATCCGCAATGGGATGGAATTTCCCGCACCGCGAAATAATTTGTATGACCGCTTTATGAGCAGCGCGGTAAATCCCATTTTCTACAAGAAAATCGTCAAGGCAGATGCTTTTACGGTAAGTGATGCCTGTATCGGCTGCAGAAAATGTGTGCAGCTGTGCCCATTGAATAACATCCGTCTGGATAAGGATAAACCTGTCTGGGGGTCAAATTGTACGCATTGCATGGCCTGTATTTGCTATTGCCCGAAAGAAGCTATCGAGTATGGCAAAAGAAGCGTGGGCAAACCGCGTTATCATTTTGAGGCTTTGGGCGTGGCTGAGAGCATTGTTTGATTAAGATGGCTCCCGGTTTTGCAAATCGAAAGCTTTGGAGAGAAAATTAATGGAAGAAAAAACATATCAGACTCCTTGCGGAACAATCCACTATTGGACAAACGTTTCACACCCGGATGAAATTACCCTTGTTTTTCTGCCCGGATTGACTGCCGATCATAGATTGTTTGATAAGCAGATTCAACATTTCAAGGAGAAGTATAATGTTGTGGTATGGGATGCACCGGCACACGCCGCTTCATGGCCGTTTCGGTTTGATTTCGATTTGTTCGATAAGGCAAAATGGCTGAACGATATTTTAAATCAAGATAAAATTGCCAAACCGGTCATTGTTGGGCAGTCTATGGGCGGATATGTTGGGCAGGCTTATGCACAGCTCTATCCAAACCGATTAACAGGTTTTGTCTCCATTGACTCTGCACCGTTGCAACGAAACTATGTGACTGCGGTTGAACTCTGGCTTCTGAAGCGAATGGAACCAGTATATGCTCATTATCCGTGGAAATTGCTTTTGAAATCAGGGACGGAAGGAGTTGCCACGTCTGATTATGGCAGAAATCTAATGCGTGAAATGATGCTGGTCTATGATGGTGACCAAAAGCGTTATGCGCAAATTGCTGGGCATGGTTTTCGTATTTTGGCAGAGGCAATGGAAAAGAATCTGCCATATGAACTGAAGTGCCCATCTCTGTTAATATGTGGAACTCAAGACCATGCTGGTTCATGTATAAGGTATAACAAAGCATGGCACCAAAAGAGCAAAATTCCTTTGAAGTGGATTGAAGGAGCTGGACATAATTCTAATACAGACAAACCGGAATTGATAAACAGTTTAATAGAAGAATTTGCCGCAGGTATTTAATAACAGACAACTCCCAGATTATGTAATCGCAAAATCGGAAGTTGATGGAGGAAACAGTATGAAAAAGATTATTGCAATAGTTCTTTGTCTTGTGCTGGTACTTTCATTGGTTGGTTGTGGAAATAATAATCAAAGTTCAGATACACATGATACGAACTACGAAGAAGGTTATACGGCTGGCTACGAGGCTGGGTATAATGATGGAAAGCAACAAACGGCCGAAAACAAAAAGTGCTTTGCACAGTTTTCGGGGGCTTTTACAGCTACCGTTGAGCAACTCTTGCCGGATGACTATGCGTTTTCGGACAAAACGATTGCCGTAGTTCACTTCTTTCAGGACAGACCATTTTTACTTTGCGTTCAGGAAGATTTGACGGGAGAACTTGTTGAAGGAACGCCTTATGTGTTTGAGTTCAAGACATTTGAAGTTGAACTTCCGGCTGATGAGGAAAATCCAGATATTTCGGATTATATGTACTCAATAGATGTTACTAATTATAGAGTTGCGGAAGAGAATGAAATCGGATTGGAGAGCAAGTTGCCGACTGTTGAAATAGTATCGAAGTAAGTAACCGCATTATTTAATGAGAAATCGCAGTGATAACTTCCAGTTTGCCTTTGTATCCTTTATTCATAATACTTGAAGACCCAAAGAGGAAAATTATCGGGTGATGAAACAGTAAATTTAACAAGCGCTCTCTGCAAATCCTCAAGATGAGGCGAATTTGCAGAGAGCGCTTGTTTGTATCAAAGCAGAGAATTGTATAATTCCGCGTCATGTGTTCAAAGTCCAAATTATAGGACAGGCCATGATTTATAATAGAAGTATCGAAGGGAGCGGTTCCCTTCCCCAATACAAAGCGGAGGTAACTACTATGCTGAAGGATAGGGATTTCGGGGTCTATGGTAAGGGCATTGACGGATATACTCACTATTCTCTGGCAATGGATCGTATCCAAGAGGAAGAGAAAAGCCGTAAAGCGCTGATGGATGAGTTCGATAACGATGAGGACAACCTCGATTCGGACGATCTTGATTCTGATGACTTTGGTTCGGATGATTTTGGCGGTGATGATTTCTGACGGAAAACGTCACCGGTAAAATATCGTACATGACAGAAAGGACTTTACCATGAAAAAGACTATTTGGAAAAGCATTCTTTGCGCAATGCTCGTTACGCTGACTGCTTGCATCCTGTGCACCTGCGCATTCGCTGCCAAGTATACCTGCATCAAGAGTGGCTGCACCAGAGAGGCGGCTAAGGGCTCCGCCTATTGCTGGGTACATAAACCCACGAAGAGCAATTCCAGCGTCTCCGGCAGCGGCTCCAGACCGTCCAGAAGCAGCTCCAGCACAAAGCATAAATACACCTGCATCAAGGACGGCTGCACGCGAGAAGCGGATAAGGACTCTGCCTACTGCTGGGTACATCGCCCTTCCAAATCTTCCACCAAGAGCAGCACTTCTTACAGCTCCAAATCTTCGTACAGCAGTTCTTACTCCAGCAGCAAAAAATCCTACAAGACGTATGATTCCTATGACGATGGCTACGATGCCATCTATGATGATGACGACTACGATGAGGATCGCTACGACAGCGACCCGGACTACGCAGCAGGCGTAGATGACGCTATGGACGAGTTGGATTGCTATATAAACTAAAGAACGCCGAGGGTTCCTCCTATATGGGAAGGGATTCCTCGGCGTTCTTCATTTCATGCTTTTTGATTGCCCGGTCAACAGTATCACGCGCCATGTGCAATGCACAGATCACAGCCACTGTTTCAGCACATCGTTCAGCTTATTCAAATCAAGCGGTTTGGCGATATGCTCGTTCATGCCGGTGTTCTTTGCCAGTTGCACGTCCTCGGCAAAGGCATTTGCCGTCATGGCAATGATGGGCACTTTGCCCCGGCTGCCGGCAAGCGAACGGATCGCAGCAGTGGCTTCGTAACCATTCATGATGGGCATCTGAATGTCCATAAAAATGAGATCGTACCACTTTTCTGGCGCTTCCATCACCTTTTCGACTGCAATTTTTCCGTTTTCGGCGCTGTCGATGGTCACGCCCGTCATGCCTATGATCTCGGTTGCGATCTCACGGTTCAGCTCGTTATCTTCCACAAGAAGGATCCGCTTACCCGCATAGTTTTCCTTCGCAAAGTCTTCCAGATAGTTCCGGGCGTTTTTCTCCTTTTTCCCGGATGTAAACTGCCGCAGAGTTGCCGTCAGACGAGAACGGAACAGAGGTTTTGCCATAAACGCATTCACGCCCGCTGCTCTGGCTTCTTCTTCGATCTCGCTGAAATCAAAGGAAGTCAGGATGATGATCGTGACATCTTTTCCTACCTGTTCCCGGATTTTTCTGGCGGTTGCAATACCGTCCATTTCCGGCATCTTCCAGTCCAGAATCACCGCAAAATAGTCGTGGCCGGTCTTGTGCCGCGCCGCGCAGCGTTCCACGGCTTCCTTACCGGTCAGGACCCATTCGCCCGCTATGCCGATCTCCTGAAGGGTTGCAACGGTGCTTTCGCAGCAGGTCTTGTCGTCGTCCACGACCAGTACCGGCAGATCGAGCAGTTCCTTTTCCTGTTCCTTCTCGTTCTCCTGAAGCTTCAGATAGACCGTGACCGTGATCTTCGTTCCCTTGTTGGGAGCGCTTTCGACCTGAATGTCACCATTCATCAGGTTGACGATGTTTCTTGTAATGGCCATGCCAAGACCGGTGCCCTGCACCTTGGTCGTCCGGTGATCGTCTGCCCGGCTGAACGGCTCGAACATGATCTTCTGGAATTCCGGCGTCATACCGATGCCGTTGTCCTCGATGGAAAACTCGTAGCAGCCAAGCTCCGAGAAGCCGTTCGGTTTTTCCTTGATCGTAAGGGTGACGTTTCCTCCATCCGGGGTGTACTTGACGGCGTTGCTCATCAGGTTCACAAAGATCTGCTGGATGCGCAGGCTGTCGCCACAGACAGCTTCGTGCTCGAGGTGCTCAACATGGACTTCGAGCTGATGTTTGTGCTCGTCGATTGCCGGTTTTGTGATGGTGAGTAGGTTATCGACCAGCTCCGGCAGGCTGAAATCCTCCTCGGCAAGGCTCATTCGCCCGCTCTCGATTCTGGCCATATCCAGCACTTCATTGATCAGTCCCAACAGATGACGGCTCGATTTTGTGATCTTGCCAAGGCACTCAATCACCCTGTCCTGACTCTCGATATTCGCACCCGCAATGGCGGTCAAGCCAACGATTGCATTCATCGGTGTACGGATATCATGGGACATATTGGAGAGAAATTCCGTCTTGGCGCAGTTTGCGTTTTCCGCTGCCCGGTACGCATCCTTCAGTGCCTTATGGGATTCGATCTCGGCCTTTTTCTCCTGTGACACATCCATAGAGGCCAACAGTGCTTTGACCAGCTTTGTGCCATCCCACTCCAGCGGAATGAAGGAAGCGATCTTATAGGTGTTCTCATCTATGGAGCAGTATTCAAATTTGTAGATGTCGTTCTCATCCTGCAAATTCCTGCGGATATTTTCCGGCGAGATTATAGCATCCAATGTGTCCAGCGATTCCAGTGTCTTATACTTTGCAGCCACCTGCTCCACAAAATCATGGTATGTTCCCGTCGGCGCGTATATCATTTCACCTTGCAGATTATAGAACCGATACCGGTCATTCTCCAGATCGCAGACGACAAAGCGGTCCAGCAGACGCACCATACTCTTGATCAAAAGATCCATAGATGCGTTATCTGAGGCCATCTGCATCCGCCGTGCCGTCTCTGCTTTGGACTCTGTGATGTCCCGCAGAAAAATCATCGCATATTCGGAATCTTCGATCTCACCGCGCATGACCACGTTGCTGACCCATCGTTCCTCCCCATCCAGAACGATGCGGCACTCCTGACGCAGCTCCGTCTCAAGCACCTTTAATTTTTCCGTGATGTAGGCGCGGTCGTAGAACTCCGTGACCTTCTGTTTGTCCTGTTCGACCACATAGTTGTCCACAAAGAATTTGACCAGCTCGTCCCATGTCTGGCTCTGCTCAAAGGCCGTCATCAAAGAGGGCTCCACTTTGAAAGTATCAAAGGTGTTCTTTTCCAGATTTACATAGTATTCGCAGAGGTTTGCGCTGGTAAATGCACGGTGAAATGCCGCTGCCCGCTGCGCCTGCATCCGGCTTCTTTTTTCCGCGTCAATGTTGCTGATGATTCCGGCAATTCGATTGGCCGAACCATCCATACGGCGTATCACCTCCGCCGATGCCCGGAACCACTGGTATTGGCCATCCTGCATTTTCAGTCGGTACTCAACATTATATTTTGTAGTATTGGTTTTGTCCGCAATCGTTTCCAAAAGCAGCTGCATTACCCGGTCATGATCCTCCGGGTGCAGAAGGTTCGACCACGAATCCAGTTTGTTCGGAAAATCCAGAATGTCATGATATCCAAGGATCTGCCGGAACGCATGGCTCCAGTTCACATTGACGATTTCACCGTTTTCATTGCACTCAAAATACCACAGCGCAGAATGAATGGATTCGTTGACTAACGCAAGATTTTCATACGCCCAGTTCATCTGTACCGACAGGACCCAGATCGGCGTTCCATCCGTATCGGCTGCATCTTCTTTATAGAGACGCACATAGACGGGAGAGCCATCTGCTGTAAGGATCCGGCCTTCTCCTCCGCCCTGGATCTGACGAAAGCGTGCATTGTCAAGGAATGTGGCATCTTTCTTATAGAAAAGATTCTTCAGTGAACCCTTTGTCTGCTCCATCAGGGACTCATAGCTGTGGTTCAGATTATGCAGCAACAGATCACTGACCGACAGGATCGACAATTCGGCATCATAGTACCCGGTAATGGTTCCGACACCGCCATTATGATAGATCGTCTCCTGCATGGCCTGAAATGCATCTTTTCCCAGCCTTACCGTATCGGAAGTGTAGATTTCATCTGTAAGTCTTCTATCGAATTTCATGTTCTTCATCCTCGCAGGGTTTCGATTCCGCCGCACGCTTCAATTCTGGTATGTCTTTTATGGTCAACTGGCATACTGATTTTTGATCAAAATTATACAGTATAACTAGTATAGTATACTTGTGCAGCGCTTCAATTTCAAGCGCTAGTTGGCATTGGCTGTGTAAAAAAGAGAGGCCAATCTTCGTGAAAATTTATGCAAATTGATCCCTGTACTTTTCCACAATCCGGCTATCAGTATAGACAGTCGCCCTGCGATGCGGTAAGGCGTGAATTGCGCGGTGTTGCCTTAATGGGCGAAGATCTCCGCGTAGGGCGACCATGCGTAGCTCAGGCAGTAGGAGGTGTAGCTTGCGGCGGGCACGCGGATGCGGCAGAATGCGGGCGCTCCGTCGAGCAGGGCCTGCCCCACGGAAAGCCGCGCGGGGTCCGGCTGGGTCAGCGTGATTTCCTGCAGCGCGGGGCATTTGGCAAAAAGTCCATCCGGAAGCGCCGTGATATTTTGCTGTATCGTCAGTTTTTCCAGCGCGCTGCATCCCGCAAACGTGTCGGAGGCCAGCGCCGTCACGGGTCGTCCGTCCACCTCGCCCGGAACCGTCAAGGTGCGGCGGCCTCGTCCTGCTGCATTGACGACAAGACGGTCACTTTCCCATGTAAAATATGCAGCATCGCTGTTATTCGCGGCTTCTGTGTCGGTCTGTATCCGGCGGGCGGGCATGGCGGGCAGCGCGATTTCGGTAGACGAGGTGTCACCCAGTACAGCTTTGAGATCGCGGATGAGCTGCCGCGTAAAGACGGTCTTGCCGCTCTCGTTCAGATGGAAATTTGTGTCATAGAACCACCCGGCGTCCATCACGCAGGCATGCGGATCACCTGCCAGAGGTGCAGTCAGCTGCGACTGCAGATAGTCGGCATACGTGTCAATATCTTCTGCGTTCGCTACGGCAAGCACATTCATCGGCGGGAAATGATACAAGACAGCTGCCCCGACAGACTCGGCCTGTGCAGTGTAGGCGTTGAGCGCATCACAGAAGTCGGTGTCCAGCATCGAGGAATCAAAGCGTATCGGCATTGTCGTGTCATAACCATCCGGCAAAATATTGGCGCTGCAGAGCGGATTTACCACATCGCCCACCGCATTGAAGGAGCCGCGGCGATAGACGCCGTCCGGGGAAGGCGCACCGGTGAGAAAATAGCGGAACTTCGCACCTGCAAAGCGCGGAAACGCCCCCAACAAAGGTCCAAAATCCCGCGCGTGCAGGCAGGCAAGTGCCGAAAAGTCTCCGTCAACAGCCTGCCAAAAAGTATCCGCGCCGACGGTATCGGAAAGCGCCTGACGCTGCTGCTCTGGCATGATGACGACAAGATCGCCGGGGCGCAATTCCTTTATGGACAAATCCAGCATGACCCGTGTGCCGAGTGCTGCGTACAGGCCAAAATTAACGGGCTGATAGTCAGGCAGCTCCCGGGCCAGCAGAGCGCTGTCAACGCCGAAAGCGGCTGCACTGCCGCCCACAAGAATAAGACGCGGTTTATCACTTTCCGCGGCCAGCAGGGCACGCTTGGCGGGCAGTTCCCCCACAAACGTATTGCTGTACTGCGCGGGCAGGGCAAAGCCCCACACCGTCAGGAGCAACGGTATGGCGATAAAAACGCAGAGCATACTTGTAAACAGTTTTTTCATGGCAGGGTCAGAATTGGAAGTAGATAAAGGCATTGGTCGTGCCCGTGTGCAGTGTGGAAAACCACGCGGCGACCACAGTCAATGCCAAAAGACAGAAGGCCAATACGCTGCGCGGGGACGGTGCTGCGGACGACGTCTCGGGCAGCAGATGCAGGCAGAGCGCCCCCAAAACAAGCTCTGCCACCGGCTGTATACCGATGCTCAGCAGCGTTGTGTGCAGTGTGCTCAGCGACCAGTCGACAGGCAGGCGGGACAGCAGCAGAAGGGCATCCGAGACAGAGGCTGCCCGGAAAAAGACCCAAGCGATGCAGACCAGAGAAAATGTATAGGCGTGGCGTAAGCACACGGCGGTCCAGGTGCGGGCCTTGTGCTTTCCGCCGCAGGGGGTCAGGGTCTTTTCCAAAAGCAGCAGCGCACCATGCACACCGCCCCACACCACGAAATGTAATGCGGCGCCATGCCAGAGACCGCTTAACAGAAACACGACCATGGTATTTACGGCCAGCCGTACCGTGCCGCGGCGCGAGCCGCCGAGCGGGATATAGACGTAGTCCGTAAACCACCGCGTCAGGCTGATGTGCCAGCGGCGCCAGAAATCACGCAGGGAGTCTGCGCGATAGGGGTGGTCAAAATTGCGGCTCAATCGCACACCCAGCAAGGCAGCGGCCCCGACGGCAATGTCGGAATAGCCGGAAAAGTCCCAGTAGATCTGCCCGGCAAAAAGCAGTGTTGCCAACAGAACAGCCGGGCCGGAGGCATCGGTCGGGGAGGCGTAGACGGAATCCACAAATACGGCAGCGGTGTCTGCCAGCAGCAGCTTCTTTGCAAAGCCGCGCACCATCCAAAGCCAGCCGCTGCTGTCCATACGGCGCTCCTGCGCGTGCAGCTGAGGCAGAAGCGCCGTGCTGCGTTCAATCGGCCCCGCTACCAGCTGCGGGAAAAAGCTGACGAATAAGGCGTAATACCCCGGATGCCTCTCCGGCATGAGCCGCCCGCGGTAAATATCAATGACATAGCTGAGGGTCTGAAATGTGTAAAACGAGATGCCCGCGGGCAGCAGAAGCGGCACATCTGTGCGGAAAATCCCGGCATATTTGAAGAGGCACAGACACCCGATGCACAAAACTGCCGCACAGGTCAGCCAGAGCTTTTTGGCCGTCTGTGTTTTGCTTTTTGCGATGCCCAGTGCCGCCGCATAGGTTCCCAGCGTGATACCCGCCAGCAGCGGAAGTGCCTGCGGACTGCCCACAGCGTAAAATCCGAGGCTGGCGGCCAGCAGCAATACCCAGCGCCGGCTCGGCGGCAGCATCCAATGCAGGGCCAGTACGATAGGAAAAAGCAGCACAAAAGCGGGTGCGGTGAAATTCATAAGCGCCCTCCTATCGGCCACATTGCGGCGGCGCAGGGAATCAACAGACAGAGCAGCATTGTGCGGGTGGACACATCCAGTACCAGCGCTGCCAAAACCACCGCAGCACCCGAAACCATGCCGAGCGCTGCGGCCCATGCCCGGCGATGGGCCGCCAGTGCCAGCACAGTGGTCAGTGCAGCCAGAGCGCAGACAAGAATCATGGCGCAATCCCCTCCCCTTGCAGTTGTTTTGTCAGTGCATCAATGACCTGTGCCGTGCGCATAGTCACCCCGTTTGTGGACAGATGGTTGTCGGTGCCGTAGAAATACCGCCCGGGCATCAGGGAATCCTGCAGCGGCGTCAAGAACACAACATCGAGATTTTCTCGGAAATACGCATCCAGCGCGGCCACAGCCTCCGGCGTGGAATCCGCCGAAACGGCGCGGCTGTTGCGCGGGCTGTACATCAGGTACACCCGCACGCCGTCTGCCGCAAAGCGGTCAAACTCGGCGTTGGCGGGGGCTATATATGTGTCATAGGGGAAGGACGCCGTCGTGTAGTCCACAGGCAGTCCGTAAATCGGCGTGTCATCGACGGCATCGGGGCGGTACAGAACATAGTCACCGTACTCGTTGTAGCTCGGCGTGTCAACGGCATTTCCGTCCTCGTCCAAATCGGACGGCGAGACGGCATAGCTGCGCGCCGTCATGTCTGCGCGGGTCTGCAAATAGGAGCCAAGTGCCGAAAAAACGCCGCTGTACTGTTGTAAATTGAGCCTCGCGACAATGTCGTAGTCAGCCTCGGCCATACAGAAGAAGGCGTCGTCGAAGGCGTTTGTCGTGCAGAACTGGCGCTTGGCGGCGTCAAATTCGGGCGAAAGCAGCAGCAGGTCGCCGGGGCGCATCTGTGCGCGAATCAGCTCGAGCTGTGGCAGCGCATTGGTGTAGGCGAACACACCCATGTTCACGACCTCATAATGGGGCAGGGCAGCATCCAGCGCGGCGCTGTCATACCCGAACCGCGCCGAGGAACCGGAGAACAGCACAAGCTTCTGCGTATCGGCCAATGAGAGCAGGCGGTCGTACTTATCGGCGAACGTCGCGTAGTAGCTGCCGCTGCAGACGGGCGCAGTCGCGGCATTGATGTACAATGTTTGCAGGCTTGTGCAATCTTCAAATGTGTAATCGCTGATCTGCTGCAGGTTGTCAAACAGGGTCACGCTCTCCGCAGCGCTGCCGCTGAAGGCCCCGGGCTGCACGCGGCGCAAAGTATCGGGGAAGATGACTGTTTTACAGGGCGCATCGGCAAAGGCCCCCGCCGCAATTTCCACGACAGGTGCGCCGCCCAGCGTATCGGGGATGACAAGCACTTCTCCCCCGCCCTGCCAGCCCGTTATAGCTGCGGCGTCGTTTTCAACCGTGTAGGTGAACTCCGCGGCGTCGTTTTGAGCAGCCCACTGCGCGTAAAGCCGCGCGCCGGGCTCGGTCCGGCTGCCCAGCCCAACGGCCTGACCACTGCCGTCCGGGGCGGTGTTCCACCCCGTCAGCGTGTACCCGGGGCGGGTGAACAGCGCACCGTCGATGGCGGTGTTCAGCCGCAGATGGCTCGCGGTGACGGGCACAGTGACCCAGCCGCCGCCGCAGTTGTCATTATAATACAGCACAGTATCGCTCTTTTCCGCGGTCACTGCCACGGCAACGGAGTAGCGGACATCGGGCAGCGTCAGGATGTACGCCGCGCCGGTGCGGGTAAGCGACGCACCGGGATAGTCTGCGCCCGTCAGCGTATAGCCGTCGGCCGGGGTCAGGGTGAAGGTCACACTCTGCCCCGGGGTAACGGCTGCGGTCTGGGCCTGCGCTGTAAACGCAGGCGAGGATTCCAAAACGACGCGGCACTGCACCGCAGGGGCTGCCGGGGCGGCGGCACAGCCTGCCAGCAGAACCAGCATGGCAAGAATAAGCATCAGGCGGCGCAGGTGGAACACATCCTTTCAGAAAAATCTGTTTTTTACATCATAATACAAAATACCCCGGAGAGAAAGCCCCCCGGGGTGTGGATGAGGAAAAAGCTGTCACGATGAAGTGACGCGGGAATGGCGCATACTTACTGCTCGTTCACATTGGTGAAGGCGGCAATGATGTTCAGCACCACGGCAATCAGCAGCGCGGCCGTGCCGTAGATGGCGCTGGACAGGTCAGCCATCGTCTGGGCGTTGTTCGTAAAGGTCATGATCGAGGCGATGGTGTTGACGCGGGGGCTGATGAACTGTACGGCAGCCACGACCAGCGTGATACCGGCAACTACGCTCATCACATCGGCGGCGATGGCCAGCTTCTTGTCCAGCACGACGCGCAGCACCAGTGCAAGGATGGCGATGACGGCGCAGCCGATGACAACCGGGCTGGTGCCGATCTTGCGGAAGGAATCAGTCCCGGCGTTGACAATGCAGAAGGCAAGGCCGACAGCACCGGCAACGGCGGTCAGAAGCGACAGGATCAGACCTGCGCCCTTTTTATTCGTAGAACTCATGGTTTGCACTCCTTTACTGCTTCTTGGATTTGCGGTCATTCAGCACATACATGGCGGCGGCCAGTACGGTCAGGGCGGCAAAGACGACCTGCACGGCAACGAGGGCGTTGTCATACCAGGTGCGCACGCTGACAAGGCGGGTGCTGCTGGCCATGCCGTCCAGCGCGTTGGAGTTGGCCAGCGCGTAGGCCTGCCATGTCATGGCCTGCTTGATGGCGCTCATCAGCTCGGTGTCCTGACCAACATTCTCGGTGGTCCAGTAGGCAAACTTTTCGCTGACAGCGGCCATCGTGTTCTCACCGGTGAAGGTGGTCATCGTGCCGCCGTTGAGGGCATACTCCTTCAGCACGGCGTAGTTGGGGTTCATGATGAAGTCCTGGCTCTCCAGACCCTTGAAGCCCCACTCGCCGCGCAGAATGTTCTTGAGCAGGCCGGTGTGGGCGTTGGCAGCGGTGATGCCGACACGGTTGAAAGCGGTCATGACGCCCAGAGCACCGGCATCCTCGATGGCGGCCTGGGTGCCGCGCAGCTCGTTCTCGCGGGCTTGCTGCTCAGTCATAAAGACGGAAACGCCGGTACGGTTGATCTCGGTATCGTTGAAGGCGAGATGCTTGGGGGCAATAATAACGCCGTACTCCTTGCCGCCGCTGATGAAGGCAACGGCCTGACCGGAGGTAAGGACGGCATCCTCGGAATAATACTCATGGTTGCGGGCGTTGTAGGGGGAGCGGTGCAGGTTGGTGCCGCAGCCCCAGAAGATGGTCAGGTTGCTCCACAGGCTGTAGTTGCCGCAGATCTTGCCGTACTCGTTGGCAAGGTCTTTGTTGAAGGTCTGGGCAATGACGGTCTCGTTGACCATTGTGCCGAACTTGTATGCGAGGTTGGGGTCGTTGGCATCCACGGCGCAGGGGTCGGTACTGGCTTTGTCGGTGTTGGCATACTGGCCGAGAGGATAGCTGTAGATGCCGTTGGGGCCATCGTTCTGGATGGTCTCGGGGCTCATGATAGACTCGATGGCCTTGGTGGAGGTGCCGCCCAGACCCAGACGAATCATGCCCTCCTCCAGGGTGAGCTGATCCATCAGCAGACTCCAGCGCTCATCATCAAGGTCAGTGACCCCCTTCAGGTCCGCCAGAGTCAGGCCGTTGTCGGCACCGAAGGTGACGGTGGACGGATCGCCGTTTGCGTTGATCTCATAGATGTCATTGTCCAGAATGTCGAGCATCTCATCGGAGGCGGTCAGATTCTTATAGGTCTTGGGGAAAGTGCCTTCCCAGTCGGCACGGGTCAGATAGGTAGCAGTGCCGGGCAGCCAGCTGTTGATGTCCATGTCGGCCAGTTGGTTCTCAACGGCGGTGCCGTTTTTGGTCGTGGCAAAGGTCGTGTCGTCAAAGGAATCGAGCGTCCAGCTCTTGGCCTTGTCGGCGCTGCCGTCCACACTCTGACCCTCTGCGGCCAGTACATTGTTCACGGCCTCGTGTGCGCCGTTGCCGATGGTGAACCAGTAGTCACCGGCATCGAGAATGTAGCAGCCCTTGGTACCGGCCGCGTTGTCAGCGGTGGAATCCCAGCTGGCCATATTCTGCATGTCAGCGGTGATGGTCACGGTCTCGGAGGCACCGGGGGCGAGCTCTGCGGTCTTGCCGTAGTCCAGCAGCTGGATAGCAGCCTTCTCAACACCGTGCTCCTTGTCATAATCGGTGTAGGGCAGGCTGACATAGAGCTGCACAACATCCTTACCGGCGACGCTGCCGGTGTTCTTGACGGTCACGTTCGCGGTGACGGTCTCGTTTTCAAGGTCAACATTCAGGTTATCGAGGGTCTGCTCAAACGTGGTGTAGGACAGACCGTAACCGAACGGGTAAGTAACCTCGTCGTCGTAGTTCCATGCGCTGCCGGTGGAGGAACCGACGGTGGAGGCGGCGTTGCCCTGCCCCATGACGGTGTCAAAGTAACGGGTCTCATAGTACTTGTAGCCGATGTAGATGTTTTCTGCCTCGACAATGGCATCATTCATCTTAATATCGGGGTTGGCGTTGGTCCACTGCAGGTCGCCAAAGTTCTGTGCAGCGGGAGAGTTTGCGTTCTTGACCGCATAAGTATCGGTCAGATGGCCGGAGGGGTTGACATCACCGGAGAGGATGTCGGCCACGCCGTAGAAACCGTAGCCGCCCGGCAGGCCCACCTGCAGGATGGCGTCAACGCCGTCATTGTCCTGAATCTCCTGTACTTCCATCGCACTGGCGTTGTTCAGCAGCACAATGACCTTGCCGCCGTTGGCCGCCTTGGCGGTGACGGCTGCATTGATGAGGTCGCGCTCGTCGTCGGACAGGCCCAGCGGGTCAGTCTGGTTCAGGTTCTGGGTCGGGTCCACACCGGCGGTGCCGGGGTTGTAGCTGCCGTTTTCAGAGGCGGAGCGGGCAATCGTGACGATCATGACATTGTTGTCATTCATGCTGTCCTTCCATGCGGCGTTCTGGCCGTCCAGCGCAGCCTGACTCGGCTCCTTGCTGGAGAAAACGCCAGTCGTGGAGGGTGCCGTGATGTGGTTGTACTCAATCGTACCGCCCCAGCTCTGAACCTCGGACTTGAAGGTGGGCTGCAGGGCCTCGTACATATCGGCCACGGTCTGGTTCAGGCCAAAGCCCTTGGCTTTGAAAGCCGCGACCATGTCCACGGTATCGGCATCCGTGCCGGTGTTCTCCACAAGGCTGGAACCCATATCGCCGCCCTGAACGGGATAGTAGCTGGAGAAGCCTAGAAGGGTGATCTTCTGGGTCTCATCCTGCGTCAGCGGCAGTGCGCCGTTGTTCTTCAGCAGGACGCTGCCCTCTTCGCTCATCCGCTCACCCACGTCCTGAATGCCGTGCAGCAGGTCGGTAGTGGAGGTGTAGTCAGATTTGAAAGTATACAGGTCAGTGCCGTCGGAGTTCTCGGTCACGAGCTTGGTGCTCTTGGTGCCCAGGAATTTGTCAATGTCAGTACGGAATCCGTCCACGACGGTTGAGGCGCAGACACTGAGCGCCAGCAGCGACGCCGTGGCTGTGGTCACGCCGCGCCAGACGCGGCGGCCGGATTTTTTCTTACTCATGTTTTTCCTCCTTGTGTATCCTTGTGTATATCGTAATCGCGTGTAGGGCGCGTTACTTCTTGCTGCGTTCCTTGATAGCCTTCTGCTCCTCGGGCAGGTTTTTCTCAACCGTCCAGAACAGGATCAGGATGACGGCGCCGATGATATAGCAGACGGTCTCGACCCAGATATAGCTGACGGAGATCGCGGTCTGCACACTGGCGGTCTGGGCGGCGGTGCCCAGAGCGACGTCGGCGGCTTGGTTATAGCCGCTGCCGTTCAGCATGGCGCTGAAAATGGAGTTGCAGATCGGCGTGGCGGCGACCATAAGGGAGCTGTAGATGCTCATGGTCAGACCGTCGGTGCGGATGCCGGTGCGGTACTCAATGTGGTCGATAACGTCGGCAATCATGGCCAGGATCAGATAGCAGGCCGGGGAAGAACCCAGACACTTGAGGGCCACGCCGATGGCGACCGGCACGATGTTGCCGCCGCCCAGACCTGCGATGATGCCGCCCGCGGCACCCAGCAGCATGAAGCCGCCGCAGACCAGACGCTTACCGAACTTGTTGGCCAGGGGCACCACAAAGACCGCAGCCACGGCCATCGGGATAGCGCCCATGATACTGAGCAGGCCCTGGGAGGCACCCCATGCGTCCGCCGTGCCGAAGAAAGTGTTGTCCAGAACCCATTTGCAGAAGTAGCTCATGGAGCCGTTCTTCATCGCGCCGCTCCACTGGAACAGCATATAGAACGCCATGACGATCCACCACATGCGGTCACCGGTAACGGCCTTGAGCTGCTCGCCCAGCGTGGCGGACTTGGCAGGGGTCTCGGTGTCGGCGCGGCCTTCCTCGGTGACGCGCTCACGGGTGAAGAGGAACTGCAGGTAGATGGTCAGTGCGCTGAAGATGGCGACGGCCAGCATGGTGAGGAACCACAGGTGCTGGTTTTCCTTCAGCGCGAAGGAAACGAGCATCGGGAATACCATCGAGCCGCAGCCCATAACGCCCAGACCCGCCACGTTGGTGAAGGAAGCCAGCGCACCGCGCTGCTTGCTGTCACGGGTGGAAACGGGGATCATGGTGGAGTTGGCGGTGTTGTAGATGGGGTAAGCGACTGCGTAGTACAGGTTGTACGCGATGGCGATCCAGACCATCTTGGCCATGCCCTCAAACGGCACGATAAACATCAGCACACTGGCGACGGAAAGGGTCAGCGCGGAGAGCAGGATCCACGGGCGTGCCTTGCCGGCCAGAGCCTTGGTGTGCTCAATCAGCTGACCGACGATGAGGTTGGACGCCACGATGAGCACCGTGGAGACCAGCTGCAAGGTCGTCAAAAAGCCAAGATCAAGCTTGAGGACATCGGTGAAGTAGTTCTGCAGGATGCTGGTGAAGATGCCCGAGGAAAGCAGTGCGCCGAAGGGGCCGATAAAATAGCCCAGCAGCATTTCCGGCATCTTGACGTCGTCGCTGGTGATATGGGACTTCGTCAGCGGCGAGGACCAGAAGTTGGATTTCGAGGTTGACATGATAGAGAGTCACTCCTTCTTTGTATATATAAGCAATTTGTTTACGCTATGCCTTTACGCCTTTGCCGTAACGGTATATTCCCCGCTGCCAAGCACCTTTTCTTCCCCGCTCGGCAGCACGACGGTGCATTCGGTGCCGACGGGCACCGCCACGGTCATCGTCATCTCGCCGTCCGCGATCTTCCATGCAGCCTTGATCACGCCGTAGGGCGTGCCCACCGTGCCTTCAGCCTCGGTGATGCCGCCGCCGACCACCGGCGCAAACTTGAACTTGCGGTACCCGGCCTCGGTGGGCTCCACACCCAGCACGCGGCGGTAGAGGAACGCGCCCACCGCGCCGCTGGCGTAGTGGTTGTACGAGATCATCATGTCGGTCCCGTCGTCGCCGATTGGGCACTCGCCGTTCTCGTCCAGACCGTCCCAACGCTCCCAAACCGTGGTTGCGCCCACGCGGACCTCATACAGCCAGCTGGGACACTGTGTGTTCAGCAGCATCTTGTAGGCAGTGTCGGCGTGACCGTTGTCGGCCAACGCAAACAGGATGTACGGCGTGCCCGGGAAGCCTGTGCCGATCTTGTAGTCGTTCTTCTCAACCAGCTTGACCAGATTCTCGGCTGCCTTCGCCTTGACGTTTTCAGGGAACATATTCAAGTACAAAGGCAGCACATAGGCGGTCTGGAATTCTTCCTTCGTCTTGCCGTTTCCATCGGTCAGCACACTGCAATAGGCATCGGCCACCTTACGGCTCAGCTCCTTGTACTTGGCGGCGTCCTCGGTCTTGCCAAGGATGCGTGCAATTTTCGCCAGTGTGCCGCTGGTGTTGCACAGGGACGCCGTGGCGGTGTACTTGCTGCGGGCCTGCCACTGACTCATCTTCGGCACATCGGGGGCGACCCAGTCGCCAAAATGCAGCGCCGACGGCGTGTGCCAGATATAACGGTGCTTGCCGATGCCAAACCCGGCCCAGAAGCAGCACGCCTTGACGTACTTCTGCATGGTGGGGTACATCATACGCAGCACGTCCAGGCTGCCCGTGGCCTCGTATAGAGCCCATGGCACCAGCACGCAGGCGTCGCCCCACCAGTCCACGGCCATCTCGGGCATTGTGGCGGGGAAACCGTAGCCCTGCACAGGCACGGTGTTGGGGATGCCGCCGGTGGGCAGCTGCTCGGCCTTGACGTCGCGCAGCCACTTCTCCAAAAAGCGGCTCAGTTCAAAGTTGTACAGCGCGGTGGGCGAGAACACGGCAATGTCTCCGGTCCAGCCCATGCGCTCGTCGCGCTGGGGACAGTCCGTCGGTATATCAACGAAATTCGACTTGGCGCCCCATGTAATGTTGGACTGCAGTTTGTTCAGCATCTCATTGGAGCAGCGGAAGGAACCGCTGTGCTCCACATCGGAGTAGAGCGCCACGGCCTCGATTTCCAGATCCTTCGCATCGACGCCCTTGACCCCCGCATAGCGGAAGCCCATGTAGCTGAACCGCGGGCTGTAGGTCTGCTCGCCGTCGCGGCAGGTGTAGGTCGCCGTGGCCTTGGCCGTGCGCAGGAAGGTCGTGTTTAAGCTGCCGTCGGGGTTCAGGATCTCGGCGTGGCGCACGGTCACGACCTGCCCGGCCTTGCCGTTGAATTTGATGCGGACAACACCCGCAAGGTTCTGGCCGAAGTCGTAAATCGTCTCGCCGTCGGGGGCGGTCATCACGGCCACAGGCTTGCGCACCTCGAGGGCCTTGACCGGGGCACCGTAGTCCGCCGTGATGGCGGGGGTGACTTTCAGCGTCTCGGGTGCGGCGTTGTGCCAATCGCTGATTTTCTGCGTGGCATCGTAGGTCTCGCCGTCATACAGATCTGCCATCCGCACGGGGCCGCTCTCGCTGACCTGCCATGTAGCGTCTGTGCCGATGGTCTCCGTCGTGCCGTCCATGTACTCAATGCGCAGCTCGGCCAGCAGAGCCTGACGGTCGGCAGTCACGCGGTTTTTGCGGGTAAACACAAAGCTGCCCACCGCCCAGCCGCCTGCAACCGTGAAGGTCAGCGTGTCGTCGCCTGTCAAAAGTGCCGTTACATCGTAGGTCTGATACTGCAAATAGGACTTGTAGCTCGTGAAGCCGGGGGCGAAGTATTGCTCGCCCAGCTTTTGGCCGTTCAGCTCGGCCTCGTAGATGCCCATGGCTGTGGCGTAGAGCCGCGCGCGGGCAATGGGTTTGTTCGTTGTGATTTCCTTGCGGAAAACCATCGGCACGGGGCTGACCTTTGCCTCGGTGAAGTGGTAACTCGGGTCGCTGATCCACCGGCCCTTCCAGGGCGTCTCCATGCGGCCTGTCTCAAAGGTAGTGGTTGCGGTGGCGGTCTCGCCTGCGTCGTCGGTGGCGTTCAGGCGCACGCTGTAGGTGGTGAACGGCAGCAGCGCAGGGCCGACGTAGGCAGCGCTCTGGCCGCTGGTCACATGGGCGGACCAGTCGCCGACGGTCAACTCGGCGTCGGCCAACTGTGCGCCCCGGCGGTCACTGCTCAGGGAAAACCCGATGCGGGGTGTGGAGCAGTCGGTCACGCAGTCGGCGGCCAGATGCTCCACCGTCAGGCGTGTGATTTCAAACATGTGTTCTCCTCCTTCGTCGGACGGGCAGCCCGTCCGGAGATTCTTCTTTTTTCTGTAAGCCTACCATACCACAAGAATCGTGCAGTGGCGCATAATTTGCATGAAATGCGCTCTTTTTCGCACAAACGGTTTTTGGTTTCGTCAGGTTTCACAAGGTTTTGCGCTTGTATTTTGTACACATTGCTCAATGTGGCATCCAAACATAGACTTTTTCCGCAAAAACAACGCCCCCTGCACGGCGTTTGCCGATACAGGGGGCGTAAAACTTCATTTTTTATTCTTGCTGCGGCTGCCCCAGCGGAATCAGCACGCGCAGCTCAAACCAACCCTCGCGGGTCGTAATTGTCGCGGTACCGCCGTATTTTGCGGCGGCGTTTTGTATGCTTTTTACACCGAAGCCATGGTACAAGACATCCTTTTTCGTCGTGACGGGCAGGCCCTTCTCAAATTTCAGCTCACCGTCAAAGCAGTTTTCAATGCGGATGGCCGCAAAGCCTTTTTGCCTCGCCACGCTCAGATGGATGAGCCTGCGCTCCGGGTCTGTGATTTTGTCGGTGCTCTCGATTGCGTTGTCCAGCGCATTGCCGAACAGGTTGCTGATGTCCATCACGTCCATAAAGTCCAGCGCTGTGCCGTCAGCCACGCAGGTCAATTGAATGTTTTTGGTGCGGCAGGTCAGACTTTTGCCTGTCAGCACCGTGTCCAGCACCTTATTGCCGGTGTCGTTCTGCGCCTCGTAGGCTTTGATTTCCTGCTCCATATTGTCCAGCACGGCATTGCGTTTCTCGCCGCTCTCGGCGCGAAGCACCGCAATTTGGTGCTTCAAGTCATGATATTTTTGGTTGATGAGGTCAATGCTCTCCTGCCGGATTTTGTAGTTTTCATACTGGATGTGCAGCATGTTCCGCAAGGCATCCGCCTCGCGCTGTGTCAATAAATCTCGCAGCTGCGATTGATATGCAAACAGCAGCGCCACGCCGCCGAAGTAGACAACCGTGCGCATTGTGTAAATTTCCATCGTGCCGCGGGCCGAAAACGGCGTGTTCAGCTGCGTATAGCTGATGCTGGACAAAATGTAGATGGCTGCCGCCATGACCGCCGCGATGCAGGTCGTGCGGGGCCGAATGTCAAACTGAATGCTGCCCGTGCTGCCGCCATCTTCCAGAAGCCACATCAGGCCGAAGATGATGCCGAACCCCGCCGCAATAAAGAGCACCAACGCAGGCAGGCTTTGCAATGCTGCGATGTAACGCGCAAAATATACATACATCTGCCATGTCAGCGCCCCGGCAAAACCCGCCAGAATAAACGCCCGCGTGCAGAAATACCCCACTTGCCAGCGGTCTGCACGGGTGGCCGCCGCCATAAAAAGCAGCATAAGTGCGACAGAAACCGCGTACAGCACATTGAACCGCCAGCCGTTAAAGCCGTCGGTGGCCACAAGGTAGAGTGCCAATGCCGCCAATGCACCGCCGTACAGCGCCGCACGCTTGACCCCGCCGTAGCGCGGAGGCAGAAACCGCAGGTACAAAAGGCAGGCCAGCCAGTCTGCCAGCGCCGTGACAAGGCGCGGAATATCCATCTCATAATAAGGAATTTTCAGCGGCATATCGTCACCCTGCCCCGTTGATATAGTCGTTCAGTGCATCCAGAAATGCCTTGCGCCGCGCTCGGGCCAGCGGCACACGGTCTCCGTGGACGATGGCATCCTCACCGTCCATTCGGTCAACGTGTTCCAGATTCACAAGGCAGCCCTTGTTTACGCGGAAATAACTGTCCTGCGCCAATTTTTCCTCGGTCTCCGTCATGGAGCCCGGGGCGGTCACCTCCCCTTCCGCCGTGTGAAAGACCAAGTCATGCCCGCAGTTCTCGATCCAATAAATGGCCGAGGTGTCCAGCTTATGTGCCGTGCCGTGGGCGTTGATCTGCAAAAAGTGCCGTGCGCGGCGCGCCACGCGCTCCACGGCGCGGCCAAGTCTCTGCGAAAACGCATAGTAGCTGACCGGCTTCAGCACATAGTCCAGCGCATCGACGGCATAGCCCTTGATGGCATACTGCGGCGAATTTGTAATAAAGATAATGATAACCTCGGTGTCGACCTTGCGGATTTCCTCGGCAGCCATCATGCCATCCATAAACTTCATCTCGATGTCCATCAGGATGATGTCATAGACAGCCTTATAGCCAAGTGCGATCTCGTCGCCGTCGGAAAATTCTGTCACGGTAAATTTTTCGCCCGACACCGCGCTGTATTTGTCAATATATTCGCGCAGCCGGCTGCGGTAGAGCTCGTCGTCTTCGACAAGGGCCAAACGAATCATACCCAGCACGCTCCCTTTTGTTTTTATACTAAATGTAGCATGTTCGCCGGAAAATTGCAAGGAAAGCCGCGGATTTCCATTCTTATCGGTTTTCCGCTGCCTTCGGCTGACACTTCCTACCGCCGGGCGCACCAATAAAAAACCCGCATTGGTTTTGAATGCCAATGCGGGTTTTTGGTTTACGGGGCGGCAGACGGTCTTACGCTCTCATCAGCGTTCCCTGCAGGCTCTCCAATGCAGCCATGCGGGCGCTGACAGCAAAGACGCTGGCAACGTGGGTCAGCTCGTCGGACCGGATATCCTCCGGGATCGTGCGCGCCAGCACCGTGCAGTGGTCGATGGCGTCAAAGCGGACACCTGCTTTGCGGCACAGCTCCACCGTGCGGTGGGCACAGCCGGGCATCGTGGCCAGGGCCGCCACGGCGTCCGGTGCTTGGGCGGGGTGGGCTGCGCCGGTATCGCGCAGCTCCTTGTCCAGCACAGTGCCAAAATGCTTCACCGCACGGCGGTTCGCGCAGCCCGGCAGCGGATCCTCCGTTGTCAGGTCCAGCTCCACCGGCTGGCGGATAAAGTCCGTGTACTTCCGTGTCAGGCGGCTGTACTCCCGCTGCAATTCCTTTCTTGTTAGGTCCGTATACTGCATACTTTTCCACTCCTCTTTTACTTGCATCGACTATTATACACGTGGGAGTGGTGTATGTAAAAAGTATTTTCTGTATATCTGGTATACAAAATATACATGACAGACTGTTTTAGTAATTTCTTTGGATATGTAGCAAATGACAGCAGCCCTCTCCCCTGCTCTCACATCTGCGCCAGCGCATCGCGCTCCTGCAGACGGAGAGCGGCGCGGCGGTAGCTGAACACAAAATAGACGATCTCTGCGGCGGCGGTCAGCGCCCAGGAGCAGGGATACAGCAGGTAGAGCGCCGGGATCGTGTGGAAGTGGGCAAAGATCGTGTAGACCCACGCAACGCGGAATACGCAGGACCCCAGAATTACGATGACCGTCGGCCCTACCGTCTTGCCGAGGCCGCGGGAGGCGGCAATCGTGCAGTCCATGAACGCCGAGGTGCAGTAGGCCCAGCCCATGACCATAATGCGCTTCATGCCCGCGTCGATGACAGCGCTCTCGGTCGTGAACAGCGCCAGAAACTGCCGCCCAAAGACGAGCAGCCCGCCGCCCAGAACCGCGCCCAGGCCAAACGAGTAGGCCAGCGCGATGAAGTAGCTTTTCTTGACGCGGTCCAGCTTGCCCGCGCCGTAGTTCTGGCTCATAAAGCTGGCGCAGGCCATGTAAAACGCCGCCATAGCGTCATAAATCATCGCGTCGGCGTTAGCTGCGGCGGAGTTGCCCTTGACCATCAGCGAATCGAAGGAGTTGACGCCCGCCTGAATAAAGAGGTTGGCAATCGCAAAGATCGCGTTTTGCAGGCCCGCGGGCACGCCCAGCATCAGGATGCGCTTTGTCATGTTGAGGTCCAGCCTTACCTTGCGGAAATCCAGCGCATAGCAGTCGCTGACCTTTGTCAGCGCGTGCAGGATCAGCCCTGCCGAGACGCACTGGGCAATCGTGCTGGCCAGCGCGACACCGGCGACATCGAGCTTGCAGACGATGACGAAAAACAGGTTGAGCAGGATGTTCAGCACGCCCGCAAACGACAGGTAGGCCAGCGGCTTTTTTGTCTCACCGATAGCGCTGAACACTGCGTTGCCGAAGTTGTAGAGCGCCAGCGCCGGCATACCGAGAAAGTAGACCCGCAGGTACAAAATCGCACCGGGCAGCAGGTCCTCCTTGGTGTTCAGCAGCTCCAGCAGCGCAGGCGAGCCGAACAGGCCGACGAACAGCAGCAGCACACCGGCGGCCAGGCTGACCAGCAGCGCCGAATGGACGGTCTTGCTGACGTCCTTGGGGTGCCCGGCACCGTAAAAGCGGGCGACCAGCACGTTGACGCCATTGCTCAAGCCGATCAGAAAGCCGGTGAACAGTGTGACAAACGTCGCCGTCGAGCCCACGGAGCCGAGTGCCGTGGAGCCGGCGAACCGGCCCACAACGGCAACGTCGGACATGTTGAACAGAATTTGTAAAAGGTTGGATAAGGCCAGCGGCAGGCTGACCAGCAGAATTTGTTTGGCCAGCGGCCCTTCGATCATGGTTTTGGATTTTGAGGTGGTGCTCATGATGGATGGTTTTTGCTCCTGTTTTAATTGTGACTGCACAGTAGAGGCCGGGCATGCCCGGCCCTCGCGCGTAAGGCAGATGGTCTCTTGTGGGAAAGCCGCGGTCCGCACATCTGCGGACCCTACAGTTCTGCCTTTCGGTTTGTAAGGGGCGGCGTCCTCGACGCCCCGCGGGCGGATATGCAATCCGCCCTTGCAATTTTCCATTACATATTGTGATCCGCAAAAATCGGGTCGTCCTGCCACAAAACGACCCGGCCCGCTGCGCGGGTCTTGTTCATGTCAATGATGCGCTGGTTGCTCGACCCGCGGAAGCGCAGACTGATGTCGTACTGGTCCTGCACAAAGTCGCCGTCCACAAGCACATCTATATATTGTAAAAACTCGTCGGTGACCTCGCATCGCCCGGGACCGGGCTGCCAGATCTCGTGCTCCAGATTGTTGCCGGTGTAGCACCAGATCGTCTTGTTGGGGTACAGCACCTTTACATTTTTAATAAAGGGCAGCAGCTCCCGCTGGTTCTCCGGTTCAAACGGTTCGCCGCCCAGCAGCGAAAGCCCATTGATGTAACCGGGGGCCAGACTCTCCAGTATTTCATTGCGAACTTCCTTGGTAAACGGCGCACCGTAGCCGAAATCCCATGCCACGGCATTGAAGCAGTTCGGGCAGTGGCGGCGGCAGCCGGAAACGAACAGGCTCGTGCGCACGCCCTCCCCGTTGGCAATATCACAATATTTAATGGTTGCGTAATTCATGGTGTTCTCCTGCGGGGACATCCCCATATCTTGTGTCGGGCGGGCGTTCCGCCCCCAAACCCTGACATAGTATACCAGCTTTGGGGGCATACTGCAAGGGGGAGCATGATTTTCGAAGAAGATATTTGCACGCTGCATCGACAAACTGTGTAGAACCACTCAAAATCACCAAAATTTCAGTCTTATTTTTGGCAGGGCTTTTTTGCACGTTGAGGCGACGAAAACGGAACATTTTGTTTTCACTCACTCACCGAACACTATATCTTGTGGTTTTATGGATTGACTTTTTGCCCCCGGTGCGGTATTATAGTCTTGCTCGCAAAACGGGCAATTTACGAATTGGCATTTTATCTGTATTCTATACAGTTCGTATTGAACGCACTGTATTTATTTTTTTGTAAAGAGGAGTCACCATGAAGATCATCAAGCGCAACGGCAGCGAGGCTGTCTTTGACATTACCAAAATTATTGCGGCCATCACGAAGGCTAACAAGGTCGTACCCGATGCCCAGCGCCTGACGAAGCAGCAGATCATCGAGATCAGCGATCATGTGCAGGAGGTCTGCTATGCCCGCGGCCACGCGATGAACGTCGAGGAAATTCAGGACATCGTCGAGGACGCCATCATGGCCACCGGTGCGTATGAGGTTGCCCGCAGGTACATCACCTATCGCTACGTGCAGAGCCTCAAGCGCACCCACAACACGACGGACGACAAGATCCTCTCCCTCATCGAGTGCAACAACGAGGAAGTCAAGCAGGAGAACTCCAACAAGAACCCTACCGTCAACAGCGTACAGCGTGACTATATGGCCGGTGAGGTCAGCAAGGATCTGACCATGCGCATGCTGCTCCCCCCGGAGATCGTCAAGGCGCATGAGGAGGGCATCATCCACTTCCACGATGCCGACTACTACGCCCAGCACATGCACAACTGCGACCTCGTCAATCTGGACGATATGCTGCAGAACGGCACGGTCATCAGCGGCACTTTGATTGAAAAGCCGCACTCCTTCTCCACGGCCTGCAACATTGCCACACAGATCATCGCGCAGGTCGCGTCCAGCCAGTACGGCGGCCAGAGCATCAGCCTGACCCACCTGGCCCCCTTTGTCGATGTCAGCCGCAAGAAGATCCGCCGCGACGTCGAGGCCGAGATGAAGGATCTGGGCATTGACCCCGGCGAGGAGAAGATCTCCGAGATCGTGGAGAAGCGCCTGCGCGAGGAAATCAAGCGCGGTGTGCAGACCATCCAGTATCAGGTCGTCACCCTGATGACCACCAACGGCCAGGCCCCGTTCATCACGGTCTTTATGTACCTGAACGAGGCCGGCGACAACCAGCGCCTGAAGTCCGACCTGGCCATCGTCATTGAGGAGATGCTGCGCCAGCGCTACCAGGGCGTCAAGAACGAGGCCGGTGTCTGGATCACCCCCGCCTTCCCCAAGCTCATCTACGTGCTGGAGAACGACAACATCTATGAGGGTCAGCCCTACTACTACCTGACTAAGCTCGCCGCCAAGTGCACCGCCAAGCGGATGGTGCCCGACTACATCAGCGAGAAGAAGATGCTGGAATACAAGGTCGACAAGAACGGCGAGGGCCACTGCTTCACCTGCATGGGCTGCCGCAGCTTCCTGACCCCCTATGTCGACGAGAACGGCAAGCCGAAGTACTATGGCCGCTTTAACCAGGGCGTTGTCACCATCAATCTGGTGGACGTGGCCCTGTCCAGCGGCGGCGATTTTGATAAGTTCTGGCAGATTTTTGACGAGCGCCTCGAGCTGTGCCACAAGGCCCTGATGTGCCGCCACAACCGCCTGAAGGGCACACTGAGCGACGCCGCGCCCATCCTGTGGCAGTACGGCGCGCTGGCCCGCCTGAAGAAGGGTGAGCCCATCGACAAGCTGCTTTACGGCGGCTATTCCACCATCAGTCTGGGCTACGCGGGCCTGTATGAGTGCTGCAAGTATATGACCGGCAAAAGCCACACCGACCCTGCCGCCAAGCCGTTTGCGCTGAACGTTATGCAGCACATGAACGACGCCTGTACTAAGTGGAAGAACCAGCACAACATTGATTTCAGCCTGTACGGCACGCCGTTGGAGTCCACGACCTACAAGTTTGCCAAGTGCCTGCAGAAGCGTTTTGGGCTTGTGCCGGGCATCACGGACCGCAATTATATCACGAACTCCTACCATGTCCACGTGACCGAGCAGATTGACGCCTTCACGAAGCTGAAGTTCGAGAGCGACTTCCAGAAGCTCTCCCCGGGCGGCGCCATCAGCTATGTGGAGGTGCCCAACATGCAGGACAACCTCGAGGCCGTTATCAAGGTCATGCAGTTCATCTACGAGAACATCATGTACGCCGAGCTGAACACCAAGAGTGACTACTGCCAGGTCTGCGGCTACGACGGCGAGATCCAGATCGTGCCTGAGGACGGCAAGCTGGTCTGGGAATGCCCCAAGTGCCACAACCGCGACCAGAACAAGCTGAACGTTGCCCGCCGCACCTGCGGCTACATCGGCACCCAGTTCTGGAACCAGGGCCGAACTGCCGAAATCAAGGACAGAGTGCTGCATCTGTAATAGAATAAGTTAGCCCTGTAAATCTACAATTATATAATAGAGTTAATCAAATATTTGTTGTGGGGAATATTCCATGAAAGGTGCAGAATGCGGTTTAGCCGAATATATGCAGGGTGCAAACAAACGCTTTATTATCCCTGTATATCAGCGGAATTATGATTGGAAGCTGGAGAACTGCAAGCAATTATATGATGACCTCGTAAAAGTCATTAAAACCAATCGCAAAACGCATTTCTTTGGCAGTATTGTTTCTGTATATGAACCCTCTGGAAAAAATATCGAATTTCTTGTTATTGATGGGCAGCAACGCTTAACAACCGTTTCTTTGTTGCTTCTTGCCATGTATAATCTTATCCAAAAGGGCGTTATTGTGCCTCAAGATGATATGCTGGCAACCAGAATATACGAGGAATTTCTCGTTGACAAGTACCAGAAGCAGGAAACCCGCATCAAATTAAAGCCTGTCAAAAATGATAAAAAGGCGTTTGGTAAACTATTTGATGCTGATGACGAACACATACGCGGCTCCAACATAACCAACAACTATAATTATTTCTACGAACGCATCCAAAAGCAGGAAATCTCTATCGATGAACTTTTTGATGCTATTTGCCGTCTCGAAATCATCAGTATTCGTCTTGAAAATGACGACAATCCTCAGCTTATTTTTGAAAGCCTAAACTCTACCGGTTTGGATTTGAGTGAGGGCGATAAAATCCGCAATTTTATCTTAATGGGATTGCCGTCCCAACAACAGGAACTGTACTACGAAAAATATTGGAATCGCATCGAAGAACACACTGGATATGATGTCAGTGCCTTCATCCGAGACTATCTGAGCGTAAAGCAACAGGAGATTCCTGCCCAAAAGCGCATCTATCGGGATTTCAAAGAGTATGTCAACTCGGCCAATATAGAACTGGAAATTCTTCTTGATGAACTCCTGAAATACGCCAAACGGTATGCCATCCTCTTGCGTGGATGTCCTGATAACAGAACTTTGGATGCCTGCATTTATCGACTAAACAGACTGGAAACGACCGTTACTCGGCCTTTCTTCCTTGAGATATTGCGCCTCCAGGATGAAAAAGTCCTAAATATTGATGATGTCACAGACATTTTCCTGACTACTGAAAATTATCTTCTTCGCAGAAGTATCTGCGATTTACCGACTAATGTTTTGAATAAGGTTTTCCTTACACTCCACCACGAAATCATGCGCTATGATGGAACGGCAGCCAATTACATTGAAAAATTCAAATATGCCCTTACTTCAAAGAAAGAGCGTGCTCGTTTCCCTGACGATGACGAATTTGCCATGCTGTTCAGTGAGCGGCAGATTTATCAAATGAACAGCAAAAACAAAGTCTACATACTGGAACGCCTTGAAAACGATAATACGCTCGAAGATAAAGATGTTTACCGCCACGTTGATGCGGGCGATTATAGTATCGAGCATATTATGCCGCAACACCTGACACCGACATGGATAAAGGCGCTCGGTGCTGATTACGAGCAAATCCATGAGCAATGGCTGCACCGTATTGCAAACCTTACTCTCACCGCATACAACAGCAAATACAGCAATAGTTCTTTTGAAGAGAAAAAGACTATGGAACATGGCTTTTCTCAAAGCGGCATCCGCTTAAATCAGGATATCGCTAAAAAAGACAAATGGACGCTTGTTGAACTTGAAGAACGTGATAGTGCATTAACGCAACGGGCATTAAAGATTTGGGTAAGACCCACTACTGACTATAAGCCCGCAGAAAAGCAGTTGGATTCCTATACTCTCGATGATGATGCCGAAACATTCAGTGGCCGCCTGATTGCAAAATTCAACTATAAAAACACAGAACAACCTGTTGGTAGTTGGGCCGAGATGTATGAAAAAGTGCTTCGTATTCTCTATGCAGAGGATATGAGCATTATTGAAAATCTTGCAGGTTCTTCCGAAGAAGGTGTACCTTACCACTTCAGCACCAACAAAAACGCATTTATAAAATCTGCTGAAGTTGGCGAGGGCATTTATGTGCTTACAAACAGTAGTACCCAAAACAAGCTATCTGTTTTGAAGCGCGTATTTAAACTGTACAACGAAGACCCAAATGACTTGGTGTTTTATTTGCGTGATAATAATTCACAGGCAGAAGAAGAAGCCGGAACAAGATTTGAAGTACGGCGCAAATATTGGGCTTTTGCACTGGAGAAGATAAAAGAAGCGAACATCGAAAATCATATGTTCCGCAATGTGACACCTGCCAAGGGTAACTGGATTAACGGTGCTTTCGGTATTGGTAGCTTTTATATTTGCTGCGTTGCTAACAGCGATTCTGCCCGTGTGGATTTGTATATGGGCAAGAAAGACAAGCATGCGAACAAAGCTGCCTATGATAAGCTGCTGGCAAACAAGTCTGCTATTGAATCCGTTCTCGGCGCGGCTTTGATATGGAACCGGGGCGATGATGTAAATTCGAGCAAGGTATCCTACCAGCTCAATAATGTCAGCATCGAAAGCGAAACCGACTGGCTTCAGATGGCAAACTTTCAAGCACAGTGGAGCAAGAAATTCTATGATGTTCTGGTTCCTTATCTGAGATAACCTCAAAAGGAACGGACACTTACACTAACAGGTATCGACCTTTTTACCCTCACAAAAAGCCGCCAAACGATTTCACCCGCTTGGCGGCTTAGTTATATTTCTATACTGTTTTACCCAAACAATTCGTCCAGCTTCTCGCTCAGCGTGCCATCCTTTGCATAGGGCAGCGCATCGCACATACGGAAGTTATTTACGATATAGTTGTAGATTTGAGCAACTATACCGCTGTGCATTTTCTTATATTTATTTAAGATATAGTTGTAAAAAATCGCCCCAAAAACACTCCAAAGCGGCTGTTTCATTTACGATACAATTGTAGATGAACAAGCCCCCGACACCTGCCGCTGTACGGTATTATGTCGGGGGCTTATTATTTTGTAGGGGAGGTATTCATCCTTTCATGGGTGCATTGCGCCAGATGCAGGAAGATTAAGTCGGAGAACCTGCGCCGGGCCTTGCGGTGGCATGCAGTGCCGGTCCGCAGATGTGCGGCCCGGCACTGTAAAATAAGCAGCCTCTTGCGGGAAAGCCTGCGGGCCGGGCATGCCCGGTTCCTGCCGCATCGTATTGCAAAACAGGCAGGCCGCCAATTTTGACGGTCTGCCTGTTGCTGTATGCAGTTGTGGATTTTACTTCGCGTACTCGGTTGCTCGGCTCTCGCGGATGACGCTGACCTTGATCTGGCCGGGGTAATCCAGCTCGTTCTCGATCTTCTTGGCGACATTGCGTGCCAGCAGAATGACCTCGTCGTCGCTGACCTTGTCGGGCTGGACAAGGATGCGGACCTCGCGGCCTGCCTGCACGGCGTAGGAGCTCTCGACGCCCTCAAAGCCGTTGCAGAGAGCCTCCAGTGTTTCCAGACGCTTGATGTAGCTCTCCATGTTCTCGCGGCGGGCACCGGGACGGGCAGCGGAAATCGCGTCGGCGGCCATGATGATGAACGCCAGCGTCGTCTTGGGCTCCACGTCGCCGTGGTGAGCCTCGATGGCGTGGATGACCTGCGGGTTCTCGCGGTATTTCTTGCAGATGTCAACACCGATCTGGACGTGGCTGCCCTCGATCTCGTGGTCAAGGGCTTTGCCGATGTCATGCAGCAGACCGGCGCGGCGGGCCAGCTGGACATTGACACCCAGCTCACCGGCCATCAAACCGGCCAGCCAGGCCACCTCGAGAGAGTGGCTCAGGACGTTCTGGCCGAAGCTCGTGCGGTACTTCAGGCGGCCAATGAGCTTGACGAGGTCAGGATGCAGGCTGTGAATGCCAAGCTCCATGACGGCCTTGTCGCCTTCGCGCTTCATCTGGATTTCCAGCTCGCGGCGGCACTTGTCCACGGTCTCCTCGATGCGGGCCGGATGGATGCGGCCATCGGCAATCAGGCGCTCCAGCGCCATGCGGGCGACCTCGCGGCGGGTCTGGTCAAAGCTGGACAGCGTGATGGCCTCCGGCGTGTCGTCGATGATAAGGTCACAGCCCGTGGCGGTTTCAAGCGCACGGATGTTGCGGCCCTCGCGGCCAATGATACGGCCCTTCATCTCGTCGCTGGGCAGCGGCACAACGCTGACGGTGGCCTCGCTGGTGGCGTCTGCCGCGCAGCGGGCGATGGCCTGGCCGATCAGCTCACGGGCGAGGTTGTCGCACTCGTCCTTCATGTTCGCCTGGTAGGCGCTGATCTTCATCGCCTTCTCGTGAGTCAGCTCGTCGTCGACCTGCTTGAGCAACACGGCGCGGGCGTCCTCCTTGGACATGGCGGCGATGGTTTCCAGTTTTTCGGTCTGGCGCAGCTTGAGCTGCTCCAGCTCGTCCAGGCGGGCCTCCACGGTCTCACTGCGGCGCTTGAGGTCCTCCTCCTTGCGCTCCATCTGGGCGGTGCGCTTGTCGAGGGCCTCCTCTTTCTGGTCGATGCGGCGCTCCTGGCGGGTGATCTCGGCGCGGCGGTCCTTGATTTCCTTGTCTGCGTCGCTCTTGAGCTTGAAGGCTTCGTCCTTCGCTTCGATGATGGTTTCCTTGCGCTTCTGCTCGGCAGTCTTGATGGCATCATTCACGATGCGCTTGGCTTCCTCCTCAGCGCTGCCGATCTTCGCCTCGGCGGTGCGCTTGCGGTTTTCACCGCCGAGGTAAAAACCAAGCGCCCCGGCAACAGCGGCAGCAACAAGGACCAGCACCACGGTCAAAATTGGTGACATAGTCGGTTTCACTCCTTATCAAAATAGGAGGATGCGCGCAGCGGGACGCTTTTCACTATGACATTGTTGCATGAAGAAACGCGGCAGGTCAGCCAAAAAGACACACGATGCCCCTGCGCGCAGAATATACACAAACCGTCATCAGGACGTTAAATATCGTAAAAAAGCGGCGTTCCCGTTGGGCGACACCCTTTAAGGAGCCACGCACAGGCCGCGCCTGCCGTTTGGCTCTTTATTTCCTGTATATAATTTTACTTTGATTTCGTGCAAATGTCAAGATAACACAGGGGGCAAACTGGTATTTTTCATGCAAAACGCCCCGCTTTTGTGCCAGCGGGGCGCAGAGAAATTATTTTTTGCCGCGGTAAACGCCGGCCTTGCGCAGCAGGTCCTTGACGACCTCGGACCCGCAGATCAGCCCGCAGGCGGCGGGCACAAAGGCGTTGCTGGCGGGCACCGTGCGGCGCGCAGCGGTGGGGGCTTCCTCGATTTCCTCCTGCAGCGGCGGCAGGGTCTGCTCCTCCGAAAAGACGACCTTCACCTTGCCCAGACGGCGCTTGCGGCACTCGAGGCGGATGACCTTGGCCAGCGGGTCCACGGTGGTTTTTTCAATGTCGGCCACGCGGAACGCCGTCGGGTCCAGCTTGTTGGCCGCGCCCATGCTGCACAGGATCGGCACCCCGTCCTTTTTGCAGCAACGGATCAGCAGCAGCTTTGCGCTGACCGTATCGATGCAGTCCAGCACGTAGTCAAACTGCGTCAGGTCGACGTCCGGGGCGGTCTCGGCATTGTAGAACATGCGGTTGGCGTGCACGATGATGGTAGGGTCAATGTCCGCAATACGGGCGGCCATGGCATCGACCTTGTACTGCCCCAGCGTTGAGTGCAGCGCCACAAGCTGGCGGTTCAGGTTGGAAAGTGCGACGGTGTCGCTGTCAAACAGGCTCAACTCCCCTACCCCGCTGCGGGCCAGTACCTCAACAGCCTGCCCGCCGACACCGCCGATGCCAAAAACGGCCACATGGGCGCGGCGCAGCACGTCCAGTGCGGGTGTGCCCAACTGGGCACGTGTGCGGGTGTATTGATCGGGCATGGTGTTACCTCCATAATAATCTTGCCTCCCTCTGCGAGACAGGCTCCCCCAATATGGGTGAGATGGCGCTTGCGCCAGAAGGAGAGCAGGGTGCCAAGAAGTGTTTTATTTCTTTCTTTTCGCTTTCCGTTCCAGCACCGTCTCATAGCTCGACGACATCTTGTCGGCCATGCAGACAAGCGCGGCCTCGCGGCTGTGGGGTATGTCGGTGGGGTTCAGCGGCCACATGTGGCTCTGGATGATGTCCTTTTCCTTGTCGGTCAGTTTAAACACGGTTTCAGCGTTGTAGCGTGCAATACGAGCATGCTTGAAGCCGTGCCAATGGGTGATGTTGCTGCAATTATGCCAGTCGTACAGGTAAAAATCGTGCAGGAACGCCCCCTTTACAAGGCTGGCCTCATCCGCGCGGGCGTGCAGATGGATGTTGAGCCAGAACGCGATGCGGGTGACGCGCAGACAGTGCTCGTAGGTGGTCACGCTGCCGTGCTGGATGAACTTTTGCATTTCCAGCGCGTTCGGGTCATCGGCGATGCCTTTCAAAAGTATGTGCATACGCACTTCTTCTTCGGGGGTCAGTTTGCAGAGCATAGCAATTCCTCCACACGGGCGGCGGTCTCGGCCAGGGGCGCAGTGCCGTCCACCGTCAGGATCGGGCAGGCAAGCTGCTTCTGCCATTCATTATGCAGCACAGCGCTGCGCGTGTCAAGCCCGCCGTCATCATAACCGGCGGCCCACTGCAAAAATGCCTGATGATGGTCGTACATATCGCCGCCCGGCAGAATGCGCGCGCCAAACCGCGCGTACTCACGTTGTTTTATACGCGCCAGCCGGGTGGGCGTGTCGGTCACAACGCGCACCGCCAGCGTGAAATCCGGGATGAGAGCATCCCCCCAGCCGACAAGCGAGCCGGAGAGGACAGCACCGTTTTTTGCGGTGGCAATGTCCTGCCGTATGAGCGGCACGCGCTGCTCAATGGGACGCTTTGTCGTGAATTTCGGGTCAGTGGGCAGCCAGAAATAGTCGTCTGAGTCGAGGAAGGCATACTGAAATTGCTCCGCCAGGTATCGCCCCAGCGTGGACGTCCCGGAGCCGGACGCGCCGTAGATGTGGATGAGTGGTTTCATGTTATTTCACCAGTAAGCATACCGTCTCAACAGTTGTTTCAGTTTCCAAGGGAAGTTCTTTCACTTCCTCACCATCAACA
>OGKU01000244.1_pt1 | contig 47844 bp, 45 predicted proteins | sample 1572611 | NCBI WGS metagenome assembly OGKU01 (sample SAMEA2581886, study PRJEB24529) | metagenome | biome: Human gut stool | place: China | collected 2011 | reverse complement strand
ACCGGTTACAAGCATTTGCATTGTTCCTTGACGGATATCCTTCTTCTTCCGGATGAGCTTTTCCAAATCTACGACAAGAGCATCAACATCAGACAGAGCATCTACAATCCTTTTTTGCTCAGATGTTTTAGGCACAATTATTACTGTGTCTCCTAACGATCCTTTAGAAACCGACGAGACCTTCGTCCCATGAATATACGGCAAGAGCTGATCATGGTACAGATGCGAGTTCATATAATAGCCCAGCCACTTAGGTACAAACTCACCAAACTTCACTCTGCATGGGATTGTATGCAATCCAGCCATTACTGGTTTGTCGGAAGTGTTCGTCACCTCAGTGACCTTACCGACAGTCTCATCTTCGGCTGTATCTGCCATTACAACATCTCCATCTTGGAGAGACTGCGCTGAACCTGATAACCGAACTTCATCATTTATGTACGGGACATCCTCTCTGGTGCAATCAAGCACCTCCGGGAAAAGGATTAGGACATCACCGTAATGTATATTTCTGAATTGACCGCTGGCATAATTGAGCTCAGCACGGGAATACGTGTTGTTGTTCAGTATCCGGAAGGTATCCGAAAAACGCTGAACATCCCAATCTTCAGGTATCATTCCAATTTCTGTTTTCTTCATTCCCATTTAAATCCCATCCTTTCCAGATGAGACTTTACTTTAGCCTCATAATCAGCCGTATCCTTCTCAAGATCTGGAAGTGTATCTTCATATCGATCAGAGAGTTCAACGATCCTGCTTGTCAGATGGTTGGAAATAGCAGCGTACAAATCAGCTATGCCTGAGAAGATGCTGTCAAACCATTTCTTGTTCACCAGCAGATCTAAAATTTCATTATCTGTGAAGTTTTCATATCTTACCCGGCACTTTTCATCCAGAGCCTTGTTCAGCTCTTTGACAACCTTATTGTAATCTGACACCTTGCCACACAGCTCCAACGTAGCTTTCAGCTGATTAACATCATCTTGAAGACTTTCAGGTATGCTCTCCTCAGTACGAATAACCAGCAAACGCAGCATAATGGATGATTTATTAACGGTGCCCTTGTCAGTCAAAGCGCTCTTGCAGAGTGGATGTCCAACAAGATATGCCTGCAGGCGTTTCTTCTGAATAGGAAGCTGATTCATCAGGAGCTCCAGTTCTATGGTTTCCTCCGTCTCTACATGCTGTGTAAGTTCCTCGATCTTAGCCTCTACGTCCTTCGCCTTGACTTTTCCGTTCTCAGCCACATCGGCAAGAGCAGATTCTTCATCGGCGCTCTCAACCAGATCAGAAAGCAAGGATTCTGTTTCTGCGACAACGTTCTCGGCTTCCTCTATGGCATTCTTCTCCTCACGGAAGAAGGCATCTATCACGATGGTCTTTGGAATCAATCTTCCTTCCCATCCGGTGACTTTCATCTTGCCTTTATTCTTGCCCTGCGTGATCTCTTCCTCAATATTGTCCGTCGCTCTTGCATTGGCATAGCCATCCGATTCACTTATTATAAGCGACACGTCATCGTTCATGACCTCATTCCAATAAGCCAGCAGCACTTGATACACGTCGTATTTATCAATCAGCGTCAGGTGTTCAAATTCAGCAAGGATATCCTCCGCAAGGCTAACGATTAACTCTCTCGCGGATACATCTTCATCAAGGGAAGATAAAGTGGGATATTCCTTGGTCTTCCATGCTGCAAAAGCCTCGTCGAGTTTCTCACCGTATTCTGAGAACTCGGCGTTTTTATATATCGTCTGACGGATATTCTCATGCTCCACATTCAAGCTGTAATACTTTTCGCTAATCGCCGTCAGCAACTCAGCCTTCAGCGAATGGAACACATCCCAATACTTAGACAGACTGTCAATATCAACCGCTGGAATACCGCCATGAATATGCGCATAAATATCCTGAATATCCTCCGGATCTGTGGAGTCAATATAGCGAGTGATGTTCAGGTTATACCCGTTTTTCTTTTCGATTTCATCGTTTGGTACGAAACGAGCATACTTGGGATCGGTTGTTATCTGCTCATTGAATGTTGTGATGATTCTATAGATATCACGTTCACGTAAACGATTCTTGTTACCGTCCTTAACGTACCCACGGCTGGCATCAATCATAAAGATGCCCTGTCGGTTTGCAGCACCTTCTTTATCAATTACGAGCACGCAGGCAGCTATGCCGGTGCCGTAAAACAAGTTTGCCGGAAGGCTGATGATGCCCTTAATCCAATGCTTCTTAATAATGGCTTCCCTGATAGTAGCTTCCGCGTTTCCACGGAATAAGACACCATGAGGAAGAATAACTGCTGCTTTGCCGTTCGCCTTCAATGCTTTAAGAATGTGCATGAGCCAAGCATAGTCGCCGTTCTTCTCAGGAGGTGTGTCCCCATAGCCTTCAAAGCGACCATACTCTTTACCGGCAATACCGTCGCGCCAGTTCTTCATGGAAAAAGGCGGATTGGCCACTATGTAATCAAAACGTTCAAGTACAGAGTTATCCGATTTATCAAGGTACTGCGGATTTGAGAAGGTGTTGCCGCTCTTTATAGTAATCTCGGCTTTACGGTGAAGGACGGCATTCATCTTTGCCAGACCAGCTGTGGTGCTTTCCTTTTCTTGGCCATATCCCATGATTGGAATCGGAGCCGCATCGATAGCTCGAATTAATAGGCTGCCACTTCCACAGGCCGGATCGCATACCGTGGCTCCGGTATCTGTGCAGCGACTGATGCCTACCACATTGGCAAGGATTCTGGAAACCTCTGCAGGCGTATAGAATTGCCCCTTGCTCTTTCCGCTCTCTGTAGCGAATTTACGCATTAGATACTCGTAGGCATCGCCAATGATGTCATCTCCCTCTGCCTTGTTCCGGGAGAAGTCAAGTTCCGGACGCTGGAAAATGGAAATAAGATCGGTCAACTTATCGACCATTTCCTTACCGCTTCCCAGCTTCTTCTCATCATTGAAATGAGCAATATCAATAACACCCTTGAGGTCAGTGTTTTCATCAGCAAGGCGGGCAATGATCTTATCCATCCCCTCGCCGATGTTCTTCTTTCCCTTAAGTACAATAAAGTCATCAAAGGAGCAGCCCGTCCGCTTTTCCGGATCGGGATCTTTATCATGTGCCTTATCAAAGACCTTAATGTCTTCATAGGCTCCTTTATTCTTAAATTTATCAGTGACATACTTCATGAACAAAAGTGTCAGGATATAGTCCTTATACTCTGAGGAATCCATGCCTCCGCGAAGTTTGTCACAGCTCGCCCACAGCGATGCATATAATTGCGTTTTCTTGACAGCCATCTTTGTCTGCTCCTTGTCTAATGTTTTCTTCGATTTTTCCCCTTGAATCAGTCAGCGCTTTTACCGCTCTTAACCCATTCATCGAGTTCGGAAATTTTAAACTTCCACTGTTTCCCAATTTTTTGAGCAGGCAAACCCTCTTTACCATTTCTGATCCAGCTACGAAGAGTAACTGTTTTGATTCCTAAATATTCCGCAGCTTCATCTATGCTTATCCATTTGTCATTCATGATTTCTTCCATGCTCTCACCCCGTGATTTGAATCTGAATACAACTTAACCATTTTAGTATACACCATAAATGTGAATTTTCCAAGAGTTTACTGTTATTTGTTGATATTATTTTTTATTTGTGCGTTCATAAAAATTTCCACCGGACACAACTATGTCCGGTCTTTTTTTATCTATTTTTCAATATTAAACCTGTTTTAACCTTCTCGTTCCTGCCTATCAGCACTGCAAAAACGGACATGCCTGTGTCTGAGGTTCCGATCCCTAAAAATGGCATACTTGCTTTAGCACGTGGGAGCCATCTGCGCAGGGTGTTTCCGGTTCCACGTGACTACCGATGACAATCAAATACTGTACCGATCACCGGAAGTGAGGTGCAGCCGAAATGGAGTAATCCTTCGGTATGCCCTCACGCCTGTGGTCTGGTTTTGCATGTCTGGAGCTCTCCATTTCGGCAAAAGCCGAAGGAGGGCTTTCATTATGCAAAACAATGACAATCAGAAGACTTACTTTATTTACGTTCGCAGCACCGGCGAAAAGGTCTCTGTCACAAAGAAACAGCGTGATGCTTTCTATAAGGAAGCCGACCGCATCCGTCACAAGGAACAGGATCACGGCAGGTGCATGTGCCCATATCGCTTCATATGGAGCTGCGATGGCGACTGCCTTGACTGTGAATATCACGCTGCTGGAGACATCACCTCTCTGGATCAGCCTCTCTCAGATGGCAATGGCAACCTCGGCGACTATATGCCCGACCGTAGCAAGTCTATGGAAGAAATCATCTCCGACCGTATGCTGTTGGAGCAGCTTTTTGCCAGACTGCGTGAGCTCGATCCGGATGCTGATACCATCATTCAGTGCTGGCTTGATGATTACAAAATCTCAGATCGTGCAATCGCCGAGAAACTCGGTCGCAAGCAACGTACCTTCGCTGATCAAATGAATAAGATCCGTACAGAGCTTCGTAAAATCCGTGGATATTAATCCTGCATATCATATGTAGAAGCTCATCCCTCTGGCATCCATCAACCGATGTCCAGAGGGCTTTTATATTTTTCAAAATTTTCCCGCTCAAATCCGCCACTCATCTCCAGTGGAAGGTGTAAGGCATGAAACAACAAGTCTTAACCATCACAGAAACGGAGGTGAAGCGCATGAAGAAGTCCTACTTCGATTCAGGCGGTAACGACACAGAGTTGATTGCAGTACTGAATGCAATCTCCCACGTATCCGCAAGAATGGCAAGAAACATGACAATCCTCGCACAGCAAAGACAATCAGAGAAAGGAGATCGTCGCTATGAGCAAAATGAGCAATATGGCTATGACCATCGAAGAGCTGCGCAGTGCAGCCGCTGCTATTAATGAAGCAGCCAACTGGTTAGCAGAACAGTTTGGTGGCACTGCTGACAGCGAACCTGTCGAGAAGCCTGCTGCCAAGGAAGAAAAGAAACCGGAGCTGAAGCTTGAGGATGTACGAGCTGTCTTAGCAGAAAAGTCCCGTGCCGGGCATACCGCTGCTATCCGTACATTACTTCAGAAGTATGGTGCTTCCAAGCTATCTGCTGTTGATCCGAAGCACTATGAAGCCTTGTTAAAGGATGCGGAGGTACTTGACGATGCCACCTAAGGGACATGCTATCTTATCTGCTTCCTCTTCGGAGCGCTGGCTCCACTGCCCGCCTTCCGCAAGGCTCTGCGAGACCTACGAGGATAAAGACAGTGATTATGCTGCGGAAGGCACCGATGCTCACGAGCTTTGTGAGTACAAGCTAAAGAGGGCCCTGGGGATGGATACCAGTGATCCGACGGAGAATCTCACCTGGTACAACGAGGAAATGGAGGACTGTGCCAATGGCTATGCCGCCTACATCCTTGAAATGGTAGAGGCCGCCAAGGAAAAATGCGCTGACCCGAAGGTTCTGATTGAACAGCGTGTAGATTTCTCTCGCTGGGTGGAGCAGGGCTTCGGAACCGCTGACTGCATCATCATTGCAGATGGCACCTTGAGAATATGCGATTACAAGCACGGTCTTGGAGTCCTCGTAGATGCGACCGATAATCCGCAAATGAAGTGCTATGCGCTTGGAGCCCTGGAGCTCTTTGATAACATCTACGACATTGATAATGTCAGCATGACCATTTACCAGCCTAGACGTCAGAATATTTCCACCTTTGAAATTTCCAAGGATGAGCTGTACAGGTGGGCGGATGAAGTGTTGAAGCCTACCGCAGATCTTGCCTTTGCCGGGGATGGAAACTTCCTCTGTGGCAAATGGTGTGGTTTTTGCAAGGCCAAGCACGAATGCCGTGCCAGAGCCGAGGCCAATCTCACACTGGCTCAGTACGATTTCAAGCTTCCACCTCTTTTAGAGGATTCGGAGATTGAATACATCCTCTCCCGTGCAGATGAATTAGTCGCCTGGGCATCCGACATCAAGAAATATGCTCTGCAGCAGGCCATCAGCGGTAAGGAATGGGCTGGCTGGAAGCTGGTCGAAGGTAGATCCAACCGCAAGTATTCCAATGAGGAGGCAGTCATCCAGACAGTTACAGATGCCGGGTTTGATCCATATGAAAAGAAGCTCCTTGGTATCACTGCCATGCAGAAGCGTCTTGGCAAATCCAGATTCGATGAGCTGCTTACAGCCTATATTGAAAAGCCACAAGGTAAACCGACGCTCGTGCCGGAGAGCGATAAACGTCCGGCAATGAACAATGCAAAAACTGATTTTATGGAGGAAAATTAAATGAACAAGAATGTAAAAATCAACAATCCAATGAAGGTAATCACTGGTCCTGACACTCGCTGGTCTTATGCCAACGTCTGGGAGCCGAAATCCATCAATGGAGGTACACCGAAGTACAGCGTATCTCTGATTATTCCGAAGTCTGATACCAAGACCATCGCCAAGATTGAAGCTGCCATCGAGGCCGCTTACAAGGAGGGCGAGGCCAAGCTCAAAGGCAATGGCAAGTCTGTACCTGCCCTCTCTGTCATCAAGACTCCGCTTCGTGATGGCGACATGGAGCGTCCGGACGATCCGGCCTACGCCAATGCTTATTTCGTAAATGCCAATGCAACCTCTGCTCCTGGCATCGTGGATGCAGATCGCAATCCGATTCTTACTCGCTCCGAGGTTTACTCCGGTGTGTATGGTCGCGCCAGCATCAGCTTCTATGCATTCAACAGTTCCGGTAACAAGGGTATCGCCTGTGGACTTAACAATCTGCAGAAGATTCGTGACGGTGAGCCTCTTGGTGGTAAGGCAAGTGCTGAGTCTGATTTCGCATCTGATGAAGATGACGATTTCCTGGATTAAGCTCATCAAAATAAATCCAAGGAGGTGGTGGGAGCAATCTCACCACCTTTTTGGTAGAAAGGACAATCTATGAAAACCTTATCGATTGATATCGAGACCTACAGCGATGTGCCGCTTCCGAAAACCGGTGTGTATCGATACTGCGAGTCTCCTGATTTTGAAATAGTACTTTTTGGCTATAGTGTCAACTCCGGTCCTGTTCAGGTAGTGGACCTCGCGTGTGGCGAGAAGATACCAGCGGAGATTATTGTTGCACTTGAAGATGAATCTGTCATCAAATGGGCCTTCAATGCTTCCTTTGAACGCATCTGTCTATCCAGATTTCTTGGTTATCCGACCGGTGAATACCTTGATCCAAAAAGCTGGCGATGTTCAATGGTATGGGCGGCAACAATGGGACTTCCGTTATCCTTGGATGGCGTTGGAACGGTACTGGGGCTTGAAAAGCAAAAGCTTACAGAAGGTAAGGAACTTATCAAATATTTCTGCCAGCCCTGCGTTGCTACAAAATCCAATGGTGGCAGGACGAGAAATCGCCCTTTTCATGCGCCAGAGAAATGGGAAGCCTTCAAGCGCTATAACATCCGTGATGTGGAAACCGAAATGGGCATCCAGCATAAGCTTCGCAAATTTCCTGTACCTGAATCGGTCTGGGAGGAGTATCACATTGACCAGGAAATCAATGATCGTGGTGTCCGTTTGGATATGGAGCTTGTACAGCAGGCCATCGCAATGGATGCTCGCTCCCGTGAAGAGCTGACTGCCGCCATCAAGAACATCACGAAGCTGGAAAACCCGAACTCTGTGCTGCAGATGAAGCGGTGGCTCTCTGACAATGGTGTAGAAACCGACAGCCTTGATAAAAAAGCGATAGCCGAGCTCCTAAAGAATGCTCCTGACAAGCTTGCCTCTGTTCTCATTCTTCGTCAGCAGCTTGCCAAATCCTCAGTACGTAAATATCAGGCAATGGAAAAGACGGTTTGTGTTGATGGCCGAGCCCGTGGCATGTTTCAGTTTTATGGAGCCAATCGTACCGGTCGCTTCTCCGGTCGGAACATTCAATTACAAAATCTTCCTCAGAATCATCTGCCAGACCTTGCTGATGCTCGCGCACTGGTACGCTCCGGAGACTTTGATGCAGTCTCTCTTTTGTATGAAGATGTGCCGGATACCCTATCGCAGCTGATCCGAACTGCATTCATTCCACGTGAGGGTACACAGTTTCTGGTTGCAGACTTTTCTGCCATTGAAGCTCGTGTCATAGCGTGGCTTGCGGGTGAAAAATGGCGACAGGAGGTGTTTGCCAAAGGTGGCGACATCTATTGTGCTTCCGCTTCTCAGATGTTCAAGGCTCCGGTTGAAAAGCACGGTGTTAACGGTCACCTGCGTCAAAAGGGTAAAATTGCAGAACTTGCACTTGGTTATGGCGGTTCGGTTGGAGCCTTGAAAGCTATGGGTGCTCTTGATATGGGACTTAGCGAGGACGAGCTTTTACAGCTTGTTGATGCTTGGCGACAGTCGAATCCGCATATTGTCAACCTCTGGTGGACTGTGGACCGAGCAGCTATGGAGGCCGTGAAATATAAACATACAACAACCGCGTACGGTCTGACCCTTTCCTGTCGAAGCGGAATGTTATTTATTACACTTCCCTCCGGCAGAAAGCTTGCCTATGTGAAGCCGAAGGTCGGTACTAACAAGTTCGGCGGTTCCTGCATTACTTATGAGGGTATTGGCAGTACGAAAAAATGGGAACGCCTCGATTCCTACGGACCAAAGCTTGTGGAAAACATCGTACAGGCAACTGCAAGAGATATTCTCTGTTACGCAATGAAAAATTTGCGAGACTACTCTATCGTTATGCACATTCACGACGAAGTGGTGATTGAGGCAAAACAGGGGACTACACTTAGCGAGGTCTGCAAAATTATGTCAGAAGCTCCGCCGTGGGCAAAGGGACTTTTATTGCGGGCGGACGGTTACGAAACCGATTTTTACAAAAAAGATTAAGAATATCCGCTCAAGTGAGAGATTAATCTCCAGTGGATAATAGGGGGGATTCTCCCGAAAATATTAAATTACAGGAGGCTAAAACAATGTTAAATATTAAAAACAGAAAGAGCGGGAGAGGGAGTGCTGCCGATGTTTACTCTTTACAGTGCTGATGTTATTGGTAATCCGGGCAACTGCTCCTATCCGCACAAGCAGGTTATTTTCGATGAGGATAGCCTGAAATCCGCAATTAGTCACGATTATGTGTGTGCTGAATATAAGAACAGCTATCGCAGCGGCAACAACTTTATCGGCAGTGACTGCCTGCCTGTTGACTGCGACAACGACCATTCCGAAAATCCAGAGGATTGGGTTACACCTGAGGATGTTATGCAGGCATTTCCAAATGTGACCTTTGCAGTACATTACAGCCGTTCACACAACAAGGTCAAGAACGGCAAGCCGGCAAGGCCGAAATTCCATATTCTTTTTCCAATTGATTATGTGACAGATTCTGCACTTTACAAGGATATGAAAAAGCTGGTCAATTCAATGTTCCCGTATTTTGATGACAACGCACTTGATTCCGCCAGATTTTTCTTTGGCACAAGCAATGCAAAGGTGAAAATTTATCCGGGCAGTATGAATCTTAGTGAGTTTCTGAACGAGGATGTTTTCGACGAGAATATGAGCTGCGAACAGCATAGCAATACGGCTATTCCCGAGGGAAGCCGTAATGCAACTATGTCGAGATTTGCAGGTAGAATAATCAAGAAATACGGTGACGCTGACAAAGCGTATCAGGCATTTATTGAAGCAGCAACGAAATGCGTACCACCGTTGGAATCATCTGAACTTGCTACTATCTGGCATAGTGCTCAGCGTTTTTATAACCGCATTAGTCAGCAGGACGGCTACATTCCGCCAAAGCTTTACAACGATACGGAAAGCTATAAACCAAAGGACTTTTCTGATGTGGGACAAGCAGAGGTGCTTGCAAAGCATTTTTCAAGCGAGCTTCGCTATTCACCTGCCACACATTTTATCCGTTACTCGAACCACTATTGGCAGGAGAGTGAACCGGGTGCGCAGGCGGTAGCCCACGAGCTCACAAGGCGACAGCTCAAGGAGGCTAATAATGACTTGACGGAAGCACTCGACAAAATTAAAAACTGCGGGGCTCAGAATATTCTTGACAGCACATCAAGGTCAAAGGCTGAACAGCTTATGAACGATGAACAGTTGAAGGTGTACGAGGAATATCAGTCGGCAAAGGCGTATCATGCATTTGCAATCAAACGCAGAGACTCAAAGAATATCACATCAACCTTAAAGGAATCACGCCCCATGCTTGAAATTTCTCCGAAAGATTTGGACGCAGACTGCTTTGCCCTTTGCACACCAAAGGCTACATATGATTTGCGTAAGGGTATGGTCGGAGCAAGAGAACATTCACCTGAGGATTTCATTACTAAAATCACATCAGTTTCGCCAAGCCAAAAGGGTATGCAGCTTTGGCTCGATAGCTTGAAGCTTATCTTCCAAAACAATCAGGAACTTATTGATTATGTTCAGATGATTTGCGGACTTGCTGTAATCGGCAAGGTGTATGTTGAAGCACTTATCATTGCCTATGGTGACGGTCGCAACGGTAAATCAACCTTTTGAAATTCCATTTCAAGAGTGCTGGGACTTTATTCGGGAAATATTTCAGCCGATACGCTTACCGTAGGATGTCGCAGAAATATCAAACCCGAAATGGCAGAAATAAAGGGCAAACGCTTGCTTATTGCAGCGGAAATGCAGGAGGGTGCAAGGCTGAATGATTCAACTGTTAAACAGCTCTGTTCAACTGATGACATCTTTGCGGAAAAGAAATACAAGGACCCGTTCTCGTTTACCCCATGTCATACGCTCGTGCTTTACACCAACCACCTTGCCTAGGGTATCTGCTACCGATGACGGCATTTGGCGACGACTTATTGTTATTCCGTTTAACGCCAAAATTACAAGTGAAAGCGACATTAAGAATTACAGTGAATATTTGTATGACAATGCCGGAGAGGCAATCCTTTCGTGGATAATCGAGGGCGCAAGAAAGGTGATTGAACTCGGCTATCAGATTCCTGTTCCAAAATGTGTGCAGGAGGCGATAAGCGAATATCGCAGTCAGAACGATTGGTTTGCACACTTTATCGAGGATAAGTGCGAGGTGGGAAAAGGCTTCAAAGAAAGCTCGTCGGCACTCTATCAGACCTATCGCAATTACTGTATCGACACAAACGAGTATGTACGCAATACGGCTGACTTTTATTTTGCCTTGGAAAATGCAGGCTTTGAGCGTGTTATGCAAAACAGAAAGCGCTATTTTAAGGGCTTGCGTATCTGTAAAGATGACGATATTGACGAGAATTTTTTGGAGTAAATCGGACTAATGACAAGGTGTATCAAGGTGTATGTATAAACTTTTCTAAGGCTTAAAAAATACGATATATAAAAAGTTCTGTAAACGCCCTTGATGCACCCTGCACATCATAGAAACGGAGTATGAAATGTTAGAAAAACAGATAGAAAGCAGGCTGAAAAAGTCAGTTAAAAACGCAGGCGGGCTTTGCCTTAAATTCACATCGCCAAACTACAATGGAATGCCCGACCGTTTGGTCCTATTGCCTGATGAAAGAATTGCGTTTGTCGAACTAAAATCCAATGGCCAAAAGCCGAGAGCACTCCAGCTTGCACGGCATAAGATGCTAAAACGATTGGGATTCAAGGTTTATGTGATTGACGATGTAGAGCAGATTGGAGGAATGATTGATGAAATACAAGCCACATAGCTATCAGGAATATGCAATCAGATATATTGAAACTCATCCGATTTCAGCACTGCTGATTGATATGGGACTTGGCAAGACCTCAATTACATTGACTGCAATTCGCAATCTCCTTTTTGACAGCTTTGAGGTGTGCAAGGTGCTTGTAATCGCACCGCTCAGGGTTGCAAAAAACACATGGACTGATGAGATAAAAAAGTGGGAGCATTTAAGCACTCTCACTTATTCACTTATAGTAGGCAATGAAAATGAACGACTTTCAGCACTCAATGAAAAAGCTGACATCTACATAATCAACCGAGAAAATGTTGACTGGCTTGTGAATAAAAGCGGATATAAATTTGACTTTGATATGGTTGTTATTGACGAGCTCAGTTCGTTTAAAAATCATCAGTCAAAGCGTTTCAAAAGTCTTATGAAGGTGCGACCGCTTGTAAAGAGAATTGTCGGCCTGACAGGTACTCCCTCATCAAACGGACTTATGGATTTGTTCGCTGAATTTAAAATTCTTGATATGGGTAAACGGCTCGGATATTTTATCGGGCAGTACAGGAACACATATTTCAAGCCCGACAAGATGAATGGTCCGATTGTGTATTCATATAAGCCTCTGCCAAATGCCGAGAATGCCATCTACGAAAAAATATCAGACATCACGGTTTCTATGAAAGCAAATGAATATCTGAAAATGCCTGAGCTTTTAACAAGCAACTATGTTGTTGAACTCTCCAACAGCGAAAAGAATCAGTACGATGAAATGAAAAAAAGCTTGGTTCTTGAAATCACTGACGGAGAAATTACCGCATCTAATGCCGCCTCCCTTTCAAACAAGCTATGCCAGCTTTCAAACGGTGCAATTTACGATGACGAGCAGAATATAGTTGAAATTCACGACCGAAAGCTTGAAGCACTTGAGGACATCATTGAGAGTATGAACGGTAAACCGCTTTTAGTCGCATATTGGTACAGACACGATTTGGAACGGATAAAGAGCAGGTTTTCTGTTCGTGAAATCAAAACAAGTGAGGATATTTCCGATTGGAACGATGGCAAAATTCCCGTTGCACTCATTCACCCTGCAAGTGCCGGACACGGACTTAATCTTCAAAACGGGGGTTCAACTCTTGTGTGGTTTGGCCTTACATGGTCACTTGAGCTGTATCAGCAAACCAACGCAAGACTGTATCGACAGGGACAGAAAAACACTGTTGTTATTCAGCACATAATCACGAAAGGCACGATTGATGAACAAATTTTGAAAGCCTTGCAGAAAAAGAACAAAACGCAGGCAGATTTGATAGATGCCGTAAGGGCAAATTTGGAGGTATAAAATGACGGCAAAGGAATATTTAAGTCAGGCATACAGACTTGACAAAAGGATAGATTCAAAAATTGAACAGATTAAATCACTTAATCTTCTTGCAACAAAATGCACGACTACATTATCGGATATGCCAAAAAGTCAAAGTGCCGGTAACTCTCGACTTGAGGATACCGTTGTAAAAATTGTTGATTTGCAGGAAGAAATAAACAGAGACATCGACAGCCTTGTTGATTTAAAGCGAGATATTGTGAGAACAATAAAATCCGTACAGAATCCTGAATATCAGATAATTCTTGAATTGAGATATTTGTGCTTTAAAACCTGGGAAGAAATAGCGGTACAGATGAATTGCAGTATTGACAATGTGTTCAAGATAAGAAAGAACGCATTAAAAAGTGTTGTAATTTCCGAAAGTTGACAGTAAATTCCATAGAATTACAGTATGCTCATCTGCTATAATATAAACAGTGAAATAGACTTTCAAAGCCTTGCAGAGAAATTTGCAGGGCTTTTCTTATGCCTGAAAGGAGGAGCTTATGCCACATAAACCAAAGCAGGGTTGTGCATATCCAAACTGTCCAAAACTTACAAACGGGCGGTATTGTGAGGAGCATCAAAGGCTGATTGCAAATCAGTACAACCGATTCACACGAGCGGTTGATGTCAACAAGAAGTACGGCAGAGCGTGGAAAAAAATTCGTGACCGCTATGTGCAGGCACACCCGTTGTGTGAGCAGTGCCTTAAACAGGGCAGAACAACACCTGCCGAGGAGGTTCACCACATTATCCCGCTTTCAAGAGGCGGTACACATAGTACAGATAATCTAATGAGCCTTTGTCAGTCCTGCCACAATAAAATTCACCACGACCTTGGAGACAGATAAAAAAAGGACTACCCGCGTGAAGGTAGTCCTAAAATATGGCGGAGCGGACAGGATTCGAACCTATCGCAGCACGCTTGTAACACTTTTGTTTATCCCAGCGAATTTCGCAGACATACTTGATCACTCCGCGTGTACCGCACCAAACCGTGTTGTTTCTGTTTTCCATAATCTTTTCACCACTTCCAAAATAAGCAAGAACAGATATAGCTGTTTGAACAAATGTTAAAAGGAGTGTTATTTCATCAATTGGAAATTCGAACATAAGAAATAAAGCAAAAGTGTATACCAACTTTTTTATTTATTCTACCATTTGAGTTTTTATTTGTCAATTTTCAGCAAATGGTGGGGGTATCAAAATCTCTGAGAGGCGTATGGCGGACAACGGCGGAGGGTGTCACGCACAAAAACGGCAGTTCAAACGGGGTATTAAAAATTGTGAAAGAAGGTGATTTTATATGGCAAAGGACGGTACAAACAGAGGTGGCAGACGAGTTCGGGCCGGTGACAAGCCAATGTCCGTGGCAGAAAAATTGCAAAAAGGTCAGGCTGTTCGGCTAATGGAAAACGATATACCCGTGCTTACGAGTGCGGAACTTGAGGCCGTTGACCTACCTGAGGGTGTAGTTGTTGAAGGTGAGGATATGCCAAAACCGGCAGACTATCTTTCAGCAAAACAGAAGAACGGAGTGCCTCTCGGAGCAGATGAGATATACAAGGAAACCTGGCTATGGCTCAAAGAGCGTGGTTGTGAACGGCTTGTCAATCCGAGATTGATTGAAGCGTATGCTCAGGCATTTGCAAGATACATTCAGTGTGAGGAGGCAACGAGCACCTACGGCTTGCTTGGAAAGCACCCGACCACGGGCGGAGTAATCTCATCTCCATTCGTACAGATGAGTCAGCAGTATCAGAAAAGTGCAAACCTTATCTGGTATGAGATTTACGATATTGTAAAGCAAAACTGCACGGTTCCGTTTGAGGATAACCCGAACGATACTATGGAGCTTTTGCTCAGAAGGAAGATAAAATGATGAACGAACAGAACGAATTGGCACAATTTTTAAAAACACTTAAAAGATATAAACACAGGCTGAAAAGGCAGGAACTTTTAACCTTGAGAGGACAGGCACTTCACGGTGACGTAGCAGGAGCAAAGAAAGGCTTTTGTGTTTTGATGGAGGAAAGGAAAATGCAATATGAATAGAGTATCGGAGATGAACCTTGTTGACATAGACAAGCTGATTCCGTATGTGAATAACGCAAGGACACATTCAAAGGAGCAAATCAACAAGCTGAGAGCATCAATCAGAGAATTTGGCTTTATCAACCCCGTAATAATTGACAGAGATTATAATGTCATTGCCGGTCACGGCAGAATTATGGCATCAAAAAAAGAGGGCATTGATAAAGTGCCTTGTGTATTTGTAGACTACCTTACCGATGCACAAAAGAAGGCCTACATACTTGCCGACAACAGAATGGCTCTTGATGCCGACTGGGACGAGGAACTTTTGAAGGTAGAAATTGAATCACTGCAAGGTGCTGATTTTGATTTGAACCTGACCGGATTTGACGAAGCTGAGCTAATGGATATATTCGGCGATGATAACCAAAGCCGTGCAAAAGATGATGACTTTGACCTAACCGCAGCACTTGAAAAGGCCTCGTTTGTTGAGAAAGGTGACGTCTGGACTGTTGGTAGGCATAGACTAATGTGTGGTGATGCAACATCAAGTGAAGATGTATCAACTCTTATGGGCAATACAAAGGCAAATCTTATACTGACTGATCCGCCGTATGGTGTATCTTTTATGAGCTCATCAGGCCTGACAATTCAGAATGACAGTATGAAAAACGAGGAGTTCTACAATTTTCTGCTTGCGTCATTTAAGTGTATGGCTGAACATCTTGAGAATGGAGGTTCAGCATATGTATTCCATGCTGATACAGAGGGACTTAATTTCAGAAAGGCGTTTATTGATGCAGGCTTTCATCTTGCCGGTTGTTGCATCTGGGTGAAGGATAGTCTTGTTCTTGGTCGCTCTGATTATCAGTGGCAGCACGAGCCTGTACTTTATGGCTTTGTGCAGAACGGAAAGCATAAGTGGTACTCGGACAGAAAGCAAACTACAATCTGGAATTTTGACAAGCCAAAAAGAAATGCAAATCACCCAACATCAAAGCCACTTGATTTACTTAGCTATCCTATTGGCAATTCAACTCAGGAAAACGGTGTTGTGATCGACACTTTTGGAGGAAGCGGTTCAACTATGATGGCATGTGAACAGATGAACAGAATTTGCTATATGATGGAACTCGACGAAAAATACGCCTCAGTAATTTTAAGAAGATATGTTGAAAATACAAACAATGCAGAAGGTGTGTTTGTTGAAAGAAACGGTAGAAAAATCCCGTATACCGAGCTTGTGAAAGAGGTTGAAAGGGAATAGATATACACAATAATCTTGCAAAATGATTGTGCAGTAATCGTATTGATATATCCTTCAAAAAGAGCGAATATGTGTACAACAAAAGGAAATACACAATTACAAAAACGGAGGACATTATGAATACAAAGACAGCAAGACAGATTGAGGAAATGAAAAAGCAGACAATCGGTGTTGAGATTGAAATGAACAGTATTTCAAGGAGCAAGGCTGCAAAGCTTGCCTCACAATTTTTCGGAACAGGTCGATACAAAAACACAGCAGACCGCAACGGCTACTGCACATACTCGGCTTGGGACGAGCAAGGCAGAGAGTGGAAATTCCAAAAAGATGTCAGCATTGCAGGAATTGACAGTGAGAAATGCGAAATGGTCACACCAATTTTAAACTATTCAGACATTGAAACCTTGCAGGAGCTTGTAAGGATATTAAGAAAAGCGGGTGCAAAGAGCGACTCAACAAGAGGTTGCGGAGTACACATTCACATCGGTGCAAAAGGCCACACGGCAAAGACACTCAGAAACCTTGCAAACATTATGGCAAGCCACGAACAGCTTTTGATTGACGCCTTAAACCTTGACGAGGTGAGAATAAGAAGATACTGCAAAACGGTAGATCCACGCTTTTTGGAACAGGTCAACAGAACTAAGCCTGAAACGATGTCACAACTTGCCGATGTGTGGTACAGAAGTCACAATTCAAATTACGGTAGACATCAGCACTACAACGACAGCCGATACCATATGCTCAACCTCCACGCAACCTTTACAAAGGGAACGGTTGAATTCAGACTTTTCCAATTTGACAAGCCATCAAACGGCAAGCAGAATGGACTTCACGCCGGACAGCTTAAAAGCTACATTCAGCTTTGCTTGGCACTCAGCCAAATGGCAAAGGAAGTTAAGTCGGCAAGTGCAAAACCTCAGCAAACAGAAAATCCAAAATACGCAATGAGAACTTGGCTTTTGCGACTCGGCTTTATCGGTGACGAGTTCAAGACAGCGAGAGATGTGTTCACAAACAGACTTTCGGGCGACACGGCTTTTAGGAACGGCAGAGTTGCTTGAAGTGATTAGGTTAAATGCCCCACTGACCGCTTTGGCGGTCTTAAGGTGGTAGAAGAACATATCTTCGGAAAGGATTGATTTTATGAAAAGGTTATACATAGCCTACGGAAGTAACCTAAATGTAAGGCAGATGAAAACGAGATGTCCGAACGCAAAAATTCTCGGTACGGCAAAGCTGAAAGACTGGGAGTTGCTTTTCAAAGGGAGCAAGTCGGGTTCGTACCTTACCATTGAGAAAAAAGGAAATGCCATTGTGCCTGTGGTAATTTGGGAGGTCGATAAGACCGATGAAAAAGCACTTGACCGCTATGAGGGATATCCGACCTTCTACTACAAGAAGGATATCAAGGTGCAATACAAGGGCATCAGAACAGGCAATCGCAGAACGGTTACCGCCTTCGCCTACATTATGCACGAGGAAAGGCAAATCGGTGTACCAAGCCTTTTCTACCTCAACACCTGCCTTGACGGTTACGATACCTTTTATTTTGACAAGCAGATACTTCTCAATGCCTATCACAAGTCAAAGGAGCTGTACGAAAATGACCGATAACCTTGTTCAGTTACGCACCTGTCCCCGTTGTGGCGGGGTTTATTCCGGACACGGTGCAGTTTCAAGGGCAGACAATTTAACCGTTATCTGCCCCGACTGCGGAACACGAGAGGCACTTGAAAGCATAGGTGTAGATGAAACGGAGCAGGAGAAAATTCTTGATACTATTCATAATTCCGTAATGTAAATTATTAAAAATTTTTTGCTATCAATTGATTTTTAACAATGAATTTGATAGGATAAGTTGTGTAAGGATAAAAGTCGAATTTCTTTTGATACAGGGTATGGAGTATGACAAGAAGAATTTTGATAATAAAATCTTTAGATTTATTTATACTGAAGCCATGAAAGGCACTGCTATTTCGTTATCCTATAAGGGTGAGAAAACGGACTTATGAAATCAGATTTACTGGATTTTTCATAAGGTGAAATTTAGTCTCTAATTATAAAGTACTAAATAACTAGAAAGCAAATTATTCAAGCATAACGGGGTGATGATATGATTCGAGCTGACCGAAACGCGGAGATAAATGAGATACTACGAAATGAGTATTATAGTTTTACTGTTCCGTTTCTTACGGAATGGTCTGCTGCGTTTGATAAAGAAGCCCCTCCTTCCAGGATAAATGAGTTCGGTATAATCGACGAAAAACGCTACGATACTGACAAAGGAGTCCCCTTTGTTGGCAAAGAAACAAATAATTGGGATAATGAAGACTATGAAAAAGGGATACTTTTTCGTGGTTGGATGGAGGGCATTACTCAGCATGGGCTTGCCGGTGGAGATCATATCAGCCAGCATCCGAATATGTGGTACAACATAGGCAGATGGGCAACACTGATTTGTGGTCCATCCACTTCTATTGATGAGATAGCTGATATGAAGGCTTCTGCTATTTCTGCTATTGGTATGATAGCATTTACAAACATAAACAAAGTTCGTGGGAAAAAAAGCAGCAGAAACGAATACCATCAACTTGCAAAGTCCCGTATTGCAGGAGAACTGCTGCGACGAGAAGTTGAAATAATAAAGCCTCAACTGATTGTCTGCTGCGGTACATATAACACAGTTGTTAAGTCACTCCATGATTACGAGGGGCAGATCATTAAAATGCCACATCCGGGAGCAAGAAAGAAAAAAACCAAGATGCTGTATGAATTGCTAAGGCAGATAACACCAAATAAGGAGGACTACTGTAATGATTGAGAGTTTCCCTTACATATACAAAGGAAAGTCAAAAGATGCAATTAAACAATTTATAAAATCTGAAACTGGAATAGAAATATCAAATCTGCTAAATAAATATATTGCTAACCCCACTTTAGTTCATACAGCTAATAAGCAAACCTTATTGCTATTGGCAGAAGAATTCGAACCGATATATCAAAAATACATAGGAATATTAGATGGTCCTAATGAGATTGGAACGATTAAAATATTTGGATTTTTCCTAAAATCTCAGATTGAAAGAATACCCGAACTACAACAATATCTTATGTAAGGATTATAAAGTGCACTTTATTAGCTTGCCAATATAGGCAGGCTATTTTTATGCCATTCGGAGGTGAGATTTTGAGAAAACTTAAGAATTATAAGCCTACAAAATTCAAGGCGAAAGGTAGCTATTACGATAAAGAATACGCCGACTTCGCTGTTGCTTTTATTGAAAGCCTATGTCACACCAAAGGTACATGGGCCGGCAAGAAATTTGAGCTTATCGACTGGCAGGAGCAGATTATTCGTGACCTGTTCGGTACGCTCAAGCCAAACGGCTATCGACAGTTTAACACTGCCTACATTGAAATTCCTAAAAAGCAGGGCAAGTCGGAGCTTGCCGCCGCTGTTGCCCTTTTGTTGACCTGCGGTGACGGTGAACAGCGAGCCGAGGTTTACGGCTGTGCAGCCGATCGTCAACAGGCGAGTATCGTATTTGAGGTTGCCGCCGATATGGTGCGTATGTGTCCCGCACTAAGCAAGCGTGTAAAAATTCTTGCGTCGCAGAAGCGAATTATCTACATTCCTACAAATTCATTCTATCAGGTATTGTCAGCCGAGGCTTATTCAAAGCACGGCTTTAATATTCACGGTGTTGTGTTTGATGAGCTGCACACCCAGCCGAATCGAAAACTGTTTGATGTTATGACAAAAGGTTCTGGTGACGCACGAATGCAGCCGCTTTATTTTCTGATCACGACAGCCGGTACGGACACACATTCGATTTGTTATGAAACACATCAGAAGGCAAAGGATATTCTTGATGGCAGAAAGATTGACCCGACCTTTTATCCTGTGATTTACGGAGCTGATGAGAACGATGACTGGACAGACCCGAAGGTGTGGGAAAAAGCCAATCCCTCGCTCGGCATTACGGTTGGTATTGATAAGGTGCGGGCCGCCTGTGAATCGGCAAAGCAAAATCCGAGTGAAGAGAATTCATTTCGACAGCTACGCCTCAATCAATGGGTAAAGCAGGCAGTCCGTTGGATGCCGATGGATAAGTGGGATAAGTGTGCGTTTGCTGTAAACGAAGAACAGCTTGAAGGCAGAGTTTGCTATGGCGGACTTGACCTTTCAAGTACAACGGATATTACAGCATTTGTACTTGTGTTCCCACCGTGTGATGAAGAAGATAAGTACATCATTCTGCCATACTTCTGGATACCGGAGGACACACTTGACTTGCGAGTAAAGCGTGACCATGTACCCTACGATGTTTGGGAGCGACAGGGATATTTGCAGACCACGGAGGGTAATGTTATTCACTACGGCTACATAGAAAAATTCATTGAAAAGCTCGGTGAGAGATTTAACATTCGAGAGATTGCATTTGACCGTTGGGGTGCGGTTCAGATGGTACAGAACCTTGAAGGTATGGGGTTTACCGTTGTTCCCTTCGGTCAGGGATTTAAGGATATGTCACCACCCACAAAGGAGCTTATGAAACTGACGCTTGAACAGCGAATCGCACACGGCGGTCACCCTGTACTTCGATGGAATATGGACAATATCTTTGTCAGAACAGACCCTGCCGGCAACATAAAGGCAGACAAAGAAAAATCCACGGAGAAAATTGACGGTGCAATTGCTACAATTATGGCACTCGACCGAGCAATTCGCTGTGGAAACAATAACTGCGCATCGGTTTATGATAATAGAGGATTGTTGTTTATATGACATCAGTCAATTTTTATGCAGATATATATGAGCATAAAAAGTAAATATATTTTTCAAAGCATCTCAAAAGAAGCATCTCAAAAGAGGTGCTTTTCTTTTGCCCATTTTACGAAAGAGTGGTGGTTTTATGGGTATTTTAAGCGGTTTGTTTCGTTCACGAGATAAGCCGAAAAACAGTACATCGGGCAGCAGTTACCGATTTTTCTACGGTCAGAGCAGTGCAGGCAAATGTGTGTCAGAAAGAAGTGCAATGCAGATGACTGCGGTATACGCCTGCGTAAGAATTTTGTCCGAGGCGGTTGCAGGACTTCCTCTCCACCTTTACAGATACAATTCTGGCGGGAGCAAAGAAAAGGCACTTGAACATCCGTTGTATTTTCTTTTGCACGATGAGCCTAATCCCGAAATGACTTCATTTGCTTTTAGAGAAACCTTGATGACTCATCTGCTTTTGTGGGGCAATGCCTATGCACAAATCATAAGAAATGGCAAGGGCGATGTTGTTGCCCTCTATCCTCTTATGCCGAACAGAATGGCAGTTGACAGAGATAAAAGCGGTAATCTTTACTATCAGTACAACACAAGCTCCGATGACGCAAGAACAATGAAAGGTGCAACGGTAAGGCTTTCACCGTATGAGGTTTTGCATATTGCCGGACTTGGATTTGATGGACTTGTAGGATACTCGCCTATTGCAATGGCAAAGAACGCAATCGGTCTTGCCATTGCCGCCGAGGAATACGGTAGTAAGTTCTATGCAAACGGTGCGTCACCCAGCGGTGTGCTTGAACATCCGGGTACGCTTAAAGACCCGTCAAAGGTTCGTGATTCGTGGAATGCCGCCTTTGCGGGAAGCGGCAACAGTCATAGAGTTGCCGTGCTTGAGGAGGGACTGAAGTACACACCGATTTCAATTTCGCCGAACGAGGCGCAGTTCCTCGAAACCAGAAAATTTCAGATAGATGAGATAGCTCGAATTTTCAGAGTGCCTCCGCATATGGTGGGTGACCTTGAAAAATCGAGCTTTTCTAATATTGAACAGCAGTCACTTGAATTTGTGAAGTACACACTTGAGCCGTGGATAGTGCGTTGGGAGCAGTCAATTTCCCGCTCCTTGCTTTCAAGAAACGAAAAAAGTTCGTACTTTGTGAAGTTTAATGTGGATGGACTTCTGCGTGGTGACTATGCAAGCAGAATGAGTGGCTATGCTACGGCAAGGCAGAACGGATGGATGTCGGCAAACGATATACGAGAACTTGAAAATCTTGACCGTATTTCTGACGAGGAGGGTGGAAATCTGTATCTCGTGAATGGCAGCATGACAAAGCTGAGCGATGCCGGGGCTTTTGCTGAAAAGAATAATGAAAAGGAGGAAAATACAAATGGCGAAAAGGTTCTGGAATTGGAAAAATCATACAGAAGAAAATGAAACTGTACAAAGAGTTCTTGAACTTAACGGAACTATTGCAGAAGAAAGTTGGTTTGACGATGATGTAACACCGCAGATGTTTAAAAATGAGCTTTTTACAGGAAGTGGTCCCGTTACAATTTGGCTTAATTCTCCGGGTGGAGATTGCGTTGCGGCAAGTCAGATTTATTCAATGCTTATGGATTATCCATATGATGTGACGGTTAAAATTGATGGTATTGCTGCAAGTGCGGCATCGGTTATTGCAATGGCTGGTACAACGGTGTGTATGGCACCTACCGCCCTTATGATGATTCACAATCCGGCAACAACCGCCGAGGATTTTCAGAATCATCTTCGTGGCAGAGCACAGGTTCACAATGTACTCTCTGAGGGTACAGACGCTGACGGTGGTTTTCTTGTTCCCACGGAATTTGAAACAAGTATTGTTTCTGCACTTGAGGAGGAGAATATTATACGCTCTCTTGCGAAGGTAATCACAACCCAGCATGAACGCAAAATTCCGATTGCCACGGGTCATTCTGTTGCTCAGTGGACGGCCGAGAATGCGGCGTACACGGAAAGTAATCCAACCTTTGGACAAAAGCAGCTTGACGCATTTAAACTTACAGACCTTTGTAGGGTAAGTACAGAGCTTTTACAGGATTCAGCCTTTGATATTGAGGATTACCTTATGAAAGAATTTGCAAGAGCCTTCGGTATTGCTGAAGAGGAGGCATTCTGCGTTGGCACAGGTACAAATCAGCCAACAGGTATTTTTACGGCCAAAGGTGGTGAAGTTGGTGTTATGGCTGCTGGTGCAACTGCAATTACTGCTGATGAAGTTATCAGCCTTGTGTATTCACTTAAATCACCGTACAGAAGAAATGCAAAGTTTCTTATGAATGACTCTACCGTTGCAATTCTCAGAAAACTCAAGGATAACAACGGTGCGTATCTCTGGCAACCGTCAGTACAGGCTGGTCAGCCGGATAAGCTTCTTGGCTATGACCTTTACACAACACCGTATGCACCTGTTGCAACAACAAATTCACTCCCTATTGCCTTTGGCGATTTTTCAAATTACTGGATTGGCGACAGAGGTTCAAGAACGGTACAGCGACTTAATGAATTGTATGCGACTAATGGCCAGATTGGTTATGTATCTACTGAGAGAGTTGACGGTAAGGTAATTCTTACAGAGGGTATCAAACTCTTACAGATGAAAAAATCCTGAGGTGATGAAATTTGTGAATGAACTGCTTGAAAAAGTAAAGCAAAATCTCATACTTGAACATTCTGAGGACGATGCACTTCTTGAGCAGTACATCACTGCATCGGTTTCCTATGCCGAAAGCTATCAACACATTGATGAGGGTTACTACTCCACACACGCAATGCCTGCAACTACCGAGCAGGCAGTTATAATGCTTGCGAGCCATTTCTACGAAAGCAGAGATGGCTCAACGGGCGGATTCTTTGCTGACAGCACAAACGCATCGGCTCAGGTGTGGAACACGGTCAATTTACTTTTAAGGCTTGACAGAAACTGGAAGGTTTAGCTATGAGTTTTGGAAAGATGAACACACCTGTTGAAATTATGAAAAGGGTGATTGAAACCGATGATGAGGGCTTTAAGAAGGAAAGACTGAAAACGGTTGCAAGAGTGAGAGCATATCGTGAGGGCAGACACGGCAGTGAACGGTGGGCAAATATGGCGACATTTTCCGTTGCGACTGATCTGTTTCGTCTGAGGTGTATTCCACACATAGAGGTTACAACCGATATGCTCATCCTTTGTGACGGAAAGCGGTTTGAAATCACCTCTGTTGAGAATGTAAAAGGCAGAGGAATGTATCTTGAAATTCTCGCAAAGGAGGTTGAAGCAAGTGGCTAGATGCACAATGAAAATGCCGGAGGAGTTTTTACTCAAAATTTCAAGACTTGGGAACAAAACCGATGATGTGTGCGGAAGGGTACTCAATGCCGGTGCTGAGGTTGTTCTGAAAAAGGTGAGAACAAATCTCAGAAATGTCATCGGTAATGACACAAAAACGCAGTCACGCTCAACGGGTGAGCTTGAACGCTCGCTCGGCGTGTCCCCTGTTTTATCAGACAAGAACGGCAATCTGAATATCAAAATAGGCTTTTCAGAGCCGAGAACAAATGGCGAGAGTAATGCAAAAATTGCGAGCATAATTGAATACGGCAAAAGCGGTCAGCCACCAAAACCGTTTATGAAGCCTGCAAAATCAGCGTCACGCAAGGAGTGTATGACAGTTATGATTAACACGCTTGATGAGGAGGTAAAGAGCATATGAGTTTGCTTGCTGAAATCAAGAGTATTGCAGAGGGATTGAACATCAAGGTTGAAACAGGTGCTTTTTCAGACAAAGTACCTGACGAATACATTGTTCTCACTCCGCTTTCGGACGGCTTTGATATGCACTGCGACAATATGCCGACCTTTGACAGACAGGAAGTGAGAATTTCTATATTTTCAAAGGGTAATTACTCTGTACTTAAATACAAGCTTGTGACCGCTCTTTTTCAGAGTGATATTTCAATTACCGACAGACTGTATATCGGTTATGAGAGCGACACGGGCTATCATCACTATGCTATTGACGCATTAAAAACTTATGAACTGGAGGAGATAGATTATGGCAACAATCGGACTTGATAAGCTGTACTACGCAAAAATCATGGAGGACTCTGACGGAAACGAAACCTACGATACACCTGTTCCGCTTGCAAAGGCGATGAGTGCGGAACTTTCGGTAGAGCTTGCCGAGGCAACACTTTATGCCGATGACGGTGCATCTGAGGTTGTAAAGGAATTTCAGAGCGGTACGCTCACACTCGGTATTGACAACATCGGAACAGCCGTTGCAGAGGATTTGACCGGTGCGACAATCGACAAAAACAAGGTGTTGGTTTCCGCATCTGAGGACGGAGCACCGCCCGTTGCAATCGGTTTTCGTGCAAAGAAAGCGAACGGCAAGTATCGTTACTTCTGGCTTTACAGAGTGAAGTTTGGCATTCCCGCAACCAACCTTACCACAAAGGGAGAAAGCATCGAGTTTTCCACTCCGTCAATCGAGGGTACGGTTATTCGCAGAAACAAGGCTGACAAGCTCGGCAAGCACCCATGGAAGGCTGAAATTTCAGAGGACGATACAGGTGTTGCAATCGACACAATCAGCGGTTGGTACACTCAGGTGTACGAGCCGACCTATGCTGAATAAATACGGAGGTGCGTTATGACTGACAGAGGAAGTATTATTAAAATTGGTGAAAACGATTATGAGCTTATTCTCACAACAAGGGCAACAAAGGAAATTGCTAAAAGATATGGCGGACTTGAAAACCTCGGTGACAGGCTTATGAAAAGTGAAAATTTTGAAATGGCACTTGATGAAATCATCTGGCTTATCACCTTGCTTGCCAATCAGAGTGTTCTCATTCACAACCTCAAAAATCCCGATGATAAAAAGACGTTGCTTACAGAGGACGAGGTCGAGCTATTAACCTCACCGTTTGATTTAGCAGAGTATAAATCAGCAATTATGGAGTCAATGTACAAGGGCACAAAGCGAAATATCAAAAGCGAGGAAAGCTCAAAAAACACATCGGTCGGGTAAGTGACGAGGAGTTCTTTACCCGACTGATTTATTACGGACTTGCACACCTAAATCTTTCGCAGGAAGAAGTGTGGCTCATGCCGTTCGGACTTTTGCTTGATTTGTGGGAGTGCCATAAGCAGTATAACGGAATCACAAACCCGAAAAGAAATTTGACGATTGATGATGTTATACCGTATGGAATTTGATTATTCTGAAAAGGATTGAGATTTATTAAGTGGTATGATATAATTAGCTCATTGATAAATTGGAAGTTGTTGAGGTGTATATGAATAGTAACTACTCTTTATTTGAATGGAATATTCACAAAATGACCAATAATATATCTGTTGGTAAGTATGTGATAGACCGTATACTAAAAGATAGTCCTGATATTATTGTTCTTGTAGAGTATAAGAAAGATGATATTATTGAGAGAAGACTAAGAAGTGATTACTTTTATGATGTTGGTATAGGAAATAACGGAAATGATGTGTTGATGGCTATTAAGAAAGCAATTGTTTATAACAATACAAAAGTGACTTTTAATAAAAATTTTTTTGAAGAAAATTTAGGAGAAGACCAACCCACCATTTTAGTAGCAACTTTTACTACAAAAGAAAATAAAATGCTTACAGTAATAGCTTTGAGATATGTTCAAGGCGGAAATGGATTATTGGTTTCAAAGTGTTTGAGACAATATTTAGATAAAATTCAAAATGCATTTATTTGTGCAGGAGATTTTAATGTTTTAGAATGTAGAATGCCATCTCATTTCGAAAATTATTATCACGAATGTTATAATGGTGGCAAAGATGGTGCAAGTGTAGTAATGCTTAATAATTTCGATGAATGCGTAGTGACTGGCTATAACAGGTTAGACCATGTAATTCATAATTCGCATATTCAAGTTATTAAATTAAACTATCCATGGGATTTTACTTCATTATCAGGGGTTTATATTCCTTATGACAAACTTGATTTAGGAGACATTTGGAAAATACCTGTAGCAAATCCAGACCATGCAATTTTGGAATGTAAATTTAAAATTAATTAAAACTCAAGGAGTAACCTTTCGTGGGTTGCTCCTTTTAATATGCATTTAGCACAGAGCCTTATGGCTCTTTTTTTACGCCCAAAATGAGGAGGTGAGAATATGGCGGATAGTTTTGGACTTAAGCTTGGCATTGAGGGCGAAAAGGAGTTTAAGAAAGCACTTGCTGAAATAAATCAGAATTTCAAGGTTCTCGGCTCTGAGATGAAACTTGTGTCCTCGCAGTTTGATAAGAATGATAATTCCGTTCAGGCTTTGTCTGCAAGAAATATGGTTCTTAATAAGGAGATTGACGCACAAAAGCAGAAGATTGAAGCCCTCAGGCAGGCACTTGCAAATGCATCGGAGTCCTTTGGTGAAACCGACAGAAGAACACAAAGCTGGCAGATTCAGCTCAACAACGCACAGGCATCACTCAACAGTATGGAGCGTGAGCTTGGAAGCAATAATTCTGCACTTGAACAAGCAAAGACGGATATTGAAGGTACAGAAAAATCTCTTGAAAAGGTTGACGGTCGGCTTGATGATACTGCCGAAAGTGCCGATGATATGGGTGATGAAATCAAGGATGCAGGCGACAAGGCGGATAAGTCGAAGGAGAGATTTTCAAAGCTTGGTTCGGTACTCAATGGTGTGGGCGTTGCGATGGGTGCGGTTGTTACTGCGGCTGCCGCAACAGCCGTAAAGCTAGGCAAGGAGGTAGTTAATGCCTATGCCGACTATGAACAACTTGTCGGCGGTGTTGATACACTTTTCAAGGGCTCATCGCAGAAGCTGCAAAGCTACGCATCTAATGCCTACAAAACGGCAGGCCTTTCTGCAAATGACTACATGGAAACCGTTACAGGCTTTTCCGCAAGCCTCATTCAATCGCTTGGCGGTGATACGGACAAGTCGGTAAAGTATGCCGATATGGCAATCACGGATATGGCGGATAACGCAAACAAGATGGGTACAGATATGTCACTCATTCAGAATGCATATCAAGGCTTTGCAAAGCAGAACTACACCATGCTCGATAACCTTAAACTCGGCTACGGCGGTACTAAAGAGGAAATGCAAAGACTTCTCTCTGACGCAGAAAAGATATCGGGCGTTAAGTATGACATTTCGTCATATGCCGATGTGGTCGATGCAATCCATGTTATGCAGGAGAGTATGGATATTGCCGGCACTACTGCAAAAGAGGCGGAGGGTACAATTTCGGGTTCGGTTAATGCGTTGAAATCCTCAGTTACGAATCTTGTGGTAGGATTTGGTGACGCAAACGCTGACCTTGATGTGTTGTGTGAAAATGTTGTAACGGCATTTCAGACCGTGCTTGAAAACATCTCGCCTATTGTGGAAAATCTCATCTCCGCCTTGCCGACAGTAATTACTACACTGCTTGAATCGGCAGGTGAAATGCTCCCCACGGTTCTGGAAACTCTTGCAGAATTGTTTGCACAGGTGCTTGAGGGATTGCTTCAGCTTTTGCCACAGCTGATTCCCGTTGCGGTGTCAGCCTTATTAACAATTACAAATGCAATTGTTGAAAATCTGCCCTTGCTGATTGAGTCGGCAACCTTGCTCGTAGCAACTCTCGTACAAGGCCTTGCAGATGCACTGCCTACACTAATTCCTACTGCGGTCAATGCGGTTATGACGATTGTACAGGGACTTCTGGACAGCTTGCCGTCAATTCTTGACGCAGGACTTGAACTTGTGTCAGCACTTGCACAGGGTATTCTTGATGCACTTCCCGACCTCATATCTAAACTGCCTCAGATTATTATGGGCATAGTTACATTTCTTTTAAATTCAATACCGCAAATCATACAGACAGGCATTAAGCTGTTGACCTCTCTTGTGAGTGCTTTGCCCGATATTATCACATCAATAGTCAAGGCAATTCCGCAGATTATCAACGGGATTATAAATGCGGTAATGAATTCAATTCCGCAGATTATTCAGGCAGGTATGGACTTGCTCATTTCACTTGTCAAGGCTCTGCCCACCATTATCGTCACAATCGTGAATGCAATACCCGACATCATTTCGGGCATTGTTAATGCTCTCAGCGACAATATTCCGACAATAATTCAGGCGGGTATTGATTTGTTGATTTCGCTTGTTAAGAATCTGCCGACTATCATTAAGGAAATTGTAAAGGCGGTACCTAAGATTATTGAAGGCATTGTAAAGGCCTTTGGTTCACTTATGTACAAGATTGTTGAAATTGGCGGTAACATTGTAAAAGGCTTGTGGGACGGTATCTGCGGCCTTGCATCGTGGCTCTGGGATTCAGTCAGCGGTTGGATTTCGGGTATCTGGGACGGCATCTGCGACTTTTTTGGCATTCACTCACCGTCAAAGGAAATGGCATGGGTTGGCGAAATGCTCGTCAAGGGTCTTGCCGGCTCTATTGACAAGAACGGTGATATGGCTGTTCGTGCCGCCGAGGGTATGAGCAGTGATGTTTCAAGTGTTATGAATTCACTTGCTGACGATATGAAAACTGCCTTGCCGACTGATTTCAGCATTGACGGAAATGTAAAAAACTCCGTAAACACACAAGGCTTAAACAGCGGTGTCGGTGGACTTTCGCTTGTGCTGAATATTGCAAATTTTAACAACTACTCAAATGACGATATTTCTCAGCTTACAAATGAAATTATGGAAACTGCAGGTCAGTTTGCCAAAAGGAAAGGACTGGTGTTTGCTTGAACTATTTTGAATACAACGGCATCAGGTCATCTGATATGGGGCTTCATATACAGAGAAAGAATGTGTACTCCTCGCCAAAGTACGACTCTTCCTTTGTATCAATCCCCGGTCGCAATGGTGATTTGATTGTACCGAATCGCAGATATGAAAACACACAGGTGAGCTATTCTGTATATCTGTCTGCAAAGAACAGTCAACAGCTTGCAGACAGCATTACAAAAATCAAGGCATGGCTGTACACACAGCCAGACAGGTATTACATACTAAAGGACAGCTACGATAAAAGATTTTTCAGATATGCTCTTTTTAACTCCTCGCTTGATATTGAAGATGAGCTCAACAAAATCGGTGTGTTTACCGTAAGCTTTAACTGCAAGCCGTTTAGATATGACATTGACGGTGAGTTACCGCACAGCATTGATGTGGTGCTGAATTTTCCATATATGATTTTTTGCAGAATGGACGGTTCAAAGCCGGAAAACGACTGGAGCAACCGTTGGAATCAGACGGCAGACCTTGTTGTGCCGAGTGGTAAAAATATGTTTGTGCTGAATACAAATTCGTGGACAGACGGCTACTGGGACAGCTATTCAGATGCTGACAAGAGCAGAATATATCTCAAGGTGAACGAAAACTGGAAGAAGGAGAATGCAAGGTTTGCCCTCTACACATTTCTCGGTGACGAAACCGCATGGCATTCTCTCGAGAAGGTCAGCGAGGATATTTACAGAGTGACCTTGCCGTCAAAGGGTGAAACTATACTTGTGAATCCGTACAGCTTTGAGAGCAGACCGCTTATTCATCTTAACGGCAACGGTGCGGGTACGCTTACCATTGATAACGAAAACGGCAGACACGAATGGACATTCAACGATATTGACGAGTTCATTGAGATTGACAGCGAAAAGATGTGCTTTTACAAGGACAACACGCTGAAAAATGATACGGTTACAGGCACGGGTTTTCCTTTGCTTGTAAAGGGCGAAAACAGGTTTATTCTCGGCGGTGGCATAACAGACGGTTCAGTATTTCCAAGGTGGTGTTCGTTATGATGCCGATTTTATACAGAGTAGATGAAACCGAGTTTGACACCTACGGAATCGGTGTGCTGTCGGACTGCACCTTTTGCGAAGTTACAGAGGAGAGAAACGGTGCGTTTGAATGTGTGATGAAATATCCTCTGCACGGTGCATTGTTTGATGAGATTAAAAACGACAGGGTTATACTCGTTAAGCCGAATGACACATCAAGGTCACAGCCGTTTCGTATATACAGAATTACAACACCGATGAACGGCATCATCACAGTGTATGCACAGCATATTTCATATGATTTGTCGGGCATTGGCGTGTTGTGCTTTGAGAGCAAATCGGTTTCGCCACAGCTTGCACTTGAAAGAATTTTTGCGAGTACTTCATCAAAGCACGGCTTTAAATGCAGGACAGACCTTTCAGCACCGAGGGCATTTTCAGTCAGTAAACCTATAAGTATCAGAGCCTGTCTTGGCGGTACGGAAGGTTCAGCCCTTGATGTATGGGGCGGTGAGTATGAATGGGATATGTTCGATGTCATTCTTCACTCAAAGCGTGGCAAAGACAACGGTGTTGTGATTGAATATGGCAAGAACCTGACTGATGTGGAGCAGGACAATGACTTCTCATCTGTATATTCTCACCTTTTTCCCTATGCGGTTGTAAAGAACGGTGATACCGAAAATGTGGTTACTCTGTCGGAAATCACAATTCCTATTGTGGAAACATATGCAAGGGAGAAAACACTCATCAAGGATTTTTCGTCCTTCTTTAAGGACGGAGAAACCGTTACCGAGGACACACTTCGAGCAAAGGCGAAGTCATACATCAAACAGAATCCGTTCGGTGACGAAACTCCCACGGTGAAGGTGTCGTTTGAACCGCTATGGCAACAGCCCGAATATTCGCAGTTCCTCGAAAAGGTGAACCTCTGCGACACAGTGACCGTCAGACACCCAGATATGAATATTGAGGTAAAGACGAAGGTTATTGAAACCGTATATGACGCACTGGCCGAGAAATATTCATCAATCACACTCGGAACGGCAAAATCAAACTTTGTGAATACGGTTGCAGAAATAAAAAGTACAACCGATGAAATCAAAAAGGAAACCGACAGCTTTCCGTTACTTATGAATACTGCTATTAAAAATGCCACTTCGCTGATTTCAGGTCAGCAAGGTGGCTTTGTTGTTATGCACACGGATTCTGTTACAGGCAAGCCGTATGAACTTTTGATTCTTGACGACGAAAATCTGTACGATGCAAGGAATGTGTGGCGGTGGAATGTCGGTGGCTTAGGTTTTTCAAAGAGTGGATACAACGGCCCGTATGAAACTGCGATTACGGCTGACGGAAAAATCGTGGCTGACTTTATCACAAGCGGAACGCTTATGGCAAATATCATCAAGGCGGGAGTAATCAGTTCGGCTGATAATTCTTCATGGTGGGATTTGGAAAGCGGTGAGGTTCACCTCAGTGCCTACACAAAAACGGAGGATACTGAAAAGCTAAGTGAGAATATTTCCGCAATTACCGAAAGAACATCAACACTTGAGCAGACCGCAGAGGACATTTCATTTAAAATCAATGAGCAGTCCACTGGCGGAAAGAACTATCTTCTTAATTCATCGGCTCTCAACGGACTTTCGGATGATTGGGAGTATTCGGGATTGGTCGCTGTACTTTCCGATACAGATGTAATCAGTCACACCTCTTCGGGTTCTGCCTTTGTACTCGGTGAGGAAAGCACCTTGTCGCAAAGTGTGTATAACTCGGTTGCCGACAGATCCTTTGTGCTGTCACTTAGAGCAAAGAAAAGCTATTCACAGCTTAGTGCATATATGTATGTGCAGTACAACGGAGTTAAAAAGGAATATCTTTTTGACACAAAGGACAGCTTTGATTGGACAGATTTTTCCGTTGTACTCCCCGATGTTTCGGACGGTGAAATTACGGTGTTCATTTACAGCCGTGACACCTCTCTTACGGTAAGTGACCTTATGCTTACTGACGGAAGTATTATCCAACACTGGTCGCCTGCACCGAACGAGATATACACAAACGAGGTAAAGATTGACCGCAAAGGCATTGAGGTTTCAAACAGCAAGTCCTCGCAGAAAACAGTAATTACAAACACTGAATTTTCCGGCTACTACAACGGTGAAAAGATATTCACCCTAAACAAGGACGAAACTCAGACGAAGAAAACCACAGTTGACGGTGAGCTTACAATCGGCAGAACAAAGCTGATTCCGATATCAAACAGTTCACAGGGACTCAACATTGTAATTCTTGATTAGGAGGCAATATGGCAAAGACAACGGTTGTCAATAGAATTGACACGATTTACATAGATACGGAAAATCCGACCGTATCAGTGAACACAACGGTAAATGACGCAGGTCTTAAACACAGCATTACGATTACCATACGAGGTATTCCGATAACTGGCATATCGGGACTTGCGTGGAACAAGGGGACGGCAAACAGGATTATTACCATTCCTACGGACAGCAGAACGGGCATTTTAAAGGCTATGTATGAAGACAAGAGCGTTACGGCAAAGCTAACGGTCACCACATACAAGGGTTCAACCTATGTAGGCATTTCTGAAAGGAATTGTCAGATTGCAACCACCTCGCACAATTCAAGACCTGTTATTGAAGGCTTTATCTATCTTGATTCAAACATCAAGACAACCGCCGTAACAGGCAATACAAAGCTTTTTATTCAGAACTACTCAATTCTCAAGGTTACACCGCTCACTGCAAAACCGAGAAATGAATCGAAGATTACAGGCTACACGGTAAGCTGTAACGGTGTGAGCAAATCAAGTACAACTGCAAAGGAATTGAATCTTGGTACAATCACCAAAAGCGGTGATGTGGTGGTTATGGTCACGGTTACAGATTCACGAGGATACACAACGAGCATTAAAAAGACGATTACCGTTATTCCGTACAGCAGTCCGAATCTCAGTACGATTACACTAAGACGAACAAATGAGATTGAGTCGGAAATCCAGCTTATTTTCAACGGTTCATACTCACCAATCACAATTGACGGGGTAAATCACAATCAGCTTTTATCCTTTCGCTACCAATACAAGAGGACAAGTGAAGCAAACTACGGAAATTTTGTTAACATTTTAGATGAGCTGAAAATGAACGGAACAAGCTATTCATACTCAAATCTTCAACTTATGAAGCTTGATGTGAATATGTCATACAGCTTTCATATTGAAATTCGGGATGTGATGGAAAAGTCTGTTGTTACGGACCTGTACTTTACCATTCCGCAAGGCACTCCGCTTGTTGCATTACGCAAGCAGAAGGTAGGCATTAACAATCCAAACCCACAATCCGCACTTGATGTGACGGGTGAAATACATATGAACGGCTTTCCTGTTATGGGCATTATACAGACCTCTGTTGAGGACGATGTCAGCCTTAACAGTCTTACAACGCAGGGTATTTATTTCAGACGAAGAGTACCGCAGGAGAATATGAACTATCCGGCACTTGTATTCGGTATGCTTGAAGTATTTTCTTGCAGTACAAATCTTGTGACACAGAGATATACGGCAAGGGACAGTCCGTTTGATGTGTATATCCGTTCAAAGGTGAATTCAAGCTGGAGCAAGTGGGTTAAAAAATAGACACAGGAGGTATTTATGAAACAGATTTGGAACAGCATTCAGACTGCATTCATCGCACTTGGAGGAACACTCGGGTGGTTTCTCGGAGGTACAGACGGCTTTCTGTATGCACTCATTGCATTTGTAGTTATCGACTACATTACAGGAATGATGTGTGCCTTTGCCGACAGAGAGCTTTCGAGCAAGATTGGTTTTAAAGGCATTTGCAGGAAGGTGATTATCTTTCTGCTTGTGGGAGTGGCGAATCTCCTTGATGTGTACATTATCGGCACGGGCAGTGTGCTGAGAACGGCGGTGATTTTCTTTTATCTCTCAAATGAGGGCTTGTCACTGCTTGAAAACGGAGCGCATCTGGGACTTCCCATTCCTGAAAAGATTAAAAATGTGCTTGCACAATTACACCACAGAAGTGAAAAGGAGGACGACTAAATGTCATACACAAACAGCAAATTAGTAAACTACACAAGAATTTCACCAAACAGAAGCGTCAACAGAAATCATAAGATTGATACCGTTTCAATCCACTGTGTAGTGGGTCAGTGTTCTGTAGAAACACTCGGCTCAATCTTTGCATCAAGGGGCAAGGAGGCAAGCTCAAACTACGGTATCGGTTATGACGGCCGTATCGGAATGTATGTAGAGGAAAAGGATCGCAGCTGGTGTACTTCCTCTGCGTCAAATGACAACAGAGCAATTACTATCGAAGTTGCATCCGATACATACCACCCGTATAAGGTAAATGACAAGGCATACAAATCCTTGATTAAGCTGCTTGTTGACATCTGCAAAAGAAACGGCATCAAAAGGCTTGTGTGGTCAACAAATAAGTCAGAGAGAATGAATCATCTTAACGGTTGCAATATGACGGTTCACAGGGATTATGCAAACAAATCCTGCCCCGGTGATTATCTCTACAATCTTCACGGACAGATTGCAAAGGAGGTGAACGCTCAGCTTGGCTTAGGCAGTTCAAAACCTGTGACATCAAAGAAAACTCTATATCGTGTACGCAAAAGTTGGAAGGACGCAAAGTCGCAGAAGGGTGCTTTCTATGACCTTTCAAATGCCAAGAAATGTGCCGACAAAAACAACGGTTACTCTGTCTTTGATGAAAGCGGAAAAGTTGTGTACACGCCAAAGTCATCGGGCAAAAAGTCAGTTGATGCCATTGCAAAAGAAGTAATTCAGGGCAAATGGGGCAACGGCACCGACCGCAAAAACTGCCTCACCAAAGCCGGCTATGACTACAACACCGTTCAGAAAAGAGTAAACGAGATTTTATCTTAACAGACAATAGAACAGTATTTTAACAAAGCCAAATCCCTATCGAGGAAGTTTTATTCCTTGATGGGGATTTTTTTTCGCTCAAAACCTTTGTTTATCTCCAGTGGAAAGTGAATAACAAAAAAACCGGAGGTAGTATTATGCAGAATGAAGTGAGAACAGTATTGCAGACAACAGATGTTGAGGCACATTTAAAAATGTCTGCAAAGCCGTTGACAGATGCGGAACTTTTACAGGACTACAAATATTTTATGGCGCAGAGGGTAGCTAAGGATATGCTTGAAAAAGGACTTATCTCGTTGGAAGAATTCAACAAATTAACAAAGAAAAATCGTGACACATTCTCTCCATTTTTAGCCGAGATTATGCCGAAAACAACTTGACAATTGTGACATTTAGAGTGATGTATATACAAGTGAAATGGGAGGTGAGTTATCATGAAAAAGGTTACGAAAATTGACAAAATTCAACCTGCAAAAAAAGCCGAGGATAAACTGCGTGTTGCAGCCTACTGCCGAGTTTCAACGGCGACTGATGCACAGCTTGAAAGCTTGGAAGCACAAAAGAGCCATTATGAAAACTACATCAATTCACGAGATGATTGGTGCTTTGCGGGTGTGTACTACGATGAGGGCATAACAGGCACAAAGGCAAGTAAAAGGCCGGAACTTATGCGGCTTTTAGCTGATTGCAAGGCAAAGAAAATTGATTTTGTAATTACAAAGTCAATCAGCCGGTTTTCAAGAAACACTATGGATTGTCTGGAAATTGTGAGAACACTTCTCAACCTGAATATTCCGGTATATTTTGAAAAGGAAAATATAAATACCGGCTCTATGGAAAGCGAGCTCTTTCTGTCAGTTCTAAGCACAATGGCTGAGGGCGAATCCGCTTCTATTTCATCAAACAACAAATGGTCAATTAAAAAGCGTTTTAAAAACGGAACTTACAGATTAAGTAGTGCACCTTATGGGTATAAGCTGGAATCAGGTGGACTGCAAGTTGTTTCTGAACAGGCAGATATTGTAAAGCGAATATTCAGAGAACTGCTTTCAGGTAAAGGAATGTACTCAATTGCTAAGGAGTTGAACGCTGAACAGGTGCCAACGCAAAAGGGCGGAAGGTGGACATCGACAAGTGTGCACAATATTCTTACGAATGAAAAATATACAGGTGATTGTATTTTTCAGAAGACCTATGCCGACAGTAATTTTAATCGTCATACAAATAACGGAGAGCTTAACAGGTACTTAATACAGAATCATCATGAGGCAATTATCAGTCACGAGGATTTTAATGCTACCGCTGCACTTATTAAACAAAGGGCAACAGAAAGAAGAATAGAAAGCGGTAGTGATAAATATCAGCAGAGATATGCTTTTTCCGAAAAGCTTATTTGTGGTGAGTGCGGAAATACCTTTCGCAGAAGAATTCATAAGGGCAAGTACAATAGCTATGTTGCGTGGGTGTGCAATACTCACCTGTCTGATACTAACAGGTGCTCAATGCTGTTTGTAAGAGATGATGCGTTAAATCTTGCGTTTGCAACTATGCTTAATAAGCTGATTTTCAGTTACAGACTGCTTCTCAAGCCATATCTTGCAGCAATGCAAAGCAATACAGCTGATGAAGCCTTGCTCCGTATTCAATATCTTGAAAAACAGCTTGACCAGAATGCCGAGCAGCGCAGTACATTGCATAAACTGATGGCGCAAGGCTATATTGACCAAATACTTTACACGCAGGAAAGCAACGAATTACTTTTACAGGCTCGTGATTTTAGAAGTGAAATCGAGGCGCTGAATAATACGGTGGCGGGTGATACTACAAAGGTTTATGAAACCGAGCGCCTGATAAATTACTGCAAACGCGGTGAAATGCTGACGGATTTTAATGAGAGTTTATTTGAGTTATTTGTTGACCATATTTTGATTTATTCACGACAAAAAATAGGATTTGTTCTGAGATGTGGCCTTACATTTGAGGAGATGATTTAATGGGACACACGCCATTTGGATATATAATCGTTGACGGAAAGGCTGTTGTTGACGAAGGCACTGCCGAACAGGTTCGCAATGTCTATTTGAATTACCTTAGCGGACTTTCTCTTGTCAATGCGGCAAAGAGGGCAGGACTTAATATGCGACATTGCGGAGTGAAGAATATGCTGCAAAACAAGCACTATCTTGGCGATGACTTCTACCCGCAAATAATAGACAATGAAATTTTTAATGCTGCCAAAATGGAATTGAGTGAACGCTCCTCAAGGTTAGATAGAAACAATCGCTACAAGCCTGAAAAAATAAAAAAGCCACCAATAGCATTTAGGCTTGGCAGCATAACTGAAAATTTTGATAATCCAATCAGACAGGCAGAGTACATATATAGTCTGATAGAAAGTGGGGACATTTGATGGGAAATGTTATGATTATTCCTGCAAAACGACAGGTTGGAAATACCTCACGACGGCAGGAGGATAAGCCAAAGCTTAGAGTTGCCGCTTATTGTCGAGTCAGTACTGACAGCGATGAACAGGCATCAAGCTATGAAACTCAGGTTGAGCACTATACCGAGTATATCAAGAAAAATCCTGAATGGGAGTTTGCCGGCATTTATGCAGATGACGGTATTTCAGGTACCAACACTAAAAAGAGAGAAGAATTTAATCGTATGATTGAGGCCTGCAAGGCGGGTGAAATTGATATGATAATCACCAAATCAATCAGCCGTTTTGCAAGAAATACTCTTGATTGCTTAAAGTATATACGAATGCTTAAGGATAAAAACATACCGGTATTCTTTGAAAAGGAATCCATCAATACAATGGACGCAAAGGGAGAGGTTTTGCTTACAATTATGGCGTCACTTGCTCAGCAGGAGTCACAATCACTCAGTCAGAATGTGAAAATGGGTCTGCAGTTTCGCTATCAGAATGGTCAGGTGCAGGTAAACCACAATCACTTTCTCGGATATACAAAGGATAGGGAAGGAAACCTTGTGATTGATCCGGAGCAGGCTGAGGTGGTAAAGCGTATTTACAGAGAATACCTTGAGGGCAGTTCTATGGACAAAATTGCAAAAGGGCTTGAGAAGGACGGTATTTTGACAGGTGCCGGAAAAAAGAAATGGTGGACGAGCACCATCAACAAGATTCTCCGCAACGAGAAATATATTGGTGATGCACTTTTACAAAAGACCTACACCACAGATTTCTTGAATAAAACCAGAGTCAAGAACAACGGCATTGTTCCGCAATATTATGTTGAGAATAATCACGAGGCGATTATTCCGAAGGATATTTTTCTGAGAGTGCAAGAAGAACTTGTACGCAGGCGTGTGGTAAAGACAAGTGCAAACGGTAAAAAACGCAGTTACAGCTGTAATCACTGTTTTGCACAGCTTGTTATTTGTGGCGAGTGCGGTGAAATGTTCCGCAGAATCCATTGGAACAACCGAGGTTGTAAATCCATAGTTTGGCGATGTCTGAGCAGACTTGAGGCGACAGGAATGGAATGCCATGCAAGGACAGTCAATGAAACGGTATTAGAAAATGTGGTGGTTCAGGCAATAAACACGCTCCTTGGCGACAAATCTACCTATCAGGCACAGTTGCAGCAGAACATTGCTAAAGTTATCAGAGAAGCTCAGAAGAATAACACTGATGGCATTGACGAGCAACTGATGGAACTCCAGAAAGAGCTTCTCAAAAAGGCCAACAACAAGGAAGCCTATGATGAGATTGCAGACCAGATTTTCAAGCTCCGTGAACAGCGAGAAAATTGCACTGTTGACACTGCCGCCAGAGACGCACAGATTGCAAGAATTAACGACCTGCAGGATTTCATTAAGCAGCAAAGTGCTACCCTCGAAGTTTTCGATGAGACATTGGTAAAACGATGGCTTAAGCAAATTACAATTTGGAATGACCATTGTACGGTTGAATTGAAATCCGGACTTAAGGTCGATGTTGAAAGATAAGCATAAATGCACTAAACCCTCCCAGCCATGATGGTTGAGAGGGCTAATGCTTATTCCATTGAATCAAACAATGTAAGCTGACATTCCTTGAGTGATACCATCTTACGTTCCTTTATTGCATCGTCATGGCAAACTTCTCCGAAAAGAAGAGGGGATAAAGGATTATGTACCTGAGTATTTTGCATGACTGTATTATGGCTATAATTGGCATAACAATAAAGGCAACCATTTTTGCATGTGTTATATGTTCCAATATCAATGCTAGCAATACAACCACATTCTGGCCGCTGATTCTGATCTTTTCCTACAGCAAGTTTGCATTTTCCTATCCGTTCAAAACGTTCTCTATCAATGCAGTGAGCATGTGTTATTCCAAATCTATCTAGTTCGATTGCTTCAGAACAGGTGTCTATATAGAAACCATACTCTTTTGCAATTTCAGAAAACCTTTGCATCAGTTCTATTTGTTGCTCTTTTGACTCTGGATGGATTTTTAGCGGCTGAGTATTTCTTGCCGTATTGCGATAGAAGTCGAGAAAACTCACGGTGCATTTTTCCGTATAATCCCCCAATTTTGCTGCCAGAACCCTGAAATATTTGCAGTGGTATTCCATTGTATATCTATCATTGAAGAAGATTGGGTCATATCGCCAGATGACCTTTTCTTTTCCTATTGATTTAGATAATTGTTGGAATGCAGGAATTATTATATTGTTTTTGGATGGAATATTTGGCTCCACATCCTTATCATAAGCTGTTAACGTGAACTGAAAGTAATAATTATATCTTTCAAGTTCCGATAAACGGTTCAGCATAGGTACTGGATTTTTTGTCCAAAAGACAATTCCATCAACAACGTCGGGTGACAGATTTATCCTACCTATTTGATGGATATTCATCGGGTTTCTGACCAATACATATTCTTCTTTAAGCCTGTTAAAAAGCCAGTCAGAATAATATGTTGGAATGTCCGTTCTTCGACTGGCGCTTATTATCATCGAATCACCTCCTACTGAACTTCGATAAGTAATTGGGCGCTTGAGCAATCACGCCACGGTTGATATATACCATCAAATTCTTTTGGCAAATTGAAAACCGTTTGGCTAGAAGCATGCTTCTCACCATATCTTTGCGCAGGGTTTACTATTTTATAATCAAAATAGAACTTTCTGCAACTTTCATGGAAATCGGCCGCCTTCAACTTATCAATAAGGTCAGAAAAATAGTCCCTTCCCCTGTTTACACTGTTTACATCGTTAATAAGAATCACCATTGGAACATTCTCCTGCTTATGGCTTATAATAGTATCCACAAGTTTTTGGAAGAATGCATTAATTTGTTTGATTTGACCAGTATTGTAAAAATGTGAAATTATATATTGTAAAACAACAACATTGGCATCGGAGATTGTAAAATTTTTCGTCACAGCATCCCAATACTTGAACCGTGTCATTTTCACGGTTGACGTCTTGTAGGTATCTATTTTTTCATGAATACTTTTCCAACGTTTATTTATATCAATCCCCAAATAACTTATTGTTTTACTTGGTGAAGTCTCATGACAAAAGCGCTCCAATGCCATAAGATCTGGGCAAGCGCCACAACCGATAGATAGCACATGATATTTCTCAATTTCCATCATTGCGTCGCTTTTTCTCATAAGGTAAAGCATTTCTGACGCATACTTTGCTGTATAATCACAAACATAAAAATGCATCATACGTTCACATTCATAATCTTTTCGACCCAACGGATATCTACTTGGATAGTGAACCTCTTCAAGACATTGTTTGCAGTTTCCGCAAGGCGTTCCCGGACAGGCAGAATTGTGGTCACAGTCATCACATGTAGTTGTGATGTATTGCCTGTGGCAGTAATTGACCACAACATCCAACAAAGATTTTTTCTTAAGCCTTTTTAATTCTTTTTTTGTCAGTTTTGAATTTGAATAATCATAAGACATACTACTGCCATTCTCGTAGCCGCAATATGGACAATTATCGTACTCATGCTCCCTCAAACCGGGAATTTGTTCACTTACAGTACGGTGATATAATTTATGGCAGTTACTACAGACAGCAATAGAACTGTTTTCCTCATATTCACACAACACGTTATTCTCATCATATGCTAACATTCTTTCACCTCGTTCTCATAACACTATTTATGAATCATTTCTCTGATATCCATTTCGCACACTCAATTTTCTAAACAATCGGGTGTGCTGAACATCTGTCACTGTCAACCATACAATACACCAACTCAATTTTTCTGATTCGACATATATTTCCTCTTACTCACTTTCGAATAGGAAAATGAGTGAGATGTATGTCAGACAATATCACTCAAAATGCTGGGAAAAAAGCGGTTTTTTTACACTTTAATTATCAGCCCTTGACATTAATACTACATCTCAGTTTGTGAAAGTAAGGCTATTTCGGGAACAAGTACCCAAATGCCAAAAAAGTTAATTTGATAGATTTTTCACATAGCCTATAAAATGCTGACAACAATTCAGCCATCTCGCATAATTAGGCTATTCTGTATTTTTTTAATTAATGCTATATCTGCCGGCAGCCAATTAACGCTATATAATTCATCTTTATGAAGCCATTTTGCAGCTTCTGCTTCTTTGAGAATTATTTCTCCATCAACAATGTTGCACCAAAAGCAATCCATACTTAAATGGAAAGCTGGATAATCATACTCGATGGTATCAATCAATTCACCAACTTCTATTTTTACAGCAAGTTCTTCTTGTATTTCTCTAACAAGTGCCTGCTGCGGTGTCTCGCCTGGTTCAACCTTTCCACCGGGGAACTCCCACTTGCCCTTAAATTCGCCGTAGCCTCTCGCTGTAGCAAATATCTTGGTTGTATTTTCTAAAGAGTCACATATAACTGCGGCCACTACTTTTATTGTTTTCACTGTTTTATTCCTCTACCGACTGCTTTCTTAATCTAAATTTATACTCTTTGCGCATATTTCCAGATTCATCTTTGTCATCTTCATATGTATAATCTACTAAAGAAAAAACGCCTTGATAATAATATTCTTGCGGTGAGAACTTAACAAATAGGTAAATCTTTTTTCCGTCATTTTCTGCATCAACAATAGCTTTATTGCCAAGTGACATTGTTTGGTCTCCAGTCTTTCCTTCACCGGAATAAATATAGTCTCCGTCAGTAGTCCAGTGGTCGTGGTAAACAAAGCCAGCCTTCTTTTTATCAATGGATGAAACGAGCACTACTGTTGATGGTGTTCTATTTATTCCTCGACCAAAGCCAGCAATTCTGATACCAAATTGTTCTTCTACCTGTTTATATGTAAGAATAGGCTGCTTAGCTAAATGTCTAACGTTATAATCCGGTCCAAAGCCATCCTCAATGTTATTGCGAATTCTTCGTGAAGGAGTAGCATTTCTCTCTGTATCCCGCAGTTCTTTTTCAGCTTTACGTGCTGTCTCCTCTGCCAGACGTTGTTCCCTGACAGCTCTCTTGTTATTTTCAATTTCTGACAAAATTTCAGACTGTACCGAAGTATCTTCCGCAACAATAAATGTTTCAAAGGCGTCCGGATAAACAAAAATTGATACCTTTGAAGCAAACTGTATAGTCAGTAAGTTGTCAGATATTCCTGTCACAACTCCGTTGCCAAATACTTTGTGCTTGACTTTTAAATTTAATAAATTCATTTGTCATAACCCATTATCTTGGAATTATTAATAATTAAAAATACATCTTGTTATCTATTCCACTGTCTGAAAATGCTCTTATTATCGAGTTGCCGGATTAGACAACATCTAAATCACTCACTCAAATTGAGTTTGCACCCTTGATAACATCTATCCTAGTGCCACAACCCACGACATCTAATCCACAGCCTAAACCCTTTGACCGTTTTTTCAGTAGATATGTTTCCATATAAGAAAACCGAGCTTTTCACAAGGCTCCTCTGATGATGCTCACCTCGCAAAAAGCCTGGAAATACGCCACTTTTCAGCCCTTATTTATCTTTCATTGACATCAATACTACGCACTCGATGTGTGCGGTGTGGGGGAACATATCTACGGGTTGGATTTTTTGGGCTTTGTAGGGGCTGTTTTGGGTTAGGTAGGCTAAATCTCTTGCCAATGTTTCGGGGTTGCAGGAAACATAGACAACCTTTTTCGGAGACATTTTGATTAGTGAGTCGAGAAATTTTCGGTCACTTCCGGCTCTTGGCGGATCCATGAACACAACATCGGGCTTTTCGTCCTCGTCTGCAACTTCTCTCATGAAATCGCCCGCATCGGCTTTGTAGAAACGGATATTTTTCAGATTATTTGCTCTTGCATTTACGATTGCATCCCTCACGGCATCGCCGTTAAGTTCTGCACCGATAACATTGCCTGCACCGTTTTTGGCGGCAATTATGCCGATTGTGCCGATTCCGCAGTAGGTGTCAAGCACGGTTTCGTGGCCTTTGAGATTTGCAAATTCAATTGCTTTGCCGTACAAAACTTCGGTTTGAACGGGGTTAATTTGGTAAAAGCTTTTCGGCGAAATTCTGAACCTGCAACCGCAGAGAATATCCTCAATATAACCCTTGCCGTACAGCACTTTCTGATTGTCACCGAGTACAAGGTTGGTGCGGTAGGGGTTTATATTTTGCACAATGGTCGTGATTTCGGGAAACTGTTTCAGAATCGCTTTTACAAAATTGTTTTTTGACGGAAAAACAGGTGTACCTGTCACAAGCACAAGCATAATCTGATTTGTCGCAAAGCCTCTTTTCACAAGAATGTGACGGAGAAAACCTTTGCCTGTGTCCTCGTTATAGGTTGTCATTTTGAAAGAGGGGAGGAGCTTGCGTACTGCAACGATGATTTTGTCGGCAATAACATCCTCTGTCTGACAGCTGTCAATTCCGACAACATGATGACTGCCCGACTGATACACACCCGAAATGATTTTGCCCTTTTTGTCCGTATAAAAAGCCGCCTGAACCTTGTTGCGGTAGTGATAGGGAGTTTTCATTCCGATAATTTTTTCAACGGTGCAAAAGCGTTTGAGAAGTTTTTCGACTTTCCTCTGCTTGAATTCAAGCTGTTCGGGATATGACAGATTTTGCAGTTGACAACCACCGCATTTTTTGTAAACGGGACAGCTTTGTTTATTGGTTTCAGGTCTGTTACTCATAATATTTCCTCACATTTTATTGCATTGTATATATCCTTTATTTTATCATCAATCATATTGATATGCAACAGAAACAAACCCTAAATGACAAAGAAAAACACAGGAGGGAAATCCGCTCCTGCGCTTTCTGATTATTAACCGGTATATCGAAAAATTGAGGATTATCAGGTTATTTGTAATCAATTAAAGATTTGTGTATCCCATAAGGCTTTCGTCAACCTCTTTGGCAACATCTCTGCCCTCACGAATCGCCCAGACAACAAGTGACTGTCCTCTGTGCATATCGCCTGTAACAAATACATTTTCAACATTTGTCTTGTGTGAGCCTTCTGCCGTTGCAACATTGGTTCTTGCGTTTGTTTCAACACCGAATGCCTTGGTTACATAGTTTTCACTGCCGAGGAATCCTGCCGCAATGAGTACGAGTTCAACATCAACCTTGTATTCTGAGCCTTCAACCTCTTTTATCATAAGTCTGCCTGTTTTAGCATCCTTTTCGGGTTTGAGCTTAACAAGCTCCGCACCTACAAGATTACCGTTCTTGTCAGCAATGAACTGCTTAACGGTTGTCTGATAAACTCGTGGATCGTGACCGTAAACTTCAATAGCCTCTTCCTGACCGTAGTCTGTTTTGCAGACTCTCGGCCATTGCGGCCATGGGTTATCGGCACTTCTTGTGTCGGGAAGTTTAGGCATCATTTCAAGCTGAAGAACGGATTTTGCACCGTGTCTGATGCTTGTGCCGACGCAGTCGTTACCTGTGTCGCCGCCGCCGATTACCATTACATTCTTGCCTTTTGCGCTGATGAATGTACCCTCTCTGAGATTGCAGTCAAGAAGTGACTTTGTTGTTGATTTGAGGAAGTCAACGGCAAAGTGAATGCCGTTAGCCTCTCTGCCGGGAACTTTGATATCTCTCGGATTTGATGCACCGCAAGCAAGGATTACACGGTCAAAGTCCTTGAGAATTTCGCTTGCCTTGATGTCTTTGCCGACATTTGAGCAGGTTTCAAAGGTTACGCCTTCTTCTTCCATAATGTTAATCTTGCGTTCGATAACATCTTTTTCAAGCTTCATATTCGGAATGCCGTACATAAGCAGACCGCCTACTCTGTCATTGCGTTCAAATACCGTTACAGAGTGACCGCGCTGATTGAGCTGGTCGGCAGCGGCAAGTCCCGATGGACCCGAACCGATGATTGCAATTTTCTTGCCTGTTCTTACCTTTGGAATTCTTGCGTCTGCAAGACCTTCTTCATAGGCATTTTCAATGATTCCGTATTCGTTGGCTCTTACGCTGACAGCGTCACCGTTCGCACCGCAGGTGCATGCCTTTTCACAGAGAGCGGGACATACACGGGAAGTGAATTCGGGGAAGTTGTTTGTAACTTTAAGACGGTTGTAAGCCTGTTCCCAGTTGCCCTTGTAGATGAGGTCATTCCATTCGGGAATGAGGTTGTTAAGCGGACAGCCTGAGAATGCAGAACCAATCTGCATTCCTGCCTGACAGAAAGGCACGCCGCAGTCCATGCATCTTGCACCCTGTTTTTGCTGATCCTCTTTGCTGAGGGGATCGTGAAATTCGTCAAAATTTTTGATTCTTTCTTTTACGGAGTATGCCGGGGCATCCTCACGCTTATATTCCATAAATCCTGTTGGCTTTCCCATAAATATCCCCTCCTTATTTATTATTCACAATTTCGTAGAAAGCTTCAATCTGTGCCTGCTCGTTTGTAAGACCTTTTTCTTCATAAGCGGCAATTGCAGCCATCATTCTCTTGTAGTCGTGCGGAATAATCTTCTTGAATTTCGGAAGATACTCGTCAAAGTTATCAAGGATTTTCTTGCCTCTCTGTGAACCTGTTGCTGCAACATGTTCTTCAATAAGCGTCTTGAGTTCGATTATATCGTACTTTTCGGATACTTCCGAGAAGTGAACCATTTCCTTGTTAAGCTTTGTGTAAAGATCTCTTTCTTCATCAAGAACATAGGCAACACCGCCGGACATACCTGCGGCAAAGTTTTTGCCTGTTTTGCCGATAACAACAACCCGACCGCCTGTCATATATTCACAACCGTGGTCGCCGACACCCTCAACAACTGCCGTTGCACCTGAGTTTCTTACGCAGAAACGCTCGCCTGCAACACCGTTGATAAATGCCTTGCCGCTTGTTGCGCCGTAAAGTGCAACATTACCGATGATGATGTTGTTGCCTGCGTCAAATGTTGAGTTCTTCGGAGGATAAACTACCAGCTTACCGCCTGAAAGTCCCTTGCCAAAGTAGTCGTTTGAGTCGCCGACAAGCTCAAGTGTAAGTCCCTTTGGAATGAATGCGCCAAAGCTCTGACCGCCCGAACCGTTGCAGACTACTGTAAATGTATCGTCATCAAGGTTGTTGTAATGCTTTCTTGTAACCTCGGAACCGAAGATTGTACCGAATGAACGGTCAGTGTTCTTAACATTGACTTCAACCTTTTTCTTTGTGCCTTTTGCAAGAACCTTTGCAAATTCTTTGCAGAGGATTCTCTCGTCAAGTGTTGATTCAAGCTTGAAATCGTAAAGGCTCTTTTTGTTGTATTCAACCTTTTCCGAAACAAAGTTTGTATCAAGAATGTTAGAAAGGTCAACCTCGGCAGCCTGTCCTGTGATGCCTTCTTTTCTCTTGATGAGGTCAATTCTTCCGACAAGCTCATCAACGGTTTTTACACCGAGCTTTGACATATATTCACGAAGTTCGCTTGCTACAAACTTCATAAAGTTTATTACATATTCGGGCTT
>OGKU01000243.1_pt1 | contig 47864 bp, 41 predicted proteins | sample 1572611 | NCBI WGS metagenome assembly OGKU01 (sample SAMEA2581886, study PRJEB24529) | metagenome | biome: Human gut stool | place: China | collected 2011 | reverse complement strand
ACTTCATTGAGGAATTGCGATAAGCCAATGAAGCCGATCGCCAGGAATATATTCGTGGCGATCGGCTTCATTGGCTTATCGCAATTCCTCAATGAAGTCCTGAGCTTGAATGCTCAGGAATAGGGCGAGGCGTTCGGCAATCCAGCCCAGCGCGTCCATCCTCAATGAAGTCCTGAGCTTGAATGCTCAGGAATAAGAGTTTCCAGAATCAGCTCATCCAGACCGCTCGAGTCCTCAATGAAGTCCTGAGCTTGAATGCTCAGGAATCGAACGTCGTGTGGCAGAAAAAGGACGGCTCGTATCTCTCCTCAATGAAGTCCTGAGCTTGAATGATATGGCCTGATTTTTGTTCCGCCCTTATAGTGGGGCGGCTTGCGCCGCTTGGTTTGCATAATACTCGGTTTCGGTCCGTTCCGGTGTCCCGTAGCCCAAGGACCGGCGCAGACGCTTCGAGTTCCACCACGAGACCCACCGGAACGTCGCCAATTCCAGGTCCCTCAAATCCTGGAAGGGCTTGCGTCGCCAGACGAGCTCGGTCTTGTACGCGCCGTCGGCGCTCTCGGCCATGGCGTTGTCGTACGAGTCGCCGACCGTGCCGGTCGAGGGAAGCATGCCGAATTCCCCGACCTTGGTGGTGCACACGAGGCTGATGTACTGCGCGCCATGGTATGCAACACCGCATTCACTTCAGAGAAAGCCTCAGCGAATGAGCGACCACATCATCCCCTCCAACGCCGACGATGCATCAGCCGATCCACGATCCGCGCACGTACAACCCCTCATCCAACCGCAAAGAGCAACAACGTACACCCCCATCGCATACACGCGTCCCGTATATGGGCGGCAGCCAGCCATGCCACAGGCCGCGGCACCTCAAGCCGTAGCACCTCAGACCTTCGGCATGCCGCCGCAGGCAGCACCGCGGCAATCACGGCCGAATTCACGGTTCTCCTACGGCCAAGGCATCCCCTCAAGGCGGAATGGCACATGGACACCGGATCATCAGTGCACGTTCGGCAACGCCATCAAACGGTTCTTCGATGGGTATCTGGAATTCAAAGGCCGGTCCGGCAGACGTGAATTCTGGTTTGCCATGCTGTTCGTCATACCGGTCAGCGTCATATTGTTCTTCATTCCTGTCATCGGAATACTGTGGGGCATGGCCGTTGCGACACCGGCCATCGCCATTTCCTTCAGAAGGCTGCATGACGCCAACCGCAACGGCTGGTGGTTCCTGTTGGGGCAAGCTGGCAATATTCTCGCCCTTGCGTTGCTGTTTGTCATCGGCATCGGTCTGCTCTGTATACAAATCGGCATGATCATGGTCATTCCGCACGAGCCGCCCAACATCGATTTCCATAATCCGAACAGTTTCGCCGGTATGCTGCTCATACTCTTTTACGCCAGTCTTGGCATGGTCGGCGTCTCGCTGATCATTCAGGCATGTCTGTATGCACTGCCCAGCAAGCCCGAGGGCGCGCGGTTCGACTGACCGCGTATATACGCAATATATACGCAGAATCGTAAGCGGTGAGCCTCGCCGTCTCGGAACGTTCGTCGCGATGTTCGTTACGCGTCAAGATCCCGCACGGAATCCCGCTCGATGAGTTCGGCGGGAATGACGTGTTTGACACCTACCGGCACCTGCTTGCCGCTGCACTGCCGCGCGATCATCGAGAATGCTGTCCTGCCGATTTTCGAGAAGTCGATTCGCATGGTTGTGAGGTTCAGCCGAGGCACCGTATCCCCCAGGGAATCGTCCACGCCGACCACGCTCACATCCTCGGGCACCCTCTTGCCGGCCACACGTAGTCCCAGCATCGCACCGTAGGCCATCTGGTCGTTCGCCGCGTAGACCGCGGTGCAGTCGGGCTCGTGAGCCAAGGCGAGGCCTGCCTGGTAACCGCTGTCGGCCGTCCAATCGCCGAAGTACGTGGGAGGTACCTTGAGTCCCAGCTGTTCAAGCGAATCGCGCCATCCCTGCATGCGGCTCTGCGCGGCGCGCGTGGACGATGGCCCCGCAATGTGGAACACCGTTCTGTGCCCTTTGGAAAGCAGATAGTCCACGACCGTCGTGGAGCAGCCATACTGGTCCGAATCGATGGTGGGACAATGGTTCGCCGGATCTTCGGAAATCAGTACGATGGGCAGGTCCTGCGGAGGAACGAAGGTATCGAAATCCGGCAATGGCGATTCCATGACGATGATGATGCCATCCACCGGAAGTTGCTTCATGCGGTCGACGACGCTCGCCAAGGTCGGCTCGGATACCGTATCCAGGGTATGAATTGTGGTTGCGTAACCATTTTCGGCTGCGGCATCCACAATACCGGCGAGAATGCGGGAGTTGCCATACGCGGTCATATGCGAAAGCACCACGCCGACGTCATTGAACCGTCCGTGCTTCAACGCGCGCGCCGCGTAGTTTGGACGATAGCCAAGCCGCTCCATCGCCTCCTGCACCTTGCGCCTAGTTTGCGGACGCACGGCATCGCTCCCATTCGCTACACGTGAGACGGTTTGCGGGGAAACGCCCGCCTCCTTGGCGACATCCTGCATGGAGACCGAACCAGTCCGTTCCATGTTCCACCCTCCTCGCGAGGGCCTTACGGCCTTTCAGACAACATCGGATTTCATTATAAATGACCTCAGATGTTCGTGGATTCCCAATCTCCTAAGCGAATGGACATTTACCGCGACAATGGTATAATGATAGCGCAAACATTCGTTGGACGGGTTTAATCGCAGCTGATTTGACTCGACCAAGAAGTCTCGAAGGAGAGGCTCAAATGACTACTCAAGCAGCAGCAAGTGTCGCGGCGCCGTTGCACACGCCGGCCGACCAGGTGCGCGTCAACAAGCACCACGCGGACTGGCGCGGATGGAAATTCATGTGGCCGTTCGCCCTGGTGTTCGTGTTCGTGTTCATCATCCCGATCATGTACGCGGTCTACATCAGCTTCTTCCAGAAGAAGATGATCGGCGGCACCCAGTTCGTGGGATTCGCGAACTACATACGCCTGTTCCACGACCAGCAGTTCTGGAGCGCGGTCGGCAGGGTCGCGCTGTTCACCGTGGTCCAGGTGCCGATCATGCTGTTCCTCGCCGCGGCGATGGCCCTGGCGTTGGACTCCATGAAGCTGCACGGCGCGAAGTTCTTCCGTATCTCCACGTTCCTGCCGTACGCGGTGCCCGCGGTCGTGTCGACCCTGATCTGGGGGTTCATGTACGGCGCGAAGTACGGTCTGGTGGGCTCGTTCAACGGGTTCTTCGGCACACACCTGGACATGCTCTCGCCGAGCGTGCTGCTCGCGTCGATCGGCAACATCGTGACGTGGGAGTTCACGGGTTACAACATGCTGATCTTCTACAGCTCGCTGTCCACGATCCCGCATTCGCTGTACGAGGCCGCGTCGATCGACGGCGCCTCGGAGTGGCAGATCATCAAGTCCATCAAGCTGCCCGAGCTCAAGGGCTCGCTCGCGATCACGGTGATCTTCTCGATCATCGGCTCGTTCCAGCTGTTCAACGAGCCGAGCATCATGCAGAACATGGTCCCGGGCAACGCGATCAACACGTACTACACGCCGAACATGTACGCGTACAACCTGTCCTTCGCGGGCAACCAGTCGAACTACGCGGCCGCGCTGGCGATTACGATGGCAGTGATCACGATGGCGATCGCGTACGTGGTGCAGATCAACAGCATGAAGGAACAGATGAAGTGAGGCCCCGAGGGGCCGCGTCCCGGTCGGTGGCGCCCGGGACGCAAGGGGAAACGGAAGATTCCATCCGGTAAGGAGCGAAAGATCATGAGCAGCAACAACGCGCAGGCGCAGGCCCGCGAGCATGACAGGGCCGTGCGCAGGGCCGAGAGGGAGCGCACCAAGAGGATAGCCAGGGACGAGGCCGCGGAACGCAGGCGCGCGGCGAGAAGCGGGTTCGCGAACGTGTCGAACCCGAGGCGCAGCAAGCTGCTGACCCTGGTGTGCGCGGTGTTCGCCGTGTACTGCCTGTTCCCGTTCGTCTACCTCGCGGTCAACGCGACCAAGACCCAGGCGGACTTCACGTCCACGTTCGGTCTGGGCTTCGGCCGCACGTTCGCCCTGTGGGACAACATCAGGACCGTATTCACGTACGACGGTGGCATCTTCGGGCGTTGGCTGCTGAACACGATCCTGTACGTGGTCGTGGGCGCGGGCGGCGCGACCCTGCTCGCGATCCTGGGAGGCTACGGCCTCGCGAAGTTCCGTTTCCCGGGACGCAGGGCCGTGTTCGCAGTCATCATCGGCGCGATCAGCGTGCCGGGCATCGCGCTGGCGGTCCCGCAGTTCCTGCTGTTCGCGAAGCTGAACCTGACGAACACGCCGTGGGCCATGATCATCCCGTCCCTGGTGTCCACGTTCGGCCTGTACCTGATGTGGATCTTCTCGGAGCAGGCCGTGCCGACCGAGCTGCTCGAGGCCGCGCGCGTGGACGGCGCCGGCGAGCTGCGCACGTTCTTTCAGGTGTCGCTGCCATTGCTCGCGCCCGGCATCGTGACCACGGCCCTGTTCTCGATCGTGGCGACGTGGAACAACTACTTCCTGCCGTTGATCATGCTCAAGGACTCGAACTGGTATCCGCTCACGATCGGTCTGAACCAGTGGAAGGACCAGGCGTCCACCGCTGGCGGGCAGGCGATCCAGAACCTGGTGATCACGGGCTCGTTGGTCACGATCGTCCCGCTGGTCATCGCGTTCCTGTGCCTGCAGAAGTACTGGCAGTCCGGTCTCGCCGCAGGCGCAGTCAAGGAGTGATTGCCGATCTGAAAGATATTGAGTGAAATAATTATCCTGCAAAAAGCTGGAAACGAATAATAGAAAAAGGCCCCCGGGGATATCAGCGCGGATATCCCCGGGAATATCCTAGTAAAAATATATACTTTATTTTATAAAAGGATTTTACTAGAGCTTTCGAAGGCAAAGCTGTTGGAATGATGTCCTCAACGTCGTTGGGACGTCATGCGCACACAAAGGAGTAACTCCATGCATCGCACGTTCAAATGGCCGAAACTGCTGACTGCGGACGGCCGTGGCATCGCCTTTGGTGGCGACTACAATCCCGACCAATGGTCGGAAGACGTTTGGGATGACGACATCCGCCTCATGAAGCAGGCCGGCGTCAACACCGTGGCCGTGGCCATTTTCAGCTGGGATCGCATTCAGCCGGAAGAAAACCGTTGGGATTTCGGCTGGCTTGACCGCATCATCGACAAGCTCGGCAAAGCCGGCATCGCGGTCGATCTGGCCTCCGCAACCGCCACCGCGCCGCTGTGGCTGTACGAAAAGCACCCGGAAGTGCTGCCGCGAGACAAATTCGGCCATCCCGTCAACGCGGGATCGCGCCAATCCTGGAGCCCGACAAGCCCGGTGTTCAAGGAATACGCGCTCACCCTGTGCCGCAAACTGGCCGAACGCTACGGCACCAACCCGTACGTCACCGCATGGCATATGGGCAACGAATACGGCTGGAACAACCGTTACGATTACTCCGACAACGCGCTCAATGCCTTCCGCCTGTGGTGCGAACGCAAATACGGTACCATCGAAAACCTCAACAAGGCGTGGGGCACCACCTTCTGGGGTCAGGAAATGAACGGTTTCCACGAAGTGCTCATCCCACGCTTCATGGGCGCCGACTCCATGGTGAACCCCGGTCAAAAGCTTGATTTCGAGCGTTTCGGCAACGATATGCTGCTCGACTTCTACAAGGCCGAACGCGACGCCATCGCCGAAATCTGCCCCGACAAGCCGTTCACCACGAACTTCATGGTCTCCACCGACCAGTGCTGCATGGACTACGCCGACTGGGCCGAGGAAGTCGATTTCGTGTCGAACGACCATTACTTCCATGAGGGCGAATCGCATATCGACGAACTGTTCTGCTCCGACGCTTTGATGGATTCCCTCGCGCTCGGCAAGCCGTGGTATGTGATGGAACATTCCACTTCGGCCGTGCAGTGGAAGCCGCTCAACGCACGCAAGCGCAAGGGTGAAACCGTGCGTGACTCCATTGCGCATGTGGCCATGGGTGCCGACGCCATCAACTTCTTCCAGTGGCGTGCCTCCGCATTCGGAGCCGAATCCTTCCACTCCGCACTCGTGCCCCACGCAGGCGAAAACACCAAACTGTTCCGCCAAGTGTGCGAACTGGGCGCAGCGCTGAAAACCCTCGGCGACGCTGGCGTGCAGGGCACCGAACTGGAACAGTCCGATACGGCGATCCTGTTCAGCGCGGAATCCGAATGGGCCACACGCTCCGAAACCCTGCCGAGCATGAAGCTCAACCATTGGCACGACGTGCGCGACTGGTACCGTGCGTTCCTCAACGCCGGCACCCGTGCCGACATTGTGCCGCTGAAATACGATTGGAGCGCATACAAGACCGTCGTACTGCCGACCGTGATCATGCTCAGCGCCGAAGATACGCAGCGTTTGGCCGATTTCGCAGCCGCAGGCGGCCGTGTGGTCATCGGCTACGCAACCGGACTGATCGACGAAAACTTCCACACCTGGCTCGGCGGATACCCGGGAGCCGGAGACGGCCTGCTGCGCGAAATGCTCGGCATTCGCGGCGAGGAATTCAACATTCTCGGCGCGGAGGCCGAAGGCGAACCGTCCGAAATTCGTTTGAGCTCCGGTGCGGTCACCCGCCTGTGGCAGAACGACGTGAACGTCGACGGTGAACATACGCAAGTGCTGGCCACCTACGAAGGCGAGGAAGCCGACGAATGGGAACTCGACGGCACAGCCGCAATCACCCGCAATCCGTACGGTTCCGGCGAAGCATATTTCGTCGGCTGCGATCTCAACGTCACCGATCTTACGGAATTCGTGCGCGAGAATATCGTGGAAGATTCCGCAAATGTCGCCAATCCGGCCGATTCCGACGTACTGCACACCGTGCGCAAGTCCGCCGACGCAACCTTCGATTTCTATCTGCCGCGCGGCAAGAAAGAAATCGCATTGCAGGGCATCGAAGGCGAACCAATCTACCTGTTCCAAGCGGAAGCAGAGGAACAGACGGGCAGCTACACCGTGCATCGCAACGGCGTACTCGTCGTAAAGCGCGCATAATTCCGCATAATTCCGCATAATTTCGCGCAATTGATTGCGTAACACAACAACCTCACACAACCTGAGCCCGCCATTCTGAAACTCAAGAATGGCGGGCTTGCCATAACTGGTAAACTTTTTACCGGCATATTCAACAATCACGGAGACGAACATGGGCGAGTCAAAGCCGGAGCCGGACAAAAAACGCGTCACCCTACGAGACGTGGCCGAAGAGGCAGGCGTTTCACTCAAAACCGCATCCAACGTGATCAACCATTCCGGCCGTATGACCGACTCCACGCGAGAAAAAGTCCAGGAAGTCATCGACCGACTCGGATACCGCGTGAACGTATCCGCGCGCAATCTCAACCGCGGAAAAACCGGTTTCATCACACTCGCCGTACCAACATTGACCGCCCCATACCTGTCGGAGCTCGCCAACCGCGTAATCGACGCGGCCCGCGGCTACGGCTACTCCGTATACGTCACCACCTACGCCGAAGGATCCGCACAAGGAGCGCAATCACTCCTGCGCAACTTCAACACCACCGTCTCGGACGGCATGATCCTGTCGATCTCCGAAGTCGAAAACCTTGAGGCGGCGGACTTGGATGTGGACTATCCGCTCGTATGCGTGGGCGCGCGTTCCACACACGGCAAAGCCGACCACGTTACCCCCGACGATATTCAGGAAGCCCGACTCGCAGCCGAATACCTGTTCGACCATGGCGCAACCCGGCTCGCGGTGGTCGGATCGCGAACCGAACCGGAGCATATCGATTCCGTGCGTGACGCAGTGGAAGGCAATGCGCAACTGCGACTTCGCGGCGTGCTCGAAGCGTGCGCCGCGCGGGGAGCGGCATTCGATTCCCGACTGGTAATGAGCACTGGGCAGGATTGGACGATTGGTTCCGGCGCTCGCATTACGCAGCAGCTTATTGATTCCGGGATTCCATTCGACGGTATTGTGGCGTTCAACGACCAGCTTGCGTTGGGTGCGCTGTTCACTTTGGCTGCGAACGGCATTTCCGTGCCTGAACAGATGCAGGTGATCGGCTTCGACAATATTGAAGAAGCCGCATATTTCCAGCCTCCGCTGACCACCATGGATTCTTGCCTTGACTGGATTGCGCCGACTGCGGTCAGCCGCATTCTCGACCGGATCGACGGCACGCGTGTGCTGGAGCCGAGTTACATCACCACCCAGTCGCACGTGATCGCCCGCGCCACCACCCGCGCGTAGCTGACCTGCCGTCTGCACAGCCAGTTCCGGACTTGCGCAGCCGCAGAACAGGACTTGTGCGGACGGGAATTAGCGTCAGTTTGCCGGCAATTCCTGCGCGGGGCAGCCGTGCAGTACGGAAAGCATCGCTCGTTTTTCCTGCGTGGTGACGGTCAGCCCGTACTTGTCTTTCACGCCAATCTGCCGAGCCACATAATCGCAACGGTATTCGCTGTTCGTCGGCAGCCAGTATGCGGCCGAAGCGGAACCCTTCTGCTGATTCGCCGGCCCATCCACGGCCAGCAGATTGTACATGTCGTTGCCGAATTGGTACAGCTTCGCATGATCCCACATGTTCGCGCCCGACTGCCATGCATTCTCCAACGCGACTACATGGTCGATCTGCACCACCGAAGATGTTTTCACTCCGCGCACGAACTGAATGGTCTGACCGGTATACGGGTCATCGAGTGTGCCCGACGCAACCTGGCAGCTGCGGCTGTTCTTATATTGCACGTCCGTCAAATCGCGCGCCAACACGTCCTCGCGCACATCGCAACCGTTGCCATCGTCATCGGTCTGCCGGAAACCGAATGAATCGCGGTCGTACCCGGCCCGGCTGGGCTGGTCGTCGATTGTCAACGATTGCAATGCTTCCGCCGCGCTGCCAGTCGCCACATACTCGCCCGTCATCTCGCCGACGGTCGGGTTGACCTTCGGCATGAGCAGACCGATCGAAATGCCGGCGACCACCGCCACGACCAGCAGAATCGCAATACGTTCCGCTAGCCCGTTGGCATTGAAACGCTGCCTGCGGAAACGCGAGTCACGCATACGTAAACGTCATCGGATCATGTCCCGCACGCGTCGGCCCATCCAACGCGTCGATGGCCGCATGCTCGTCCGGGTCAAGCACGAAACCGAACAGGTCGAGATTCTGCCGCTGCCGGTCCGCATGCACCGACTTGGGAATGATGATCGTGCCGTTTTCGATATGCCACCGCAGGATCACCTGCGCTTCGGTGACGCCATGCGCCCGCGCGATGCGTTCGATCACACCATCGCCGGCATTGAGATCCGCGCCACGCGCCATCGGCGAATACGCCTCGACCGCGATATTGTGCGCCTTGCAATACGCCACCACCTCGCGCTGCTGCCACGTGGGATGCAGCTCGATCTGGTCGACGGCCGGATACTCGCCCGTCTCCTTATGCAGCCGCTCAAGATGCTCCGGCAGGAAATTGCACACGCCAAGCGTACGCACGCGCCCCTCCGCGCGGAACTCGTCGAACGCCTTCCACGTTTCGCCGGAACGCCAGTCGAACGGGGTCGGCCAATGCAGCATATACATGTCCACATAATCGAGCTGCAGCAGGTCAAGCTGACGGTCGAACGCCTTGCGTGCGGAATCGTACCCCTGTTCCGAATCGCGCAGCTTCGTCGTCACCCACAGATTTTTGCGATTTTCGCCTTGCGTGAACCCCGCGTTTTTTAGCGCGCGCCCCACGCCCGCCTCGTTGTTGTAGCCCGCGGCGCCGTCGATATGGCGATAGCCGGCTTCGAGCGCGCTCTCGACCACGGGGGTGACACCCTCGTCGTCGATGCGCAGCACGCCCAAGCCGATCTGCGGAATCAGATTGCCGTCGGAAAGCGTGATCATCGGAGTGTGGAAAACAGCCATGGAACAACCCCTTGAGTCGAAATGCAATGTTCTTCGCACCAGTTTAGCGGCTTCCGTGATCGCGGCCTGTCCGCCCCACAATCGGCGCATGTTCGGCAGCTGTTCAGCTTTCCGTAACAGACGTAACAATTCTGCGCGGAAAACGCACTATAACGTTGCGTGGATATGAAGAACGATATGGATTCGAAGAATATGACGATCACTGCGCAGCATGACCGATCCGCCCGGCCGTACCACCACGGCCACGCGCTCGCCGGCATCCTCGGCCCCGCGTTCGTGGCGGCGGTCGCATACGTGGATCCGGGCAACGTGGCGGCGAACATCACGTCGGGCGCGCGCTACGGCTACCTGCTGGTGTGGGTGCTGGTGCTGGCCAACTGCATGAGCGTGCTTATCCAATACCAGTCCGCGAAACTCGGCATCGTCACCGGCGAAAGCCTGCCGGAAATCCTGGGCGAACGGCTTGGCGACGCGGGCCGGTTCATGTTCTTCATGCAGGCTGAGGTAATCGCCATCGCCACCGATCTGGCGGAAGTGATCGGCGGTGCGATCTCACTGAAACTGTTGTTCGGTCTGCCGCTGTTCGTCGGTGGTTGCATCATCGGCGCGGTGTCGACGGTGCTGCTGATTTTCGAAAAAGGCGCCACGCATCGCATTTTCGAAAAACTGATCATCGGCCTGCTGCTGGTGATCACGTTCGGTTTCATCGCCGGTCTGTTCATCGCCCCGCCAAATCCGAAAGAAGTCGTCGCCGGCTTGATTCCACGCTTCAAAGGCACCGACACCGTGCTCATGGCCACGTCCATGCTGGGCGCCACGGTCATGCCGCACGCCATCTACCTGCATTCCACGCTCGTCAACGACCATTACGCCCCCGGCGAAGCGAAGCCGAGCGTGAAGAAGCTGCTTCACGGCAGCAAAATCGACGTTGCCTGGGCGCTGCTGCTTGCCGGCTCGGTGAACCTCGCGCTGCTCATCCTCGCCGCGAACTCGCTGTACGGCATGACCGGCACCGACACCATCGAAGGCGCGCAACGGGCCATCCAGCATGTGCTCGGCCCGGTGATCGGCACGATTTTCTCGATTGGTCTGCTTGCGTCGAGCCTGAGCTCCACGTCGGTCGGCACTTACGCCGGCAGCGAAATCATGCACGGCCTGCTACGCATCAAAGCGCCGATGTGGGCGTGCCGTGTGGTGACGCTGGTACCCGCGCTGGTGGTGCTGTGGTTCGCCAACAATCCGACGGAAGCGTTGATCGTCGGCCAGGTCGTGTTGTCGGTCGGCATTCCATTTGCGATTATTCCGCTGATGCGTTACACGCACGACCGCACGCTGATGGGGGAGTACGTGGACGGTCCGGTCAAGCACGTCGTCAATATCGCGGTCGCCGCGCTGATCGTCGCTCTGAACGTGGTGCTGATTGTGCTGACAATGCTCGGCAAAGCCTGATTTTCCGTGATTTTTACGTCGATCTCCGGCGGATTTGCGGTGCTTTTTTCGTAGTTTCTCAGCTGATTTTCTAGGGTTTTTCCCGCAGATTTCCCGCGGATTTTTCCACGAAACCTACGCTGCCTGCACTTTCCCGCTGTCATAATCGACCACGGTGTACATGCCCTTCCCCTCACGCTTGGACTGGTACAACGCATGATCGGCGAATCCCAAGCAGAGGTTCAGATCGACGTTCTTGCCGGACAGCACGCGGCATGCGCCGATACTGCAATGCACGTCCTGCCCGTATTGCGCGGACGCCTGCGCCAACTGGCGGCGGAACAGGTCCAGCGTGCTTTCGATCACGCGCTCGTTCGCGGTGTCCTTGATAAGCGCCACATATTCATCGCCGCCGAAACGGACGATGATGTCGTCATGCCGGTACAGCCGCTTCAACGTCTGCGCCACTTCACGAATCCAGAAATCGCCCACTTTATGGCCGTGCGTATCGTTGATCTGCTTGAAATCGTCGATGTCAACGAAAATCAGAACAGCCTGGTCGTCTTCCTGCATGTGCGCGAAATAATTCTCAATCTGTTCGCGGCCGGCGCTTTTGCTCCACAAATCGGTCAGACCGTCATGCTGCGCTTCGTAGCTGACCTTCTGATAGGCATCGTCCTGCGAGCGGATCTTCTTGTTCATTTCGATGGTGTCGACCACGAACGTGAGCTGGATGGAAATCGTGACAGCGATGGCCTGCAACGCCAGTCCGTAATGGAGAATCTGAACGATGGTTGCCACAATCGGCAGCACGAAGAACGACAGCGACGTGACGAACAGCGGTCGGCTGAGGTTTTTGCGGTTTTCGATGATCAGCATCACAATCAGCGCGAGCTCTACCAGACCCAGTATCTGCGGGATAGCGAACAGTGGTCCGCGCCGGTAGTAGTTCTGGCTGTCGATGTAGTAGACCATATGGTTGAACTGCGTGGCAATCGTCAGTACGATGCCGAGCGCGGACGCTGCGTAGATGACGTCAAGCTTCTTCGAACGCGGCTTTTTCGGTTTGGATCGGGCATTGGCCGAACGTTGGTTCTTACGGTTACGCTTGGCTCCGCCGCTCATTCTGGCCCTCCACTCGTGCGGGCTGACGTCTTCAAGCATGTCGTCGCCGCTGACGGTTTGCCAGATATAGTTGGCGAACAGCGCGATGAAGGTGAAATCGATCAGGTATTCACCAAGATTGCCGATGCGCGTCATATAGAAGTCAAGCTTGTCGCGGCCGCCGTTGTGATACCAGGCGGACACGTCGGCCAGCAGCATCAGCGTGCACAGAAGCTGCATGGAAACTTTCGTATAGGTACGCCGCGTCCTACGTATCGCGCCCACGTAGACGCCACCTGCGCAAACGATGCAGATGAGAACGCCCCATAGCTCCATCGCTATGCTGAATAACGTGACTACGGTCATACTTCCTAACCCCCTGCGCGGCGTATTCCTTTCCTGTATCGTGCCGTTACTGCCAACGCATATGTATACCACCCCAAGATGAACAAATACGAAGTTTTGCCAATTTTTCTCGGTTGAATTGGAATTGAACGTGTTCGAATAGTTTCATCTCACGTTCGACCACCCGCAGTACTAGACTTTTTGAGTCAGTTTTTGCAGGAGTTGCGCAATACGCTGCGAATATACGCGGATGAATGATGGAGAGCAGTCGGTTGCCGTCGAAACCGGAGAAGAGGTCGGAAGTGAAGCCGGAAAAGAAAATAAACGCGAAACAGGGCCGCACCCACGGCCTGTCCCAGCCACTTACCGGCGAGGAATCGTATAAAAACGACCATCTGACGCATGCCGCGTTCGTATCGATCGCCATTCTCACCTTTATCACGTTCGTCGGCAACTTCACGCAGCTGCAGTTGAGCGCCGCACTGCCCACCATCGTGTCCGATTTCGGCATTTCCGTGACGACCGGCCAATGGCTGACGTCGATTTTCCAGCTCGTCATGGGCGTTATGGTGCCGCTCACCGCCTACCTGACCCGCCGATTCTCCACCCGCCAGATCGTGATTGCATCGATGGCGGTGTTCACGCTCGGCTCGGTGTTCGCCTGGCTCGGCTCATCGTTCGTACTGGTTTTGATCGGCCGTCTGCTGGAAGCCGTCGGCACCGGCGTGATGTGGCCGGTCCTGCAAATCACGGTATTCTCCATTTATCCTCTGTCCCGCCGTGGCATGGCGATGGGCACCGTCGGCATGGCCATGAGCGTCGCGCCCGCGATCGGCCCCACGTTGGGTGGTGTGCAAACCGATTTGAACGGTTGGCGATCGATTTTCCTCACACTGACGGTCATCGGCGTTATTTCACTGTTTTTGGCGATTTTCGGCTTGCGTAATTTCGGCACGCGCGACGCGTCCGCAAAAGCCGACTTCTTCTCCGTCGGCCTGTCGATTTTCGGCTTCGGCGGACTCATGTTCGGCTTCACGAACATCGAATCGTATCCATTCACGCATCCGATGGTGTGGCTCGCCATGCTCATCGGTGTGGTCGGCATCGTCTGGTTCGTGCTGCGGCAGATCCACGGCGCTCGCAGGCAGGCGGCCGACCCGTCCAAGCAACCTCCGCTGCTCAACCTGAGCGTGCTGAAAAACAAGAGCTTCACCGTCGGCACCGTCACCGCCGCGCTGTCGTTCTTCGCCTTCAGCTCGATTATGGTGATCATGCCGCTCTACATTCAGGATTGCCGCGGCTATTCCGCCACGATCAGCGGTCTGGTGATGCTGCCCGGCGCGTTCGGCCAGTGCATCGCGCAGTTCTTCGGCGGCAAGGCACTCGACCGTTTCGGCGCGCGTCCGGTGGCGCTGATCGGCTCGATCACCCTGCTGTTCGGCACCATCATGATGAGTCTGATTTCCATGACCTCATGGATTTGGTGGGTGTCGATATGGCAGTTCGTGCGCCAGATCGGCATGGGATTCGTGCTTATGCCGATCACCACATGGTCGCTGAACTGTCTGGAACCTGAGGAAGTGAGCGACGGCTCGGCCGTTACGAACACGGTCCGCCAGATTGCCGGTGCCATCGGCGCACCCGTGCTGGTGATTCTGATGGAAACGTTTACCGCCCTGCGCTGGGCTGCGATCGGCGGCGCGAAGAACATGTATGCCGTGGCGAACGTGTTTGGCATCCAGTGGGCGTTGCGCGTGAGCGCCACCATCTGCTTCATCATGGTGGTCATGGTCTTCTTCGGCGTCCGCGGCAACGGCGCCGGCTCCACCCGCGACACCGTCCAGCGCGCACTCAATCGCGTCCACCCCCACGCCGCCTAGCCTTACCTGTCCGCCCTTACCGCATTTTCGCCGTTCCGTAGGCATGTCATGAGCGTGGTTTGCTCAAGTGCCGCCATTCCCCGCAGTAGGAAATGAGAGAGAAATGTCCGCATAGTGGCATGCGGTACGGGTGCACGTAAAAGCACTGTGAACCTCGCGGGAAGGAGGTGGCGCACCCGTGCCGTGTTGCGTATGGTGAACGGGAACGTAATGAAAGGCAACCATGCGGCAAACCTGCGAAAGCGAGCGTGAGAACGGCGGCAATAACGATGCCGAACGCGAACGCACAAGCGAAAGCGAAATCGAGGATCTGGGCGCGCAGCTCGACAAAGCATGCGCCAGCCGCCCCCTCGACCGCGCGCAACATGGCATGACCCGCCGTACCGCAGCAACACACCTTCTGACCGCGGTGCTCTGGCTGGCCACCGCCGTCATCCTGCTGGCGATGCTGCTGCGCATGCTGCCCAACAACCTCGACGGCAAACGGTACGTGCCGCTTATCGTCGCGCTGATGCCGTGGCTGGGCATGCTGTCTTTGATTATTGCGATCACCGCGATAGCCGTCCGTGCAATAGGCGGACGTGTCCTACTCGCCACCGTCAGCGTGGTGTGCGTGGTCGTGCAAATCGGCTGGCATTGGGGTTATATCAGGCCGCAGCAAACGATTTCCGACGCGGCCAGCACCGCAGTCACGCAGGTCTCGTCCGACGGCTTGCCCAACACGTCCGACCGGTACGCCCGCATCATGACCTTCAACACCAAGGAAGGGCATGCCGACGCCAATCGGATCGTCGAAATCGTCAAAAACGAGCATGTGGAAGTGCTCGCGCTGCAGGAAGTGTCATGGGACCTGCTCAACCGGCTCAACAGCGCCGGAATCGCCAATTATCTGCCGTATTCCGTGGCCGCGCAGCAAACGTGGCATGACAACGGCGGTGTGAACGTGCTGTACGGCGCCGCGCCGATGGAAAACGCCAAACAGAACCTCATTCCCGTGGAATCAAGCAGCGTTTCCGCCGCGACGATCGATTTCGGCGGCAGCAAGGTGCGCTTCGGCTCCGTCCATCCGTTCTCGCCGCGCCCCCGCAACCAAGGTCTGTGGAACCGTAGTCTCGACTCGCTCGCCCAACTGCAGCATTACGACAATCTGTATGTTTTGATGGGTGATTTCAACTCCACTTGGGACCATGCGAGCTTCCGGTATCTGCTCGGCAGCCGTTTTCTGGATTCCGGCCAGCAGGCGGGCGAAGGCCTGCACATGACGTACCCGGCCATGTTGCCGATCGTTGAAATCGACCATATCGTGCATGACAAAGGCGTGACCGTAGGCAACCTCAAAACCGCATACATCCCCGGCTCCGATCACCGCGCCCTCCTTGCCACCCTCGAAGTATGCTGAAACGTCTCGCCGATGGCGGGTGTTGTGAAGCTCTGGGCACGATTTTTCGCAAATGGCATGCTTCACGATAAAATAGCAGGTTGTGAGAGCGCGCTGCAGGGCACCGCAAGGCTTTGCGTCGCGGAAAACCGTTGGTTGAAGAAGTTTTCAAGGGGTTTGGTATGCACATCATGTTCGTCTGCACGGGCAACATTTGCCGTTCCCCTATGGGCGAGCTTCTGATGACCCACTATCTGAACGGCACCACCGTGCAGGTGTCGAGCGCCGGCACGCGTGGTTTGCCGATGCATCCGATCGATCCGTCGAGCGGCCGCCTTATGCAAAGCGTCGGCATTGAGTCGAGCGGTTTCCGTTCCCGACGACTGACCCGACAGATGGCCGACGAAGCCGACCTGATCCTCTGCTTCGAAAAGCAGCAGCGCAAGGAAATCGTCACGTTGGCGCCAGCCGCCGTACGATACACGTTCCTGCTTGACGATTTCGCGAATATGTGCGATTACTGCGCTCGCAACAATATGATTGCCGGACTGACCATCCAGGAACGCCTTCAGTCGGTAATCAAGAAGTCCTCGATGATTCGTCCGATGATTCCCCAGCCGAAGGACATCGCCGACCCGCATGGCCGCGAATTCGGCATGTTCTGCGTCGCCGCCGAACAGACGAACGGTGCGATCCGCAAAATCCTGAAAAGCATGCGCAAGCACTGTGCAATAACCCCCGCCTCCATCCGCTCACAAATCGTTGCCTGACTCAAGCGAACCAACTTTCAACGCGTTTACATTGTTTGACAAGCCCTTCTTCGATTTTTTGTATGAGAATCTGTATAGGAGTTCATGTACCCTCGTTTATAGCCCCTTGAAATATCGAGGGGGTAGTTGTGGAGAGAAGAATGTCCCAAAGCGGTAGTACTGGAACGAATCTGAGCGAAACCTCCCGTAAACGTGTGCTTAGCGTCGCTTATTGGCGTTTTTTCGTCAATGCTCTTTTGATTCTGTGCGACATGGCTTCATTTATTGTCGCTTCGGCAATCATATATGTGTGGCAGGGCGGGGAAGCGTTGTATTCTTAGGGCACAAGGGTGCATACTGAGATGGAGAGTATGAGAGTGGTAGCAAAATGAGACAGAAAGATTCAGCTGTGCAACATATTTTTATCGTGGGCTCAAAGGGAATTCCCGGTAACTACGGTGGCTATGAAACGTTCGTGGATAAGCTCACTGAGTACCATCAGGATAATCCGAACCTGAAATACCATGTGGCATGCAAAGCCAAGGATACCAAAACTTTTGAGTATCATAATGCCGATTGCTTCGACGTGAAGGTGCCCAGCATTGGACCTGCTCAGGCGATTTATTATGATGTTGCTGCACTGAATCAGTGTGTGAAATACATCAGACAGCACAATATTCAGCATCCAATCGTGTATATTCTTGCTTGCCGCATCGGACCGTTTGCCGCTCATTTCCAGAAGGTAATTCATAAGCTGGGTGGGAAGCTGTATATCAATCCGGATGGGCACGAGTGGATGCGTGCCAAGTGGAGTGCTCCGGTACGTAAGTATTGGAAGATTTCTGAGCAACTGATGACCAAGCACTGTGACTTGCTGATCTGTGACAGCAAGAACATCGAGAAGTACATTCACGATGAGTACGGCAGATATAATCCGAAGACTACGTTCATCGCGTATGGTGCTGAGACTCGTAAGAGCAAACTAACGGATGATGATCCAAAGCTGACTGCTTGGTATAAGGAGAAGGGTCTTTCACCAAAGTCCTATTATCTGGTTGTCGGACGCTTCGTGCCTGAAAACAATTATGAAACCATGATTCGCGAATTCATGAAGAGCCATTCCAAGCGTGATTTCGCGCTTATCACCAATGTGAGTGACAAGTTCTTGGAAGAGCTGAAGGAAAAGACACACTTCGATCAGGATCCGCGTATCAAATTCGTGGGAACCGTGTATGACAAAGAACTGCTCATGAAGATTCGTGAGAATGCATATGGGTATTTCCACGGTCATGAGGTCGGTGGTACCAATCCGAGCTTATTGGAAGCTCTTGGATCCACAGATTTGAATCTGTTGCTAGATGTTGGCTTCAATCGCGAGGTTGCTGAGGATGCTGCACTGTACTGGAATAAGCAACCGGGCAATTTGGCTTCGCTTATTGACCAAGCAGACGGCATGAGCGCCGATGAAATCTCTAGTTTAGGGGAGAAATCCTCTCAACGTATCGCTAAATCGTACAGTTGGCAATACATTTCTGATAAATATGGCCAGGTTTTTCTTGGAGCGTCAGAATGAAGATTCTAGCTGTTCATAATTTCCACCGATCCGGTTCCGCTAGTGGAGATGACCAGGTTTTCAAGAGTGAAACCGCGTTGCTCGAAAAGCATGGGCATGACGTTGTCCGCTATACAGTTTCAAATGATAGTTTCGACAAGGCGGGAGTGTTCGGTAAGCTTACAGCAACGGCCGGCATGCTTTGGTCTTTTAAAAACTATAAGGCGATTTCAGAAATAATTAAGAGGGAAAAGCCGGATATCATGCATGTCCATACATTTTTCCCGTTGCTGTCGCCTTCGATTCTTTACGCGGCAAAAAGGCATGGTGTAAGAGTGGTAGCCACTCTTCATGACACTCGGTTTGTTTGCCCTGTCGCAACTTCGCTACGTGAAGGCAACATCTGTAATGATTGTGGTGATGGGCATTATTTGCGCATGGCTAAGTATGCTTGTTTTAAGGGATCACGAGCACAAAGCTTAGCTGTGGCTGGTATTTTCAAATATCATCGTATTCGTAAAAGTTTCTATAAACAGATTGATCGATATATCTGTTTAAATGATAATCAGATTAAGCTGCTTGAAGAAATTGGGTTTGATAGCAAAAAGATAAGCAAGAAGTATAATTTCGTTCCTGATGCGCGGAATGTCCCGTCGGTGAACCGTGATGATTTGCCAGAACGGTATGCGGTCTTTTATGGACGGATTGGTGCCGAAAAAGGCATCCGTATTTTGCAACGGGTTTGGAATGAGCTGGATGATATTCCTCTGGTAGTAATGGGAGGCGGACCACTAGAGGAATCATTTAAGGCATGGGCGAAACAGCATAATAATGTGTATTTCTTGGGATATACACAACATGATGAATGTCTCGCCATTGTGAAGAATGCCGAATTCGTGATGTTCCCATCGATTTGGTATGAGGGTTGCTCAATGGTGGAGATTGAGACCGAAAGTTTAGGAAAGCCTTTGATTGCCACGGATTTAGGCTTTTCGGCTGAGGCCATTCAAGACCATGTCAATGGGTTGAAAGTACCTCTTAACGATATCGACGGATTTGTTCATGCGATACGTTCTTTATGGGAGGCTCCGGAGGAGTGCGTTCGCATGGGGCATGAAGCTCGTATGGATTATGAGAGCAAATACCTTCCGGAAGATAATTACCAACAGCTGATGAATATCTATCAGCTAACGCTTAATGGAGAATGAGCATGGACTTTGATTCGAAGATTGATAGGAAAGATAGGCTCGTTATTCTTCTTCGTACAGGAATCAAAGCCCTACGAGGTTTATGGAAGAGGATATTCATCAAGGAAGTTCATGGTCTATTTCTTGTTGGTGCGCATGTGACATTATCTCATGCTCGTAATATTCGTTGCGGCAGGAACGTTAAATTTGAGGATTACGCAGAAGTGCATGGTCTCTGCTTGCACGGACTGAATTTTGGTAACAATGTAACTATTGGCAGAGATGTAATGATTCGCCCATCAAGCTATTACGGTGGTGATTGCGGATACGGACTCACCATCGGGAATAACTCCTCTATTGGCCCGCATGGTTATGTTGGTTGTTCGGGGCCCATTGTTATCGGGAACAATGTGATGATTGGACCTAAATGTAGTTTGTTTGCCGAAAATCATGTTTTTTCTGATGATAGTGCGACCATTAAAAGTCAAGGCGTTGTGCAAAAAGGAATCAAGATTGGTGATGATTGCTGGATTGGTAGCAATGTCATTATTCTTGATGGAGTGACTATCGGTAACCATGTAGTTATTGGAGCTGGCACTCTTGTGACCCATGATGTTCCAGACAATTCTGTGGTTCTTGATAAAAGACAGAAAATTTTGCGGTCACGAGACGGAGAGTGAGGGCGAAATGAAAGTTGTTTCTTTTACTATGGTCAATAACGAAAGTGAGATTATAGAGTCTTTCATTCGATATAACTACAATTTTGTGGATGAAATGGTTGTTATCGACAATGGTTGTACGGATAACACTGTAGAGATTCTTCATAATTTGATTCATGAAGGATATAAAATCACCATTTTTGATGAGTCACTTGCAGCGTATGATCAATTCCGTTTGGATAATAAATATCTGAATCGTATTATCGATACACTAAAACCAGATTTTATCATTCCTCTTGACGCTGACGAATTCTTGACCGGTGATTCCAATCCTCGGGAGATAATAGAGAGTTTGGATCTTGAACATATCTATTATGTGCACTGGCAATGGTATGTAATGACAGAAAATGATAATGCATCTGAACCATTTATTCCTAAGAGGATGCAGTATTGTCTGAAAGAAGTCGCAAAGAACTATTCAGATGGCTCTGCTGTGACGAAGGCTATCATTCCGGCCGGTTACTTTAAGAAGAAAAAACTCACTCTTTCAATGGGACATCATACTGTATTTGGCAATGACAGTGTCGAAATAAAAGAGTTGAACAATTTGCGACTGGCTCATTTCCGTGCAATAAGTGAGCTGCAGCTTATCTCTAAGACATGCTGCTATACGATGAGAGATATCGCTACCATGTCCAATAACGTAGAGACGGCACAACGCACTAATCAGATGGCCCTTATCGAGAGCGGCCTTGATACTAGATCTGCCGCTATTGAATCCTCATTCGGAGGGTATAAGCATGATATTGCCTACCGTCCACTTAATTTAGATTACTGTACACAGGATTTGAATATTAGATATGCCAAGCTTGCTAATGAAAGTTTGACAGATCGTGTTCTTAAAACTGGCCGTGAAATGGCAATTCGCGCCTATAATAGCGAACGCTCGAAGAAAGAGAAGTATTTCCTGAAGCCTATTGTGGTCTGGCTAGATGGTATTAAGGGTGACGAATGCATTTTCCCTGATCCATCGAATGAGATAACAATTATGGCTCAGAAGTACAATATCCGAGGATATCTGACCACTACACCTGAAATACGATATTTAAAGGTAAATTACAGGCTAATCGTAACACCAGATGTTTTGAAGTTCTTGCCTCACCAATATGTGGTTATCCCGACGACTGTTGATTTTGCTGATATAAAGAAAAGACTTGTTGCGCTTGGTGTTGAGAGCGATCAAATCATCTCACTTTCCGAGTATAAAAAGCATCTTGGCGTATTAGGGAATATATACAGTTGGATTGGTTTTGTACCAAGTGCATTCAACCGTGTAATGGCGTATGTTAAAAGGAACGGAATTAAACATGCGCTGAGTAAGATCCAGCAGAGATTATCAAGGGGCTAGTATGGATGTTTCTGTCATCACGCCGATTTATAAAGGAAATCGGTATATAAATGGTATTTTTGAGATGATTGCAGATAATGCGCAAAAGGCTCCACAGCTTGATATTGAGTTAGTGCTGGTCAATGATTCTCCGGAAATTCCTCTGGAATACAATGAATCATTGGTGCAGAATTTTTCGTTAAAAATAGTTGACAACAAAAAGAACCTTGGTATTCACGGAGCTCGGAAAAATGGATTGCATTCCGCAGAAGGAAAGTATATCTTGTTCTTCGACCAAGATGATTCATTGTCGGATACTGCAATCGTGTCACAGTATCAATATGTCAAAAACGCAGATGCAGTAGTTTCGAATGGATGGGTTGAGGATACTACTGGTACAAAGCGTCCACTGTTTATTCGGCATCAGCAGAATCGTGTGAATGATATTGATTTGTACTTCTACATTGGGAATCTTATTGCTTCTCCCGCTATGTGCCTAATTCGAAAGGATTGCGTACCAAGCTGTTGGCTACAGGAAGAGATGAAGACGAATGGAGCTGATGACTGGCTACTATGGGCTGGTTTTTTGCTTGATGGACGGCATTTTGAATTAAATCCTGCTTTTACGTATACCCATAAATCAGTGGGCACGAATACTTCGAATAACGAAACTAGAATGATTCAATCTTCAGTTGAAGCTCTTCAGATAATTCGAACATATTATGCAAGAAACTCTAAATTAATGAGAAGATATGAGCGTAGGCTTTCTATGAGAGCATGTTGTACTGGGAAATCTACTTGGTATAAGAGATTGAACTATTGTTTTAATTTGGACATTGCAGTGAGACTGTTTTTTTTCAAAGTGGGTAGGTAATGAGTCGTATTTTCTCTCAGCAGAAGTTCATTTTATTGACTTTTTGTTTGCTTATGTTGGGAAATTCATCTTTTTTGACCGCAAAAGGGCTTTCCGGTGTTTTTGAAAATCTCGGATACGTTTGTCTGTTGTCGAGCATTTTCTTTAGATTTATATTTGACAAATATCTGTTAAAGAAGAGTAAGTTATTTATATTATTTTGTATAAATGTCTTGTTGTTTTGTGCTGCTTTTTTTGTGAATAATAACTTAAATTCTTCTGTGAAAATGCGGCTAGTTTTTTCAATGATTATTATTGCTGCAGTATCTTCACTTGCAGAAAATTATTTCTCAACTTTTGATGATATGCGATATATGGCATACGGTATGTTGCTGGGAACTGGAATCGCTTTTTTGTTGGCTTTATTAGGACATCTTTCTTTGACTACTCTAGCTGTCGAAGGTGAAACGGGGTTTGGGTTTAATTGTGGTTTGCAGCATAAGAATTACTATGGTGCAGATATGGTATCGTGCTTTATAATTTTTTATTTGCTGTATAAAAAATATAAAAAAAATATAGATAAACGTTGTCTCTTTTTTATTTTCTTTTTGATTTTATTGTCGAATTCTAGAGCATCGTATATTTTCCTACTTGTTTTTATTTCAATTTGTGTTCTTGACAAACTTAGAAATATGGATTGGAGATTATGTTTCCTTATAATTGCATTCTGTATTTTTGTTGCGGTTCTTTTTGCTTTGGTTTTTTATAGATTTTACGCTTTAAAAAGTGGTTCGTATTTATATAGAGTTCAAGGATTGATTAACTATCTAAATTATTATTCTAATGATTTACCACATATGCTTCTTGGGAATTCGGAGATGGCATTTAGGGATCCATCTATTGATTATGCAAGTGCAGTCAGATCTGTAATTGGATGGAATGGTACGGTTGAGTTATCGATATTATCAATATTGATTAAAAATGGAATTATTGGCCTTTGTGGATATCTTTTAATCTATATTAGATGGTTTTTGATTTCTTTAAAAACCAATTTTAAGATTAGAAATTATTATCTTGCAGTTTACTTCACTTTGATTGTTTCTGCTTTTGTGGAGAATTATATCACTAATATGCACGTTTTATTCGGATTGACAGGCTATCTAATTCTTTCTTGTTTTTCAAGTTTCATTTGCAAACGAAGGGTATTGCTCTAAGTTGAGAGTACTTTGTTTGTTACTGTATTTATTGAATTCGCTGGTTCGAGGCTTGTGAAAAACAATATTCAGATACTAAGTTATTGGTTTAGTATCTGAATGGTTATTATGATACTCTTCTTAGGAAGTTCTCTTAAAAAAATTATTCGAAATCATTATGAATACCTTGTAGAATTCACCGCCTGCTACAATATAGGCTCTGAGGTCGGTAGTGCCCGAAAGGTTGCGTACTTTGGATCATGGCCGTCCATGGCGCGATGATCAGTTCGCTGCTTGTAGGGTGTCATCGAGTCGGGACATGTCGAGGTAGCGGCGGGTCGACCATTCGTTGTCGGTGACGTATCTGATCCTCGCGCAGACGAGCATGAGGGCGCTGTTCCCGTCGGGGAAGCTTCCCACGACGCGCGTGCGCCGCCTGATCTCCCGGTTCAATCGCTCGATCATGTTGTTCGTGCGGATGCGCCTGCGGTGTCCGTCCGGGAACTCCGGCAGCAGGTACGTGGTCGTCTCGCCGACCCCCTCGCGCAGGCAGTTCGCGGCGGCCTTCAGCCTCCTGGCCTCCATCTCCGCGGCGACGGACTCCGCCTTTGCCAGGGCGGATTCCCGGGATTCCATGGCGAATATCGCCTTCAGGGCGGCGGACGCCCATTCCCTGTGACTGGGCGGCGTCTTGGAGAGCACGTTGCGCATGAAGTGCACCATGCACCGCTGGTATTTCGCGTTCGGCAGCATCGAGTTGACCGTGGAGACGAGTCCGGCGCACCGGTCGCCGACCACCAGTCTGACGCCCCTCAACCCGCGTTCGATCATGCTTCGGAAGAACCGCTCCCAGCTGGCCGCGTCCTCGCGCATGCCCTCGTCGACCGCGATGACCTCGCGCCGGCCCTCCGTGCTGACGCCGATGGCGACGAGGACGCTCACGTTCTCCACGTGCCCGCCCCAGGATCGCTTGTGCCACACGCCGTCCACGAACACGTACGGGTACTCGGATTCCAACGGGCGTTTCCGCCACTCGTCGATCTCCCTGCAGATCTTCTTGAGTTTGTCGCTCAATGTCTGGGAAGGCATCCGCTCGCCCCACAGCAGCTGGCTGATGTCGTCCACCCTGCGTGTGCTCACGCCCGCGAGGTACATCTCCATCAGCGCCTCCTCGACGCTGGATTCGCGCCTCCGGCAGCGCTCGATCACCGCCGACCCGAACAGGGCGCCCTTCAATTTGGGCACCTTGAGACTCAACTTGCCGGCCTTGGCGGTCAGCGTGCGCTCGTAGTGGCCGGCACGGAACGCCTTCCGGTCGGTCTTGCGCTCGTATCTGGCGGCGTTGGCGATCTCGTCGGCCTCGGCGTCGAGCATGGCGTTGATGGTCTGCTCGACCTTGACTCGAACCAAGGCATCGAGCTTGGACTCGAACATGGCGTCGTCGAACTGTATGATTTTATCGGACATGGCTTCCGGCCTTCTTTCCAATCGCGGTTTTCATGTGTAAGCGACTGAAAATCGTACCAAAGCCGGGCCATGTCCTTTTCATCGGAACTCACAACCGAATCTACGCAAGAAGACGGGCGTTATCCTCATCCAACGAAGTCTTACGAATAAAATGGCCAATCTTCGTAATACGTGGATCATCCTTCATTTTGAAGATAAAACGATCGCTCTGGCCATTCTCTTCCGCAAGCTTCTTCTTCAACTCTTCTGCATTGGTAACCATGGAACGGAACTTGTACATGGTGAACGGCTTACCATGTAGTCCGACACGCTGCTGAGAGAAAAACACCGGACCACCATCATCGAGTTTGATGGCAATGGCCACGCCGAGCATAATCGGCGAAGAAATCAACAACGCGCAAGCTGAACCTATGATGTCGACGACACGCTTCACCACAGCAGTAACAATAGTGTATTGCGGCAGACTCGCCAACAACACCGGCTGCTCAGTAGTATTACGCAAATACAAGCGATGGCCGCTCACGTCAGCCAAAGACACAGCCAGGGCAAGCTCCATGCCCAAAGATTCCACTGCAAGAGAGATACCATGCAGCATTTCGGAATCACGAGACAGCACGTCGGCAACATACACTTCTTGAGCGCAAAGGCTTTCGCACGTGCAGGGAAACGCGGAATTAAACGGAATCACCTTCAGCATATCGGCACCCTCAATGGTGGGATCCGGCTCGAACGAAGTGACCACATACGCGTCTTTCTTGCTGCCGTCAGCTTCAATCGGGCATACTGCGACCGGCGAATACCCCCAATTGGAATAATCCTGCATGGTACGCAACGCACGGTTAATGCCGTCGGAAGAACCAATCACCACGGTCTTATACTTGCAAGAACCTTTTTTGCGGCTGCGATGCAACCACTGACGCATCTGCCAACGGGCAATCACTTCCAGAAAGAACGCGATGATCGGAGCAATGATGAGTGCCGTTCGTGGAAGCGCAAGTTTGAAAATAAACGCAATCGAGCAATACGTGATAATAGTGAGCAGCGAAACGTTGATAATCTTCGCGTACAGCTCATAGCCTTCCGCCATCACATGCCTATGGTATGCACCGACGATCGTGAGGCTCAATACCCAAATGGCACTGAAGCAAACAAGAAATAGCCAAAATGGCATGACGCTACCGATGGCTTCATATGCAGAATTGTTTGCCCACAGGCTGAACGCGAGAGAAACCAGCATGACGGCAAGGTCGACCATTACCAGACAGGCAACGAACGAATACCTCCACCCCGGAACGACCTGCTTCTTGGACCTCTTGCGGCTACGCCCGTCCCCATCAACGGGGAAACGGCGTGTTCGAGAATGTCATCGGTTCAAACTGCGAAACGTTTTGAGCTTGATCCTGAACGTGCGCCCGCTGCTTATGCCATGCGTTGGAGGAAACAATATGTATTTCCTCCGTCTTTGGCGTTGAATCCGAATCGCAGGAGTTCCCTCGCATGTCCAATCCCTTCAGTCTAGCTCTTACACTCCATCCTTCCAAGGCAGACTACACCCCCCCCCGAGTAACATCCACCACCCTAGAATGGCATAGAAGGGTGATGGATGTCGGTACTCCCAGAATCAGCTGCGAAGGAGGATTTCTTCCAAGGCGCTGATTACCGAATCGGGCATGCCGGAGGTGACGAACAGCTCGTTGCTGAAACGGGGCGCGGTATCGAAGGTGCGCAGAGCCCCGAGCGCACGCACTCCTTGCTCACGAATCGTCTGCATCGCATGCTCTTTGGAAATGTACGGCATTTGCGCATGCAAGAGCACATCAAGCACGTCCTGTTCGACTGAATTCTCGGCAATCTGCAGTCCGTCTGAAATCGTAACGTTCAAGCATGCAGTAGACGGCACGTCGCGCACAACGACCGACAGACTCAATGTCTGCTGATCGTATGTAATTTCTGCAGTATCGCAAGCTTTACCGTCAATTTCGATACGAACGTTCTGCATGTCTGGCTGCGCAACCCCACGGAACACAACCTCCCAGTTACGCTGTGCCGGAATGGCATCAGCACAGCCTTCCACCGGACTGACGGTGAACTGCGTGACATTGTCCGTATTCTTCCAGTCGAGGCTCATGCGCGTATCGGCAACATGAGTTTGGCCATCGCAAGACTCGGCAGATGCAGAGCCGGAAGCAGCAGAAGCCACAGAGCCGTCGTCTTCCTTGAGTGTGAACGAACCGTTCGCACCGGGGAACACCAGCACCTGCAGGGACTCCGGATTGCCAAGATCATTCACTTTATTGCCCTCGCCAAGCTGCTGCAACGGCACGATACCGCCAGCCTTGGCAAACACCGGCATACGGTCGATCGCACGCCACACTTCCAGACGGCGTCCGGACTCCCCTGCCGAAACGTAACGGCGCCCGTCGAAGAAGTCATACCATTCGCCTTGCGGCAGCCATGCTTCCGTGCTACCCAGCTGCGCGGAATCGTCATTGTCGGAAACAATTGGTGCAACCAGCAGCTCAGTACCGAAACGGAATTCATCCGGCACCTCGTACGCCTGCGGATTGTTCGGATCCGCCCAATACATCGGCTCCACCAATGGCATGCCCTCGAACGCGGCACGATAGTTCATGGTGTATAGGTATGGCAGCATCATGTGACGCAAACGAAGCGAGCTCACCATAGAATCGCGCACTTCCGCGGAAAAATTCCACGGTTCCTTACCCATGAACTGCGAATTGCTGGAATGCAGTCGGTTGATCGGACTGAACGCGCCAAGCTGGTACCAGCGGGCTTCCAAATGTTCGTTGCGGTATCCGCACATGTGACCGCCAATATCGTGACTCCACCATCCGTAGCCGATATTCGAAGCGGTGGCAGTGAAATATGGCTGGAACTGCAAGGATTCCCACGTAACAATGGTGTCTCCCGAGAAGCCGACCGGGTAGCGGTGCGAACCCGGGCCGGCATACCGCGAGAAGGTGAGCGGCCAATTCCCGTCACGCCCGGAATCCAGGTAGTGCAGATGATTGAGCACCCACAGCGGGTCGAGTCCCGACTGACGGGTCACACCGCCCTGCTGCCAGTCGAGCCACCAGAAGTCAACGCCTTCGGCTTCCATACGATGATGCATGTCGAAGTAGGCGCTTACGAAATCCGGATTCGTCAGGTCGAATTCCACCGCCTCTTCGGTTGCGGGATCGATGCCGACACGTTTGGCCACCGCCTCATAGTCGTCTTCGAACGCGCGCACGCCGTCTCGCGGATGCACGTTCAATGTGGCTTTCAAGCCACGCTCGTGCAAGTCGCGCAAGAATGCCTCATGATCGGGAAACAGCTGTTTATCCCACGAATAGCCGGTCCAACCGGAACCGTATTTCGGATCGACATCGTCCACGCGGTGCCAGTCCATGTCGATCACGGATGTGGTGAACGGAATGCCTTCGCGCTTGAACCGGTCCATGAGCTGCAGGTATTCGTCTTGCGTGTAGCGGTAGTAGCGGCTCCACCAGTTGCCGAGTGCAAAGCGCGGCAGCAGAGGCGTTGGTCCGGCCAGCTTGTAGAAGTCTTGCACCGCTTCGGTGTAGCGGCGGCCATAGCCGAAGAAGTAGAAGTCGGTTTCCGCGTGATCGCGTGGCATAACCCAAGCCCCCAGCGGATTCGGTTTGCCGTTCACTTCGTATGCTTCCACGATCACGTTCGCGGCGGAATCGTCGAGCACCGCCCATCCGTCTCGCGAAATCACACCGTCACCGAGCGGAATCGCACCATTCGCCTCGTCGAGCGTGCGCGCGGTGCCTTTGAGATTATGCTTCGGTTCGTCGCCGTAATGCCACGTATTGAACTGGGTGTCGGCCACGCCCTTGACGACTACGCTCAAGCCTTCTTTGCTGAATGGCTTGCCATCGTACGTCACATACAGCGCGGGGGTGTCAACAATGAGCAGTCCGTCGCGATGCGACACCGTGAACTGCGTATCGGCACCGAAATCGCGGTTGACCACCATTTGCGTGAGATTGTCCTCAAATTCGCCGGAATCAGACCATTCGAAACGGATCAGCGATTCCGTTAGAATGCCAATCCTCCAATGCTCTCCCTGCAGGATCGACGCTTCTCGCATATTCGGCCGCGCCTTGCGCACATACCTCACAAACGGCCCATCCGTTGCATTCGCAGCGTCGCTCGCCGCATCGTTCATCACACTCGCAGTACCGTTCGCCTCACTGTTCACAGCGTCATTCACCACGCTCTCTGTATCCGTTCCGACGTTTGACATAATAGCCTTTTACGTTTCTGCCATAATAGCGCGCCCTGCAAAAGACCCACGCGCAACGCCCATCTCGCGCAACATTCCACCCTCGCAACTCATGACGATTGACAAACGTGATAAAACCATTTATCATCGGTTAACGAATTTGATTAAACGATTTACCATCGTGTGGTGTTGCACGATCTCGTTTGATTGGCAAGCTTCGGCGAAGCGGCCGTGAGCTTGGATTATTCGCAGTTGCAAGACTGTGGAAGGAGAAACGCTATGAAGAAAATCATCCTTGATTTGGACACCGGCATCGACGACACCCTTGCCATGTCGTATGTCCTCGCTTCAGAAGATGCTGAACTAATTGGCATTACCGGAACCTACGGAAACGTGCTGTTGGAAACGGGCGTCGCCAACGATCTTAACCTTCTGTCCATGTTCGGACGTGAGGATATTCCGGTATTCAAGGGTATCCCCCATCCAAGCAACGCCACCAATTTCGAAGTCCCCGACAGCTCAGGCATCTTCCACGGAAAGAACGGCACCGGAAACGTCGACATTCCCACTTGCTCGACGCGCAAAGTCGAAGAAACGTCTGCTGTGGATTTCATTATCGACTGCGCACGCAAATACGGCAAAGACGAACTCGTGTACGTTCCCACCGGCCCGTCCACCAATATCGACGCGGCCTTCGCCAAAGCCCCGGACATCATCAACAACATCACCATCGTGATGATGGGTGGTTCACTAACCCAGCCAGGCAATTGCAATCCCTTCATGGAAGCCAATATCTCCATGGATCCGGAAGCTTCAAATCGTCTTTTCGCAACTTCCGCGGACATCACCATGATCGGTCTTGATGTGACCATGCAAGCGCTACTGACCAAAAAGGAAACACAACAGCTACGCGACACGGGCACGAAGGCCGGCGCATTCCTGGCGGATATGACGGACTATTACATCGACATCAGTGAGCAGGAGGATCCCGCATTCCAAGGAGGGTGCAATCTGCATGATCCCTTGGCCGCCGCAGTGGCGATCGATCCGACGCTAGTCACCACATTCCCGATCAACCTCATGGTTGAAACCGAGGGACCAAGCGTCGGACGAACCATTGGCGATCCGGCCCGCCTGCTGAGCCAGCCGAAGAACACGAAGGTCGCGCTTGGCGTCGACGCGGAACGTTTCGTCGGCCAATTCATGGAACGTTTGCTTAAGCTCGCCCGAAAATCCAAGTAGTCACAAAGAAGCGTACTTACACAAGGAGAACAAATGTCTGATTCCACTCAGGCCGCAAATGTGACGGCCACAGATGATTTCGAAGCCAACCGTGCGAAAACAAAGAAGGCTCTCCCTGCTTTGCTTATTGTGTTCACGCTCGGAACGTTGATGATCCAAGCATTCAATCTGGTGTTCCAGAATATTGGCGATTCGTTGGGCATGTCCGCCAGCGCGTCTTTAATCAGCACGCTTCCAGGCATCGTGCTTGGCGTCGTCTGCATGCTGTACGGTACGCTGTGCGATTTCATCTCACCTAAGCGTATGACGTTGTTTGGCGTGAGCGCTTTGGTGATCGGCAGTTTGCTCGGTTTCTTCGGTTCGTTCAATTTCTGGGTTGTGCTTATCGCTCGCATGATTCAGGTTGCCGGCGCACAGGTCGCCGGTTCGGTGTTCCTTGTGATGACGGTGAAATACCTGAATGACAAGGAGAAGGCCGTTTACATCGGCATTTACAATGCCGTCTACTATTTGGCCGCTGCAATCGGCGTGTTTGCAGGTGGTTTCATCACTTCCTTCGACTGGAAGTATTTGTTCCTCGTTCCGGCCATTTCCGTGTTCTTCATTCCACTGTTGATCAAGAACACTCCGGATATCAGCGCCAAGGGAGAGCGCATCGACGGTTTCGGCATTGCGCTGTTCGCGGTGTTCGCGGGACTCATCGCCGTCTACTTCTCGTTCCCGAACGTGTGGCTGCTGGTAGCCATTGTGCTGTTCGGCATCGCCTTTGTCGCTTGGATCCTTAAGGGCAGCAAGCCGTTCCTGAGCAAGTCTTTCATTACCAACAAGGCGTACATGTCGATTCTGCTGCTGCAGTTTGTATTCTACTTCTTCAACTTCGCCTGCGTGCCGATTTACAACGTTATCGGCGAGCAGCTGTATGACATGCCGCTGACCACGATCTCGCTGTGTCTCACGCTGGTGTACGTTGTCGCCACGATTGTCGGCTGCGTTTCCGGTCCAGCCGTCAACAAGCTTGGCCGTATGAAGACGCTGATCGTCGCATCGGTGCTTATGGTTGTCGGTTTTGCCGGATCCGCCATTTTCATCGAACAGGGGTTCTGGATTCTTACCGTGCTGGCCTGCATGTTCATTGCTGGCGTCACCGTGGTGTATACCCCGATTTACGATGCCGCTTCTGACGCGTTGCCTGTTGAAGAGAATGGTCGTGGCGTCGGCATTCTCGATTTGATGATGAACACTTCTGCCTCAATCGGCATGGCCGTGTATTCCAGCCTGATCGTCAATCCTTCGCTCGCCAAGGGCGGACTGTTCGGCATTGGCAGTGGAGTCGCCGCGCAAACATCCAATGTGTTCTGGATTATGTGCGCCGCGTCCGTACTTGCCTTGCTTCTCGTACTAATGTTCCGCAAGAGCTTCAGCGCGAAACGTGCCGAGTAGCGGAAGACGCTGCTGAAACGTCGGTTTCTGGCAGATAGCTCGTGCGAACCGCACTTGCGATTGCTAGATTGCAGTAGTTCAGATTCAGCAATCGCAAGTGCGTTTTCATCATGCCTGTAAGCGTAAGCCCGCGTTGTCCGGACTGCACCTCTTTGCGTTCATCGACCCGGCTAGGCCGTACTCCATGCAGATGCGGATCCATCCGGCCCAGCGGTGGTGGCATCCGACGGACATGGCTCCGGCCTCCTAATTACCAATCGCGGTTTTTTGTTTTGGCGAACGAAAAACCGAACAAAGGACACGGGCCTTGTTTTTCACTCCAAGACGGAAATCCACAAAATACGCGGCCCGGCCGGGTGATATCCCGCAGCCTGACCGCTTCTACCATACATAGACGAGATGCGAGCCGCAAACGAGCTTCTTCGTCTTACCCCGGCGTTCAATGTACTTTTCTTACGCCATTCAATGTACTTTTCTTCACATGCATGTACTTTTAATCGCCTAAAGCACCGATGCGAATCAAACTCACCAATGTTCGCACCATCAACGGCATACGTCAAGCCAATAGCACGGACTCAATCCAAACCACTAACATCAGTAGTTTGGCGGATACTCGCGCGCATGGCCGTCCACGCCTCCATTGGATGAAAAAACGCGGAATAGAGTCATTGCCTTTTGTCGACCATCATGGCGACGCGCGCAAACAGATAACGCTAAACTTGTCTCATGTTGCTTATTTGCTTAACCTAGCGAAGCGACGGAGCGAGAGCAGGTGATATATGGTAACAATTTCTGACGTGGCGCACGCAGCCGGTGTTTCCAAGGCAACAGTCTCGTATGTACTATCGGGAGATCCTCGGATCACCCGAGCTACAACACTTAAGGTGCGACATGCGATTGACGAATTAGGCTATACGGTTAACCATGCAGCCCGCGCACTATCCGTAAGAAAAACCAAAACAATAGGTGTGGTCTCCCCCGCCTTTCACGGCAACTATCTGTCAGCTCTCTTTGGACTGTACGTGTACCTGCTATCCGAAGAAGCGACAAAGAGAGGATACGACACCCTACTCATTGGCGAGAGCGACGGCTTCGAGGCAATGCATGAAGCATGGTCGTCAAAGAAAGTGGATGGGTTCATCCTGATGGACGTCAAAGATGAGGATCCACGAGTCAGCTATGCCGCAAAAGAGCACATTCCGACCGTTGCATTCGGCTCGCCAAAGAACTCACACGGTTTGGATACAGTGGATTCCGATTTCGCCAAGGCCGCATCATCAATCTTGAATTTCCTAGCCTCTGAAGGGCATAAAGAGGTGATTCTTATTTCATGGTCACACACAATATTTGATCAGGGTCTTGGCTACGCTTGGCGCTTTCTGGATTCAGCGATAGAGACCGCCAAACGTCTTGACCTGAAAATGCATGTCGAATATCCGAAAGACGACGATTCGGATCCTTCGCCCCTCATTGAGCATGCACTAGATACGCACACCAAAGCGACCGCTCTGATACTGCACAACGAGCCGGCAACAATCGTTGCCCCTCAGGTTTTGGCACGCAGGAATCTCCGAACACCGGATGACTTGCAGGTCGTAACCGTTTTCCCGAAACAGCTAGCAACATCAATGAAGATATCGTTCTCTGCAGTGCGTCCGGACATTACGCAACTATCAGAAGCCGCCGTGGGAACCCTTTTGCGTCGAATAAACAATCCGAAAGCCCCGACGGTCACCCGCTATCTTGATTATCCACTAACCCAAGAGCCCGAGTAACATCGCAGCTACGTAGATTACGCGCAGAAAACAACCGCGGGATTCTACATTAGTTAAGTTCGTCGATTTGACTTTTCAAAGATCAGGGTTTATTATTTAACTTGTTTAACCGGTTCAACAGTTTGGGATTAAAACTTCCCAAACGCAATAAATTAATCATTCGGCGCATAGGTGCGCTGTTAATGAAAGGAAATACCAAATGATCGGTTCAAATATGAAGCGCGTGATAGCTTTAATCGCCGCGAGTGCCGCGGCAGTCAGTCTCGCCGCTTGCGGTAGCAACTCGAGTCAAGATTCCAAAACAATCGAATTCTGGGACCCATACCCTCAGAAGAACGATAGCAGCACATGGGCGAAATACGTTACCAATTGTGCTCCTGAGGGATATAACGTAAAACGCATCGGCTATGCGCAGTCAGACCTATTAAACAATCTCACAACAGCCGTCAAGGCCGGCAACGCACCTCAGATCGCCCTGATCGATAACCCAAAGATGCCTACCGCTGTCGACGCAGGACTTGTTACGGATATCGAGGCAGCGGGAGTCGACGTTTCAGGGTTCGACAAGAATATCGAAGGTCCCGGCATCATCGACGGCGTACAATATGGGGTTTCTTACGGCACTAACGCATTGGGATTGTATTACAACCCCGATGTCCTCAATAAGGCCGGCGTAGACCCAGAATCGATCACCGATTGGGATTCGCTCAACAGTGCCATCGAAAAAGTAGTAAACGCAGGATATAAGGGCATCACATTCTCCGGCATTTCCGGCGAAGAAGGAACATTCTAGTTCCTTCCCTGGTTCTGGGGAGCCGGCGGTCAATTGAAGGACGCTTCAGGTTCCAGTGCCGAACAGGATGCGCTTGATCTGGTATCCGGCTGGGTCCAAAAAGGTTGGGCTCCGAAATCGGTCGCAACGGACAACCAATCTGCCGCATGGGATCTGTTCCTTGGCGGCGATTACGGCTTCTCCGAAAATGGTTCATGGCAGATGGAGTCGGCCGTCGAGAAAGGCTACAAGATGATTTCCATCCCAGCCAAAGATGGCGGAGTAGCCCCAGTTCCAAGCGGTGGCGAGTTCATTACCATTCCAGCCCAGAAAACCAAAGACAGTGACAAGATGAAAGCAACCGCGGAGGTCATTCAGTGCCTCATTGACGGAGATAATCTCAAGAAGACCAATGATGAGATGGTTTATCTTGCCGCCAAAAGTGACGTCCGCAAGCAGCAGGTGGAAGAGAACAGTGCCTGGGCACCTTGGGTTGACGCCGTAGAAAATGCTGAAGGCCGTACCACTGACGTTGGTATGGAATACGAAGACATTTCTGCACAGCTTTCTGAAGATCTACAGGCTGCCTTGAATAAGGGCTGATTCGCGGTCTCATATTTTTCTGGGGCATCTGCCCGCCATTCATTGCGATATTCAGACGCCCCATTCCATCTTTTCCATCAACAGGCAGGTGAACTATGTCTCAAACAATCACTGCAGATAAACCAAGGCGAATCAAGCCAACCACATTGGCCGCCATTGGTTTCGCGGCCCCGCTGATTATTTACATGCTTATCTTCTACGTTTGGCCTCTGATCCAGAATATTTCCATGAGTATGCACCGCTACACACGTCGCACTTTTGTGACCGGCGATGCCCCTTGGTCTGGATTCGATATCTATAAGGAAATATTAAGCAATCAACAGTTCTGGACTATTCTTGGACAGACTTTGATTTTCGTCTTCGCTTCTATCGTTTTCCAATACTCTATCGGCTTGGCATTGGCGGTTTTCTTCAATCAGAATTTCAAACTTTCCGCGGCTTTGCGCGGCGCATTCCTTGTACCATGGCTACTTCCGCCAATGATTTCCGGTACGATCTGGCAATGGATGATGGACGCCGACAGCGGTGTTATTAATAATTTCCTCAAACTATTTGGTTTGGACCCGGTTTGGTGGCTGCAAGCCGATCATTCCTTGTGGGCGGTTATCATTGCCAATATTTGGCTTGGCATTCCTTTCAATCTTGTAATTCTGTATTCGGGCTTGCAAAACATCAATGGCGACTTGTATGAAGCCGCCGCGTTGGATGGCTGCAATGCTTGGCAGCGCTTCTGGAAGATTACTTTCCCGTTGCTCAAGCCGGTATCGATGATCACGCTCCTGCTAGGTTTCGTCTACACGTTACGAACAGTAGACATCATCTGGATTATGACCAAGGGCACTGGATCTTCGAGAACCTTGGCAACTTGGGCTTATGAGATGGCTTTCGGAAAGGGCACATCAGCAACCATCCGGTATTCGGAAGCATCCGTTGTGGGCACGATTCTCATTGTCGTAGCACTGATTTTCGCTCTGATTTACCTGTGGGCCCAGCAGAATGAAGAGAAGAGGTAACTAAAATGAAACATCGTTCATCATGGTGGAAAACACTTATAGGCATCATTTTGACGCTGATTATGCTCTTCCCCGTATACTGGATGATCAACATATCATTCACGCAACGTCGCTCCATCCGTTCAGGTGATCTGTTCCCGAAAGATTTCACGCTCGACAATTATGCCTCTGCGTTAAGTTCACAGCTCCCCTACCTAGGAACGTCATTGCTAGTTGCCATAGGATGCGTGATCCTGACTCTAGCAATTGCATTACCTTCGTCATACGCCATTGTTTTCTTGGAGTTCAAAGGCTCAAAGTCCATGAACTTCCTGTTGATTGTTGCTCAGATGATTCCCGCGGTCGTTATGTCTCTAGGCTTCTACCAGATCTACGATGACATCGGTCTTCTCGACAGTATTCCGGGACTTATCGTTGCCGACTCCACTTTGTCGGTACCGTTCGCAGTGATTCTGATGACGGGATTTATGTCCGGTATGCCACGCTCGTTGGTGGAGGCAGCGCAAATCGACGGAGCATCGCAGTGGGGTGTTTTTACCAAAATCGTGATTCCACTCTCCCGTAATACCATTGTCACGACTTCGCTGTTCGCTTTCCTCTGGGCATGGTCAGATTTCATGTTTGCTTCGACCCTCGATTCCGGTGGCGGCAAGATGAGGCCAATCACCATGGGTCTATATGACTTTATCGGTTCACAGAACCAAGAATGGGGGCCAATGATGGCCACCGCAGTATTGGCCTCAGTACCAACAGCGCTATTACTAATTTTCGCACAGAAATACGTTGCCGCCGGCGTAACAGCCGGAGCGGTGAAAGACTGATCCAACCCTTAAGTACATAATTACAAGGACCAACTATGAGTGAACTAACTTTTGCTATCGATGGAGATGCACTGTTGTGGACTGGTGACGGCGAATATCTTCGCATCGAACCATGGGGAAAGAATTCAGTCCGCGTCCGCGCCTCGAAAATGCATGAGATACAGGAACAAGAAGGAGCTTTGCTGCCACAAAACAATCAGGCCTCAGACAGTCACGACTATGATATCACCATTGACAAGCCCAATAGAACCGCCGAATTACGCAATGGCGATATTGTAGTTCAAGCGAAAGCATCCTGCGGCCTGTACTCCGGATCAGGATATGAAGAGCCACGCTGTTTACTAAGCTTCTATAAGGCAGACGGCACACCGCTCATTCAGGAAATACCATCTGGCGGATCACTAAATCTTCGAGCGCGATGGTTCAAGCCGATCACCGGAGGCGACTATTCCATCGTTGCTTCCTTTACCACACCGGAAAATGAGAAACTATATGGTATGGGCGAGTACCAACAGAACATCCTCAATCTGAAAGGTTGTACTCTCGAACTCGCGCACCGCAATTCACAGGCATCTATTCCTTTCGTGGTTTCCAGTGCCGGATATGGCTTCCTGTGGAATAATCCGGCACTTGGAAACGTTACGTTCGGCAAGAACCGTACGGAATGGCGAGCTGAATCAGCCAAGCAGATTGACTACTGGATTACCACAGGCGATACACCTTCTTCGATAATGAAGCATTACGCCGACGCCACAGGGCACGCTCCTCACATGCCTGAATGGGGACTGGGATTCTGGCAGTGCAAGCTTAGATATTGGAATCAACGTCAGCTCCTAGACGTCGCCCATGGGTTTAAACAGCGTAATATTCCATTGGATCTCATCGTTGTAGATTTCTTCCACTGGCCGCATATGGGTGACTTCCGTTTTGAGAATGAATTCTGGCCCGATCCCAAAGCTATGGCGGACGAGCTGCACAGCATGGGAGTGAAACTCATGGTATCTGTGTGGCCCCAGGTCGCGCTCGCCTCAGAGAATTATGTTGAGATGAAGTCAAAGAACCTTCTCGTGCGCGCAGATAAGGGTGAAGACGTCGGCATGATGTTCGAAGGTCCCAGCCAGTTCTATGACGCCACCAATCCAAAAGCTCGCGAATACGTTTGGGAGAAGTGCCGAACAAATTATGCCGAGCTTGGGGTTGATGCATTCTGGCTCGATGAAGCGGAACCTGAATACGGCACGTACGATTTCGACAACTATCGATATTATGCCGGCCCAAACCAGCAGGTGGCAAACATCTACCCAAGAGACTACAATAAAGGCTTCTACGAGGGGCAACAAACCATAGGAAGGGATGGTGACATCGTCAACCTCACCCGTTGCGCTTGGGCTGGTTCGCAACGCTATGGTTCTCTTGTTTGGTCTGGAGACGTTGGTTCAACCTTCGCCGACCTCCGTGCCCAGATTACCTGCGCCATCCACATGGGCATGGCCGGTATCCCCTGGTTCACCACCGATATGGGCGGTTTCCATGATGGGATAATTGATTCGGATGATTTCAAGGAGTTGTTGGCCCGCTGGTGCGCGTTCTCATGCTTCCTACCGGTCATGCGCAACCATGGCGACCGTAGTCTGCATACGACAACCGGCAAGGAGACCATCACCAATTCGGCCGGAGACCACCGTTCGCCAAGTGGTGCCGACAATGAGCCTTGGAGTTATGGCCCCGAGACGGAGCAGATCTTCCGAAAGTTCATTGCCATTCGCGAGAAAATGCGCCCTTACACTCGGGAATTGTTCGAATCAGCACATACCGATGGCCAGCCTTTGGTCCGTGGACTCTTCTACGAGTTCCCTCAAGACGAATCGGTGTCTGATATCGCCGATGAATACATGTTCGGCCCTGATATCCTAGTGACCCCCGTAGTTGAGGCCGGAGCTAGGTCGCGTGAGGTGACGCTTCCCGGAAACGCTAGCATCACATGGACGGATCTACGCACTGGCAAAGTGTATGAAGGGGGGCAAAAAATCACTGTCGACGCCGGAATAGACACGATTCCAGCCTTCGCGCGCGACGGCCACGATCACGGACTGATCGGAATGCTATAAATTCCCGCACAACAAGTGTGGGGCGTCCGTTCCCAAGGCGAACGCCCCACACTCTGCGCATCTTTCCCATTTCAACCGGTCTATCTGCGGTATGTATGGCAGATTTGTAGCGGGCTTTCAGTCAAACAGATGTTGAGCAGTTTTACATGGCATTTATCAAAGATCTTGTTTTCTGCCGCTCCGTACTTAAGGAATTCAGCCAGAAAATACCGATCGCTTTTGCAGCCGCATCAATTAAGTGACTGCAAAAATCCATTCAATACGTTGCTGCCAGCAAGGCCTCGGAAAGCAAAGTCAAAATTTGACCAATATATTCGGAGGCATCGCCAAGCAATGCAACCGTATTAAAACTTGGTTCGATTAAGGTTCGATAAATCTGCCTCGCCATTTTTGCTTATGGCGAGGCAAAATACATCCTTCCCACATGGCTTTGCTGCTTTTTGTATCTTTTGTTGTTATCCGTTGCCACTTGTCGGCATCGGCACGGCATATCAGTAGCATGTGCGTATGCGACTTCTTGGCAATATTCTGTGGCTGATTCTGGGTGGTCTGTTTCTGGCTGTGAGCTGGGCCGTTATAGGGCTGGTGCTGTGCGTCACCATCATCGGCATTCCATTGGGAGTTCAGGCGTTCAAAATGGCGGGTTTAACGCTGACCCCGTTCGGCAAAACCGTGGTGTATGGCGGCGGTGTGGGATCGGTGCTGGCCAATATCGTATGGTTTGTGTTGGCTGGCATATGGATGGCGATTGGCTACATACTTGCCGGCCTGCTCAACTGCGTCACCATCATCGGTATTCCATTCGGCATTCAATCGTTCAAGATGGCCAAATTAGCGCTATGGCCGTTCGGCTCGCAAACCCGCAGCTTGTAATCACTTCAGATCACTTCACCCAGCATAGACGGCCATCGACTGCCGTCTTGCATATAAGCATCGTGGAGCTGCGGTCCGAACAGGAACTGCGGACGGCCACCGCCCCACACCGAGCTTTCATTGATGTACTGCCGGTATATGAGGTGCGCGAAATAGTCGGTCAACGGCTTGATATGCAGATGGATGGCTAGCCATTGCACCACGCCCACGCCGAAGGAGAACCAGTAGGAAGCGATGAGAATCCGCAATGGAGTACGCCATGGAATGCATTTGATGCCGAACGCAATGGCGATCGCACCTAAAGTGGCGAGCACGCCCAATAATCCGGTGATGCTCATGAACGCGGCGTTGAGGTGGATACCGAACTTCAGCCATCCCGGGATGGACAGGATTATGCAGGCCACCGGCAGGAGGAACATTGGCAGGTATCGGTTGGCTGCGATGCGCAGTTGCCGCCAATTGCATAGGCAGTACACGGCGAACAGCGCCGGACTGATTGGCGACCGGAACGGCGCGTACAGGCCGAGAGTGGTGCCATCCACCGGGAGAAGCGCGAGACCCAGCAACAGCCAGATGACGTTCCGTTCCTGCGTCAACAGGAATCGCAGGAACGGTCGGTATTGCGGTCGGCCTTGCGCTGTAGCGGACAGGCGGCAGCCCGTCATCATTCATCGATTAAACGTCCACTTCTCCTCAGGCTTGCGGCAAATTGTTCTTCCGTGATTTCTTCCGTCACCAGCCTGGAAATGAGTTTATATAGAGTATTTCGTTCTGGCTCTGGATCATCATCGATATCCAAATCAATTCTTTCCATTTTCAGGATGGCCAAAGATATGGCCATTGCGGTGCGCTTGTTGCCATCAGCGAAATAGTGATTTTTGGCTAGGTGAAAGGTGAGATGAGCCACCTGCCGGAACAGATCCTCGAATCGTTCTTCCGGCGATTGTCCGAATACCGGCAGAAAGGTCGAGTCAACAACGCTGCTTACGGAACCGATGTCGCTGGTTCTTTCCACAGTAAATCCGCCTGTGATGGCAAGTTGTCTCCTGAGTACCTGAACGATTGCCTGTGCCATTGCCTCAGCGAGGTCATCGGACTGAAAGACGAGTGGCGGCGCTTGGATATGCCACCACTCGTTAGTGTATTGCTCAGGCATTGCGCAGAATCCTGAAGGTGTTCTGCCACTTTGCATTTACTTCATCCAAGCTGGATGCAAGAGTGTTTTGGGGAAGAGTCAAGCCATCTTCGGAAGCGAGAATGTCATCGTTGGTGATTTCGACGCTTTCCCCCTCCTTGTAGACGTTCTTCCAAGCGGAGTTCTTTCGGTGGGAAAATCCCACAAGATCGAATGCCGTCAGAAAACCGTATTTCTTTGCTGTCCTGTCGATAATGGATAAAGTCTGTTCGTCTTTTGCGGCTTCGCCCTCGGACTTTGAAATCCTGTTGCGCCCATACTTTCGGAAAGTGTAATAAACGTCCTTCTCGACTGGGCCGTAGGACCAAGCCTCGATCTTGTCTTCGAACAACGGCTTTCCGGTTTCGCGCAGGGATTCGACCTGCGCGAAATAAACAAGTTTGTTCAGCACAAGATTCGTGATGTCGATATCAGAGCCATGGCGAAGAATGAAAGCATTCGCTACTTGTATTGATTTCATGACTCCTCCTTTTGCCACGGAAAACTCCTATACCCAAGTATAGGAGACCTGATTTCGGAAAAGATTATTTTACTGTCTCTGCCCGCAGAACGCAAGGTGACATTCGTTTCCACGGATTTTGGCGAAGCTTGCTTCGATACCGGAGCCCTATATGACTCCAAGCCGAAATCGGCGGAACCGGAACGCAGTTCGGTAATTACTCGCAACCTAAATCGGGGGTATGCGCGACGATATCATGCTCAATGATCTGCTTCACCTCACGGACGAGGAGATCGGCAGTACGAAAATCCGTTTCATCATGCATTTCTCGAAGTCCGATCCCATCTATGTGTTCATGAACAACCCTGACGAGCTCAACACCGAGTGGCTGCTGTCCCGCAAGAAGAGCAACAGCGGGAAGGACGCGGAGCATCTGCACAAAGGAGAGAACGTAATCGGCCTGGTGCGCCTCCCCGACGACAAGGATCTTTGGCTGTTCACGTGCATTAAGCACATCGGCAATCCGCTGGGGCGGCCGAAGAAGGAGAACGGGGCCGACCATTACGTTGGCTATGAGGGCGAGGAACTGACTGAATACCGTAAATTCTATGGGAAGGTCATCGTTCGCTATCACAAAGGGCAACGAGGGTCAATTTGGGGGGAAGAGAGCGGTATAATTCTATTTAAGAAGACTTGAGAGGGGAATTTATATGGCAACTTCAGCTACAAAGAACAATGTCACCACAGCAAAAGAAAACAAAGCACACCAACAAAACACAAAAAATGCGAAAAAAATTATTAAATATTCTTACTTCTTTTCACAAATAGATAATATTTATAGACCATATAAAACATACTTCACAACTAATATTCTTTACTATGTAGAAATAGGAATTCTTTTATTATTTTTAGGATTCGGCTTCTCTGCATGGTTTACCTACAATCACCCATATTTATCAGGTCTGAACAGTCAATTAATCACAGAGATTCAGCAATATTATTCAGACGCTCCAGAAGATGCCTCGAAGCCAGACGGACTGTCGTTATGCGGTATTTCTCAAATCGAATCAGTGCTGAGTTCATTACAAGGACCACTCTCACTCGACAAAGCAAGGACGTTGGAAGCATGTGTCGCAATGGAAACAATCATCGGAGACAACGACCCGATTAATATTTTGTCAACGTTGATAGGATTGCAAGCTACCCTCGCCATCGCAATTGCATTCACCGAAGCAAAAGACAAAAAAACAGTATCACAAAAAATAGCCAGCCTCTCCTTCATTATTTACTTATTTGCAATCACCTTCAGCGGCGCAACAATCTGGAGCACCCTCAATAAGTATAAAATATGGGGGGTTGTTCTCAACATTACGCTTCTTTTAGTGTCATATTGTTTAGTTAAAATAGGCAACTTGACAAATTCTGATTATACCAAAGACATCCATGAATGGGAAAAGAGATTAAAGGATTATCGCGCAATCTACCAACAGATTATCACAAAGATTCCATATAGAAATGAACAATTAAATAAACAGTCAAATGTTAAGAACTATACCTTCAGCATATACTCATTTTCTATTTTTATTTCAATAGTTCATCGAATTGATATCAATAAGAGAAAAATATTCATTAAACTAATGAATAATAAGCATATTCTCTTTTTTTATATTGCGTTCTGCGAATTTATATATTCTTACTTAATGTTCAGTCAAGTGAAAGAGTCTTGCTTGCTTTCAAACTTGATTTTGTCAGTACTATTTACTATAGCATCCACTTTTTTCTTTTCATATCCTGCAGAAGAAAACGATGTTTTATACGTTTTAAACAAGAAAATTAAGAAAGAAAAGAAAAATTTTTTTCCTTTTTCTTACATGGTGTTTTTTGCATCGATTTCTTTTAACTTATTGTTTATTCCGACGCTATGGGTTCTTTCTTCATCTCCCTCATTGTTTTTCTTTGTCCTTATCCTATTTTTTCATATTTTATGGACTATCTCCTTATTCAAAAAACATGATTCAAATTGGCTTTTTTTACAAAGTAGACTCACTTTATTAACCAAGGATATTGACAATATGGACAAAGAACTTAAATATCTTCACACAATTAAGAACTATGAGAGATAAAAATTATGGCATTTTACCGAAAGTTGAACAGAAAAATTTCCATATATGTTCGGCCATCCTAAAAAATATCGGTAGATTCTGTATTCCATGACACTGGTGGTGGCAATTCAATGATTAATCATTGAATTGCCACCTAAGTAGTACCTGAATCAGGAATCCTCAAGCACCAAGCAATATCCCTCGGCTCTTCGACTTGATCTATAAGCAGAAGCTGCTTTAATAATTGATCGCTCCAGCTGAGGTGCGACCATAAAAATACTCATTCCCTACTTACCGGTATGAATTGCCTGCTCAAATGCAGCAATGTCAATAGAGGGACGACCGCCGAAACGTCCATCAAGATAGCTACGGCGCAAATCTAGATCATTGCGAATCCCCTCATATTCCTTCAATGAAATAAGATGCGAACATCCGTCTGCGCTTCTTTCCACAACATAAATCTCATCTTTCCGGAACAAAGTCTGATCCATAAGCATTAAATCATGAGTATTTATCAGCGCCTGAGTCCTTGAATGCTGATTGCAGCTTTCAAGAAAACCATCAAGCATTTCTCTAGTCATGTCTGTATGGAATTCTCGTTCCATTTCATCAAGAGCCCAGGTGCAATCTGTATGCATCCACAGATCCAAAAAAATAGGAAGAATCTCAATAAGACGTCTCGTACCGGAAGATTCACGTTCAAAGCCGAATGGTTTACCGTTGCGATAGGTTTGGATCCGCTGAATAGAGAGATTATCGTCTTGCTTGGTAAGAACAAAAATTTGCTTGGCAACGTCCAACCCGCTGTTAACTACCATTTGCCCCATGGCATTATCAGGAGCATGGCTCATGAAATCGGCTATCTGATTCTGAATTTCCGCAGTTATCATTCCTTCGGGAACGGGTTCCAGCCGTATATCTTCCACTCCCGTACCCAAGGAGCGCAGGATACGACCGAATCGAGCACAATACTCACTATCGCTCATAAGCGCAGCAGCTCGCGGAGATTGAATTCCGTTATCAGCCGTTTGCAAAGAGTTGCGGAACCAATCATAGACATGCCTGAAAACTTCAAGCTGTTGCCCAGCTGTATTGGTCAGAAATAAACGACGGGGGCCTGTTCCCCGTGCGAATATCTGCAACAGGTTTATCTGCTCACTCCCAATCTTTGCCCTAAACTCCGGCGAAAAAGATATATCGCCCTCTTGATTACGCGTATACAATAAGTGATTTTTCCTTTGAGAGTCATACCAAGAAAGGGACTCCTCACACACCTGGCGACGATTTACTGCAAAATCAAGGCGATAAATCAGTTCTTTCTGAAAACTTCGCGCAGGGCAGAATTCATTTTCACCCGTCTGTGGAATCAAAATCTGAATGCTGAATCGAGAAGGCAAATCGGGTCCATCTGCCCACGCAAACGGTTCAACAGGAATGTCCGCATAATCTTGCCTTCCAAGAGTCACAAATTTTTGCACAAAACGCAAGGCGTCAAACAGATTGGACTTGCCAGCTGCATTCCCCCCATACACCGCGGCAATCGGAAGGATTCTAAGACCTCGATAATATTCAGATGAAGACAATGTCCCATTATGTTGACGACTACGATCAGCGATCATGCTGAGGGTAGTCGCAGTACGGTACGATTTCCAATTTTCAAAGGTGAAGGAGACTAGCACACCAATACCTCCCCAATGTTTGAAACGAGATTTCCTCTCGTTATGATAACATAGAGGACGCAGGACAGGGGTACCTGTCTTACAGAAAAAAGAAAAACCTTGGTTTGCTGCAACAAACCAAGGCGATAAATCAGAACCTGAGCTCTGAAAAAGTGCTGATAGACACTACTTCAGTTTAACGCTTGGGGCACCCAAGTGCCTCAAGCGTTATGAGGTCGGGTTCCTTATATATTAAGGAGTATGTATGGCGTCTACAAAACAAGATGACCATTACACCGATTACTTCGGCATTACCGATAGGAGAGTGCCGTTCGAGGATCTCAATGTTCATAACGATACTCGATTGTTCCTTGACCCGCACCTGATTCGTCTCCAAACACTCCCCCACCCCTATCGGGACCAAGCCATCAACTGTCTGGACACATTTCTGGAAACACTTACAGTCCGAGTGCTCAACCGAAACGAAGGTCCAGGCGATCTGCTCAAGCATATCCAAGAGCCTCCTGAGACTCATCTTGGCATGGCGCGGCACGGATATAGAGGTCACGCCGCATCCGATGTCATCGCCCAACGAATCTGGGAATCGCTGACCACCGATCTTTACAGCCTATTTAGAGTGGGTCTCCTTGAACACATCGAAGATCTTCCTCTATTTGTCCGTGGAATCGACAGGGACATTACCTCCGATATCACCACACGCGTTATTTTTGACTCGTTGGCGCAATTCACTATGAGCTGCATGAGGCAGATTCCCGAACTGTCCTCGCGAGGAACTATTCAAATCGAAAAGGTGGTCTGGGACCCAAGCCATAGACAATGGACACAGCGGGCTTATACAGTTCCCAAAATCAACGATGGTGCCGGAGTTATCCTGATTCCCAGGGGATGGATCCGGAAAAGACTGCTCGGTTCAGCATCAAGGTTCCTTCAAATGGAGACTCTGGCATACATTCAGAATTCCCGCGCCCGATATGATCATAGGGGAAAGCTCGTAGTCCCTAGCAAGAAAACGCTTAAAAAGGAGCTTACCAGAGAGCCCCATCAGGCGAATATCTTCTACACAGAAGCGGCTAAAAGAAATAGGCAAAATCTAATTGCCCGATTTTGGCAGTATGTTGATGAACGATATATGGAGAAAAACCCCGACCATGGAGACAGCTCTGCAAGGCCATAACCGAAAAAACAAAAGCGATATCTCTCTTTTGAGAATGCATGCCCCTAATCAGGTCATGCTATCGCCACGAGGAATCCAGCAAAATCCAAGTAGCAGCATTTCGGCTTGCCGTTAGCTCTTCCTCTAAATATAAGAGTCTGTGTAACCGGTACGCTACCGGCTACACAGACTTTTCCAAACAATAAACGATGCAGCGTCTTCAAAGTGCTGCATCAAGTCAGTTCTTCTGATTCGGCACGAGCATGATCTCGCCGTCGGCGATGCCCTTGAGGTGCTGGCCGTACGGGCTCTTGCCGTAACGCTCCGCGGACTCCATGAGCTCGTCGCGCGTGATCCAACCGTTCTCGAAGGCGATCTCCTCCACGATCGCGATCGGCAGACCCTGCGCGCGCTGGACTGTACGCACGAATTCGCCAGCCTCGAACAGAGAGTCCATCGTGCCCGTGTCCAGCCACGCATAGCCTCGGCCCAGCGTACGCACGTTCAGCATGCCCGCGTCCAGGTACATGCGGTTCAGGTCTGTGATCTCCAACTCACCTCGCGCCGAGGGCCTGACCCGCTTGGCGTACTCGACCACGTGCTCGTCGTAGAAGTACAGGCCGGTCACCGCGTAATGCGACTTCGGATGCGCCGGCTTCTCCTCGATGGACACGGCCTTCCTGTCCTCGTCAAACTCGACCACGCCGTAGCGTTCCGGGTCGTCAACGTAGTAGCCGAACACGCTCGCGCCTTCGCCAGACTCGGCTTTCGTTACCGCGCCGCGCAACGTCGCACCGAGGCCGTTGCCGTAGAAGATGTTGTCGCCCAGCACCAGTGCGCAAGGCTCGCCCGCGATGAACTCCTCGCCCAGCAGGAACGCCTGTGCCAGCCCGTCCGGGGACGGCTGCACCTTGTAGGAAAAGCGCACGCCGTAATGCGAACCGTCACCCAGGAGCCGCTCGAAGTTCGGCAGGTCCTTCGGCGTGCTGATGATCAGGATGTCACGGATGCCGGCCATCATCAGCACACTGAGCGGATAGTAGATCATCGGCTTGTCGTACACCGGCAACAGCTGCTTCGACGTGACCGTGGTCAGCGGGTACAGTCTCGTACCCGAGCCACCAGCAAGAATAATGCCCTTCATTATGAAAGATTCCCTTCTCTGCGGTTTATAAAAACCTAATTACACAAGTCTCGGGCGGTTTAGCTGAG